>JAEEGH010000664.1_pt1 | contig 113392 bp, 88 predicted proteins | sample 9134181 | NCBI WGS metagenome assembly JAEEGH01 (sample SAMN16246544, study PRJNA631951) | gut metagenome | biome: gut microbiome; feature: rumen; material: DP-attached | host: Bos | place: Iran: Karaj | collected 2018-10
TCAGCCTCTTACGTGTCTCTGGGCATGTAAAACTCAAGCGGAAAAGCCAGATCAGCGCTGGAAATTATGGCAAATCAGCCTCTGAAGTGCCTCTGGGCATGTAAAATTCAAGTGAAAAAGCCAGATCAGCTCTGGAAATTATGGCAGATCAGCCTCTGAGAAGCTCCTTGGCATGTAATTTCAGAGTAGAAGACCATGAAGCATAATACGCGTCAGCACAAAGCTCATTTTGAGGAGGCTGTGGTATGAAGCGCTTTTTGAGGTTCACTCCAATTTTTAAATATCCATGCACTTGAAGTGCATTTTCAGAGAATTGATTCAGAATTAATCATCTGTCTTCATACTAATCGCCTCTGCAATAGCTTAATGGAGCGAAAATGGGTAGTGTTTTCACTAGAACGCACTTTGTAAGTGCACTCCAACTCGGGACTTTTGATGCTACTAGTAAGACTTTCAAAAACGCACTCTTACCATATTTCCGCTTGATCGCATAATGGTATGAAAACCACCGCCCAAAGTGGAAGAAGATACTGGCCCAACTTAAAGGAACAGAGTAAATGGCATGTCAAGGGGAACGTGGAATACCGCAGCGGGGTGCTCACGAAAGTATATAGAGCCGTAGAAGAAGACAGCGCCTTGCGAGGATATGCCGCGAAAGCCCCTTGACGTGCCTTGATGCGCCACCCTTACACCCCGCGGGTGGCACTTTTATGTGCCGCCCCTTGGCTACCTCTGGGGGCAAAGAGTAAATTATTGAATAGAACTATATAGGAAATCATTATGTTATAAAAAAGGGGCCTCGCCCAGATGATTTAATCATCTAAAGCGACAGCCCTTTTATTTCATTGATCAATTATTCTTTGCCGCTCCAGCAATATGTGCAAAGTTTGCAGGGCTCAAGCGGAATGGCTTCTATCATGTCGTCGAGACGGTGGTAGTGGAGCGATGTGAAGTTCAGCTCCTTCCTGATCTCTTCAAGCATTGCCTCATACTGAGGTGAATCGGGATCGGTGTACTTTCTTACAGTCTCTTCGTTGGGGCTTGGGTAGCCCTCGAGCTTTTCGATAACTCTTCTGGTGATCAGCTCCATCTCTGTGTTGGAACGAGAGAAGTTCAGGTATTTACAGCCGAATATAAGTGGTGGGCAGGCAGGTCTGATGTGCACCTCGCTGGCGCCGCTTCTGTACAGGAACTCAGTGGTCTCACGAAGCTGGGTTCCTCTTACTATCGAGTCGTCAATGAGAAGAAGACTCTTGTTGTTGATGAGCTGATTAACGGGAAGCAGCTTCATCTTGGCTATAAGATCACGCCTTGACTGAACTGTCGGCATAAAGGATCTGGGCCAGGTGGGAGTATATTTTACAAATGGTCTGGAGTAGGGGATGCCTGATGTGTTGGAGTAGCCGATGGCATGGGCAACACCGGAGTCAGGAACACCTGCTACAAGGTCAGGATGAAGTCCCCTTTGCATATCGCGCTGAGCCAGCTTGCCGCCACAGGCATAGCGCATTTTCTCTACGCTCAGGCCCTCATATGTGGATGCCGGGAAGCCGTAGTAGATCCACAGGAATGTACAGATGCGCATCTCGTCGAAGGGCGGTGCCACGATCTCAACGCTCTCCGGGGTGATATAAGCTATCTCGCCGGGCTCAAGCTCTTTATAGGGATCATATCCAAGGTTCAGATATGAGAAACTCTCAAAACATACGCAGTAGCCCTCATCCTTGTGACCGATGGTGACAGGAGTGCGTCCGAAGCGGTCGCGGGCAGCGTAAATGCCCTCAGGGGTCATGAGAAGAAGAGACATGGATCCCTTGATAACCTCCTGGGCATATCTGATGCCCTCAACGATTGTTACTTTCTGATTGATTATAGAAGCCACAAGCTCAGTTGGGTTGATATCCCCGCCGCTCATCTCAAGGAAGTGAGAGCGGTTGTCGGCAAAGAGCTTGTTGGTGATCTCGTCTATATTGTTGATCTTGCCAACTGTTGTGATGGCATAAGTGCCATGATGTGATCTTACGATAAGGGGCTGGGGCTCAAAGTCTGAGATACAGCCGATGCCAAGATTTCCCTCCATCTTGAGCATGTCATCCTCAAATTTGGGTCTGAAATAAGAGCGCTCTATGTTGTGAATTGAGCGGTCAAAGCCCTTCTTTTTGTCATAAACTGCAAGTCCGGCACGACGTGTGCCAAGATGTGAGTGATAGTCAGTACCGTAAAACAGGTCAAATACTGCACTTTCACGAGACGCTACACCAAAAAATCCTCCCATGGAAACCTCCAGATGTAATGCGAAATTTTTGTTTTCAGATACGCAAACAATCATACCACAAAAATACTGTTCATGGTGCATTAAATGGCGTATTATTAATTGTGTATGAAATACAATCGATTAAATATCGAAATCATGGAGGAAATTATGAACAAAAGAATTCTGAGTATACTTATGGTGACTGTTATGACTGTACTGACCATTAGCGGTTGTGGCGGACAGAAGGCATCATCCGGCGGTGGTTCGGGAGATGGAAGCGGAGACGTTACCGGTAAGATCGTTATCTACACTTCAATGTATGACGACATCATCGACGCCATGCAGGTTGAGATGAAAGAGGTTTTCCCAAATCTTGAGGTTGAATTCTTCCAGGGTGGTACCGGAACAATCCAGTCAAAGATCGCTGCTGAGATGGACGCAGGCAAGATGGGCTGTGACATCCTCATGGTAGCTGAGCCTTCCTATTCACTTGAGCTCAAGGAGCAGGGCGTGCTTCATCCATATAAGTTTGCTGAGACCGACAAGCTCATGTTTGACTACGATCCTGAAGGCTACTGGTATCCTGTACGTACACTTAATATGATCCTTGCATACAATCCTGATCTTTACGACAAGTCAGAGGTTCCTCACACCATGAAGGACTTTGCTGAGGATCCATCCGTTAAGGGAATGATCTCAATGAGTAACCCTCTTACATCAGGAACAGCTTACGCATCAGTTGTTGCTCTTCTTGATAAGTACGGCGAGGACTACTTCAAGGCTCTTGGCCAGCAGAACGTAGCCATCGAGTCAGGCTCTGTTGCTCTTACCAAGCTTGAGACCGGCGAGTGCAAAGAGATCATGATCCTCGAGGAGTCTGTTCTTAAGAAGAGAGAAGAAGAGGCTTCATCCCTTGAAGTTATCTATCCTGAAGACGGTTCAATCCCCGTTCCTTCAACAATCATGATCATTGACGAGAAATACAGTGCCAACGCTAATATCAAAGCAGCTGAGGCAGTTGAGGAGTATTTCCTTTCGCCTGCAGGACAGAAGCAGATCGTAAAGGGCTGGATGTACTCTGTAAGAAGTGATGTAACCGAGTATCCTTACGACGCAGTTCCTACTGCAGACATGATGAAGAATACAATCCCTGTAGACTGGGATAAGAGCTATAAGCAGCGCGAAGAGATCAGAACTATGTTCCAGGAATATGTAACAGTACCTTAACGATAAAGGGGAGAAGAGCTTGGGGGCTAATAAACGTTTCTTTCTGGATATAAAGTGGATTTTCATAGCGGTTATAATCGGATTTTTGCTGGTATTCCAGGTATTTCCGCTCTTCTATATGGTGATAAGGATGTTCTTCGGAACAGGAAGCTTTTCACTGGAGGGGATAAAGAGAATCTACTCTTATTCACTTAACTGGACCTGTCTTAAAAACACTATCGTAACTGCGGGGCTTTCCATGGTCATCGGAGTTTTGATAGCGTTTCCACTGGCCTTTCTTGTGGGAAGGACCAATCTCTACGGCAGAAGATTTTTCAGGACACTTTTTGTCATGACCTACATGGTTCCCCCTTATGTGGGGGCCATGGCATGGCTACGACTTCTAAATCCCAAGGTAGGGACGTTGAATGTATTTTTACAGCGTCTCTTTGGGCTGTCCGAAGCACCCTTTAATATCTATTCCATCGGGGGCCTTGTCTGGGTATTGTCTACCTTCTATTACCCATATGCATTCATTACAATTTCAAGGGCTATGGAACAGATGGATCCCACTCTTGAGCAGGCATCAAGGATATCCGGGGCGACGCCCATAAAGACACTTCTTACGGTGACACTGCCTCTTATGATGCCCTCGATAGTAGCTTCTGCTCTGATGGTGTTTGTCGCAGCATCTTCATGTTACGGAATCCCATCCATTATCGGTGCTCCCGGTAAAATCTATACGGTGACAACAAGAATAGTAGATTATGTCTATGTTGGATCACAGCAGGGCCTTACCGATGCAACGGCTCTTGCTGTATTTCTCATGATCCTTTCACTAATAATTTTATATATTTCAAAATTTGTGGTAGGAAAGAAGGATTACATCACGGTCTCCGGAAAGTCTGTCCGGCCTGATGTTGTTGATCTTGGCAAGCTGCGCATTCCATTTACGATCCTTGTCAGTTTATTTGCCTTTATAGTGATCATCCTTCCGTTCCTGACAGTGTTCGCCACATCCTTTACCGTAAATATGGGCAAGTCCGTATTCGCGGCAGGAAATCTTACAACCAAGTACTGGAACATAATAACCTCCAGAGCTTCCATACTTAAATCAGCCAGGAACAGCCTTATATCGGGTGTGTGGGCAGCGACCCTCGGAATGGTGATCTGCGTCATCATGGCCTATCTTCTTGAGAGGACCAATGCAAAAGGAAGAAAGATCCCTGATTTTCTTATAACCGCCGGAAGCGGAACACCAAGCGTTGCCATAGCCCTGGCACTTACCATGACAATGTCAGGCAAATTTGGAATCAATATCTACAACACCATGTTCATCATGGTTGTGGCCTACATGGTCAAGTACATGCTCATGGGCATGAGGACAACAGTATCAGCCTTTTCCCAGATCAGCCCATCCCTTGAGGAAGCAGCCCAGGTTTCAGGCGCAGCATGGCTTATGCGCCTTAAGGACGTTGTTCTGCCGCTCCTTCTTCCATCAATAGTAGCGGGATGGTTCCTTATCTTTATGCCCTGCTTCTATGAGCTGACCATGTCAAACCTGTTGTACTCAGACCAGACCAGAACACTGGGCGTAGACCTTTACATTTATCAGACCTATCACAGTCAGCAGACCGCATCGGCCCTTGCCAGTGCCATCCTGATTGTTGTAACCATAACCAATGTACTATTGTTTAAGCTAACCAAAGGTAAGTTTTCAATCTAAAGAAAACGGAGACAATTTATGTCAGTAATCGAGCTTTCGCACGTGTCAAAAAAATTCGGAGATGTGGAGATCTTAAAGGACTTTTCCGACAAGTTCCTGGACGGGGAGTTTATAACACTCCTTGGCCCCTCAGGCTGTGGCAAGACCACCATGCTTCGCATGATCGCAGGCTTTGAAAAGCCCTCCACAGGAGAGATCAGCATCGACGGCACCGTAGTAAGCGGAAACGGCGTCTTTGTTCCGCCGGAGAAGCGTGGTATCGGAATGGTATTCCAGTCCTATGCGGTATGGCCTCACATGAACGTGTTTGACAATGTGGCATATCCCCTTAAGATACAGCGCCGCCCCAAGCAGGAAATCCAGGAAAAGGTAGAGCAGGTCCTTAAGATCGTACACATGAGCCAGTACACAAAGCGCATGCCCTCGGAATTATCCGGAGGTCAGCAGCAGAGAGTGGCCCTTGGAAGAGCCCTGGTGGCAGAGCCTAAGGTACTGCTTCTGGACGAGCCCCTTTCCAATCTGGACGCCAAGTTAAGAGAAGAGATGCGCTTTGAGATAAAAGACATCGCCAAGCACCTGGGGATCAACGTGGTATATGTAACCCATGACCAGAGTGAAGCCATGACCATGTCAGACAGGGTTATCGTCATCAACTCAGGTATAGTTCAGCAGACCGGAGGCCCTGCTGAGATTTACAGCAATCCCGTTAATCCATTCGTGGCTGACTTTGTGGGCAGGATCAACTTTATTAAGGGCACGGCGGAAGATGGACAGATTCTGATAGATGGCGCTTCGGACAAACTCTTTTACGATGGAAGCGAGAGAGGAAGAGTAGAAGTGGCCATAAGGCCCGAGAACATACACATCGTTCCCTTAGAGGGCGCGAAGCTCAGCGGAACCGTTGTCTCTGAGTATTATCTTGGAGATGGCAACGACTGCCGCATCAAATTTGGTGACGGCCAGCTCCGTGTCATCACGGATGCCGCCACCTTTGGAAATCTTCTTGGAAAAGATATAGGAATGGAATTCTCATCTTTCATGGTATTTCCTGAAAATGCGGAGGACGAACTTCGCATACTCACATAAATCATTGAAAAAAAGGAGTTACGTAAAATGAGCGAATACACTATTTCAAATAGCACCTATAGTCTCACCGTCTCCGAGCACGGAGCTGAGATTAAGTCCCTTAAAAAGAACGGCACAGAGCTTATGTGGCACGCTGACCCCAAATACTGGGGCAGAACATCACCGGTTCTCTTCCCGCTGGTGGGCAATTACTGGGATAAGAAATCCAGGTGGGACGGCAAGACTTATGAGATGTCCCAGCACGGCTTCGCCAGAGACCAGGAGTTTACTCTTGTTTCTAAAGATGATACATCACTTCTCTTTGAACTTAGAGAAAACGATGAAACCCTGGCTAAATACCCCTTTGCCTTCATTTTGCAGCTGGGTTATAAGCTGAGCGACAAGGGGGTTGAAGTCATCTGGAAGGTTAAGAATCCAACAGACAGCGACATTTTCTTTTCCATAGGCGGACACCCGGCCTTTAACTGCGACCTCAATAAGGACAAGCTCGTTTTCATGAATAAGGGCAAGGCCCTCTCTGGGGATATCAGAGTAAATATCATTGCAGGAGACGGCAGTGGATGCCTTTCTGATAAGTCAAAAGACATTTCCCTTTCGGATGGTGTGTTGCAGTTATCTCCCGAGCTCTTTGATGAGGATGCACTGATAATAGAGGACAGACAGGCTGATGCCGTGGCGCTTCTCGACGAATCAGGTAATGAAGTGCTGACAGTAAGCTTTGATTCGCCGCTGTTTGGTATCTGGTCACCCACCAAAAAGGAGGCTCCGTTTGTATGCATAGAGCCCTGGTACGGAAGATGTGACAGAGTAGGATTTAACGGAGATCTCAGCCGGAGAGAGTATGGAAATACACTCACCCCGGGCGGAGAGTTCAGCGCTGTTTACTATATCAAATGATAAAGATTGATAACAATATAATTGCAATAAATTTAAAATATGGTATAATCTCTTTTAACAGAAATACAAAGTGAGGTAATCCATATGTCAGAAGTATTTGATATTCAGGAGTATATGACTAAAGGTGTGGAGCGTGTTGTTACAGACGCCATCAGAGCCACACTAAAAAATCCAAAGGAAAGCGCTTATATGGCAAAGTTTGCATTCTCCAGCAGGACTGCATCCAGGAGAAGAGCTGTTCTTGAGGAGCACGGTGAGCACGTTCCGCCATTTCTTATTGCCAGCATAACCAGCAGCTGTAATCTGCACTGCGCAGGCTGCTATTCAAGATGCAACAGCGCCACAGAGGATATGGAGCCGGTAGATCAGCTGTCCGATGCAGAGTGGGCCGATGTTTTTGATCAGGCCATGGAGCTTGGAGTGAGCTTTATTCTCCTTGCCGGCGGCGAGCCTCTTCTTAGAAAGGGCGTTATTGAGGCAGCTGGAGAGAGACCGTCCATATTGTTCCCTGTCTTCACCAATGGAACTTATATGACTGAGAAGTACTTTGATACCTTCGATGAGTGCCGCAATCTGATCCCCATCATGAGCATTGAGGGTGGAAAGGAAGCCACTGATCACAGAAGAGGTGAAGGTGTTTATGACAAGCTCGTATCCAATATGCATGAGCTCAAGGATAAGGGCATAATTTACGGCGCATCCGTCACTGTTACCACTGAAAATATCAAGGAAGTAAGCTCAGCCGACTTTATAAACATGCTCTCCGACAATGGCTGCAAGGCAGTGATTTTTGTTGAGTTCGTTCCGGTATCTGAGGACTCTGAGCATCTTGCTCCCGGCGATGCCGACAGAGAGTATTTGAAGGATGCCATCATGTGTCTTCGCAAAGAGCACGAGGAAATGGTATTTGTATCTTTCCCCAGAGATGAGAAGAGCTCAGGCGGTTGTATTGCAGCCGGAAGAGGATTCTTCCATATCAACTCCCACGGCGGTGCCGAGCCATGTCCGTTTTCCCCATATTCGGACATCAACGTCAAGAAGACGTCCCTGAGGGATGCCATGAACTCCAAGCTCTTTAAGAGCCTTCAGAGCGGCGGCGTACTGATGGATGATCATAAGGGCGGCTGTGTTCTTTATGAGAAACGTGCTCAGGTAAAAGAGCTTTTGGGTAACTGACTAAACTAATAAACGATTAAACAACCTCCATTCTTCTAAATAAGGTAAATTTGTGGTAAAATTCTATTATGACAGCTATGCCTTAAACGTAGGAGATTTCTAAATATCTACGAATGGAGGTACCACAATGAACAGGAGTATGAACCCGGAAGAGCTTATCGCTCATTTTGATAATGCCATAGAGCATGGACACATATTTGCTTATTATCAGCCACAATTTAATCACTCTACAGGAAGGATGACCGGTGCCGAGGCGCTTATGCGCTGGGTTGACCCTGAACTTGGCATGCAGTATCCTTCCGACTTTATACCGGTTCTGGAAGAGAATGATCTGCTCTACAGAGCCGATATTAGAATGGTGGAATCTTCCTGCCAGCTTCTTAGAAAATGTCTTGACGATGATGTTCCCATCGTTCCCATTTCCTTTAACATGTCCAGAAACGACATCTTCAAACACCACTATGTTGAAGATGTTGAAAAGGTGCGAATAAAATACGATATCCCCGTAAAGTACCTGCGAGTTGAGATCACCGAGACCTCAGCTATCGGAGGTATGGAGCTCATGAGCTCGACAATGAAGAGATTCCATGAGCTTGGTTATGTTGTGGAAATGGATGACTTTGGAAGCGGATACTCATCCCTTAATATCCTTAAGGATCTCGATGTGGACATCATTAAGCTGGATCTGAACTTCCTAAACGGCAGCATCAGCGGAAGAGGCGGCATAATCATTAGGTCTGTGGTACAGATGGCCAAGTGGCTCAGGACCCCGATCATAGTTGAGGGTGTTGAGACCACGGAACAGGCTGATTTCATGATGAGCATCGGCTGCGAATATGTTCAGGGATATCTGTATTCCAAGCCTCTGCCTGAAGATGAATTCCTTGTGCAGCTCAAAAAGGCTTATCACGAGCCGATCGAAGCACCAATAAAGCTTATAGATACCTTCAATTCTGACAAGTTCTGGGATCCCAAGTCCCTGGAGACCCTCATTTTCAACAACTATGTGGGCGGAGCTGCTGTCTTTTCCTATAAACTGGGCAAGCTTGAGTTTGTCAGAGTAAATAAAAAGTATATTGAAGAGATTGGAATGAATATCTCCGAGAGGGATTTCATTGAATCCAATCCCTGGAAGTATTTTGAGCCGGACAGTAAACGTATCTTTGAGGAGGCCATTGAAAACGCCATCGACAGCGGTGAAGAGGAGCGCTGTGAGATCTGGATGTGCCTCACCTCACAGTGCTGTGGTACAGACAGGATGTGCATCAAGAACTATCTGAAGGTTATAGGACATGCCGGAGATGAATACCTCATCTACTCCATAATCCATAACATTACACCGGAAAAGAATACGCTGGCTGAGATCACAGAAAGTGAGAGGAAGTTCAGATATGCCAGTGAACATACAAATACCTATTCCTGGGAGTACACCATCTCAACCAAAGAGATGCGCCCGTGCTTCAGATGCATGAGAGATCTGGGACTTCCGCATCTTTTAAAGGACTATCCGGAGCCCGTTATAGAGAGCGGTCTATTCCAGCCTGACTACGCCGATATGTACAGAGACTGGCACAGGCAGCTGGCAGAGGGTGTTGAGCACCTGGAGGCAGTTATGCCTCTCACAGCAGACAGAGTTCCGTTCCTTATCAGATATACCAATGTATTTGACGAAAACGGCAAGCCCATCAAGGCTTATGGTTCAGCTACGGCAATAGATATCAAGGATCATGCTAATTAACACATCACGGGGGTAAATATGTCACTTAAAGGCTACAAAAACACGGAATATCTATGGCGAATAATGCAGGCTCTTAATGGCGATCAGGTGGAGGCCTGTATATCAGAGGCCTTTGAGGCGCTGCTGGACGCTGTACAGGCTGAATCAGGAGCTGCATGGCTTAAGAACGATCAGACAAAGCACATATACAGTATCGTTTCTCTGGGAGAAGCCAATATCACCGGTTTTTCCATTGAGTTTGGGCAGGGAGTTATAGGTTCTGTCTGCGATGGCCAGGAGCCATTATATCTTAAGGATGTTTCCGGAGATGAGAGATTTCCCGGAGGCAAGGACGAGATCACAGGGCTCGAGGTTAAAAACGTATACTACATGCCTATGGTCTTTAGAAATCAGACCGTGGGCTGTATCGAGCTGATCAATAAAAAGGGCGGCGAGGAGTATTCCGAAGATGACATTGCGCTCATCCATTCCTTTGCCGGTCTGATCACGTTGTTCATTGATGAGAACGGATATAGCTATTCACCGGATGTTGATAAGAAGACTATCATGTCTCTTCGCGGAATCACCAAGGATTATCCTTCAGGTATGGATATCGTCCATATCCTTAAAGGCGTAGACCTGGATGTTTACGAGAACGAGCTTCTTGTAATCCTTGGAGAGAGTGGCTGCGGTAAATCCACGCTCCTTAATATCATAGGTGGCATGGACAGCCCCACCTCCGGTCAGATAACCCTTGATGATAAGGACTTTTCACATCCTTCAGAAAAAGAGCTGGTGGACTTTAGAAGGGATTACATCGGCTTTATCTTCCAGGCATATAATCTTATGCCTAATCTTACTGCCCTTGAAAATGTCAGATTCATTGCTGAGATATGCAAAAACCCCGCAAGCCCCGAGGAGGCCATTGAGATGGTGGGACTTACTGACAGGGCAGGCAACTATCCATCCATGATGAGTGGTGGTCAGCAGCAGAGAGTGTCAATTGCCAGGGCTATTGTAAAAAGGCCCAGGATCATTCTTGCGGATGAGCCCACTGCTGCGCTGGATTTTACTACAGGTCAGGAGGTACTCGAGCTTATCGAAGACCTTATCTCAAAAAAGCTTACAACCGTCGTAATGGTTACCCACAACGTAGAAATAGCCAAGATGGCCAATCGTGTTGTACGTGTACGTAATGGTAAGATCTCCAGTATAAGGATCAACACCTGGCCTATGCATGCCGCTGACCTGATCTGGTGATCTGCCCATGAAAAAAACTGCTCAAAAAGACGCGCTGCGAAACATAAAAAAGCGTATCGTGTCCTGGTTATCAATGGTGACCATAGTTCTAATCGGCACCAGCGTTATACTGGGACTATTTTTCACGTCCAGATCTCTGTCCTACTGCGGAAACCAGTATCTGACCCAGCTTAACGCCAAGACCATGGATCTGGCCTGCAGCCTGGGTGTACGTGAAGCTGAGCTGGACAGAGTACTTCAGATTGAGGGAATAAAGGACGTAGAAGGCGTTATCTCTTTTACCGGACAGATAAATGCAGGTACACGAAACAACGGAATAACTCTGGTATCTGACACAGAGCACATAAGTGTGCCATACGTGACCGCCGGACAAAGGCCACAGGCAGGGAATGAGTGCGCTCTGAATCCGGATCTTGCAGAAAAACTTGGTGTGAATATCGGCGATGAGATAACCTTCACCGCTGCTTCATCACGTCTTGCAAATACCCTCATCAATGAAAAATACATAGTGACAGGCTTCATGATCCATCCCGAATATATCACAAGCGAGATGGTGGATTACTGTATACTTCCAAAGGCAAGCTTTGACACAGAAGGAGCAGCCTTTGATTACACAAACATCTACATCGATCTTGATGCAATGGATCATCTGAATTATACGGATGACAAGCTCTCCGACGAGATCAATCTTATCAGAGGAAAGATTGAAGATATCCTTCCGGAAATGACCAGTGAGCACATCAAGAACCTGAGCGAGGAGCTGGATCGTGAGTACGAAAAGGCTGAGACGGAGGTAAATAAAAAGCTCTCTGATGCCAAAGCTGAGATCGACAGCGCCCAGAAGGAATTTGATGAAAAGATCGGTGAAGCAGAGAAAAAGCTGACGGATGGAGAAAGTGAGCTTAAGGAAGGTAAGGATAAGGCCGAGAGGGAGCTGGCAGCAGGCTGGAAAAAGATCCAGGACGGTGAGAAGGAATACAACGAAAAGATAGCTGACGGACAGAGGCAGCTTGAAGATGGTGAAAAGCAGATGGAGAAGGAGCTGGAAAATGCCAGATTCAAGCTCTTTGCCGGAATGCTTGAGATAGACAAAAACAAGAAGCTTCTTGCTGAAAAAGAGGATCAGTACAATCAGGGAGTTGAGAGGTACAAGCTGGGCGAAGCAGAGCTCATAGCTGCAAGGCAAAAGCTGGATGATGGATGGGCACAGTATGATGAAGGCATGGTCATGATAGACGAGGCACTTCCATCAGAGGTTATTCACGATGTGGCAGAGCTGCTTTATGAGGCTGAGCTGGAGGATCCCGCCAATGACCTTGAGCAGGTGGCTGACCTTGAACCTCTGGAAAGAGCTATAGGCGTACTTGGGGTATATGATTATTACGTAGATGAAGAAGTAAGACATTTTATTGATGATGTCTGTGATGTAGGTGAATACAGAAATAAGATCGATGATGCAAAAAGCGCAAGGCAAAGGCTTTATGACGGCGAAGATGAGTACCACGAGGGTGAGCACAAGCTAGAGAGCGCAAAGACTGAATTAGAGGACGGCAGAAGGCAGCTGGATCAGGGCTGGTATTCCATTGAACAGGCCGAAAAGGAACTTGCCAACGGAGAGTTGGAATATAACAGAAAAGAGCCTGAGGCAAGGGCGCAGCTTGCAGCAAAGAAGGAAGAGTTTGAGCAGAAGAAGGCCGAGGGAGCAAAAGAGCTTGAGGATGCCAAGAAGACTTATGCTGCCAAGAAAAAAGAGGCAATGGATGAGATTGCCGTTCACGAAAAAGAACTGGAGGACGGAAGAGCCGAGTTTGAGGCTGAGAGAGACAAAGGACAGGCACAGCTTGATGATGCCTGGGAGCAGTATTACAGCGGTAAAAAAGAAGCAGAGGAAAAGCTGGCAGATGTAAAGGCCCAGATCGAGAAGGGCAAAAAGACTGACTGTGAGTGGTTTGTCCAGACTCTTGATGCCAATTTATATTTCATGGAGCTTAAATCCTACTGTCAGGTGCTTAACAGAGTATTCCTGGTGTTTACGCCAATATATGCGGGCATAGTTATCGTAGTATGCTTCTTTACAATGGCGATAATCGTTGAGGAGCAGTCCAAGCAGATAGGAACCTGTAAGGCTCTTGGAATGTATAAGAGCGAAGTTCGCAGTAAGTACCTGCTGTTTGGTATAACTGCAGCCATTTTGGGAGCAGCCATCGGTATTGGCGGAGGATTCCTTTTTGAGTACATAATCGACGGATCCCTGGAGACAGTGTTTGTATTCGGAGCGCCGCCTCACAAGTTTGATCTTCAGCCTCTGATCCTGGTGCCTCTGGGAGCATGTCTTGCCACGGGCCTCGCCGTATTCTGGTCATCTGAAAAGGTTCTTTCCTGCTCAGCTGTGGGACTTGTCAGCGGCAATGAACCAAAGAAGAGTGGAAGAACAAAGGCAGCAAAGGGCAAAGGAAAGAGCGTCTATGCACACCTTATAGTCAACAATTTCCTGATGGATGCAGGAAGAGAGATCGTATCGGTAGTTATCATACTGGTATGTGTATTTCTTATTGGCCTGGGAACGTCCATCAAGCTTGGACACCACGCCGCTTTGCACAATCAGGTCCTGGGTATTTACAAATATGATCTCAATGTGACACTTTCAGATACCATAACCGATGAAGAGAGGGAAAACCTGCTATCTGAGATCGGAGACCTTGATTACATAGGCCTTGGTAAGCTGGGAGGCGTGATCCAGTCCGACACCGGACAGACCCTCACAGAGGTATTTGTGGTGGATGATGTGGACAGGTTCAGAGAGTTTTATGAACTCATGGACAATGTCAGAAGGGATGTGCCTTTAACAGAAGATGGTCTGATGGTCACCATAGAAATGGAAGATAAGAACGGCCTGGTGGACGGAGAAGCAGTCACCATTATCACCAACAACCTGAAGCTGGCCGGTGCAGCGATCAAGGGACATTTCCTCCTTCACGTGGGAAAAGCCGCCGTTATGTCTTTTGACTACTATAGAAAGATATTTAATGCAGAGCCTGTGATCAATGACTACATGATCAAGGTGGGCGACAGAAATATAGATGAACTTCAGGAAAAGCTTGAGAGCATGCCGGGCGTATCAGAGATTACAAGGGCTGACCTTATCCTGGATCAGAAGGCGGGCATGTCCAGGCTCTATACCATTGTAGTTATCATTGTTATCGTGTTCTCCATCATGCTGTCGTTTATGATCCTTTTGAACCTCAGTAATATCCTTGTGTCCCACAGGATGAAAGAGCTGCTGACTATGAGAGTAAACGGCTTTTCCAACGGTCAGGTTATTGGATATCTGGTGAGAGAAATATTGGTGACTACGTCCCTTGGTATAATACTGGGACTTTTGATAGGTATTCCGTCCACGGGCTTTATTATGCCAAAGCTTGAGTCCAGTGGCTTCATGTTCCTTAGAAAACCATATGTTTCGGCGTGGATCCTGGCAGTGGGCTGCAATGCACTCTTTTCTATAATTATCAATACGGTATCCTTCAGCAAGATAGGAAAAGTTCCGCTGACTGATATTACCAAGTACTGATGCAAGGCGGATGGAGGAGGGCTGATGGATATAAAGCAGTATAAAAAATATGACAGGTTCTATAGATTCGGCAGGGCAGTAGTTTGCCCTGTCGTTACGTCTAAATATGGGTTTAGCGGGCAGGAGCTTCCGGATGATCCGGGCCCTATGTTTGTTTTGTGCAATCATAATACGGATGTTGATTTTCTTCTTCTTTCTTCGAAGAGCAAAAAGCCACTGGACTTTGTGGCAACAGAAGCCATGCTTCGTATGGGAGCATTTTCAGGGTATATAGCCAGGACATATCAGCCTATACTCCACGACAAGGGTTCCAACGGTGCCGCAACTTTAAAGCAGATAGTTTCAAGGATCAAGGATGGCAGAAATGTGGTCCTCTTTCCGGAGGGGAACAGATCTTTTGACGGAAGGACGGGAGAGATTTCATCAGCCATTGGAAAGATTGCTAAGATGACCGGGGCGAGCCTTGTTGTCTATAAGTTTACCGGTGGGTATCTTACAACGCCCAGGTGGGGCAGAGGAGTCAGGAAAGGCAAGATGCAGGGTACGGTAACTGCAGTACTCACGCCGAAGGAGCTTTCTGAAATGAAGCCGGACCAGATACTAAAGGTTATAGAGGATGGCCTTCGTACGGATGCTTATGAGGAGCAAAAAGAAAACCCGACTGCCTTTAAGAGTAAGGTCAAAGCCGAGTATCTGGAGTCTTTACTGTTTGTATGCTCTTCTTGCGGGAAGGTTGGCAGGCTGCATTCAAAGGGTGATAAGCTGTGCTGTGACTGCGGATACAGCCTCACTATGGATGATTACGGATATTTAAATGGTGAGGGTGGTGTTAAACTCACGATCACCGATGCTTTTGATGAGCAGAAGGCGCTGTGCAGGAAGCTTTTGGAATCAGCGCCGGATGAGGCTGTCTGGTCGGACGATGTGCATATGATGCAGCTGACTTCGGATCACAGCGTCGCCAGAGAGGAAGATACCCGGATCGCTGCGTACAGGGATAAGCTGGTAATAAATGAAAAACCTGTTTTGCGGGATGATATCAGCAGCATCGATATTGTCCAGAGGAACAGACTGATAATCCACGTAAAGGGCAGCGATATGCGCTACGAGTTCACCGGCGGTGACACTTATAATGCGGTCAAGTACCGGATTTGGTCCGAAATATCTTTTGCCTGAAAAGGATGATGTTCAAAACGGTAAAGGCTGCTATCATGACGCCAAGGATAAGAACCGGCTGCTCAGGCGCAAGTGGGGCCAGAAGCATAAGTGGGAAGCCCAGTACAATAGCAGGGAAGTTCTGATATACCATGTTCTCTGAGGCGGGGGATTCGAATTTGTAGTCGATCTCTCTAAGGAGAATGATACCGGTACTGGCTGTGCCTGTAAGCATTCCAAACATCATAAGGAACTGCTCGCGCTTGTAATCATGGAAGAGCTTATCTGCTACGAGGTGGTTGTATGCGAAGGTTACTAAAAGACCAACGACTCCCATCAGCAGCAGGACTACCCAGTAGCTCTGAAGAACGTGGAGTCTTATTGCGGCGATTCCTGCAACAACCATGATGTCAAAGCAAAGGTTACTGATTCTGGTCATCAGGAAGTCATTTATGTAGTTCCTGTGAATGATCTGGCGGCGGGTAAGGCTGATGATGATTGATTTAAGCAGGGTTGCCATAACTACGCCAAGAAGGAAGTTAAAACCAAAGATCACGGCTTTCATACCCGGCAGGAGAGAACCTAAAAATACCATGCTCAGGTATGTAAGCATATAGGATGATGTTACAAAGGCAAACTGGATGGTTATCTTGTCCATGTTTTCCTGCATAGGAACTTCGTTGATGCCCTGGATTTCCTCTGATTGTATTGAAACACTCATTCCATCTTTTGGGACTACGAGGCCTTTGAATTTAAGAATGTTGAGGTAGATTACACCGCCGATGCTGGCGCTTAAAAAGCCCATGGCTGCAATTGAGAGGCCAAAGCTCTTTCCACCGGCAAAGCCGAAGGTGTTCTCGTATATACTGCCGTAGTTAAGAGCCTGTCCTGTTCCCTGTCCGTAGCCGAAGGGCAGGAGCATTCCGGCGGCTTTGAAAAAGCCCGGTACCAGAAGGGCTGTGATGATTGAGATGATGATTCCAAGGATTCCCTGGAGAAGATATGTGGAGACCGTTGTTACACCTGTGTTGAAGATCTCTGTCAGGCGCTGTTTGGATAGCCTGGCCTGAGAGGTGCGGAAGGTGGCGGCGATAAAGCCAAGGGCAAGAGCGTGATAGGTGATTATTTCCAGGGCATCGTTGCCGCGGCCCATGAAGAGCTCGGTATCGAACATTTCCACGCCGGTAATGAGTTTATAGGAATATGTAAATATTAAGAGGATGATGCCTCCAAGGACAGATGCCGGTATAAGGGAGTCCCGAAGCGGCTTTATCATTCTTTTTAGAGAATTGGCGGTTATTACTGCCAAAAGAAGTATTGAAATCAGGAGGAGACCTCCCCAGACGTTGTTATCCCAAAAGTTGTTCATGATCTTATTCTCCTTTGTTTAATCTTATGCTTGTATAGGCGACTTTTGCAAGAAAAAAGAGCAATAAGTGAGGATTACTTATGAAGCCGATAGATATATTTCCAACCGATACGTTAAATGGATTTAAGTGCAGAAGAGGAAGGGTTATGCCTTTTGGAGCCCATATTATTGAAGACGGCGTGAATTTCAGCGTCTATTCAAAGGAGGCCACAAGCTGCACACTGGTTTTATATCACCATTCACAGAGTAAGCCCTTTGTTGAAATCCCCTTTCCGCCGGAATTTCGCTTTGGCAGTGTGTACACCATGATGGTATTTGGAATTGATGTGGAGACCACGGAATACGGCTATCGGTTTGACGGTGAGTATGATCCCAGAAGAGGTCTCTTCTTCGACAAGTCCAAGGTGCTTCTGGATCCCTATGCCAAGTCTGTTTCGGGAAGGAGCGTATGGGGGAAAAAATACGACTCAAGAGTCCAGTTTCAGCACAGAGGCCAGATTATCAGGGAGGATTTTGCCTGGGGTAAGGACGTTTCGCCAAGGTACAAGCAGAGTGAGCTGATCATTTATGAGACTCACGTCAGGTCTTATACCATTGATAAAAGCAGCGGTGCTAAGCATCCCGGCACATACAATGCACTTATAGGAAAGATCCCTTATCTCAAGGAGCTGGGGGTAAACTGCATCGAGCTTATGCCGGTGTTTGAATTTGATGAGTTTGAAAATGAGAGAGTTTATAAAGGCAGGAAGCTTCTGAATTACTGGGGGTATTCAACAGTTTGTTTTTTTGCGCCAAAAGCTGGGTATGCGGCTTCAGCTCCTTTTGGGCTTGAGGCTGATGAGTTTAAAAATATGGTAAAAAAGTTCCATCAGGAGGGGATAGAAGTGATCCTTGATGTGGTGTTCAACCACACTGCGGAAGGAAACGAGAAGGGACCGTATATTTCCTACAAGGGAATCGATAACAATACTTATTATCTGATGACCCCTGATGGCTGGTATTACAATTTCAGTGGCTGCGGCAATACCATGAACTGCAACAATTCCGTAGTAAGGAACATGATACTGGACTGCCTCAGATACTGGGTTACCGCTTATCATGTGGACGGCTTCAGGTTCGATCTTGCGTCTATTCTGACAAGAGATGAGAACGGAGCTCCTATGCTGACTCCGCCGCTTTTGGAGACACTGGCAAGAGATCCGGTTCTTAGTGATACCAGACTTATTGCGGAAGCATGGGATGCAGGAGGATTATATCAGGTTGGAAGCTTTCCTTCCTGGCACAGGTGGTCGGAGTGGAACGGAAAGTACAGAGACTGCGTGAGGCGCTTCGTAAAGGGCGATGCTGATGCGGCTCCGGAGCTGCTTCACAGGATCGCAGGTTCTGATGATATGTACGCGGGAAGGTCTTCGTCGGCATCGATCAATTTTATTACCTGCCACGACGGCTTTACTCTCTATGACCTTGTTTCCTACAATGAAAAGCATAACGAGGCCAATGGCGAGGACAACAATGACGGCTGCAACGACAACAACAGCTGGAACTGTGGCGTGGAGGGAGAAACGGATGATCCGGAGGTTAAGGCACTTCGGCTTCGCCAGATGAAGAATTTTATGACCATTCTTCTCACCAGCAGGGGGGTACCCATGCTTCTTTCCGGAGATGAGTTCTGCAATACCCAGTATGGAAATAACAATGCCTACTGTCAGGACAATGAGATCTCATGGCTTGATTGGAATTCACTGGACAAAAACCGCTCCATGTTTGAGTATGTCAAGGCACTTATTGCGCTTCGCAGTGAGCATCCTGTAGTGCGCAATTCAAATTTCTTTATGGGACAAAACGGAACCGGGTATCCGGAGCTGTCTTTTCATGGCACCAGGCCCTGGGATATAGATATGGGAGCTGCCGGACTTTGCGTGGCATATATGTTTGCTGAGGATGGAGAGAAGTTTGGTACAGAGAAAGATGTCTTTATATATGTGGCTTTGAATGCTCACTGGGAGGAGCATTATTTTGAGCTGCCTGTTGTGCCGGAAGGCTTTAAGTGGAGAGTTTATTTAAGGTCTGATATGGACCTTGGACCTGATGACAGCCGCAGCGCAGAGGGCGGAATTTCCATAAGCCCAAGAACAAGTGCAATACTGATTGCAGAAAAATGAATTAATTTAGTGTTTCCTTCACTCCTTTAATGTGATAAAATGATAAAGTGTTTTATCGTATGAAGAAAGGAAAAAGGGGAGAAGAATATGACACTATCACAAATTGGAATCATTATTTCTATTCTGGTCTATCTGTCCGGAATGCTTCTGGTGGGCTTTGTGAGCTCAAGAGACACCAATGATGTCAAGGATTTCTATCTTGGCGGAAGAAAGCTTGGACCTTTCGTTACCGCCATGAGTGCCGAGGCATCGGACATGAGCTCGTATCTGCTGATGGGTGTTCCCGGTGTAGCTTACTTTTCAGGTGTGGCTGATGCGGGATGGACAGCAGCAGGTCTTATCGTGGGAACGTATCTCAACTGGCTCTTTACAGCCAAGAGACTTCGTAATTACACAGAGTCTCTGGATGCGATCACCATTCCCGATTATTTCAAAAAGCGCTTTAAGGATCAGAGCAATGCGCTTCTTTGCATCGGTGCTGCATTCATCATTATCTTCTTTGTACCTTATACAGCGTCGGGATTTTCGGCTTGTGGAAAGCTCTTTTCATCACTGTTTGGTGTAAACTATCAGCTGGCCATGATCGTATCCGCAGTAATCATCGTTGGATATACCACAACTGGCGGATTCCTGGCAGCGTCCAAGACAGACTTTATCCAGTCGATCGTAATGACTCTGGCACTTATCTTTGTTGTAGGCTTCGGAGTTGTTAATGCCGGAGGCTTTGCAGCAGTAGGAGCCAATCTTAAGGATCTCCAGGGATTCCTTGATATAAATGCAACCTATAACAATGCTACAAATTCAGCTGATTCTTACGGATTCTTCAGCAAGGTCACAACCTTCTGCTGGGGGCTTGGATACTTTGGTATGCCGCATATCCTCTTGAGATTCATGGCTGTCAGAAAGTCATCCGAGCTTACACTTTCCAGAAGGATTGCATCCGTATGGGTAGTGTTCTCACTGGGAATCGCGGTAGTTCTCGGTATCGTTGGACGTGCCATGACACAGTCAGGCGCTCTTGAATCATTGATCGAGGATCCTACAAGCTCATCCAAGGCTGAGACACTTATCGTTGTTCTTGCTCAGCAGATCAGCCAGTATAACTTCCTGTTTGCGCTGATCGCAGGACTTATCATCGCAGGTATCCTTGCATCCACAATGTCAACAGCGGACTCTCAGTTGATCGCAGCTTCATCCGCTGTTTCTGAGAACATCATTCAGGAGACCTTCGGAGTTAAGCTCTCTGAGACCGCTGCCATGCTTACAGCAAGAGCTACACTTATCGTAGTTGCAGTTCTGGGAGCAATCATTGCATGGAATCCGAACAGCTCGGTATTCGGAATCGTATCTTTTGCATGGGCAGGTTTCGGCGCGGTATTCGGACCAGCCATGGTCATGTCACTGTACTGGAAGAGAGCCAACAAGTTCGGCGCCATCGCCGGCATGATTTCAGGCGGCGCAATGGTATTCATCTGGAAATATCTGGTAAGACCTATGGGCGGAGTTTGGAACCTCTACGAGCTTGCACCTGCATTCCTTGTAGCCATCATCATGATCGTTGTTGTCAGCCTTGTGACAGCAGAGCCTGACGATGAAATGGTAAGAGAGTTCGAGCATGTATCAAAGATGTCATAACTAAATAAATTCAGGTGGGACAATGGGAGCGGATTTCCCTGTCCCACTTTTTTTGCGTCCTTTTATGCTACAATAAGGGAAAAGAGCTGTTGACGACTTTTTGTAGGACAGGGAGTGATATTGTTCAGTTAACGAACAATTGGGAGATTTATGAACTCATATATGGAAGATCCAAACATACAGACAATACTGGCGCTGAACATTGCGCTGGTTATGCAGCTTGCAGGCGTAGCTCTGGCGGTGCTCATAGATCCTTATGTCAAAAAGGAAAACAGGCTCAGAGTTTACCACATCGTCCTGCTGGTTTGTTTCCTGCTGATCGAACCACAGATAACTGAGAACTATGGCATGGCTTTGTACGGAGACCATGTGGCTTTCTGGAATACCTTTTTATCCAGTATCAGCTATATTTTCCGTTCCGTGGTATTGTACCTCTTTATCAGATTATCGGGAAATACGTGGAATCTGAAAGCGCTGCATATAATACTGTTAATCAATGTGATAGTCTGCATTACGCCGTTCTTTGGTCCGTGGATGTTCAAGTTTGATGATGACGGTACCTGGCATAGAGGACCGCTTGGTTTTGTCCCATTTTTGATCAGCTTTATCATGCTGATCTGGCTTGTAGTCGGAGCTTTTTACAAATATAAGGAAATTCGCCGAAGGGAAGCCTTTGTTCCGACTATTATTGCCGTCTTTGTTACAGTGGCGGTTCTCATGGATCTCAGTCTTGGATTTGGACCATATATATCCTTCCTGACCGTAGCCATGTCTGAGAGCCTTATGTTTTTCTACATCTGGCTGCACCTTCAGTTCGAGCGTGAGCACGAAAATGCCCTAAAGGCGGAGCAGAGGATCAAAATAATGATATCCCAGATACAGCCGCATTTTCTTTTCAATGCGCTGTCAACAATCCAGGCCCTTACGGAGACAGATCCGGAGAGGGCGTCAAAGGTTATTGAGGAATTTGCCGTTTATCTTCGCCAGAATATCAATTCTCTCAATCAGGATTCCCTTATTCCTGTGCAAAAAGAGATCGAGCACACAAGGGCATATTCTGACATTGAGGAAGTCAGATTCCCGTCCATCAGGATCGATTATGAGATCGAGGACGAGAGCTTTTTGATTCCGCCCCTTACTATTCAGCCAATGGTGGAGAACGCGATCCGCCACGGCGTAAGAGGCAAGAAGCACGGCTGGGTTTCTGTGAGCACCTACCGGGAGGGAGATTACCACGTGATTTCTATTCAGGACAATGGCAAGGGCTTTGATGTGGAGCAGATGTTTGAGGCTACTGAAAACGGTGACCACATAGGAGTTCGTAACGTTCGTGACAGAATAGTGGATATGACCGGTGGCTCTTTTAACATAGAGAGCGTGGTCGGAGAGGGAACTTCCATAACGATTAAAATACCTGCTTAGAGGAAATGGAATGAGAGCAATATGTGTTGATGATGAGGGACTGATCCTTCAAAGGACCGAATCCCTGCTTAAAAAAACTAAAATTTTTGAGGACGTGGAGTCCTTCATGGATCCCACAGAGGCGATTGAAGCTGTGGACTCTAACCCGGCGGATATTGCTCTTTTGGATATAGATATGCCGGAAATGAGTGGTCTGGAACTGGCTACGAATCTTAAGTCAAAGTGTCCGGGGATCAGGATAATTTTCCTGACCGGCTACTCTGAATATGCAGTGGACGCCTATGCAATGCATGCAACAGGATATCTGCTTAAGCCCATCAGTTATGACAAGCTGCTTTCTGAGATTGAATATGCCCTGGAGGGGCTGGGTACAAGTGGCACTGCTGCAGAAAGTGTTACGCAAAACTCATCAAGGGTCAAGGTTGTGACTTTTGGCTTCTTCAATGTTCTTGTGGATGACAAGCCCGTGGTATTTAAGCGCTCCAAGGCAAAAGAGCTGTTGGCGTGCCTGGTGGATCGTCAGGGACAGTTCGTTGCGCGAAAAGATCTTTTCTATATTTTATGGGAAGATGATGACTACGACAGAGCCAAGCAAAAATATTTCGATACTATTATAAGAAGTCTGAAGGATACGCTGGAGGAATATGGTATATCTGATATCTTTGAGGCGGAGAGCGGCATGATGAGGGTTGTTCCCGAGAAGCTGGACTGCGATCTGTATAAATTCCTGAATAAGGACAAGTCAGCCATGGAGAGCTATAGAGGCGAGTATATGAGCTCATATTCCTGGGCCAGCGAGACTGAAGGGTACCTTTACGACAGAGAATGAAAGAATGAATATACATGACTTTTTAGAGATTCCAAAAAATTTTTTGGGAATCTCTTTTTTGTGACGACATTTTGTAGGACATGGGGTGATAATCTGTAAAAGTAATAATTATACAAACTATTTTTTTTCATATATGAGGAGGGAAATTATGTTAAAGAAAGAGTTGATCAGAAATGCAATTTCGGTAATTGTGGCAACTGTTATAGCAATGCCACTTATAGTTGGATGTGGAAGCAGCACAGCAGAGGTAGCTGAGACAGTAGAGCAGCCTGCTGCAGAAGAAGTTGTAACTGAAGTGGTTCAGGAAGAGGTTCCTACAGCTGATAAGGCAGAAACAACACAGGCTGAGTCAGTATTTAAAAAGGGTGTGTATGTAAACTACGCTAAGGATGCTGAGAATCCACCTAAGACATACTTCTATGTATTTGAAGATGATACTTACGGATATACAGCAGATGGCGAGAAGGACGGAATCGGCGTTCCTTTCGCAACTGAGATCAAGGATGGAAATGTTGCATTCAGCTTTGGCGGAGCAGATGGAGACTGGGACAGCTTTATCGTATCTTCAACAGATAATGGCATGATCACAGGACACTTTGAGAGCGCAGCTGATCGTGAGCTCGTATTTGAGCCTGTAGCAGGTGTAGATCCTGCAACCTTCGAGGCTGAGAACTATGTAAATGGTCCCGAGAACAGCGTTTATCATGACGCCAACGGTTGGAGCGTTAAGTACGATGCAACCAAGTTCACAGTTAACCAGAATGGTCCAGAGGTATTCTTTGTATATCAGGGAGAGTCAGCAGGAACAAACATGATCACAGCAACATACACTGTAGAGAACAAGGCAGAGGCAGCAATCAAAGAGCTTGCAAAGCCTTATGGCGACAACGTTTCTGTATTTGACGGATCATTCCCAGGCCATGACGATATCAAGGCTTACTGGATGTCAGTTCCTGTAGATGCTGAAGGATCAGGTTCTTATACAACAGCTATCGGAAGAGATTACATGGACGGTGCACTTATCCTTAGAATCGATGGCCACATGGGCAACGATGAAGATCAGAACATGACCGTGTATGATGACATTGCAGCTGTAATGGAAAGTATTACTTTTGAGGGATAAACCTGCTGTATTTACGGTTTTAATATGAGGGAAAATAATCCGGACCTCTGGGCCAATAAGGCTTGGTGGTCCGAATTATTATATGTGGCTGGTTTAATCATTTTTTGATAAAAGGGTAGACGTCAGAGCAGTGGTAATGATGAATTTTCACCTATCGACGAGGTGGCAAAGGCTACAGTATTGCTTGCAGGAACCAACAAGGAGTATACTATATTCCATACATATAACTCACACACCATAGAAATGGGAGACCTGGTGGTGGCAATTAAAGATAATGGACTGAAAGTGGATGTGGTGGATGAAAAAGAGTTCAATGACAGGATGAGCAAAGCTCTTACGGATGATCGTATCAACAGTTTTGATATTTAATTATGGAGGTGACTTATGGATTTCAGACCGAATAAAAAACTGGGGTTTGGACTTATGCGCATGCCACTTTTGGACTCTGCCGATGAGTCTTCTGTGGATGTGGAGCAGGTGTGCAAAATGGTGGATATGTTCCTGGAAAGGGGCTTTACATATTTTGACACTGCCTGGATGTATCACGAGTTTAACAGCGAAAATGTTGTAAAAACTGCACTTGTGGACAGGCATCCCAGGGATAGCTTTACCCTGGCCACCAAGCTGCATGGCGATTATATTAAAGACAAAAAAGACAGGGATAAGATCTTCAACGAGCAGATGAAAAAGACAGGAGTGGATTACTTCGACTATTATCTGATTCATGCCGTTGATGAAGATCTTCTGGAAATCTATGACAAACTGGATTGCTTTAACTGGCTTCTGGAGAAAAAGAAGGCCGGTCTTGTAAAGCATGCCGGATTCTCTTTTCATGATACTCCTGAGCTTCTGGATGAGGTTCTCACAGCACATCCTGAGATGGAGTTTGTACAGCTCCAGATTAATTATCTTGACTGGGAGAGTGAGTGGGTTCAGTCAAGAGCCTGCTATGAGGTGGCTGTTAAGCATGGAAAGCCTGTAGTTGTCATGGAGCCTGTAAGGGGCGGAACTCTGGCTGATCTTCCAGCTGATGTGGAAAAAATGTTCAGAGAAAAGGATCCTGAAATGTCACCGGCAAGCTGGGCAATCAGATATGTTGCCAGTCTTGACAATGTAATGATGGTTCTTTCAGGAATGAGCAGTATTCCACAGATGGAGAACAATACCTCCTATATGCGGGATTTTAAGCCTCTTACCGAGGATGAAAAGAAACTCTGCCTCAAGGCAGGAGAGATGATTATAAGTAAGCTGGCAATTCCATGTACTGCATGTTCCTACTGCACAGCAGGCTGTCCTATGAAAATTGCTATTCCAAAGTATTTTAAGATGTATAATGAAAATACCTTTGATGATCTTAAGGACAAGGAATGGACAGTGGAATACTCCGAGTATCCGGAGCTTTTGGAGGGCGGAGGAGGCAAGGCTTCAGACTGTATTGCCTGCGGCCAGTGCGAAGGCGTTTGCCCGCAGCATATCACGATCATTGAGAATCTGAAGCTCGTTGCTGAGCATATTGAATAAAAGTTAGGGGCCTAAAATAATGAACAAACCTGAGAAAAAACCTGAGATAATGATGAAGCCAAATGTAAAAGCGGAAGCTATGAAGCACGCACCTGACGAAGTCATTGCCAAGGCGATTCATGATGTACTTTTGAGAGAGCGTCTGAAAAAAGAAGTAGGAGGAGTGTCATATGGAATCGATTCTGATAAATGACACAACTCGTGAGCAGAGAGAACGGATAGTTGCAGAATCCATCGGCAATATCAACGGCTCATGCGACGGCTGTATGTCCGGGCTGGTTGATATGTACCAGGACTATATCGATGGTAAAAAAGAGATCCGTGAGATCAACATGGAATTCAGAGCTCACTACGAGTCCGGTATTGATGGCCCAGAGAAGGCCGATTGCGGGTATAAGATGTAAATAATAATTGAAAACACACTAAAGATTGGAGGAGAAGGAAATGGGTAGTATCATGGACGTTGCAGACATCATCAAGCAGATCAATGGAAACAAGGAGCTTATGGCTCAGATTGCTAAGGCAGATCCCAAGGAAGGCGTTGCCTTACTGAAGAAGGCCAACATTGATGTCAGCGAAGATGACATCAGGAAGGTTCAGGCCGCTGTTGCAGATGGTAAACTTGATTTGGGAGATCTTAAGGATCTTGCCGGAGGATTGCTTAAGAAATAAGGAAATTCAAAGGCGCAGTCCATATGAAGATCATTGAAAAGCTGAGGCTATATCTTTTTCCAAGAACTGTATTTGTGTCAGAAGACGCTACACTGAAGGTAATTGATAGAATAGAAAATAAGGAGCCTGTCAGAGTCCTTTTTGTCAAAGGGGCGCGGGAATCAGGAATGTACCTTGATGAGGGCAAAAGAGCTGAACCATTGTTTTACTACATGCGCACATTTAAGGATATTCTGAACAGATATGACGGAATTCACAATGTGCTGATGATTGGAGGCGCCGGCCTTACTTTTGCCAAGGTGTTTCTTGAGATGGATCAGCGCAATACCATGACAGTTATTGAGAAAGATGAGCGCTGTATTGAAATTGCAGACAGATGCTTTGGAATCAGGCCTTGCGAGAGACTTGATGTCCGAGTCATGGCGGGAGAAAGCTTCATATCTGAGGCAATTCGGCGCAGAGATGAGTCTACAGTCCTCTATGATGCCATAATCATTGATGCATTTGATGGGAATAAGATTGCAAAAGACCTTTTGACAGAATCAATGTTAAAGATGTCCGGTGCACTTATCTGGCCGGACGGGCTTTATATTCTGAATGCCATAAATGAAAAGGGCGGGAATATCGCCATGAGTACTTATATGACAGAAGAGTATTTGAAAAAGATCTTTTCCCATACTAAGATTTTTCAGTGTGAGAATGAAGGGAACTGCGTTTTGACAGCTTCCGACAGAGAATTATAAAGCAAAAGAGCTGATCATTAAGACCAGCTCTTTTTTGTATTATTTGATATCATATTCTAATTTTACTGTTATTGTAGCAGTTTTGTATCTGGAGCTGGTGTCAAATGCTCCGTCATAGGAATAACTGCTGGTACCTGAGTTTTGTGCAGTTATCTGGAAGACGCCAAGGTTTGAGTTCTTGAGTTTTCCAAGCGTTGCTCCGGTGTTATTTGCCATGATGTCGATTCGTTCTTTGGCATTCTGGGAAGCTTTGTTTATAAGATCGAGTTTGAGTGTCTCAAGGCCTGAGTAGTAGTATTCAGGTGAATCGGAAGTGAGCTCTACACCCTGATCAAGAAGGCTGGAGATATCTCTTGAGATCTTTTCTACATTGTCGAGGTTGTATGAAGAGACGATAACGCCCTGGGTAAGCTGGTAACCGTCCGCTTCAGAGCCGACATAGTTTCCGTTATTGTCGTACAGCTGTCTGTAGGTTCTGGCTATATCTACAGAGTTGAAGACGATCTCTGCTTCTGAGATGCCGTTGTCTAAAAGATATTGTTTAACACGCTGGGCATCGGCTTTTAGTTTTGTGTAGGCTTCCTGGGAAGTGTAGGCTACTGCTGAGAATGAGCCTCTCCAGATTATGATGTCGGATTCGAAGTCGACGCTTGAGCTGCCGGTGGCGGTTATGGTGTGGGTGCTGTTTGAGCGGAAATGTGCCAGGCCGTAGGCGAGAAGGCCGCAGCTTGCGACGATGCAGATGCCGATTATGAGGGCGGTGAGGATGCTTTTTTTATTTTGTTCCATACTTGATCTCCTTTTGAAAGATGGTGCGATGGTTCTATGTTTATAGTAATGAGTTTGGGAGGGGATTTCAAGGGGGATTGCTCTGTAGTCCTGAGCCGTGCTTGTCGAGGAATGTAATTAATCCTGCTTAAACCAAGTGATGCATCTTCGGATTGCTTACACAATCCGAAGCCGCGCATCGAGGAATGTAATTAATCCTGCTTAAAACAAACGATGCATCTTAGGATTGCTCCGCAATCCTAAGCCGCGCTTACGCGCGGTATAAAAATAGGTCTAGCGCCACTTGTTCATGTAAACATGAACCGTGTCTCTAGACCTATTTTTGCATCGCTTGTTTTAAGCAGGATACGGGAATCGAACCCGCCTCTTCAGCTTGGGAAGCTAACATACTACCGATGTACTAATCCTGCACCAACTATTACATTTTAGTCAATATATGCTATAATTTCAAGAGTATGAAAAGAGAATTTATTGTTGAAAGGGGATAAGTAATTATGACAGAAAAAATTAAAGCAGTTGCCGGAAAAAGCAAAGGATTTGCAGCAGAATTCCGTGAGTTCATCATGCGCGGAAACGTAATGGATATGGCAGTCGGTGTTATCATCGGCGGAGCATTCCAGAAGATCATTTCATCACTGGTTGATGACATCATCATGCCACTGATCAGCATTCTCACCGGTGGAATTGATTTCAATAACATGTTCGTTGCTCTTGATGGCAGTTCATATGCAACACTTGAGGCAGCTAAGGAAGCTGGAGCTGTAACACTTAACTATGGTGCATTTATCACTGTTGTTATCAACTTCCTGTTAATGGCACTCGTAATCTTCTGCCTTGTTAAGTCAATGAATAAGGTTGCAGATAAGTTTGCCAAGGAAGAGGCAGAAGCACCTGCAACAACCAAGATCTGCCCTCACTGCAAGAGCGAGATCAACATTGAAGCAACAAGATGCCCTCACTGCACATCAGAACTGTAATCAGACAATAAGGACTAAACATGGACTATAACAATAACACACCTAATCAGATCAATCCGAATAATCAGAATGGCCAGCATGACCCAAATGGCCAGTATGATCCAAATGGACAGTATAATCCGAACGGTCAGTACAACCCAAATGGGCAGTATAATCCGAATGGACAATATAATCCAAACGGCCAGTATAACCCCAATGGACAATATAACCAGTACAATCAGGCTAATCAGTATTATATGAACCCTGAATATCAGCAGCAGATGGCTAAGCTGAAGGAAGATGATAAAAAAGCAAATACCCTTTGCATAATTTCCGTTCTATGTACTTTAGTGGGCTATGTTTTAATTCCAATTTTTGGCGGAATCAAAGTTCCTGACTACCTGACTGATTCACTTCCCGGGGATTTTACTTCTTTTGTTGAGAACATACGGAATGCTACATCAGCGGCAGTAGGCCTGATGGCATGGGCTTTGCAGATTGCAGGCTTTGTCATTATGATCGTTGCCAGAGTAAAGTATCCCAAGAACACTTTTGCAAAAGTGCTTATGTGGATCTACATCGTCAACGTTGTTATTTCGGTTATTGCTGTTGTACTTCTCGTCGGAACATGTATTTACATCGCAAGCCAGTGCCGTGGATTCTAAAGGTGGTTTATGTACAGACTGATGATACTACTGTCTTTAGTGGCAGGACTGCTTACGGCAGCTCTTGATATGAAAAGACGCAAAGTACCCGGTAATTACATACTGATGTCCGTATTTCTCAACGTGCTGCTGATCTTGTTTGGCGGAATCGCATCCACTTACTTTTTATCCAGCGGCGGAGAAACCGGCCTCACCAGTACAGGCGGAGCAGTAGGAATGCTGATGGGAGCCCTGATCTTTTCCGTTATCACACCCCAGTATCGCCGAGATTTTTTTTGCTCCTACATCCTGGCACTTCCGCTTATGTACGGCATCTCCAAGATCGGCTGCACCTTCGCCGGATGCTGCGCAGGTATGCACTACGAAGGACCCTTTGCCATAACCGGTATAAACGGCGACAGTGTTTTCCCGATTCAGATATTGGAAGTCATCGTATTCCTTATCGTGTTTGCGGTATCTCTTGTACTGGAGATTAAGGACAAATTCCGTCCCTTTGCAGCTGCAATCATATTCGCACTGATAAAGATACTTCTGGATTTCCTTCGGGATACCCACAAAATCGATGTATTCTCACCCAATCAGTATTTATGCTTCATGGTAATCATTCTTTGCCTGTTCTTAAAACTGATCAAGTCAGATATCAATTCACAGGAGTTTTGAACTAAGTCATAAAAATCAAGTAAAAAACAGACCTGTTTCCGTGTATGGAGTAGGTCTGTTTCTTATTGTACGTAAAATTATAAAAGAGATTGTGAAGATTAAATAATTAAGGATCAGAATTTTGTTGAACCCCTCTTAATAAGCTCCCCGGAGAAAATCGTCTTCTGGGGCATCTCATTCTGGGTGAGGGTTCCGATCAGTGTCTTTACAAGCTGGATGCACATATCCTCAAGACGGTTGTTAATGGAGGACAGCTCAGGTTCTGAGCAGTGGGAGAGGATTGAATTGTTGTATCCTACTACCTGAAGATCGGCAGGAACCTTGATGTGATTGGCTCTTGCGAAGTTCATGGAACCAACTGCCAGGAAATCATCGCTGGTGACGATGCCATCGAACTTAAGGCCCTTATTGTAGAGCCCCTCAACGAAGCTCTTAACACCATCTATATCCTCATGGCTACCCTTAAAGCACTGCATAAGCTGCTTCTTGAGCGGAATGTCATGGGACAGAAGCGCATTCTGGTAGCCTGCCAGCTTCTTGAGACCTGAATAGGAGTTACTGTTGTAGAGATACAGTATCTCTTTGATACCACTGTTTATCATCTGCTCAGTAGCATCCTGAGTTGCCTTGTAGTCATCACAGAGTGTGCAGTACACGTTGTTGCAGTCAAAATCTGCATTCAGAAGCATGATCGGAATGCTGGCCGCAGCATCTTTGATGTACTGATTATCCTCGGGATTGTTCATGATAAAGTTGGAACCGATCATGACAATCGCATCTACATGCTGAGAGAGCAGGAGATTAACGGACTCCTTTTTGACCTCCATATCATATCCGGTACAGCAAAGGACTGAATGATATCCGTTCTCACGAAGGTTCTGCTCTATATAGTAGATGGCTTTGGCAAGATACAGGTCGGAAGCGTCAGCGCACAAAATACCAATGGTCTTCATGGAATTGAGACCAAGTCCCCTGGCAAAGGCGTTGGGCTTGTAGCCGTATTGTTCAATTATATCCATGACTTTCTTGCGAGTGCGGGGCTTGACATTGGTGCTGCCATTCAGTACTCGTGATACTGTGGCAATGGAAACCCCTGCCTTCTTGGAAATGTCATATATAGTCATCTGGTTACTCATTAATTTATCTCACATCTAATGGGAATTTGAAGTATCTTACTGCATTGTTGTAGGAGATATCTTTTACAATCTCGCCCAGGATATCGAGATCCTCCTCAGGATACTCACCGTTCTCCACAAGTGATCCAAGATAATTGCATAGTATTCTGCGGAAATAATCATGTCTTGTGTAAGAAGTAAAGCTTCTGGAATCTGTGAGCATTCCCACAAAGCCGGAGAGATTGCTTGATTCTGCAACGCACCTTAGCTGCTCCTCCATACCGAACTTGGTATCATTGAACCACCAAGCGCTTCCCTGCTGGATCTTGGCTACTGTAGGAGCCTGGTTGAAGCAGTTGAGCATAGTGTTGATGATCTTATTATCATTAGGATTAAGGCTGTAAAGAATTGTCTTGGGAAGAGAATTCTTTACATGAAGAGCATTGAGGAAGTCAGCCATCTCAGCCATAGGGTAGTAAGCATCGATTGAATCGTATCCTGTATCAGGACCGAGCTTCTCAAACATAGGTGTGTTGTTGTCACGCTTACAACCAAAGTGAAGCTGCATTACCCAGTCGCGCTTAGCGATCTCTTCGCCCTCGAAGAGCATGAATGCTGTCTGGTACTTGAGATCTTCCTCTCTGGAAAGCTCTTTTCCTGCAAGTCTCTTGGCGAAGATTGCCTCAACCTCATCGTCGGTAGCAGGGTAGTACATTACATACTCAAGGGCGTGGTCAGTAACCGAGCAACCCTTGGAAGCAAAGTAATCAAGCCTTACCTTGAGAGCTTCCTTAAGAGACTTGAAGGAGTCGATCTTAACTCCGCTTACATCTGAAAGAGTCTCAAGATATGAAGTGAACTCAGGCTTGGTAATATTCTTGGCCTTGTCAGGTCTCCATGCAGGAAGAACCTTAACATCAAAAGTAGTATCTTCTTTAATCTTATCGTGCCACTCAAGAGTATCCACAGGATCATCTGTGGTGCAGATAAGTGTTACGCCGGAAGTCTTGATAAGTGATCTTACGCTTGTAGCAGGATCCTGAAGGACCTTGTTGCAAAGATCGTAAACCTCCTCGGCTGTCCTGGAGTTAAGAACTCCCTGGTATCCAAAGTATTTGCGAAGCTCTAAATGTGCCCAGTGGTGAAGTGGATGACCCACAGACTTCTCAAGGCACTTAGCGAACATAACGAACTTGTCCTTATCAGAAGCATCTCCTGTAATAAACTTCTCATCAACCCCGAAAGAGCGCATCATGCGCCATTTGTAATGATCTCCTCCAAGCCATACCTGGGTTATTGTGTCGAAATGGCGATCCTCAGCAATCTCCTTGGGAGAAATATGACAGTGGTAGTCAAGGATTGGCATGTTCTCAGAATAATCGTGGTATAACTTTTTCGCAGCTTCGGACTGCAAAAGAAAATCAGAATCCATAAATTTTCTCATTATTAACCCTCCACACTATTAAAATCATGAAAGCATTTTCATAAAATTTTTCAAGATGTATTATACAAGAGTACCATGCTAATTACAACAGAAATTTGTGTTGACTCCTGTACAAGTTAAATATATGATTTTAGTGAAAATGCTTACACATTATTTTCATAAGACATACGAAAGGGTGGGTTATATGAGTAAATTTTTACAGATTCATCCCCAGGATAACGTGGTAGTTTGCCTCGAGGAACTCAAGAAGGGCGACGCTGTTAAACTGGCAGATGGAAGAGAGGTTACAGCAACAGAAGATATCCCTGCAGGTCACAAGATGGCCATCACGGATATTGATAATGGAAAAGACATTGTGAAATACGGCTATGCAATCGGCCACGCAACAGCCGCACTTTCAGCAGGCGCCTGGGTTCACACCCATGATACCAAGACCAATCTGGAAGGTATTCTGGAATATAAATATGAACCTGATCAGGAATACATTACAGACAAACAGGCGCAGATGGCCACCAGAAAGGGCACTTTCAAGGGATTTGTAAGAGGCGATGGAAGAGTCGGAATCAGAAATGAGATCTGGATCATCCCTACTGTGGGCTGCGTAAACAACATCGCAACAGCACTTGCTAAACAGGCGAATTCTCTTATTAAAGGAAGCATTGATGAAGTTGTGGCATTTACACACAACTACGGATGTTCCCAGACCGGCGATGATCAGGAGCATACAAGAACAATCCTTACAGACCTTATTAAGCACCCAAATGCAGGCGGAGTGCTGGTTCTGGGCCTTGGCTGCGAGAACAGCAACATCGATGTCCTTATGCCTTATATAGGAGAGTATGACCCTGACCGCGTCAAGTTCCTGGTATGCCAGAAGTCTGACGACGAGATGGAGGATGGCCTTAATCTGTTAAAAGAGCTGATAGATGCCGCAGCAGGAGATGAGAGAACAGATGTTGATCTCTCCAAACTCATCATCGGACTTAAGTGCGGCGGAAGCGACGGTTTTTCCGGAATAACAGCTAATCCTCTTGTTGGAAGAATATCCGACAGGATCATTGAATACGGCGGAACAAGCATCCTTACTGAGGTTCCTGAGATGTTTGGCGCTGAAACAATCCTTATGAACAGATGTAAGGATGAAAAGACATTTGAGGACACCGTAAATATGATCAACGGCTTCAAGGATTACTTCACCAAACAGGGTGAGCCTATTTACGAGAATCCTTCACCCGGAAACAAGGCCGGCGGTATTACTACATTAGAAGATAAGTCTCTGGGATGTACTCAGAAATCCGGAGATTACCCTGTTATGAACGTTATGGAATATGGCGAGAGAACCGATGTAACAGGCCTTAACCTTCTTTGTGCACCGGGCAACGATCTGTGTGCAGCAACAGCGCTGGCCAGTGCAGGAGCGCAGATAGTTCTTTTTACAACAGGAAGAGGAACGCCATTTGCCTGTCCTGTTCCAACAATGAAGATCGCCAGCAATAACACTATTGCACAGAAGAAGGGCAACTGGATCGACTTCTCTGCAGGCCGGATTTTAGAGGGAGAAACCTTTGAAAACCTCACAGATGAGCTGTTTGACAAGATAGTCAGAACCGCCTCAGGAGAGAAGCTCAAAAGTGAGCTGGCAGGGTTCCATGATATGGCAATTTGGAAAAGAGGAGTGACTCTTTAAAAAAATTTTTTGTAAGTTTTTACATGAAACCACTTTCAAAAAATGCCATAACAATGCCACTTTCAACAAAAGCTAAGAAAGTTTGTTACAAATCTTACAAAATTTGTACTTGCAAAGCATAAAGATACATGGTAAAGTACACACATAAGCAAATGAAACCGCTTACATAATATTTTTCAAAAACTAATTTGGGAGGAACAAATTACAATGAAAAAGAAAGTTTTATCATTACTTCTGTCATCAGCAATGGTAGCTTCTCTTGCAGCTTGCGGATCATCAGCTCCAGCAGCTACAACAGAGAGCGGACAGAGCGCTGACACAACACAGACACAGACAGAGACTCAGACAGCAGAACAGCCTGCAGCAGAAGCTGAGTCAGCAGGTGAGTACGAGCTCACAGACCTCTACATCACAGTAGACGGAACACTTACAGCAAACGTTGATAACGGACAGGATGCTTTCATCGAGCAGTGGGAAGCTGCTGTATCTGAGAAGCTCGGACATCCTATCAAACTTCACATCAACCAGCCTGAGCATTCCGGTTACAAGGATAACGTAGCTCAGCTCCTTACAACAGGAACACCTGGTGATGGACAGTATCCTGATGCACTGATCATGAGCGCTACAATGTTCAAGCAGTATCAGACAACAGGAATCCTTTGGAACATGGCTGATGCTTATGCAAATGCAGAGTTCCAGTCAAGGATTACACTTCCTTCAATCAACGAGAACATGAAAACAGAAAGCGGAGAGCTTTATGCATTTGCTCCTACATACGGTAACGGATGTGTTACTTATGTTAAGCAGTCATGGCTCGATGCAGCAGGACTTAAGATCGACGACATCAAGACATTCGATGACTACTACAACATGCTCAAGGCTTTCACAAAGGATGGCCAGACAGGTGTTATCGCAGCAGGATTCGGTAAGCTTGATGAGGCTCCATACATCAACTACATGCCTGAGTTCTGGCAGGGTGCTTACCCAGCTATCTACCAGAAGGATGGACAGTGGATCGATGGTTTCCAGGAGCAGGCTAATATCGATGCTCTTACAAGACTCCAGACAGCTTATGCTGATGGCGTAATCGATAAGGATACTGAGGAAGCTTCAACAAAGACAGCACGTGAGAAGTGGTTCTCAAATGACCAGTCAACATCAGAAGGTGTATTCACATACTGGGCTGGAACATGGCTTAGAACACTTACAGACAACCTTGACAAGAACGATGTAGATGCAGATCTTGGCGATGAGAGAGTAGTTCAGCTCCCTCCTATCAAGGAGATCAAGGATTCTTGGGGTGGATACCTCAACCGTGAGGCTCCTGTTTGGGTAATCACAGATGATGGTGATGGAGATAACGCTCGTGAGCAGGCTATCTTCGATGCACTTATCGAGACAATGCTTGATGGTGACAAGGTTCAGACACTTTGGACATATGGTGCTGAGGACGTTCACTGGTCAACACACGCTGAGTCATTCACAACAAATCCTGATGATCCTGACAAGAAGAAGGATTACGAGTACGCAGAGGGTCAGTTCCACCTTAAGCAGTCACCTAACGATCCTAACGCAGTATGGAAGAAGAATCACCTTGATCCAGTACTTGTTATTGCACCTCTTACAAACGGATTCATCGACAGCGATCCACTTGTAATTTCTGGTAACAAGTTCTTCACAGAGAACTGTGTAGATGCACCTCAGTCACCTTCATCAGAGACTCTTACAGAGGTTGAGGCTGATCTTGCAACAGATAAGACAACTCTTATGAACGAGGTTGTTGCTGGTAAGAAGTCAGCTGAGGACGCTGTAGCTGAGTATCAGGCTAAGTGGGGCGACACAATCAGCTCAATTCTTGATGAGCTCAATGCACAGTAATTTATCTAACAAGGTAAGTTTCTCTTAAAAATCTATAGTTTGTATGGGCATCAGAAATGGTGCCCATACAACACCTTTAAAAATTCTTTTAAACTTTTTCACAGATATTAAAATGTATAAATGAATGGGGCAGAAAATGAGTAAAACACAAAAGGTTACATCTACAGGACAAACTATCAATAAAAAGCCTTTGGGAATGCGCATATGGAATCACAGAGGATTCTATCTGATGTTCCTTCCTGTATTTATCTATGTGCTGATAATCTATTATTGGCCAATGCTTGGCGTTAGATACGCTTTTTATGATTACACACTTAAGAAAATGGAATATGTGGGCCTGAAGCATTTCACAAAAATGTTTGCAGATGCAGATTTCTGGAAGGCCTTTTTTAATACACTGCAGCTATCAATAATAAAGCTTCTTATAACCACCGGAACGGCGGTAATTGTATCAGTGTTCATCAATGAGATGACAAACCTGTTTGCCAAGAAGGTTCTGCAGACAGTTATCTATCTGCCACACTTCATGTCATGGACCGTTACAGCTGCTATCTTCACACTTTTCCTTTCAACATCTTCTACAGGTTTCGTTAATGAGACCCTTAAGAACTGGGGATGGATTTCAGAGAGTATCGATTTCATGCACGAGCTTACTCTTTGGAGACCGGTTTACTATCTGGTAAACATCTGGAAGGAGACAGGTTGGGGAACAGTTATCTTCCTGGCAACACTGGCAGGTATCAACCCTGAGCTGTACGAAGCAGCTGATATCGATGGTGCTACAAGACTTCAGAAGATCTGGTACGTAACAGTTCCTGAGCTTCTCAACACAATCATCATCGTACTTATCCTGAATCTGGCTAAGGTTCTTAACCTCTTCGAGTCAGTATTCGTTATGTACAACAACCGAGTATTCCCTGTATCAGATGTTATTTCAACATATATCTATCGTAAGACCTTTATGACAGCTATTCCAAACTATGGTTATACTACTGCGGTTGGTCTCTTCAAGTCAGTAGTAGGCTGTGCACTGGTTCTTATATGTAACTGGGCAAGTAAGAGAGTTCGTGGAAGAGGAATCATTTAAGGGAGGCTTACGATGGCAAAGAAAGTAGAATTCGCTGCAGGTCGCAAGAGAAAGACCGATGCATTCGATATTGTAAATTACATAGTATTTATTTTACTGGGACTCATTGTTATGATCCCAATCTGGAAGGTTGTTGTTGACTCCTTCAACGCTGTTGGTGTGTACAAATTCCAGTTCTGGCCAAACCAGCCTACTCTGGACGGATATCGTACCATCATCCACACAGCCAAGCTCTATCAGCCATTTGTTAACTCTGTAGTTACTACAGTTTTTGGAACACTGCTTGGACTTGTAATGTCAACACTCGGTGGATATGTTCTTTCACAGTATGAGATGCCCGGAAGAAACATCCTCGCATACTTCCTGCTTTTCACCATGATCTTCTCAGGTGGTATGATCCCTGAGTACCTGGTTATGAAGCAGCTCCACCTTGTTAACAACATGTGGGTACTTGTTGTTAAGCATGGTATGAACGTTTACAACCTGGTTCTTATGCGTAACTTCTTTGAAGGCATTCCGGGTTCACTTTTTGAAGCAGCTAAGATCGACGGATGTTCTCCTATGGGAATCTTCTTCAGGATCGTGCTTCCTCTTTCAAAGGCAGCTCTTGCTTCAATCGGTCTGATGTTTGCTGTAACTGTATGGAACGACTATTCAACAGTTCAGATTTATATTACAAACCGTGATCAGGTTAACTTCCAGTACATACTGAGAGTTATGGTCATGGATGGTGATACGCCTACGACGGCTTACAAGGTTTCACAGTCAACTCTGTATTACTCAGCTATCGTATGCGCAATCCTTCCATTCATGCTCCTTTATCCTTTCCTTCAGAAATACTTCGTTAAGGGTGTTAACGTAGGTGCGGTAAAAGAGTAATTTCAATATTTGTTGTTTGTTTACATAGGTCGCCAGGTTTCATCCCTGGCGGCTTATTTTTAAAGGTTTTGAAGGAGAAAAGATGAGACATATATTTTGGGCAGGGGATTCTACAGTTGCAACCAACAAGGCATCAACATTTCCGCAGACAGGAATCGGACAGGCTTTTGACAGATACACCGCAATGGATGTAGCTGTTTGCAACAGAGCAGTAAATGGCAGGAGTACTAAGAGCTTTATAGATGAATCAAGACTGGCTCCGATCTATGATGAGATCACAAAGGGAGACTATCTCTTTATACAGTTCGGACACAATGATGAAAAGAAACAGGACCCTTCCCGCTACACTGATCCCCATGGAGAGTTTATCGTTAATCTTGGCAAATTCGTTAATGTGGCCAGGAACAAGGGAGCCTATCCTGTATTTATCACATCAGTTGAGAGAAGACTTTTTGATGAGAACGGAAGTCTTAAACCTTCCGAGCATACAGAGTATGTTAAGGGAATGAAGGAAGCGGCTCGGCAGTTTGATGTTCCGGTAGTAGATCTTTTTACAATGAGCAGGGAATTTCTTGAGAAGACAGGAGATGAAGCTTCCAGGAAATACTACATGAACCTTGCACCGGGAGAGGCTGCCTGGGCACCGGAAGGGAAGATTGATAATTCACACCTGAAATATGAAGGCGCTATGCTATACGCCGGAATGATCGCCAAGGGACTTGCATCACTAGGTGATCCATATGCATCTCTGCTCGCAGACGAAGAACTGCTTCGTGTTACTGACAGCATTGAAACAAACGGCTGATTGCATGTTAAAAGACATATTGAAACATAATAAGCCGCGAAACAGAGTTAACTTGCTTAGTGGGAGACAAATATGAGAAAAACCGATTTGGGCGATGAATTTAGAAATCCGATACTTTTTGCAGATTACAGCGACCCTGATGTCATAAGGGTTGACGATACATTTTACATGACCGCCAGCAGTTTTAATTACACTCCGGGACTTCCGATCCTGATTTCAAAGGATCTGGTGAACTGGAAGCTGGTAAACTACGCCTTAGACAATATTAGCCAGGAGAGATTCCGCATCCCAAGGCATTCAGAGGGAGTGTGGGCTCCGGCTATAAGATTTCACGATGGGATGTTTTACATTTACTACGGTATGCCCGACGAGGGTTACTATGTAGTTAGGACAAAAGACCCCTTAGGAAAATGGGAGGAACCGGTATGTGTCCTTGAAGGAAAAGGGCTTATCGATCCTTGCCCATTCTGGGACGAAGATGGCAAGGCTTATATCATTCACGGCTATGCCAAGAGCAGGATAGGTTTTAAGAGTATTCTTGGAATCTTTGAGATGAGCAGTGACGGACTCAAGGCTATCTCAGAGGATCACTTCATTTTTGACGGCAATGATTCCGGTCATCTTGCGGTAACAATCGAGGGACCTAAGATTTATAAGAGAAATGGTTATTACTATATCTGGGCTCCTGCAGGCGGAGTAAGGGAAGGATACCAGGTGGTACTCAGGTCCAGAAACATTAGAGGGCCTTTTGAGATCAAAACCGTAATGCACCAGGGCGGCACAGTGATCAACGGACCACATCAGGGCGGCCTGGTGGATACACCTAACGGAGATGAGTGGTTTATTCACTTCCAGGACAGAGGACTGTACGGCAGGATATGCCATCTTCAGCCTGTATCCTGGCGAGATGACTGGCCTATAGTCGGTGTTAATCCTGACGGTAACGGATGCGGCGAACCGGCTTTTGTTATGACAAAACCGGATTGCAGGGTTAAGATTAATTCACGATACAGCCCGTATTTTCCGTACTTTGGTGAGTGTGACATCTACAAAATACCACAATCACTATCAAAGGATGATTATGGACTTACCGCATCTGATACATTCCCAGGTGGGAAGTATGGTCTTCAATGGCAGTGGATGGGAGATCATAATAGCAGCTTTTGCGGTAAAATCACTGATCTGGAAGGAAAGACAGAGGATGGCCTAAGGCTCTTTTGCCAGAATCCGTCTGAAGATCAGGAGCCTACGATATGGCGTAGTGCCAACGTGCTGACCCAGAAGCTCATTTATCCGATTTTTGAGGCGCAGGTGCATATGGATGTATCTTTGCTTAAAACCGGAGAACGGGCAGGTGTATGTATGACCGGAGGCCAGTACGTGGCTGCATTTGTGGAGCGGGATGAGGACGGAACTTTTTATGTGAGGACCATTCACTCGGAAGGTGGGGATGGTGATAAGATTGAGGTAAAAGAGCTGTCAAAGCCACTTTCCGAATACGCCAAAGACAATGGACTATCCGCCGGGGAAGCACTTAAGAGTATCAGGTGGATCATGCGCTTTAATCTTGAAGATAGAAGCGTATCTCATAACGATTTGTACTTTCAAAATGTAAAGAATAGTCAGAATTATGGCGACGTCAGGCTGAGAGTATTCATATCTTTCGATAAAGACCATGATGGATCAGAAGCGAAATCTGATGAAGCGAGAATAGATCTTGGCATTGACTACGTGCCTTTGGATCACACATGGGTAGGAGCTAAACTTGGAATCTTCGCTCTTTCAAAGAAGAACGAAGACCATACAAAGAACGGCTATGCGGACTTTAGGAATTTTGCTGTAAAAGAGCTTTGACGATAAGGAGTATCCATGAAACTCGAAACCGACATATATTTTGAAAGCTATCAAAAACACAAGGGGAACCCTCTGATGACCCTTCTGGGGTTTTACAAGGGACTGTATCACAACTTTTTCTGGTCAACTTTTTTCTATGTGATCAAGCACAGCCCTGTCTGGGTTCTGCCTATCGTTACAGCGAATATCATTAACAACGTAACGGACCATAATCCGTCTATCATGAAGATAATTGCTGTGAACACCGTTATAATGGTTGTTCTTTTGCTTCTGAATATTCCGATGAATTATCTTCACATTCATTTCAGGAGTAAGGCTGTTCGCAAGGTTGAGGCAGGACTTAGAAGTTCACTGGTCCATAAGATACAGGTCATGTCCATTCCACACCAGAAGGACATGTTATCAGGGCGTCTCCAGTCCAAGATAATAAGGGACGTGGAAGCTATTGAGACACTGTCATCACAGCTGTTTGTTTCGCTGATCAACATTGGAATAAACATTGCTGTTGCTCTTAGCGTAACTGTTTCGAAGAGCATTATAGTGTTTTTGTTTTTCCTGTTCATGGTTCCTCTGGCTGCATTTCTGGTCGTGACATTCAAGAAGCCGATCAAGAAATACAATCAGAAGTTCCGTAAGGAGATGGAAGAGACTTCAGCCAAGGTTATGGAGATGGTTCAGCTTGTACCTGTTACCAGAGCTCACGGACTTGGTGAAGAAGAGATCTTGAGGATGGATACACAGGTTGATCTCATAGCCCAGGCCGGCTATGATCTGGACATCATTCAGGGAAATTTCGGTGCTGTAAGCTGGGCTTTGTTCCAGATATTCCAGGTGGGATGTCTTGTCTTTACCTCAGTTCTGGCTGTAAAAGGCAGTATTCAGGTTGGAGATGTGGTGCTTTATCAGAGCTACTTTACATCAATTGTAGGGCAGGTATCATCTCTTTTGACACTGCTTCCTGTGATATCAAAGGGGCTTGAGTCCGTGACGAGTATTGGTGAGATTCTGCTGTTTGACCATGTGGAGGACAATGAAGGCAAAGAAGATATCGGTGTGATCCAGGGAGAGTATAACTTTGAAAATGTTGGTTATGCATATCCGGATAGCGAAGAGGAGATACTTCAGGGCCTCAATTTCCATGTTAATCCCGGTGAGACGATAGCTTTTGTTGGTGAATCGGGAGCCGGTAAGTCGACAATAATGAACATGCTTGTGGGCTTTGGCTTCCCAAGTTCCGGAAGGCTTCTCATAGATGGTAAAGACATAACCGATATCGAGCTTGGAAGCTATAGAAAACAGCTTGCCGTTGTTCCACAGAACACGATACTGTTCTCGGGGACTATAAGGGAGAATATCATTTATGGCACTACTGATATTACAGATGATAAGCTTGATCATGTCATAGATCAGGCTGGACTTAGAAGCGTTATTGAAAAGCTTCCAAAGGGGCTTGATACAATTGTGGGAGAGCACGGAGACAAGCTCTCAGGAGGCCAGAAACAGAGGATTTCAATTGCCAGAGCCCTGATAAGGGATCCTAAGGTAATAATCCTTGATGAGGCAACCTCAGCGCTGGATGCAATTTCAGAAAAAGAGGTATCCTACGCATTGGACAACATATCCAGCAACTGCACAACCTTCGTGGTGGCGCACAGGCTTTCCACAATCAAGGAGGCAGACAGGATAATTGTCATAGATAATGGAAGGGTAGCTGAGAGCGGCACCTTCGAAGAACTTATGAACAAGCACGGAATATTCTACAGAATGGAGATATCAAGATGATTCAACTCGGAATAAGATTTCATGATGTAAAAGAGCTTCCTTTTGAGGAAAGATTACAGGAGGTAAAAAACCAGGGCTTTTCCTGCATACACCTGGCGCTTTCCAAGGTGCCCGGATTTACAGCAGACACAGACGCCCTGACACCGGGATACGCCATGTATTTAAGAGATGCCTTAAGAAGAGCTGACCTTGATATGGCGGTTTTGGGATGCTACTTAAATCTGGCAAACCCCAATAACGAGAAGCTCATGCAGATTCAGGACAAGTATTATGCGCATCTTCGCTTTGCGTCAATCGCAGGCTGTGGCATGGTAGGGACAGAGACCGGAGCTCCCAATGAGGGCTATACCTACGACAAGGAGGCATGTCACTCAAAGCAGGCTCTTGAGACCTTTATCACGAACCTTCGTCCGGTTGTAGAGTGCGCTGAGAAATTCGGAGTTATTCTTGCTATTGAACCGGTTTACAGACACATCGTTTATGATGCTAAAAGAGCCAGAGAAGTCCTGGATCGCATCGGCTCACCAAACCTTCAGATCATCTTTGATCCTGTAAACCTGCTCTGGACCGATAACTACGACAGGAGAATGGAAGTCATTGACGAGGCTATAGATCTTCTTGGAAAAGACATTGCAATGATCCACCTCAAGGACTGCGTTCCAAATGGTGATTCCATAAAGAGCGTTGGCTGCGGCTTTGGCGAAATGGACTACACAAACATCATTCGATTTGCTCTGGAGAAAAAGCCTTTCATCCACGCAACACTCGAGGATACCAAGCCTGAAACTGCTGTGCAGTCCAGGGAATGCATAGAAAAAGTCATAAAGAGCTTAAGCTGAATAAAACCCTGATCACTATAGAGGTGGTCAGGGTTTTTCGATTCTACATCTTTAGATGCTCAAGCTGGTATGTGAGCTCCTCCGGAATATCAATTCCGTCCTTTTTGAGCCTGTGAATGATATTCGTGATAGGCTTCATCTGATTGCCTATATGAGCGTTGTAATGGTTAAACAGCTCTGTGTACTGTGGATTGTCCGCAAGCTTTTCCCGGACTGCCTTTGAGAACGGGCAGTAGGTAAAAAGAATCTCTCTTGTTATCTTGTTAAGCCTTGGTGAGCAGGCTGATTCGTATTTTATATAGGACAGATAGTCAGCAATAAAAACATTTTTGTAGTTGTTGTTGTACTTCTTGAGATCTGTCCTTAATTTTTCCTTGTTCTCTGCGGAGAGGGAAGAGTTCTTTTTAAAGAACTGCAGATAGTCGCAGTACATGGAAGTCAGGGACGGATCGGTGACATCGTTCCAGTGGACGCCCTGAACAGTCTTGCAAAGCTCCCATCTGTATTCGCCAAAGAGCTTTATCATGGCATCTTCCGTGTTCTCGGTATTGAAGATCGACACCAGGAGTCTAGCCTTGGTCCTGCGGTTCTTTCCCTCGATTTCCTGCCACAGACATGCCCTTGAGCCAACGTTTGGCATCAGGATCATATACGGGGTGATATCCTCGTCATAGTAAACCTGCGTGACACCTATCTCAGTGTTGGAATAGATGGCCTGTCTGCAGAATACGCTATAGTCTATACTCCTGATCTTGTCGTAATACGCATTGACCTTGGTTGCGGTAATATAGGCCATATCAAGAGGCCTGAGTACGTTCTGGATGTCAAATACCGGCACGAAGGAGGAGATGCGGCCAAAGGTCATTCTGTTGCCAAGACCAAAGAGGTTGTGAATCTCAAATGCCAGTCGTTTGCCGGGATTGTTCTGAATAGCCTGAAGCTGAGCGTCATTCATTGCACCGGTGGTTCTCTGTTCCCTGAGATATGTGGGCCAATCCTGGTCAAATTCATTTCTTGATGGAGCTACTTCAAGGAAATAGACTTTTTTGAGCCACTCGTAGATGGTAAGGACATTGCCTTTGGGGTCAGGAGTATAGGATCTTGCCATGTTACAGAGAATTCTGGTGTTCTTTTCTCCGGCCAGCTCCTCATCCACAAAGCCAAACATAAAGAACATCTTAAGCTCAATGGGGAGTTCCTCATCAGTAAGGCTGCGTATAAAAGCGGGAGTGTAGATCTCGTAGAAAGTACTTGAGATGTTCCTTCTAAGGACTCTTGCCTCATCGGAGGAATCATATCTGTTATCTCTGGCCTTAAAGTCTGAGAGCTGTTCCTCAAATTTTGTGGCGAGTTCTCCGTTTACTCCGGAGTAGGCCAGGATCGTGCTGAGAGCATTAACTATGGTAATCTCGCCTTCACATTCGCCGGCTTCAACCCTCTCAAGCTCGCTCAGCTTCATGCGGATGAGCTTCATGGTGGAAGCGAAGGCTGCCGTCTGCTTTTTGAGATTTTTTCTGTACTCGTTTAAAAGAATCGCCTCATCGGATATGGTCTTATAAATGTTGTAGGTGCTCATGACCATTCCTATAGCGATATTAACGCTTAGTGAGTAGGCGTTCTTTTTCAGTTCTGCCTCATGATGCCTAAGGCTTGATGCATAATCAAAGGCCCAGGAGGGAATCTTTGAAGAGCGCTCCGGCGGGGCTATTTCATCTATTTCAGGAAAGTCCTGAGGCGTTTCCCCAACCTTGATACACAGGGTGGGGTAATCGGTGATATCAGCTTTTATCTGCTCATATTCCTTTAATACATCGTCAAACTGAGAGTTGTAAACAGCGCAGCACTCAGCAGCAGCCTGGGCAGACTGAGCTGCTAAAATGGGCGCAATCTTAGGATTTGACTTTACGACCTTTGGAATATCATCAGGGGATTCAAAGGGATAGGAGTAGACGGAGGATTCCTCCAGAGCTTCATAGGTATAGTTATAAGGCTTTCCGGGATCCTCTACGATACCCAGAAAGTTGCCGGCAGTGGTAGTGATGGAAGAGTATGGATTTGAGATCTTAAGCGATCCCTTGACCAGGACTTCAACAGTTGAGACTATATCTGTACCTGCTTTATGCAGAATCTGTCCTTTTTCAAGCTTAAGAAGTCCCATAGTACCTCCTTAATTTACCAACAGAAGTGTCCGTGCATATCTATGTTATCATGATAAAAACTTATCTTCAAATTAAATATAATTAAACAATAACAGATTTCATCGCGTATTCGGAACAGTCCCGTGACTGGGAGATGCTGTTGTAGATGCTTCCGGCTAAAAGAGTCTCATCCAGGAGTCTTTTCTGCAGCGGATCAAGAAGCTTATTTGCGTATTTAAGCCTGTCGATGACTGGAATTGCGGCGTTGTCGTGAATGGCAGCAAGAAGATCCGATGATTGCGCCTTAAGCCCAAGAACTCTTGCATAAGAGGCAAAAGAGCTCTTCCTGTACTCAGACATATTCTCTTTGGTAATGTTAAGAAGAATGTGAATCAGGCATCTGCTGATCCTGGTATAAACGTGATTCTTGTTCTTAAGAAGAAGGCAGAAGTCGTTAAAGCCATCATAACGATCAAGGTTTTTGATGATCATATTGGAAATGTCGGTATTTACGTCAAGGTATCCGGTAAATCCCTCAGACTTTCCAAGAAGCAGCTTGTAATAGAGCAGATCGGAAAAATATCCGGAGTCCACAAAACACCCCTGGTATGATGCAATTTCTTCAATTGCAGCATCCGGCATATATCCGCCAAGAACCTCGTCTGCATGAGTTTTGGTGTGTTCTTCCGAACCGGAGAAGATCCTGGCCCTTATACCTGAGGCGCTGGGAACACCGCCCAGATCATCACTGTGATAGGGCTGTCCGATTCTCTCTATGGTATAGGGCTTTATGGTGCTCTTAAATTTCTTTAATGCCTTGAGATATTCAACAGCAAGAATGCTGTTGGGAGATGAGAAGACTTCTTTATAACCCGCCAGAGACTTATCCTCGCCCTGGGCTTTTAAGGCAGCCAAAAGAGCTTTCTGGCTTGCGCCGGGGTATGAGATTCCCTCCTTTAGCTCTTTTTCCAGGATCTCCTTGTAGAGACCGGGCTCAGAGTGGAGGATTTCAGCGATGTGGTCAAGCTGCTCTATGTCGGCATTTTCACTGCCAAAGCACAGATGATCTACGCAGCCAAGACCATTTAAGATGCTCACTGCACCCTGGGCAAAGTACTCAGCGCTTCCGGTGCTGTAATAGACGGGCAGCTCAAGAACAAGGTCGGCACCCGATTTAAGAGCCATTCGGGTCCTGGCAAATTTATCTACGATGGCAGGGGCACCACGCTGAACGAAATCACCGCTCATGACAACAACAGCCCTGTCTGCGCCAAGGCTTTCTTTGCATGTCTCTATGAGGTAGCGATGTCCTTCGTGGAAGGGGTTGAACTCAGCGATTATACCGATTGTCTTCATGGTTTTACAGCCCGTTTTTCCAATTTTTGTACAAGTTTTTCCTTGCCCTTAAATTATAATATAAGTATATTAATTATTGGAAGTTTTTGACTTTACATTTAATAAAATTGGAAAAGAGGTTACTAATGAAAATACTTGTAATTAACTGTGGAAGTTCTTCACTTAAGTTCCAGCTTATCGATTCAGAGACAGAGGCTGTTATCTGCAAGGGCCTTTGCGAGAGAATCGGCATCGACGGCAGCCAGATCGTTTACACACCTGCCGGCAAGGACAAGGTTACCAAGGTAGAGCCAATGCCTGACCACAACAAGGCAATCGAGATGGTTATCGAGGCTCTTACCAATGATCAGGACGGCGTTGTTAAGCTCGAGGAGATCGGAGCAGTTGGACACCGTATCGTTCACGGCGGTGAGAAGTTCACCAAGTCTGTTGTAATCGACGACGAAGTTATCAAGGCTATCGAGGAGGTTTCAGATCTTGCACCTCTTCATAATCCTGCAAACCTCATCGGTATCAGAGCTTGCCAGAAGGCTATGCCCGGCGTACCTATGGTAGCAGTATTTGACACAGCTTTCCATCAGACAATGCCTCAGGAGGCTTATCTCTACGGTCTTCCATATTCATACTACGAGAAGTACGGCATCAGAAGATACGGCTTCCACGGAACCAGTCACTCTTATGTAAGTAAGAGAGCAGCGCAGATCCTTGGAAAAGACATCAAGGACCTTAAGATCATCGTTTGCCACCTCGGAAACGGCGCATCAATCTCAGCTGTCAAGGACGGCAAGTGCATCGATACATCCATGGGTCTTACACCACTTGAGGGACTTATCATGGGAACCAGAACAGGTGACATCGATCCTTCAGTTGTTGAGTTCGTTATGAAGAAAGAGAACTCAACAGTTGCTGATGTTACAAACCTTCTCAACAAGAAGTCCGGCGTATTCGGTCTTTCAAACGACCTTTCATCAGACTTCAGAGACCTCGAGGACGCTTACCTTAAGGGCGACGAGGGCGCTAAGAGAGCAGTTGATGCCTTCGCTTACAGAGTAGTTAAGTACATCGGATCCTACACAGCAGCTATGGGCGGCGTTGACGTTATCTGCTTCACAGCAGGTGTTGGTGAGAATAGCGGCTTCACAAGAGGACTTATCTGCGAGAGACTTTCCTTCATTGGAGCAACCCTTGATAAGGAAGCCAACAAGGTTCGCGGCGAGGAGAAGACCATCTCAGGTCCTGACTCCAAGGTTACTCTCATGGTAGTACCTACCAACGAGGAACTGGCAATCGCAAGAGATACTTACGAGCTTTGCAAATAATCATAATTAAAACGCACCGGGAAAGAGTTATTATGACTCTTCCCGGTTTTTTTGATGGAATAGCTCTTTTAACGATGCTACAATGTTGTATATACGATAAAATCAAGGAGTGAGTGTATGGAGAATTATTCTGAGGTATTGTCACCGGAATTTGCGAGGGAAGTGCTGAGCCAGTTATCAGTATCGGATCTGTTTGAAGTGGGCGGAACGCTGCTGCTTATTGTGATCTTTTATGTGATCCTGTATATAGTAGGCTTTTGGCTCTCACTTAAGATAAACAAGGCAGTCTTTGCAAGGATCGAGAAGAAAAGGGGAAAGAGCATAACCCTTCAGTTTTTGAAAAATGCAGTGGTCCTTGGTCTTATAGTTGTCTTTATTGTAATCCCCATGGGAGGCAAGGAAATTGCCAAGTCCATGCTGGGCTCCACCGCAGTAATCGCCGCTATCGTCGGTCTTGCTGCCAACGAGGTGTTAAAAGACATGTTCGCGGGCCTGGAGATCAGTATTTACAAGCCCTTCGATGTGGGCTCCAGGATCATGCTGGACGATGGCAGAGCAGGAATTGTTGAGAAGCTGACACTCAGGCACGTAGTGATCAAGCTAATGGATTCCACCCGTCTTATCATTCCCAACAGTAAGGCCAATCAGGCTAATATTGTAAACTACAGCTTTGAAAATCATGTGCCAAGATCCTTTGATATCAAGTACGGCATTGACTACAACGCTGATATTGATAAGGCAAAAGAGATAATGAGGAAAGTCATCTGTGATTGCCCGTTGACACTTAACAAGGATCAATATGATGAGAAGGATCCCAACTCAAGGACGGTGTATTTCCTGGAACTTACCGACAGCGCAGTTATACTGGGGGCAACAGTTTATTATCCCCATGAGGTGCGAACCGAGGTAGTCAAGGACGAGATAAATACTAATCTATTCAAGGCCTTTGCAGAAAATGGAATCGAGATTCCATACAACTATATAAACCTTGTCATGAAACAGGACGTTGCCGAAGAAGCATAAGGAGAAGATCATGAGCGAATCCCTGGGCAGCTTATTAGCCGTAAATGTGCAAACCATATATTACTTTGTCATGTACGTTCTGGCTTCCATAGGATATAGCCAGATATTTAAAAAGTGCGGAGTTGAGATGAAATGGGCGTGGATTCCATTAGCCAGAGAGTATCATTTAAGTCTCTGCGCAGATAAGGAAAAGGATGGCCGTGTTTTCACCATCGTAACCTTTTTCTTTTACTTTCTGCAGATAGCAATGGATTTCATTCCATCAAATTCCAGATTGATCCTGCTGTCATTTGTACCAATGGCAGGAGTTTATGTTACTATGATCATCTATATGATAAAGATCTTTTCAGGACTGGTTAAGGTCTTTAACAGGAAGAGAAGATGGGTTGTGGCATTTTTGGTGCTGGAGGCTCCAACTGCAATCCTGTGGGGAATGTCAGGCAAATTTGTTCCCGGCAAACAGGTGGTTAAGGTCTCCAAGGACGGAGCAAAGGTACTGGGCGAAAACCTTGCGACTGCACCTGAGGGGCTCACTGTCAACATTTCTGAGAGAAGCGTAATTGATTTCTTTAAGAAAAAGACCCTTCTTAAGGATATACACATGATAATCCCCAAGGGACATATGGTGCTGCTGCTGGGTGGTTCCGGTGCAGGTAAGACAACCTACCTCAACGCAATAACCGGATATGAGAAGGCCAAGGCCAGCATCAAGCTGGATAACGCAGATGTCTACAACGACTACGACAAGATGAAATACGATATCGGATTTGTGCCTCAGCAGGATCTTATAAGAGGTAACGATACCGTTGAGATGACCCTGACAGATGCGGCGCTTATGAGGATGTCGGCTGATGCTTCCATCATGGAGAGGGAGAACCGCATAGCCAACATGCTCGATCAGTTCGGACTCATGACTGTCAGAAACAGCCTTGTTGAGAAGCTCTCCGGAGGCCAGAGGAAAAGACTTTCCATAGCCATGGAGTTCATATCGGATCCATCTCTTTTCATCCTGGATGAGCCTGATTCGGGCCTGGACGGTGTTGTGGCCAGAAACCTGTTTGAGAAGCTTCGTGAAATCGCTGATGAGGGGAAGATCGTAGTAGTTATCACCCATACCCCTGACAGAGTTATAGATCTTTTTGATGATGTCATTGTTCTTGCAAAGGATGCCACAAGGACGGGAAGACTTGCCTGGTACGGACCTGTTCAGGAGGCCTACGAGTTCTTTGGCAAAAACTCAATGGAGGAGATCCTCCTTTCCGTCAACCAGAAGGACGAGGGCGGAGAAGGAAGAGCAGACGAGTTTGTTGAGAAGTATGCAGATCTGATTAAGGAAAAGGTGGGGTGACGGAGTATGAGCGATTATCAGGTCAGGCACAGAGGTAGAGTGCCTCAGACATTTATATATCTTGGAAAGCTCTTTAGAATGTTCCTGTTCCAGAATGACTGGAAGGTTCTGCCTATGGCTGCGGTTATTGCGGCTCTGGTATGTTTCTCTGTTGGACAGAACCTCTATAAGACCATGGAAGGAACGCTGACAGGCTCATTTGCGTTTGCCTGCATATGCGTGTGGAACGGCTTTTTTAACTCGATCCAGGTTATATGCCGTGAGAGAGCGATACTAAAGAGAGAGCACAGATCGGGACTTCATATTTCTTCGTATGTTGCTGCACACATGATATATCAGGCAGTGCTTTGCATAGCACAGGTGGTGATCACCATTGGTGTGTGCATTCTGATGAAGGTTAAGCTTCCGGAGGTTAGTCTTGTAACTCCCTGGGCGCTTGTGGATATTGGACTGACTCTTTTCATGATAACCTTCTGCGCAGATATGCTGGCGCTCCTGGTTTCGGCGTTTTCCAAGACAACAACGACGGCCATGACGATTATGCCGTTCCTTCTGATTGTACAGCTTCTGTTCTCGGGATCATTTTTCAATCTTCCCAAGGATGTCATGCCCCTTACGAACCTGACAACAACCAAGTGGGGACTGACAGCGCTGTGTGCGCAGGGTGATTACAATTCACTGCCGATGGTAAGTGTGTGGAACAGCGCCCTTAAGATGCAGAACGTTGAGGTTGAAGGAGAGAAGCCTCTTTTAGAGGCCTTCAGATACATTGAAAACAACAATATGAGAGATGATATTCTCATGAAGACCGGTGAGCTCAATCAGAATCCGGATTTTGCCTTTGACATCGATATCGTATTGAGATGCTGGGCATGGCTTGGAGCGTGGGCTTTGGTGTACCTTGTGATAACAGTGATACTGCTGGAATTCATTGATAGGGATAAGAGATAGAGTTTTATGACAAAAATAAACCGGAAGAGGGTGTTCATTGAAACCTTCTTCCGGTCTTTTGTTGTTATTATGGTCTGTTTTATAAGTCTTTGATTATTTGCCCAGGATCTCGTGAACAGCCTTCTTGATGTTCTCGTCCTTGGCGTTTGCATCGAAGTACTCAAGGAAGTGTTCGCCTGCAAAAGCTCCCTTTACAAGGTCCTGATCAAGGCTCTTAAGGATAGCAGGAACATCCTGAACTACAGTTACCTTTCTTACCTCGTCGAGGATCTTCTTGTTGCGCTGCTCAGGAACAGCTCTTTCTCTTGGATAGCCCTGTCCGCTTTCTTCGGAAAAGAGCTTTTCAAAGCTGTACTCTAAGTTGAGCTCGGCGCCCCAGCCGGACTTGAGGGCGAAGTTCATGGCGATGGCGTTACCATCGTTAACCTGTGCAAAGGTATATGCATCAAGAGGATCAGTTACATGTCCGCAGATAACTCCGGGGAAGCTGTTGCATGCAAGCATTGCGCCTTCACCTGTTCCGCAGCCTGTTACTACGTAGTCAGCAGCACCTGAGTTAAGGAGAACGCAGGCAAGAATGCCGTTCTGAACGTATGTGAGCTGAGCTTCGTCGTCAGCGGAGTACATTCCATAGTTGAATACTTCAAAGCCGTGGGCATCTGCCACCTTCTTGAGAGCCTTGTAGATCATCTCGTTCTTGGCTGCCTGGCTGTTTTCGTTGATAAGAGCTATCTTCATCTTTTTGACCTCCGATTTTTTGCTATAGATTTTAACTGTGTTTGGATATTTTTTTGACATCACACAATCTTATTTTATTCATCAAAATGGGCTCTGTCCACGGCTACAAGCGGATTGTGTCGTTTTTTCAAGATTTTAGTCAAATATTAAAATTTCATTAATATTTTCCATTTCGAGCCGGGGGTGTTTGTGCTATACTTAGCAATGTTAGTTTGAAAATCATGGAATAGGTATAGAATTTTGAGCACACTTTACATAAATAATATTAAGAAATCAGAGAAAAGTTATAGCAGCAACGTAACCGTAGGCGGTCACCACCATCACCACCACCGCAGGCGCAGAAGGCGCTACGACATGCGCAAGATCGCAGCGCTGGTGGGAGCAACAGCTCTTTTGATCGTGGGCGGATATGAGATTTACAGTCACCTTCCGTTCGTCAAAGTTAACAAAGCGATCGCAGCGGGAGACAAGTACACTGAGAACGAGGATTACGAGGCTGCCATCAACAAATATGAAGAGGCCATCAAGATCGACAAGCACTCAGTTACAGCATATTGCAACATGGCAGGAGCATTTCTTAGCATAGACGACTCCGAATCCGCCAAGCAGATCCTGTACGATGGATGGCAGAACACAGAGAACGAGGGTCTTTTAGACAACTATCACGCCGTTGTTTTAAATGAGGCCGTAGACCTTATGAACACCAAGCAGGCTGACCTGAACACGGTTGTTTCCATCGCCTCAGTTCTCAAGGAAGACAACAATAACAAGGATGCGGTTGATCTTCTTGCAGCGGCTTATTCAAGGGTATTTGATGATTCCTACAGCTACAATGCCGATGCACTGTTCAGATCAGATGCCAGCACATATTTGGCAGAGGGCGGAAGCGCTACCTTCAGCTACGCAGAGTACGAGACTTTGGTAAAAGACCTTTTGGAAGTATATTCCAAAGCTCCATCCCAGGAGCTTGCTGACGTTATCCTTTCATTTGCAGCTCCCGGAACAAGCTCTTTTACCCTTAAATGCGAAGACATCGCCTCCTACGAGGCGCTTATAAATCAGGTAGAAGCAGCGGTTGGAAGCAGTGAGAATCTTGATTCTTTCAAGAACTGTCTCGTTAACGCCCAGGAAGTATCAGGCGTATTTGCTGATATCTTCACTCAGCTTGATGTAGGAAATGTTGATGAGCTTCGCAGCTTCGTTGTTTCAGAGCAGTATCTGGCACTGAGAGATCTCTTTTTACATGGTGAGGAGACACCTCAGGAGAACACCACATATGTGCCGATCAGCCGTGAGGCAATTGTACTTAACAATGACGCCGGAGCATGGTCATACAGGTTCCTGAATTTTGAGGAGAATCCTGAGACTGCGGGAGTTATCACTCTTTGGGCTAACTTCTTTGAGGATAACGGAGTTCAGAGGGATTCAATCTCTTATGAGCCAGCATCTGTGGATGGCAATTTATATCCGCATACCAAGTACGACGTAACTTATTTAAAGAGCTATATCACATCAGGCAAGTCCACAAGGGTTGCCAAGATGAACTACAGACTTGAGACCACCATTACGCAGGAGGATGGCAGCATCATCAATTCCATCATCGGCGACTGGGGTGGACCAAATGAATGGGAAATGGATATCGATACCATCGAGTCCAGGATCAGAGCATAATATATGAAGAATAATGATAGTGAGCCAAAGTGTGTGATCATATCAGCAGGGAGTTTTCCGGAGGTGGAGCCAGACCTTTCGGAGGGTGATCTGTGCATCGCAGCAGATGCGGGATTTGGTTATGCACAAAGGCTCGGTATTTTACCGGACCTCATCGTGGGAGATTTTGATTCAGCAAAGGATGCCCCACCTGAGGTCCTTAGTGGTATCAGGGAAATTGCTGAGCAGGACCCGGACAGGATAGTTCAGCTGGAAGTCATGAAGGATGACACTGACACCATGAGTGCGGTGAGGATCGGGCTTTCAAGGGGATACAGGAAGTTCTATCTCTATGGTGCTCTTGGGGGTAATCGTTTTGATCACAGTCTGGCCAATCTTCAGACGCTGCTTTTTATCAAGCATCAGGGCGGCAGAGGATATATCATGAACAGGGATTCCATGCTGATGATAGCTGAGAATGAGACCATCAGGTTCCATCGGGGCAATACAGGAACCGTGTCGGTGTTTTCACTCTCGGAGGTGTCACATGGGGTGACGCTTAAAGGTCTTTTGTATGGCATGGAAGATGGAACGATCAGAAGCGATTTTCCGATCGGTGTCAGCAATGAATTCATCATTGATGAAGAAGCGCAGATTACAGTGAGAGAGGGGACTCTGCTGATCAGCGTCAACTGGGGATAATTAAAACAAAATAATCTATTGCGAGGTGTGAAAAAAGTATGGCATGGTTTGATAAGATCAGGGAGGCTGCCAGGGGGATTTTCAGGGAGCATCCGGCTTCTATTATTTCTATATTTATCTGTTGTTTGTGCATAGCGCTAAAGGACGACATAATAAATCCTACGCTTAACAGTACTGCCAACAAGGTCTTTTTACTCATTGAATATTTTTCACTGACTGTTTTCTGTGGGCTTTTGGCCTGTGAATGTAATTATGCGTATAAGAAGAGTGCGGGTAAGATAGGGAGTCTTAAGGAGTTTAAGAAGTCCTTTATATATCTGATAGTCACTCTTGTTTCCTGCGTTATGGGAGCTATAAATGGGTTACTTAGCAGCTTTTTGGAAATAGAGACTGCAAAGGACAGAAGTCTGTTTGAAACTTCAGAGCTCTTTAACAGATTCCTTTGGGTGTATTTTGCAGTGTGCATCTGCGGAGCTTTGTACTTCCTCTATAAGAGGACTGGAGAGAGCTTTGAAAGCTATAGCGTAAAGGCATTTCTTGGTACTCTAAAGGCACAGGTTGTCTATGGCGTTGTTTCTACCGGTGTTTTGTGCATTCTGTGGGTATTTGATTCTCTGATCGCAAGATTTAACTTTATTATGACTGCTGAACTGGTGATCCTGGCTCTGGTGGGATATCCTGCGCTGCTGGTTGGCTTGTCCAGACCGGGAGAGAAGCTGTCCAGGTTTTCGGAGATCATTATCGGCTATGTTTTTACCGGAATTCTGGCTATAGCAGCAGTAATCGTTTATGTCTATATCCTGAAGATCGTAGTGACATGGACATTCCCATCCAATGAGGCTTACACAATAGTCACAGCTCTTTTTGCAACCGGTATTGTCATATGGACAATGGCTCAGGGCTGTACAGAAGGCGTTTTCTACAAAATTATGAGAATTCTGCCTTTATTCTTCATACCGTTTATTGTGGTCCAGATCATGTGCCTTTCCATGAGAATCTCTCAGTACGGCATTACTACCAGAAGATATCTCGGAATCATGGTAGTCATCTTCGAGATAGGCTATCTGGTCTACTACATTTTCAGAATGATAAGAGGTCTCGGGATTGCAGGATTTCTTTTCCCGGTTATCCTTGCACTCGTCATCGTCTACTACCTGGTACCCGGCATCAACGTATACGCCGCCATCACCTTCTCACAGAAGGGCATAGTTGAGCAATACGTAAAAGCCCTTGAAACTCCTGCCGGCGCCACGGACAAACTCACCGCCCAGGCTAAATCCGCCTTCCGCCAGATCAAGAACAACGGCGGTCTCGAAGGACGTCACTACGTCGACGACCTCTTTTCCGCACACCCTGACCTCGACACCAACAACGCCTTCGGCGGCGACTCCGACGATTATTACTACGAAGACAGAGTCGAGAACCAAGAGAAGATCATCTTCGCCTACCATACAGTCAACGAACTCGACATCTCATCCTACCAAAAGCTCTACCGCGTAGACTGTACCCTCATCGAAGATAAAGAACCGATCGACCCAACCCACTTCGAAATAACTGCTGATAGTGGGGCTGAAGAGACCTACCTTAACACCATCGACCTCTCAACCCTTACCACAACCCTTGAAGACCTCTACGACATCGGCGGCGACAGCACCGACTACGAGAACGCAATCAAGGAACCAATCAAGCTCCCTGACTCCTCAATTCTCTATCTAACCGAGTTTGATTTACAGATCAGCGAGGATGGTAGTATCAATTATTTGGAGATAGCAGGTTATTACCTAAGTAAGTAAAAATGACATTCTTTTCGTCTATTAATTTAATTGGAAAAATGAGCCATCACCCCGGGAGCTGTGACTACCCAAAATGCGCAGTTCTCGGACGAGTAGGATGATTTTCTTAATGAAAAAAACGAGAAAGGCCGAGTGTTCCGAATAAGCATGAGATGAGGTCTTTCTCGTTTTTTGAGTTTAGAAAAGCACCGCGGAGACGAAAACAAGTATTTTGGGTAGTCACAGCTCCCGGGGTGATGGCGCAGTAAAGGCGTTCCAATTATAAAGCTTTTGTTAAATGCTTGTCATACCTATGTGAAGTGAGATATACTATCCAAGGAAAAATATGTTTATACTATTGCTTTTAAATGGAGGATATACAATATGAGAGGTTTCAAACCTACAGTTCTATTAGTACTCGACGGCTACGGTCTCAACGACAACCCTGAGTACAACGCTATAGCCATGGCAAATACACCCGTAATGGACGGTCTCATGAAGGATTACCCCTTCGTAAAGGGCTACGCTTCAGGCCTTGCTGTTGGACTTCCTGACGGACAGATGGGTAACTCCGAAGTTGGACACATGAACATGGGCGCAGGCCGTATCGTGTACCAGGAGCTCACAAGAATCACAAAGTCCATCGAGGATGGAGATTTCTTTACCAATGAAGGCCTCATGGCAGCTATCAACAACTGCAAGGCCAAGGGTTCAGCACTCCATATGTACGGCCTTGTTTCAGATGGCGGCGTACACAGCCACATCACACATATCTACGGACTTCTTGAGCTGGCTAAAAAGAACGGCCTTGATAAGGTTTACGTTCACTGCTTCCTCGACGGAAGAGACACACCTCCGGAGAGCGGAATCGACTTCGTTCAGCAGCTCGAGGACAAGATGAAAGAGCTTGGCGTAGGAGCTGTTGCTTCAATCTCAGGCCGTTACTACGCTATGGACAGAGATAATAACTATGACCGTGTAGAGATTGCTTACAATGCACTTACAAAGGGCGAGGGCAACAAGGCTGATTCAGCTCACGAGTGCATGGTTAACTCTTATAAGAACGGCAAGACCGATGAGTTCGTAATTCCTACAGTTATCATGAAGAACGGTGCTCCCGTTGCTACCATCAAGGATGGAGATTCAATCATTTTCTACAACTTCCGTCCTGACAGAGCAAGAGAGATCACACACTGCTTCTGCGATGACGAGTTCGATAAGTTCAACAGAGGCAAGAGACTGGACGTAACCTATGTATGCTTCACAGATTACGATCCACTTATCCCTAACAAGGAAGTTGCCTTCAAGAAGGTTCTTCTTAACAACACCTTCGGTGAGTGGCTTGCAGCAAAGGGAATGAAGCAGGCACGTATCGCTGAGACAGAGAAGTATGCTCACGTAACATTCTTCTTTAACGGCGGTGTTGAGCAGCCTAACGAGGGCGAGGACAGAGTTCTTGTTAACAGCCCTAAGGATGTTCCTACCTACGACCTCAAGCCTCAGATGAGCGCTCCTGAAGTATGCGAGAAGATCCTTGATGCCATCAATTCACAGAAGTACGACGTTGTTGTGGCTAACTTCGCTAACCCTGACATGGTTGGACACACAGGTGTTATTCCTGCAGCTGTTAAGGCCATCGAGGTTGTTGACGAGTGCATCGGCAAGATTGTTGACGCTATTAAGGCTACAAACGGCACAATGTTCATCTGCGCAGACCACGGTAACGCTGATATGATGGTTGACTACGAGACAGGAGAGCCCTGGACAGCTCACACAACAAATCCTGTTCCTTTCATCCTTGTTAACTATGATCCTGCTTATACTCTTAAGGAGGGCGGCTGCCTTGCAGATATCGTTCCTACACTTATCGAGTGCATGGGCGAGGAGCAGCCTGCAGAGATGACAGGTAAGTCACTGCTTATCAAGAAGTAATTGACCAATAATAATTGACTGTATCCCGGGATTGTGGTATATTATTTTTTGCGTGTTTAAAGAATAGTATTACCTTTGGAGGTTTAAGTTCGTGAGTGTTTTAGCTTATGTAGTTGGAGTTATATTTATAATAGTTTGTGTTGCACTTGTTGGTCTGGTACTTGCTCAGGAAGGCAAGAATCAGGGACTTGGCGCAATTCAGGGAACAGTTGAGAATACATACTGGGGCAAGAACAAGGGACGTTCAAGAGAGGGCATCCTTAAGAAAGTAACAATCGTACTTTCAGTTCTTTTCGTTGTATTTGCCATCGTTCTTAACATGGGTATTCTCTAAGATTTAACCGAATACAGATATTCACAAGGCATTCTGAAAATTTCAGGATGCCTTGTTTTTTGCTCTTGCACTTTAACGCGGTGGTGCTATACTGTAGAAGATTGATAAAAAAGGAGAAATCCGGAAGGAGAAAGAAAATGAAAAAAGTAAGTGAGTTTGTTGGGAAGTACATGGCAGTGATCGTACTTGTAGTCGCTGCGCTGGCACTGTTTGTGCCAAAGTCATGTCTGTGGGTGCAGACATCATGGATCAACTACCTGTTGATGGTAGTAATGTTTGGAATGGGTCTTACCCTGAAGTTTGATGATTTTGCCATCGTGTTCAAAAGACCTAAGGACATCATTATAGGCTGCGTTGCTCAGTTCACTATAATGCCTCTTTTAGCCTTTGCTCTTGGAAAGGTTTTTGGACTGGAAGCAGGTCTTTTAGCAGGTGTTATCCTGGTTGGAACATGTCCAGGTGGAACAGCAAGTAACGTTATGACATACCTTAGCAAGGGTGATGTTGCACTGTCAGTGGGGATGACAAGTGTAAACACACTTCTGGCACCTTTCCTTACACCGGCTATCACATACTTACTGCTTAAGACAACAGTATCAGTTGATGTGATGAGCATGTTCGTTTCAATCATCAAGGTGGTTATCGTACCTATCGCACTTGGATTTGTTATCAACAAGTTCTGGGGCAAGTACACACAGAAGGTTGCAGATGTTCTGCCTCTTATCTCTGTAACAGCCATCACACTTATCGTAGCAGCTGTTGTTTCTCATAACTCAGAGAGAATCCTTGAGACAGGAGCAGTTGTATTCCTTGTAGTTATCCTTCACAACGTTCTTGGATACCTGGTTGGATTTGGCCTTGGTCTTGTACTTAAGATGCCTCTTCCTCGTAAGAAGGCTCTTGCAATCGAGATCGGTATGCAGAACTCAGGTCTTGCCACATCACTTGCAGGAACAGCTTTCCCTGATCTTGCAATGGCTACCGTTCCCGGCGCTATCTTCTCAGTATGGCACAACATTTCAGGCGCATTGCTTGCAAACCTCTTCAGAAGAATTGAGGAAAAAGAGACAGCAGAAGAAGCCAGTAATGAGAAAACAGCTTAATTCATAAGAGTTACCAAGATCCGCTCACATCTGTGGGCGGATTTTTTATGCTATTTTAAAATGTCTGAAAATATATACTTTTGGAGGTATTATTTTCCTTTACAGTCATATATTATTAGATAGGTTTTCGACTTATGTGGTTTTTGTGTGACAAAAGGAGGAAAATGTAATGGGATTATTTGGTAAAAAGAAGATGGAAATCTGCCCTGTATGCGGTGGAGAGATGGATGCAGGTCTTTTCGGTGACAGCAAGGCTGTTGTTGACGGAATAATCTGTGGCAAATGTGAGAAGATGCTCCGCGGTAAATACGACATCCAGACTTATGTGGAGAGAGGTATCTTTGACAGCATCGAGAATGCTAAAGAAAAACGCGATGATCCGCTTTCTCACATGACCGTTGCACAGATCAAGAGCCTTGTAGATGATGCCAAGGCAAAACAGGCAGAGGCTGTTGCACAGATGGGCGCTTCCTATTCTTCCGTACTTACTGCTGAATTGGTATTCATGATCACTCCAAAGCCTCTGGATGTTGGAATTAAGCGTGCAAAGGAACTTAAGAATAAGCTTGTAGTTCGTGGCCTTGTTCAGGCAGGTACCTTTAAGAAGGGTGACGAGGCGGTTATAGTTCATGATGGAAGCGAAAAGAGCACAACCATTCTGGATGTTATCCCTTGCGATGGCGTAACAGACTTTGATCTTGCACTTAAGGCAAATATGCATAAAAAAGAGGCATCCGCTGATACCAATGCATGGATCATCACAAATGAGGAGAGCGGTGTAAAGGAAGGCGACGTGATCGCATTAAAGTGAGGTGAGTGATTTGTTTGGAAAGAAAAAAGAAACCAATTGCCCCATCTGCGGTCAGGAGCTGAAAACCGGTATATTCGGAGACGCAGTCAAGGTTGCAGACGGATTTATCTGCGGAGCCTGTGCTTCAAAGCTGAGGAATGATTTTCCGGTGAAAGAGGGGATTTCATATTCATACCAGGGTGCCAAGAGAATTGATAATAATGATCCTCTGACGGGCTTTACGATCAAGTATATTAAGGAGCGAATGGAAGATATGGGATGATTTATGAATTTTCATACCATTCAAGTAATATCAGTCGCTTTGGTAAGAACGCATTTTTGAAAGTCATACCATAGAATTCTAAAACTCAAACTTGGAGAGCACTTACAGCCCTCTGGAAGACAGTTATCAATAAAATGTGCACACCAAGTGCCATCATCTTAATGGCTTTGGTGTGTATTTCTTTTTACAACATCAAAAGTTGGTTTTGTGTGTGCACTCCAATCATCAACTTCACCACTTATTTGGAGTGAAGTAGAAAATCGTGTTCTTACCATGAATGTGCCTTATCAATTATTGGTGTGAATAGTCCTGTTACAAAGCGACCGATGTCTTTCATTTTAAGGCGTTCTTTAGTACAATATGTTTTATGAGTACAGGAAAACGTATGAAACGAATGGATGAAAGCCTATATGGAAAAAAGAATAAAGGATATCTGGTGGGGCAGTTTATAAGTAACGCCAGAGGCTTCGGCTTTGTGGAGATTGAAGGGATGGAAGAAGATCTTTTTATCCCTGAGGAGTATGTCCATGGGGCGTTCCACACAGATACTGTGGAGGTTGAGCTGCTTCCTGATAATGGCGGCCGCAGGCGCGAGGCGCGGATACGCGACATACTGGTCCGGGGAATCACAGAGGTGGTAGGAACCTATCAGGGGGAAAAGACCTTTGGCTTCGTTGTACCGGACAACAACAGGATCACTGAAGATATCTTTATACCAATAGAGAAGCACGGCAGTGCAGTGACCGGTGATAAGGTAGTTGTGGAGATCACCGATTACGGCAACGCTGCGGCCCGAAAGAAGCCTGAGGGAAAGGTAAAAGAAGTAATCGGAAATATCAACGATCCCGGAGTGGATATTCTGTCCATAGTCATGGGATATGACATTCCTTATGAGTTCCCGGAGAAGGTAATCAATCAGGCTAACAAGTGTCCCGACACTGTTTCTGAAGCGGACATGTATGGGCGAAGAGACCTGCGTGATGTGCAGATGGTGACTATTGATGGCGAGGATGCCAAGGATCTGGATGATGCCGTAAGTCTCCATATTGATGATGAAGGTCTTTATCATCTTGGCGTGCATATTGCGGATGTTACGAACTATGTTCAGGAGAGCTCTGCGCTGGATAGAGAGGCGCTTAAGCGTGGAACCAGTGTGTATCTGGTGGACAGGGTTATTCCTATGCTCCCACACAGGCTGTCCAATGGTATATGTTCGCTCAATCACGGCGAGGACAGGCTGGCACTGAGCTGTCTTATGACGATTGATAAGAACGGTGGAATAGTTGATCACGAGATCGTTGAGAGTGTTATTAACGTCGACGAGAGAATGAATTACTCGGATGTTGCCAGGATCCTTGAGGACGAGGATCAGGAGACTATAGAGCGCTACAGCGAGCTTGTGCCCATGTTCAGGGAGATGGCGGAGCTGTCTTCAATTCTTCGCGCTAAGAGGGAGAAGAAGGGCGCTATTGATTTTGATTTCCCGGAGTCCAAGATTATTCTTGATAAGGAAGGGAATCCGATAGATATTGTTCCTCATGAGAGAAACACTGCAACAAAGCTCATCGAGGACTTTATGCTTGCTGCAAACCAGACGGTGGCTGAACATTTCTTTTACATGCAAAGCCCGTTTGTATATAGAATCCATGAACAGCCGGATCCGGAGAAGATTGCAACGCTGGCCACATTTGCGGGCAATCTGGGCCATCGTATGAGGATCAGGAACGATGGAGAAGTTAGGCCAAAAGAGATCCAGAAGCTCCTTAAAGGAATCGAGGGAAGCAAGGAAGAAGCCGTTATCAGCAGGATGACGCTGCGAAGCATGATGCAGGCCAAGTACAGTACTGAGTGCACGGGGCATTTTGGACTGGCCTTTGATTACTATTGTCACTTTACGTCGCCTATCAGGAGATATCCGGATCTGCAGATACACAGGATCATCAAGGATCATCTGCGCGGGCGTATGACTGAGGCCAAGGCCGGTCATTACACCGAGATACTGGATGAAGTGGCTAAGCACTCATCAGAGACTGAACGCAGGGCAGAAGAGGCAGAGAGAGAGACTGACAAGCTCAAGAAAGCCCAGTATATGGAGAACCATATTGGTGAGCGCTTTGAGGGAGTTATTTCCGGTGTTACGGCATGGGGGCTTTTTGTGGAGCTGGAGAATTCCTGTGAAGGAATGGTAAGAGCGGCTTCCATGGAAGATGATTTCTATGTTTATGATGAAGGCAATATGAAGCTGGTTGGCGAGCGTTATCACAAGGAGTACACGCTTGGTCAGAAGGTTCTGATCAGGGTTGTAGGTGCGGACAGGCTTACCAAGGCGATTGACTTTAAGATTGTTGATCCTGATGCCGGTGATGATGTGGATGATGATAATTATGTAGAGTATTCGGAAGCCAGGAAGGTTGCCGAGAAGCGTGCGTCCAAGGTGCGCAGGCTTATGGAGCGTGGCAGAGCGGAAGATAGTTTGGAGGACAGTTCAGAAGAGGATGTGTCTGAGGACGAGCTGTCTGATGATGCTATGTCTGAAGATGACTGGTTTGAAGAAGAACCGAGGGGCAGACACTCATCACGCCATGGAAAGGAAGCTTCCGCGAGAAACGGTGAGGATCACAGGAAAGGTAGACGTGATTCTAAGAAAAGCCCCGTTTCTGGCGGCAAGAAGTCAGATAAGCACGGACAGAAGAAAAGCGACAGGCTTATAAACTTCAGAGGAGAGATGGTAGATATCTCTGATATTGAGCCCGATCCCAGAACCGGCAAACCAAGACTCAAGAAGTCCGCTAAGGCAGCAAAGGCTGCCAAGGCTTTAGCTGGTTCCGGACGCAAAGTTTACAAGGTACATAAATACAAGAAGTCTGCCACCAGTAAGGCAGCCAGAAGTGCCCAGGGAAAGGGCAGAAAGAAGAGATAATGGCAGAAGATAACAAGGCCAGGAAATTAGTGGCCAATAACAAAAAAGCATATCATGATTATTTCATTGAGGAGAAATATGAGGCGGGGTTAGAACTCTTTGGAACAGAAGTGAAGTCTATCCGTCAGGGAAAATGTTCTATTAAAGAAGCATGGATCTCAATCGACAAGGGCGAAGCCTTTATTATGGGCATGAACGTCAGCCCCTATGAGAAAGGTAACATCTTTAACAAAGATCCGCTCCGCGTAAAGAGGCTCCTGCTTCACAAAGCTGAGATCCGCAAGCTTGAGCAGCAGAAGATGGCTGATGGTTACACACTGGTTCCGCTTGAAGTGTATTTCAAGAACGGCAAGGTGAAAGTGGAGATTGGTCTGGCTAAAGGTAAGAAGCTCTACGACAAGAGAGCAGATATGGCAAAGAAGGATCAGCAGAGAGAGGCTGAGAAGGAATTCAAGCTGAAGTTCAAGTAAAAAGAAAAACATCTTAAGCTTGATAAAATTCTTATTAGGAAGTAATATCTAGTTTAGTGCATTACAACGATAAAGGATTCGGTGATTAATATGACTCTCAGCAAGAAAAGAATTGTTGTTAAAGTAGGAACATCAACCATCACAAATGAGCAGGGAAACGTAGATATAAGAAACCTTGACCATCTCTGCAGAGCCCTGGCAGGAGTAGAGAATCTTGGTTATGACCTGGTGCTGGTTTCTTCAGGAGCTATCGCAGTAGGCGCAGGCAAAATGAGACTGGCGCAGAAGCCAAAAGAGCTTAAGATGAAACAGGCCGCTGCAGCAGTTGGACAGACAGAGCTTATGCACCTGTATGACAAGTTCTTTTCCGAATATGGCCGTATGGTCGGCCAGATCCTTCTTGATAATGGCGATATCACTGATCCCATTAGAAGTGAGAATCTCAAGAATACTTTTGATGCGCTTTTAGAGAATCACATTATTCCTATAGTTAATGAGAATGACTCTGTCAGCCACGCAGAGATTGAATCGGAGCAAAAGCTCTTTTCCGACAATGACATGCTCTCGGCGCTGGTTGCAGTATTCTGCAAGGCAAGCAAGCTCATCATCTTCTCAGATATTGATGGTCTGTACGATGGAAATCCTAAGACAGATCCTAACGCCAAGGTTATCAGCAGGGTAGAAGAGATTACCGAAGACCTGAAAAACATCGCATCCGGATCCGGCTCTAACCGCGGAACCGGTGGAATGATCACCAAGCTTGAGGCAGCGCAGCTTGCTACTTCACACGGCATCGATGTTCTTGTTACTAACGGCAAGAATCCGGAGCAGCTTTACGACATTATAGAAAAGAAGAAAGTGGGCACACTTTTTGTTGCCAAGGAAAACTAAACCAACAGGTTATTGATTTTATAGAGGATAACCGATATACTGATAAAGCAAATTAAATAAGGGTTAGTAAAGGTTTCGACAGGGATTTTGAAGCTGGAGAAGCTATCCGCAGGACGGTGCGATAAACCTCAAATTAAATACAAACGCTAACGAAGATTTAGCATTCGCTGCTTAATAGCAGCCCGTCAGCCTGGGTGCACCTACACATTCAGTAACTGGCGTCAAAAAATGTAGGAAACGACATGGCCTAAGCTTTGCGGTCATGGTCGTATCATGAAGCTACCAAGTAGTGTCAGTTGTCAATTACCGCTGCTACGAGGGAACAGGGATGCAGAATCCCGGAATAATTGACTATGATAGTAGAAGGACAGGGGATGAATTTTTGGACGCGGGTTCGACTCCCGCCTAATCCACTTGAAATTGAGCGTGTATGATTGTACATGCTCTTTTTTGTTGAGGGATAGATGTTTATAATATAGATATTGAAGTTAAGAGAAATACACCTAAGAAAAGGAATATGGAGAACTCATGAGAAAACTCTTTTACCCAAAAAGAACTATTTCTATAATAAGCATTTTGGTAATGACCATGATCACAACATTGTCAGCGTGTGGGTCAGCGCAAGAGTCTGCTGATTCGACAGGAAATCTGCCGGCGGATAAGACTATAAAAATCGATCTGAGTGACCATCAGGTATTTAACGATACGGATGGAGACGGCTATGGTGAGTTCCAGGGATGGGGGACCAGTCTTTGCTGGTGGGCGAACAGAGTTGGATATAGTGAGGCTCTGACTGCTCAGGCGGCCGAGGCATTCTTTGATAAGGAAACAGGGCTTGGGCTTAATATTGGAAGATACAACATTGGAGGCGGAGATAACGTAACGGATCAGGAGTTGTCGGAGATAGAAGAGCCGAGTGATTTCCTGCATGAAGCTCACATAAAGAGATCTGATTCCATTGTTCCCGGATATGCGACGGATGTAACGAAAATCGATCTGTCTGCCAATACAAAGGATTATTATGAACAGAACTTTGAGAGAGCGGATTTTGAGTGTGGCTATGCCTGGAACTATGACTGGGAGGTGGATGAAAGACAGTTGAATGTCCTTAAAGCAGCCATGAGTAGTGCAGGAGATGATTTCATCGCCGAGGCTTTTTCAAATTCCCCTCCATATTTTATGACGGTTAGTGGATGCAGCTCAGGTAATAAGAAGGCGGCAACTGACAACTTGCGTGAAGACTCCTATAAGGCATTTGCGTGCTATATGGCAGATGTAATGGAGCATCTTGCTGGGAGCGGTATAGTTGAGTTTGAGAGTGTCAGCCCTATGAATGAGCCTGCGACAAACTACTGGTCAGCCTTTAGTGAGAAGCAGGAGGGGTGTCATTTCAGCCCGGGCAAGTCGCAATCGAATGTACTGGTGGCATTGAATGATGAGCTTAAGAATAAGGGAATTGATGCTGTAATATGTGGAACTGATGAGACCAGTATAAATACGGCCAAAAGCTCTTTTGCCAAATTATCAGATGAGGCGAAGGGAGTCATTTCCAGGATTGATACCCACTCATATCAGGGGAATAAGCGAAAAGATCTAAAGGAGACCGCGCTTGGGGCTCAGAAAAACCTGTGGATGAGCGAAGTTGACGGAACGTATTCGTTGGGAGAAGAGTCTGGAGCAATGGAAGCGGCTCTTGGTTTTGCTGATGCGATAATGACGGACGTAAACGGAATGTTCCCATCTGCCTGGATCATGTGGAACGCTGCGGATATGCACATTGATTCAGAGAATGAGTTTGATACTCTGAGAAGGCAGGAGGCTGACAGGATTCTTACTGAGGGCGAGCCCTTCTGGGGGATTGCAATAGCAGATCATGATGCAAAAGAGCTGTTGCTGGGCAAGAAATACTATGGCTTTGGCCAGTTTACGAGGTATATTCGTCCGGGATACTGTATTATTAAATCCGGAGAGAATACTCTGGCTGCCTATGATCCAAAAGAAGGTAAGGTTGTCATCGTTGCGATGAATCCAGAGCAGAATGATGCGGTTTGGGGCTTTGATCTCAGTGATTTTGGAAAGGATATTGCTGATATAACTGCGATAAGAACAAGCGGCGACATGGAAAATGGCGAGAACTGGAACAATGTAACTGACGCTGACGATATCACCATATCCGGGAAGGCTTTTTCGGCAACAGAAAAAGGCTATTCAATAACGACATATATTGCTACGTTTAAAGACTGAAAATGAGGGAGAGTAGTAAATGAAACTGGAACACATTGGTAAGTCAATTGTTGAGTCTATATATAAAGAAAGAATGGTCATAGATTTTCCCAAAGATGAGCTCAAGCCTCTTGGAGTTATCACTGATGCAATAGATTTGGGAAGGTATGAATGCCTTGGGCTTTTTGATGGGGATAACATGATCGGATATGTTTTTTTGGTGAAGAAGAACAGCGATTATCTTGTTGACTATTTTGCTATTTATCCTGACAAAAGAAATGAAGGCGCTGGCAGCATAATGATAAAACTTCTGGCAGATTACCTCAAAAATGCTGACAATATCACCGTCGAAGTTGAAAATCCCGATTATGCAGATGATGAGGACCAGGAGGAGCTGCAATTCAGGCGACTTTCATTCTATATGAGGAATGGCTGCTCAGATACCGGGCTAAGGGTAAAGACCTTTGGCGTACCATTCAGAGTACTTAGAATGGGAGAGGGCAGCTGCAATGATGTCGATGCGTTGTGGGAGCTCTATGAGTCTTTTTACAAGGAAGTTCTTCCTAAAGAAATGTTTGAAAAGAATGTTAGAAGGCAAAAGTGCCATAAATGATTGTTGATGAACCCTCATATACGGACCAGGATTAGTCAGTGAAATGCTGATTAACCCTGGTTTTTTATTGGGCAAAATTATGGTTTATCGATAATTGACTGATAAGAAAATAAACAAAATATAAATTGCATTAAAAGATAATTAAGAAATCATAAAATCCAGTTATTTTTGTATTTTATGATGAATTGTATGATTGCCTCTTTTATATAATGCAAATAGAACGAACAATTTATTAATGTTTCAGGCACTAAGAGTGTTAGAAAAGGAGGTAACAATGAAGATCAATAGTAATATACCCAAGGGCATTCGTGAAGGTATATTCTGCTTGATGACCGGTACTTTCGTCTTCTTGTCAAACGGCGTAACTGCAGATGCAGCCGACGTTTCCGGACAGGATGAAGGCGGAAATTCGGGTGTTTCTAACGGACATGAGATAGGCGAAAACGCTCAGAACGCAGCTGAGACACAGCAGGAAGCATCTGAGCTTATTTCTGTTCCTGAGCAGCCGGGTAACTCAAAAACAACAGAAACTATTGATGAGAGCACATCGGTAGCTACAAAAACTACAGAGAATACTTATGTTGAAGTAACAGATAATGCCGTTGCAACAACTGATGAAACTGTGGTTGAAACAACAGTAACCAATCCTGAAACATTAACTAAAGATACAGAGAACGCAACTACAACTACAGAAACAACACAGACTGTAAACGATGACGGAACAGTAACTACAACCCAAACTACCACCACAACAGGTGAATATGTAGAGGACGTTACTACAGTAGAGACAAATTCCGTTACAAACATTGTTACTTCAGATGAAGAGCTCGCAAATGAGATCGTAAATCAGGTTGATGAACAGTCTCAGTACAACACAGATCAGCAGGGTATCAATGTTGACCAGGTAACACAGGATACTTATATCGACAATGCCGTTCCGGGACAGGATCCTATCGCATTAAACGATCAGCAGGCCGCAGAACTGGCAAATGTCAGTGATGGCACAGTTATCACAGTTGAGACAACAAATGGTCAGTCAACTGTATCCATAAATGGTGAAGAAGCAAACCTTTCAGAAGGTCTGACAAATATCATTGTTGATTCTGCTAAGGAAAATGTAGTGCAACAGTCATCAACATTTTATATTAACGGACAGGAAATCAGTGGAGAAGAGCTCGGTTCATTAGAGCTGGATAGTTTAGGGGCTAAAACAGATTTTTCAATAGTAAACAATGATGGCGCCATAACAATTATTTACGTTGACGCCAACGGCAATACTCGCATGGTTGCAGATTCGGAGCTTAAAGATAAGCTTCTTAGTGTTGCACAGAATATTAAGACAGAATCTGTAGTTGAAGAGTATAATGGACTGATTGAATATGATAACGTAAACGATCCTGAGCTGATCGCAGAGAGAGAAAGACTCGAATCAATCGGTTACAAGAACATCAGACTGGTAGATGGAACCGGAACATACGTAAATGGAACAATTGAACCAGAAACATATAAAACACAGACAGAAGCCGAGAATCGCGCTAACGAGCTCAATAATGATGGCAAGCATGCAAATGCCAAGGCAGAAAAGAGTGGTGAGACATATGTAAGCGGACAAATTGATAAAGAGTACTATGAGAGCGAGGCCGATGCAAAAGCACGAGCTGATGCGCTTAATAGTGATGGAAAGCACCAAAATGCTACATATGGTGTAAGCGGGGAGACATATGTCAGCGGACAATTGAAAGAAGAGCACTATAAGAGCGAAGCCGATGCCAAAGCACGAGCTGATGCGCTTAATAGTGATGGAAAGCATCAGAATGCTACGTATGATAAAAGCGGAGAGACATATGTCAGCGGACAACTGAAAGAAGAGCACTATAAGAGCGAGGCCGATGCTAAAGCACGAGCTGATGCGCTTAATAGTGATGGAAAGCATAAGAATGCTACATATGATAGAAGTGGAGAGACATATGTAAGTGGACAAATTGATAAAGAGTACTATAAGAGCGAGGACGGCGCAAAAAATCGTGTTTCTGAGCTAAACAATGATGGAAAGCATAAAGATGCTGATTATGAAATAAGCGAAAAGACATATAAAATTGAGAATTCTATTGACAAAAAAGGCCTGAAAGCTTCTGATGCACAAAGAGAAGCCGATGCACTTGACAAGAATCGCTATATAAATATAAAAATCGCGACTGATACTGTAGCATCTAAAACAGAGATCGACAGAGTAAAAGCAGAACTCAGAGATAAAGGCTTTAGCGAAAACGAAATAACGATTAAAACAAGCGGTGAAGGGGATGATATAACGTACACCGTTGTTGTACAACAGACCTTACATACTAAGGAAACGACTAAGCTGGCTACACTTGATGCCCTCGAAAAACTTGGATATTCTGTTACGTGGGAAACGGGTGATCCGACTCCATATCAGGGACAGGAGATATTTTACAATGCCACTGCCTGGAGTGAAGCAATTACAGCGCTAGAAAATGATGAGTATACTATCAGCAGAAATGCTGATTCAAAAAAAGAGGCAGAGGAAATTTTAGCTGATCTTAAGAAAAAGGGCTTTGAAGAGAGCGAAGTTACTTTAGCAGAACAGTCAGATGGTTCTTACAAAGTATCTGTTAATGCAACCTATAACGATCAGGCAACAGCAACTCAAAGATTGGCATATCTTCGTGATAATGGTTTTACTGACCAGCAGGCTCCTAAAAGTACTACTACTAAGGAAGAGGGAATCAATCTAGGAACGTGTACAGAGAGCGAAAAAGAATTAAGAAGAACCGAATTAGAGAAAGAATACAAAAATGTAAACTTTACAGAATGCGGTAATACCAGCTCTGGTCAAACCATTATCTCTGCATTTGATGGATTCTCTGTTACAACAGAGTCTGAATATAACAGAATTATTAGTCTTGAAAACTATGCTGAAATTGATGGCGTAATGCAGTATTGGGAAGATAATGAAGATGGCACCAGAACTTATTACAAGGTAAAGTTAGGGCAAAATCAAGATCAAACCATCGAACGTTATACAATATTGGCTATGACAGGAAATCTAAAACACGATGTAAGTCAACATCAGGAAGGAGCTGTTTTTGTAGGGTCAGAGCACGGATCTGAAAACTTTTATTATACTGATGACGGCAAGTTTACTAATGTAGACTATACAGTAGACTTCAATGCTTTCAAAGATAAGGCCAAAGAAGCTCTACAAGAAGAAAAAACATCTCAGAACGATAGAAAATGGTTTATACAGGATGAACAGGCCTATTGGAAATATCATGTAACGACAATTGATGACGGTGGAATTTACTATATTGATGCAACACCAGACAAATTCGTTACCGTTGATACATGGAAGTATGACGGGACAGTATATGTTGCCACTGATAAAAAGGTTACAATTGTTCTATATAGCGATTATGATACGGTTTTAGTGCCTGTTATATCAAATAAAACTAGTTTTCAGCAGATCAGTACAAGTAATGGGGGGTATGAAGGTGATTATCTTCCGAATGTAACTTTTGTTACTGCTGCTAAAAATGTAAAAATACAAAACGTGACTAATGTTGGTAATATTCTAGCCCTTAATGCAACTGTATCTTTTGTTGGACAGGGACAGCATTGTGGTACGATCGTTTGCCAAAGTATTGACAACACAAATACTCCGGTAGAAGGCCATATATATGAATATGGCTACAAAGGCTATCTTGTAGATTCACAGAAAGTAACAAATAGCGAGGAAAAGATATATTCTATAACTGGTGATAAGGAAACCACCACTTACAGCATTTCCGGTGAAAAAGAAGTCTATACGGTTTCCGGATCGAGGGAAAACTATAAACTTACGGTCAGCAAAGATGCAACTCTTAAGGCCCTTACCGCTGATGAAGTAGCCAAATACTTTGAGGTTACTGCGAATATATTATCAGACGAGTATCAAGTTACAGCTGACGTATTATCAGACGAGTATAAAGTGACCGCTGACGTATTGTCAAACAAGTACGAAGTGACCGCTGATGAACTGGCTAATAAATATGTGGTGACTGCAGACAAGCTTGCCAAGAAACAACGACTTGTTGCAGAGCGTACGGTTGAGGTTGAAACTCAGAAAGCTTCTATGGAGAAGACTGAGTATTCAAAGACTGCAACATCCTTAGACAGGACATTTGGTATTCAGATCAGCAGGTATTCAAGAGAAAGTGTAAGCGATCCATGGACTGAGACAACAGTAGTTGAACTTCCACCTGAGACACCGCCTACACCACCTACTCCTCCTGTAGTACCTCCAACACCACCGGTAACACCAGATACACCAGTTACACCGCCTTCAACACCAACAACACCTACAACAACTACAACAACCATCATTATTGATGATGCAACTCCTCTCGCAGGAGATGTTGCTCAGGTTCTTGGTGCAAGAAGAGCTCCTGGCGGCCCTGCAGTTCTCGGAGCAAGAAGAGCGAGAACTGGTGACATGGCGCACGACCCATTAGTATCATCACTGATCATGATGGGCGCATCCGCCGCAGCACTTAGCTTACTGTTATCACTCAAGAAGAGAAGAGAAGACCAATAAGAAAACTAAACAAACATAAGGAAACTAAAAAATACCTCCAGGCATACAGCCTGGAGGTATTACTATTTCTAACTAATTCACATCAAACATTCTCATGATACTTATCATAGATCTCAGTCAGATAAGTCTTAACAATCTGAATGTTAGCCATCTTGCGAAGATCGATGTTGCCCATAAGAACAGAGATCTCATCTGCAAGAAGCAGCATATTGAAGATCTTGAGCTTGAACTGATCACGGGTGAGCTGGTCTACATTGATCTCCATAAGAGGAGCCCCCAGCTTCATGGTTACATTGTCGTCTGAAATACCTGTCATGACCATGCGGGTCTCGGGATCAAAGTTAACGTAAAGGATGAGTTGTTCCTTCTCGTGCTTTTTAAGGGTAGTAGGAGTCTGGTGAGATAATTCCATCCACTCAAAGAGATCAGCCTCATCAGGATTCATGAGGTACTTGGTGAGCTCCTCTTTGTGCTTCTCCACATACTGCATATATTTGCTGGCGTTGGGGCCTGTATAGGCAAGCTCAACCTTGACGCCGTTGTCAGTCTTAACAAGACGGCATTTCTCAGCAACCTCCCTGATCTTAAGAGAAGATTCTGTATTGCTGATCATCCTAAAAGTGCCGGTTTCTAATTCCTGAGTAAATTCCATTATGTTCTCCTTCACATTAATCGAGTCAAATCTTAAATCAGTAGTAAGTATAGCATAAAGGACTTAAAAATGATATACTATCTAGAGTTTGATTAAAAAAGAAAAGTTTTGTGACGGGAAAGAAATGGCAACAAGTAAACGGGGAAATGGAACCAGGAAATCTTCATCAGGAAGATCTTCCAGGTCTAATAGTGCATCAAAAGCCAGGAGGAGAGTACAGGAAGAGGAACTTGACTATTCCTTAAAGAGCGAGCTTACAGTCATTGTAGTAGTGGCTATCACTGTATTTCTTTTTCTTTGTAATTTCGGCATCTGCGGGGCATTCGGCAATGCTCTCAGCAGTGTCTTATTTGGGCTGTTCGGAATCACAGCCTTCATAGCACCACTGGTAGCTCTTTCGGCAGTAGTCATCGGGGTGGCCAATTTCGGGTCGAGTGCTTCAATTCGCAAGATCATCTCAGGTGTGGTCTTGTTCCTTGTTGTGGGCGTTCTGGCGGACCTTATCACCGGCAGACCACAATCCTTTACTTCCTATGATATAAAAGAGATTTACATGCAAGCCAGCACCAATAGGAACGGCGGCGGAGTCTTCGCCGGAACGCTGGCATACCTTAGCTATAAATACCTTTCAATGGCGGGAACAGCTCTTTTGATCCTGCTCATAGGCATTGCGGCTATCATAGTGTTCACCCAGCATTCATTCGTTGGCGGCATCAAGAAGGGCGGCAGAAAGCTCATCGACAGAACCCGCCAGGAAGCTGACAACTACCGCGATTACGCCGAGAAACGCCGCGAGAAAATGGAGCAGCGCCGCGCTGAGATCGAAGAGAGTAAGCGCCTTGCAATTGAGCAAAAAGAAGACGAGAAGATCCTCCGCATGGAGAAAAAAGTCAGCGGCGTAATGCTTGACACCGACCTCGCCAAACCGGAAGAGGATCCCGACGACCTCGGTGACATCAAGCTCCACAACGATAAAGAGAAGAAATCCGAGAACCTCTTCATACCCGATGAGGACGAGTTCCACGACGACATCCACGAGATCATCCTCAAGAAGGAACCTCACGAGATCGAGACAGACGTCGAGCCCGACGGACAGCGGGTTATGCGCACCGAGCCCCGCATCCATGGCATGGGCTATGACAATCCTATAGAAGAGGGCGAGAAGGCCATTGAGGAGATCCGCGCCGCATCAGTGGAGACCATTGAGAAAGAATCTTTGGAAAAAGAGCTTTTGGACAAAGAGCTTTTCGAAAAAGAACTACCGGAGGAAGAACCTGCGCCACAGCCTCCGAAAAAGCTCGTGGCAAGAGCAACAGCCGAGTTTGACTCAGAGGAAGACCTTCTTCCCGACGTTCCTGTGCACGCCGAGCACCTTGGAAACGGCATGAACGGCGACTATGTGATCCACGCTCAGGACCATATTTCCAGAAGCGAAGGGGCAGACAACCGCATCAACAGCTCCAAGCCTTCATCCGTTGATTTAGGTCCCGGTCCTCGCACCACCAGTCCCGGCATGGAAAAAGAGATCGAGAAGCACAAGAAAGCTATACATAAAAAGTACGTATTCCCGCCTTTAGACCTTCTGGAGCGCGGAACCAAGAACAAAAACACCGATTCAGCAAGAGCTCTTAAAGAGACCGCTGTTAAGCTCCAGGAGACCCTCAGAACTTTTGGCGTCAACGTAACTGTTACAGATATCAGCCAGGGTCCTGCGGTTACCAGATTCGAGCTTCAGCCCGAGGCCGGTGTTCGTGTAAACAAGATAGTTGGCCTGGCAGACGATATCAAGATGAACCTTGCTGCCAGCGACATCAGAATAGAAGCGCCCATCCCGGGCAAAGCAGCAGTAGGTATCGAAGTGCCCAACAAGGAGAATCAGGCAGTTGCTCTCAGAGATCTTTTCGAATCCCAGGAGTACAAGAACTTCTCCTCCAAACTTGCTTTCGCAGTGGGAAAAGACATCGCGGGCCAGACGGTAGTTACCGACATTGCCAAGATGCCTCACCTCCTTATCGCAGGTGCCACAGGCTCCGGTAAATCCGTATGTATCAACACCATCATCATGTCTCTGATCTACAAGGCCAAGCCTGAAGAAGTTCAGATGATCATGATCGACCCCAAAATCGTTGAGCTCTCTGTTTACAACGGCATTCCTCACCTGATGATACCGGTTGTAACAGATCCTAAGAAAGCAGCAGCAGCCCTGAACTGGGCCGTTGCCGAAATGACCAACAGATACAAGAAATTTGCTGATACAGGAGTAAGAGACCTAAAGGGCTACAACAAGCTTGCAGCCGACAGCAACGACCCTGAGATGACCGTTCTTCCTCAGATCGTTGTCATTGTTGACGAGCTTGCAGACCTTATGATGGTTTCAGCCAACGAGGTTGAGGATGCGATCTGCAGACTGACCCAGCTGGCAAGAGCTGCGGGTATTCATCTTATCATCGCAACTCAGAGACCTTCCGTTGACGTCATCACAGGACTTATCAAGGCCAACATGCCCAGCCGTATCGCCTTCGCGGTATCCAGCGGTGTTGACTCCAGAACAATCCTCGACATCACCGGAGCCGAGAAGCTCCTTGGTAAGGGCGACATGCTCTTTTACCCTCAGGGCTATACAAAGCCTGCGAGAGTACAGGGCGCCTTCGTATCAGACAAAGAGGTTCAGCAGGTTACTGACTTCTTAAGAGGTCAGGGAATTGACACATCACATAGTGAAGAAATAGAACAGCAGATAAATAATCTCCAGAACATGCCAGGCGGCGGTGGCGGAATGCCCGGCGATGGCGGTTCAGATAGAGACGAGTACTTTGTTCAGGCAGGGAACATTATCATAGAAAAAGACAAAGCTTCAATCGGTATGCTGCAGCGTGTATTCAAGATCGGCTTTAACAGAGCGGCCAGGATCATGGATCAGCTGGCTGAGGCCGGTGTTGTAGGCGATGAAGAGGGAACCAAGCCCCGCAAAGTACTTATGTCAAAGCAAGAATTTGACGCTTATGTAAACGCAGAGGAGTAAATGTTTTAAAGGAGGTTTTTCATGGCTGTAAAGAGTGACATCGAAATCGCACAGGAAGCAAAAATGCTTCACATCAGAGAGGTTGCCGACAAACTGGGCATCGTCGAGGATGATCTGGAGTACTATGGCAAGTACAAGGCCAAGCTCACAGAGGATTATCTTCGCAAAGTTCAGGACAACAAACCAGGCAAACTCATACTTGTAACTGCAATCAACCCGACTCCCGCAGGAGAGGGCAAAACAACTACAAGCGTTGGCCTTGGAGATGCCCTTAACAGGCTGGGCTACAAGACGGTTATAGCACTTCGTGAGCCGTCTCTTGGACCATGCTTTGGCATCAAAGGTGGAGCAGCTGGCGGGGGATACGCCCAGGTTGTGCCTATGGAGGATCTTAACCTTCATTTCACCGGTGATTTCCATGCCATCACTTCAGCTAACAACCTTCTTGCAGCCCTTCTTGATAACCACATCCAGCAGGGCAACGAACTTGGAATAGATACTCGTCAGATTATTTGGAAAAGAGCTGAGGACATGAACGACAGAGCCCTCAGGAATATAGTGGTAGGACTTGGCGCCAAGGCAGACGGCGTTCCGAGAGAGGATCACTTCGTAATTACCGTAGCATCAGAGATCATGGCTATTCTTTGCCTTGCCAGCGACATGGATGACCTCAAGGAGAGACTCTCCAGGATCATCGTAGCTTACACAAGGGACGGAGAGCCTGTAACTGCCAAGGATCTCAATGCTGTAGGTTCAATGGCAGCTCTTTTAAAGGATGCCATCAAGCCCAATCTGGTTCAGACTCTTGAGCATACACCTGTAATTGTTCATGGTGGACCTTTCGCTAATATCGCTCACGGATGTAACTCTGTAAGAGCAACCAGGACTGCTCTTAGAATTTCAGATTACACTGTTACTGAGGCAGGCTTCGGCGCTGATCTTGGAGCAGAGAAGTTCCTTGACATCAAGTGCAGGATCGCAGGTCTTAAGCCTGATGCTGTTGTACTTGTTGCAACCATCAGAGCTCTTAAATACAACGGCGGCGTTGCCAAGAAGGATCTGGGCGAAGAGAATCTTGAAGCTCTCAAGAAGGGTATCGTAAATCTTGAGAAGCACATCGAAAACATTCAGAAATACGGCGTTCCTGTAGTTGTTACTCTCAACGCATTCCTTACAGATACAGATGCCGAGATGGCATATGTTAAGCAGTTCTGCGAGGAGAGAGGCTGCAAATTTGCCCTTTCAGAGGTTTGGGCAAAGGGCGGCGAAGGCGGAGAGGCCCTTGCAAAGGAAGTAATCGCAACTATTGAGAACAAGCCTTCAAATTATGCACCTATTTATACAGATGACCTTTCACTTACAGACAAGATCACAAAGGTTGCCACAGAGATCTACGGCGCAGACGGAGTAAACATCCTTCCTGCAGCAGCCAAGCAGCTTGCCAAGATCGAAGAGATGGGCTTTGGAAAGCTTCCTGTCTGCATGGCCAAGACTCAGTACTCACTTTCCGACGATCCTAACATGCTGGGAAGACCAAGAGATTACAACATCACAGTTCGCGAAGCTTACGTATCAGCCGGAGCCGGCTTTGTAGTAGCCCTCACCGGAGCAATCGTAACCATGCCCGGACTTCCTAAGAGACCAGCAGCCTTTGACATCGATGTAGATAAAGAGGGTAAGATTACTGGGCTCTTCTGAGCGATATAGGGATTCAAGGTCATGAATGGTTCATGCTTGTATGAATCCAGGTGTGACTTTGTATTTATCGCGGAGTAAATTTCATCTAGGAGAACAATATGCAACTAATCGACGGAAAAATGATTTCCCAGCAAATAAAAGACGAACTGCGAGAAAAGACCGCGGCCCTCAAAGACAAGGGCATCACAGTAACCTTAGCAGTTATCCTCGTGGGCGAAGACCCCGCATCACAGGTCTATGTCCGCAACAAGAAAAAAGCCTGCGAATACATCGGCTACAACTCCTTATCCTACGAATTGCCCGCCGACACCACCCAGGAAAAGCTTCTTGAGCTCATAGACGAACTCAATAACAGGAGCGACGTGGATGGCATTCTTGTTCAGATGCCGCTGCCAAAGCACATCGACGAGAAGACCGTCATCAATGCCATCGATCCCGGCAAAGACGTAGACGGCTTCCACCCGATGAACGTGGGCGCCCTGGTAGTGGGAGATAAGGGCTTTGTATCCTGCACACCCGCAGGTGTCATTCAGCTTATCAAAAGAGCTCTTCCCGACTACGACATCTCCGGCAAGGAGTGCGTGATCATCGGCAGATCCAACATTGTAGGTAAGCCAATGTCTCTTTTGATGCTAAGGGAAAATGCCACTGTAACCGTAGCTCATTCCCGCACCAAAGACCTTGAGAGTGTATGCAAAAGAGCTGACATAATAATCGCAGCAGTTGGCAAGGCAGGCGTAATCACCAAAGATCACGTAAAAGAGGGAGCAGTTGTCATTGATGTCGGTATCAACAGAAATGCAGACGGAAAACTCTGCGGAGACGTTAAATACGATGAGGTTGCACCTATAGCAAAGGCCATCACACCTGTTCCTGGCGGAGTCGGACCAATGACTATCGCAATGCTTATGAACAACTGCTATGAAGCAGCCCTTATGCACAAGGCATAAATCCTAAAACACAACGTGGTGAATAGATGAAGTGTCCTAATTGCGGACTGGAAATCCCGGATGACCACATGTACTGCGATCACTGCGGTGCGGAGATCAACATTGTCCCGGATTTTGATCCAGAGGTAGAAAATGAGATAAACGCCACACTTTCGGGTGTGGCGGAGGAACTTAATAGGGAAGAGCGCCTTAAGAAGGAGCGAAGAGCCAGGAACAAGGCCATTGCCAAGGCTATCCAGGAGAAGTGGATGGTGATTGCTCTTGCACTTGTTCTGACTATTGCTGTAGGTGTGGGAATCTGGGCATTTATGATGTACCAGAACAAGACCTCCATCTACTACCTGCATCTTGCAGAGAGCTCCAGATCTTCAGGTGATCTTGATACTGCCATCAGTCAGCTCAAGGAAGGCAATAGAGAGCATCCTGACAACTCAGATATCATCTTCAGAATGTCTGATTACTATCTGGAGAACGGGGATCCACAGGGTGCGGTTGATGCACTGATGCTTATCGTGGAGTCAGGTCTTTTTCCGGAGGATAAGGTCAGAACAGCCTATGAGAGCATGATATCCATTTACAAGCAAAATGGCCAGTATGACAAGGTTGCAGAGCTTCTTGAGAGCAGCAATTCAGAGATGGTAAGCGACATGCGATCAAAGTATGTTCCCAACATGCCATCCATGTCTCCGATTGGTGGAAATTACGATATTGTAAATGTTTCGCTAAAAATGGTTGACGGCTCAGGCAATGCCATATATTATACCGTTAATGACGGGGTTCCCGACGCCAACAGTATAAAGTACGAATCTGAGATAGTTTTGGAGAACGAAGGCGTATATAATATAAAAGCAGTTTCCGTTAACGAGTATGGAATCTGCAGTGCTGTGGCTGAGTATGAGTATGTAATTGAGAAGGGAGCACCTGCTCCGCCTGAGATCATGGAGCCCAGCGGCGAATACAATCAGAACACCATGATCGTGGCCGTTGCAATGGCTGATCAGACCATTTTCTATACCACTGATGGCAGCGATCCTACCATGGAATCCAAGCAGTACATTTCGCCTATAACCATGCCGGTTGGTACTTCACACTTTAAGTTCATCTGCTATGACAATGACGGAAATTGCAGTGAGATAGTGGAAAGGAGCTACCACCTGGTTTACTCAAGACTTGTTTCGCCTGAGCAGGCGGTAAACAGCCTTGTAAGCACTCTGGTAAGACTTGATATCCTTCTTGATAACGCAGGAAGCGTGCGAGGCATAGAAGGACATAACGAATATATATACAACTCGATAATTGAGATCGAGGGCGCCGGTGAATATTACGTAGTAGTTGAGAACCACGTGATGAACGATGGAACCACCGCACCCACAGGACTTATGTATGCAGTGAATACCCACGACGGAACGGTCAACCGCTTAGGTTACGATTCCAGTGGTAAATACACATTGATAACCATATCAAACAGATAGGAGGAGATTTTTTATGTTCAAAATTTTGGAAGCCCGTGAGCTGACAACAAACATTTTCCAGATGATTGTTGAGGCTCCGCGTGTAGCCGGCTCTTGTCTGCCGGGACAGTTCCTCATCATCCGCGTCAATGAGGATGGAGAGAGAATCCCGCTGACAATCTGCGACTATGACAGGGAAAAGGGGACAGTGGAGATCGTTGTCCAGGCAATCGGTGCAGAGACCTACAAGCTCAGCAAACTCAAGGCTGGGGATGAGCTTGCAGATGTCGTTGGACCACTTGGTAAGCCTTCTGACCTGGTTGAGGAGGATATCGATGAACTCAAGAAGAAAAAGATCGTGTTTATCGCAGGTGGTGTTGGAACAGCTCCTGTATATCCTCAGGCTAAATGGCTCAAGGAGCACGGTGTAGAGTGCGATGTTATCATCGGTGCTAAGAACAAGGATCTGGTTATCCTTGAGGACAGATTCAAAGAGGTATGTAACCTCCACATCACAACAGATGACGGATCATATGGCAGAAGCGGTATGGTTACAGTAGCTCTTCAGGATCTCTGGAATGAAGGACACAAGTATGATCACTGCGTAGCTATCGGACCTATGATCATGATGAAATTCGTTTGCAAGCTTACAAAAGAGCTGGGAATTCCTACAATCGTCAGCATGAATCCTATCATGGTTGATGGAACAGGTATGTGCGGAGCCTGCAGACTTACCGTTGGTGGCGAAGTTAAGTTCGCATGCGTTGATGGACCTGAGTTTGACGGACACAAGGTTGACTTTGATCAGGCCATGAACAGAATGAAACTTTACAAGACTGAGGAAGGCAGATTAATGCTCAAAGCTCAGGAAGGCGACACACATCATGGTGGTTGTGGGAACTGCGAGTGAGGAGGAGAATATAATGGACGGATTTGTTAGAGTTCCTGTTCGTGAGCAGGAAGCAAAAGAAAGAGCGAAAAATTTCAAGGAAGTATGCCTTGGTTACAATAAGGAAGAAGCAGAGAGCGAAGCAACAAGATGCCTCAACTGTCCTAACCCCAAGTGTGTAGCAGGATGCCCTGTATCCATCGACATCCCCGGCTTCATTCAGAAGGTTAAGGAAGGCAATGTTGAGGAGGCTTACCAGGTTATCAGTAAGTCCAGCGCCCTTCCTGCAGTATGTGGAAGAGTTTGCCCTCAGGAGAGCCAGTGCGAAGGAAAGTGCGTAAGAGGTATCAAGGGCGATCCTGTAGCAATCGGTAAGCTGGAGAGATATGTTGCTGACACAGCAAGAGAGATGGGCATCAAGCCCGAGGGAGCCAAGGAGAAGAAGGGCAAGAAGGTTGCCGTTATCGGATCAGGCCCTTCAGGTCTTACAGCAGCCGGCGATCTTGCAAAGATGGGTTATGATGTAACAATCTTCGAGGCACTTCATGAGGCAGGTGGAGTTCTGGTTTATGGTATTCCTGAGTTCCGTCTTCCCAAGGAAGATGTTGTTAAAAAAGAGATCGAGAACGTTAAGGCTCTTGGCGTAAAGCTTGAGACAGACGTTGTTATCGGTAAGAGCGTAACTATCGACGAGCTCATGGAGAAGGAAGGCTATGAGGCCGTATTCGTTGGATCAGGTGCCGGTCTTCCAAGATTCATGAACATCCCAGGCGAGCAGGCTATGGGTGTATTCTCAGCTAACGAGTACCTCACAAGAAGCAACCTGATGAAGGCCTTCGACGAGAACTCAACAACACCTATCATGAAAGCTAAAAAGTGTGTAGTAGTGGGTGGTGGTAACGTTGCTATGGACGCTGCAAGAACAGCACTTCGTCTTGGCGCTGAGGTTCACGTTGTTTACAGACGTGGTGAGGAAGAGCTTCCTGCACGTAAGGAAGAAGTACATCACGCTAAGGAAGAGGGTATCATCTTTGACCTTCTTACAAACCCTGTTGAGATCCACGAGGACGAGAACGGCTGGGTTAAGAGCATCACATGTATCCGCATGGAGCTTGGTGAGCCCGATGAGTCAGGCAGAAGAAGCCCTGTAGAGATCCCCGGATCAGAGTTTGAGATCGAGTGCGATGCAGTTATCATGTCACTTGGAACATCACCTAACCCTCTTATTTCTTCAACAACTGAGGGTCTTGAGGTTAACAGAAGAAAGTGCATCGTTGCCGATGAGGCTAACGGACAGACCTCCAAGAAGGGCGTATTCGCCGGTGGAGATGCCGTTACAGGCGCGGCAACAGTTATCCTTGCCATGGGCGCAGGAAAAGCTGCTGCTAAGGGTATCGACGAGTACCTTTCTAAATAATTAAACTAAAATTGAACCGGATGGTGGACATCAGTCGCCATCCGGTTTTTTAGTGGGTTGAATATAACAATGATCTGTATTATCTGTGATCAGTAGGGATCCGGATGGTGGCCACAGTGCCGCCGTCCGGTCTTTTTGTTACACGAAGACTTCCGCCGCAGGAGGTTTCAAGGCGGCTCTTTACATTCTTTATGCCCACATGAGGCTCGTCGTTAATTCCGCTGGAGGCGAAATTATCATTGTCATCATAATGGAAATCCAAACCTGTGTTTTCAACAGTAATAACATTATAGCTGTTTTCGCGCCTGGTCTTGATGATTATATACATTGGGCCGGCGTCGGGATCAAGCCCGTGCTTTACGGCATTCTCTACCAGTGGCTCCAGGGTCAGAGGCGGGAGTTTGAAGTTGGTAACAGGAGTATCGTAGTCCGCAAATATCAGCTCCTCATATCGGGCCTTAACCACAGCAAGATAAGCCTTGGTGTGCTGAAGCTCCTCATCGAAGGTGATGAGCCCCTGCTTTTCCATGGCTGAGAAATTCTTCTTGAGATAATTGGTGAAATCATCGATTACCCTCTGGGCCTTCTGAGGGTCCAGCTCACACAGATAATAGATGTTCGAGAGGGTATTGTAGATGAAATGAGGTCTGATCTGAAGAGCCTTGGACCTGAAATCCTGCTCCGCGATCTTGACTCTCTGGTCAATGTATATACTAGCACTTTCGTTAACGATATGGATAAATATGATAAGTGCTGCAAGAGATGAGCCCAGTACGATCATGAGAATACCATAGCTCACCATCTGGATCAGCATACATGCAATCGGGATCAGAATATAGGAATAAAGAACAACTCTTTTATTTACCGGGATCTGTTTGCGCCTTCTTACAAGAATCTCGAGATTGGTAAGCATGAGCAAAACCGGAGGAACAAGCAGCACCGGATAGAAGGGCCCCCTCTGATATACGTTGTTACTGGTAAAGTAATATAAATCCCCGGTGAACTGCGTTGAAACAAGCAGAATTACATATGCTATCCACAGACCATAGATAAGCAGAGGGACAGGACTCGGAGTCTTTTCCTGGCATATATGGAAAATATAAAAGGTCAAAATTGGCATGAGAAGCGATGAAAACAGGGACTCAAAGAACACCGCCAAAGCAGACAGCGTAGCAAAAGAGTCACCGAGAAGAACCAGTGATATCTGTGATAATAAATCGAAGGAAATGTACATAGTAAGGATGGTGAACATGCTCATGAAAAAGCGTTTGCTCCACCTGTCCATGTACTTGATATTTATTGTCAGTATCAGACCAAGAATGGAGACGGTAAGACCTGATACGGCAATGGCTAAATTAGTGTAGTCGATCCATGTAAGCATAGAATTTGAGCCTTTCCTTAGTTGTTTTTTTGGATGGGGGCAGTACTTTTTTCAGTCTTATTCTCAATAAAGGTGGAAACATCGACGCCAAGAACCTCAGACAGGCGCACAAAAGCTTTGTTGAGGGCACACGATCACCGCTTTCCCAGTGTGCGACAGCAGATCTGTCCACCTATAAAAGCTCTGCTAGCTGGTTCTGCGATATATTATTCTTCTCTCGAAGATCTCTGAGTAAATATGAAAAATTCTTATTCATATCAAGTCCATATCAAAGGATGTTATTAGAGAAAAACCTCTCTATATCTTAGTTTAAATTATATAACAAATCTGTTCAATATTGAGTTTATTAAAGTTTAATGATTTGTGACACTGTGTCACACATGGGTATTTTTACTTCACCTATATCTGACTAGGAGACGAGTATAACCGCATCAGCGAGGGCTACGAGGTCTTCCTGATCGACAAGGACGAGTACGAGGAAGGCTTTGAGCTGGAATCTGAGTTCCTACAGAAAGAAACCCTCTTCAAAGGCCCCGACTTTGAGGGATTTCTTTTGATGCCAAACGTTGCCTGCAAGGGCAAGAATGTCATGGCAAGAGTGGAGATTCACAAGCTCTCTTTTCACGGTGTCTCATTTGTCCGTGGCGTCTCATTTAGTTGCCTGCTCCGGGGTTTGGATTGTAGCACCGCTCGGTCCACCGTCAGGGATACTCTACTAAGCTCGACAAAACCTCGCTAAGTAGCCACCCATGGCTCGCACTAGCTTCGAAAAGACCTCAGCAAGTGCTCTGCTCAAATGTCTGCCAGTGTAACTGCGGATGGCATTCTACAGAACAGGATGCTCATCATCGTAACCACAGCGTACTGTCCCTTGACCGCGGACCTTAATCTGTGCATCTTTGTCACCAACCGGGCCAGGCAAGTTGGGTGACTGGCTGTGGGGCGATGTCGGCTTCGGTTATGTTATCGGCATGATTCACAGAGCGGGAATATTACATGCCAAGTGGCACGTCAGAGGCTGATATGCCATAACCGACTGAGTAGAGTCGACTAACTTGGGATTTTGAGCGGAACAGTGTGTGAGGTCTGCATCAATTTTAGATTACATCGTGTTAGAAAGAGGGCTAGAAAGGGTAGCAGAGTAGAGACTGTTTATGAGATTGGCTTATCGTTTGTGGGTGAACGTAATGATGCTGAGAATTACGCCTGATATTCAGATCTGTCATAAATACAGGTAACGCTTTTTTAAAAGACTACCTCTTTTTTCTAGAGATTTATCATGTAGAGGTAATGACTACCTCTCTCAGTGGAAAACAGCTGCATTACAGGTAAATCGGGAAAATGATTGCGTCAATTTCTTCCGCTTTTTTGAGGATTTTCCATTTTTAGGGGTAATAAAAAAATGGGCTACGTGTGAATAATGATTTTATAAAAAACAGGCGTAAAAATAAACTGTAATGCGTATTAAAACAAATGACATAATAATTGATTCAGAATTACTCATCTGCCATCATACTAATCGCCCTGCAAATCGTTCATATGAGTGGGGCCTTCTTCAACAGACTTCCAGGCGGGTCAAGGGGACGTGGAATACCGGAGCAGGGTGCTCATTGAAGGTAATATAATCATAGAAGTAAATGGCGCCCTGTGAGGATATGCCGCGAAAGCCCCTTGACGCGCCTCGAGAGACACCCTTACACCCCGCGGGTGACACTTTTATGTGCCGCCCCTTGGCTACTACTGTGACTCAGAGTAGATTATTACGAAAAATGTAGATTATTAGCGATAAAAACAGGAATAAAACCTTGACTACGCCGAACGGCTTATTATAGAATGTTATCAGAGTAATAAAGCCGTTCGGCTTATTTTTGCACTTTTTTAAATAGACTTGTTCGAACGGCTTATTTTGGAGGCGGGTATGGTAATAAATAATGCAGCTGATTTTGGTGAAGCATTAAAAAAACGCAGAAAAGAGCTGGGGTATACGCAGCGATATATCTCGGAGTTTACCGGATTCAGTATTAGTTTTATTTCGGATCTGGAGAATGGAAAGAGTACAGCTGAGCTGGGGAAAGCTATTTATCTTGCGAATATGCTTGGGCTTGATATTGCCGTTAATGCGAGGGGAGATAAATGAGACATTACAATGTGTATCTTGAAGTGGATGGGAGACAGGTAAGAGTCGGAGAGATTGAAGGCAACTCTTCTGGAGATGCCTGTTTCTCATATTCAAAAGAATATATAGAACGAAATGATTCAAGGGCTGTCTCTGTTTCTTTACCAATTCAGGATGGAGCCTTTTCTCCCGAGCGCACAAAAGTCTTTTTTGACGGCCTTCTTCCTGAAGGATTTATGAGAAAGAGCATAGCTACAAACATGCACTTTGATGAGAACGACTATCTGTCGATCCTGTATATCCTGGGGCAGGAATGTCTTGGCGCAATAAGGATAGATGAATCTGATGAGATACAGGAATCTTCCTATGAAGCTATTACTAAAGCGCAAGTAGAGGAGCTGGCGTCTGAAGGAACAACCAAATCCACGGAGATAGTGATCAAAACTCATTTGTCTTTGACAGGTGCTTCAGGAAAAGTTGGGCTATACTATGATGATAAAGAATGCAGGTGGTATTTGCCTTGCGGACTTGCGCCAAGTACTCACATCGTTAAGCAAAGCCACATAAGGCTTGACGGGATAGTTACCAATGAGCAGCTTTCAATGCTGGCGGGGCACAAATGTGGGATAGATATTCCGGAGAGTTTTATTATCAATGCCGGTAAAGGAATTGATTCAGAAGTTCTTTTTGCTACAAAGAGATATGACAGGGTCATTGATGAAACGTCGCCTGCGATTGGAAGCTTAAAACGCCCATACAGATTGCATCAGGAAGACTTTGCACAGGCCATGGGAATAGCGTCCTTTGAGAAGTATGAAAGAGACGGCCTAAACTATGCTGAGAAGATGTTTGAAATCATACGAAAGTATGCAAAAAGGCCATTGGAGGATCAGATAAAGCTCTGGAACAGGATTGTATTTAACTTTGTCCTTGGAAATACTGATGCGCATATAAAGAACTATTCTCTGCTTTATGATCCGCATATGGAAGGAATATCTCTTTCACCGGCGTACGACATGATAAGTACCGTAATCTATGAGAGTGCAACGAGGGATATGTCTTTTAATATAGGTGGAATCAGAAATCTGGACAGTATAGATGAGGAGAGATTCAGGGCATTGGCAGCAAGCGTCGGAATTGGAGAAAAGATAGCTATGAACAACTATCATAAGGTTCTTGATCAATTTGAAAATGCAGTAAAAGAATCCACTAAAGAATTGCAGGATTCCGGCTTTGAAAATGCGGCAGACATCGCGGAAAGAATTTTACTGGCACGAAAGACGATTCTGTAGTTAATATTAAAAGTGCAGATGCACAAGACTATATAAAAAAGGGGAAAAGAAGTGGGGGCATTTTTTGATAATTTACATGTTTTAATGAATGAGAAGTATGACACAGAGGCTTTGAAAAATGAACTGAGTGACATACTGAAATTAAGGGGATTTTCTCTTTTGCCGGAAGGCTCTGAAGGGGATGTCTCTGTGATGATCTATGAATCAGGCAACAGTTCGTGGGTATCTATAGCATCTGATGCATTTATGTTTGATACAGAGGAGACTATCAGGTCTTATGCGGATCCGCTTTCTAAGGCATTTAATACGGATATCATAGCTGCGACATGTTACGATTCCGATTATTTAAGACTGGCTCTTTTAAACGCTGTTGATAACACAGACGGCTGGATCAATGTGGGAAAAAGCTATGAATCTTTAGTCAGAAGAACTAAGGTGGCGCCCTGGAAAAAGCTGGTTAAAAATACAGACGAATTAAAATCTGTTATAAAGAATCACCATGCGTGTGCAGAAGAGGCTTTCGCAGAAATTGCTGAAATGATCGGAATGCAGCCGGACCAGACCACGTTTGGATGTGGCGGAGAAGAGCTTCTTGAAGGAAAGATAACCACAATGGTATTTTCGGCTCCTGAAGGGGAAATAAAACTGCCGGAATTTAAGGTGCTTTCAAGCTCTATGCCGGCAGAAGTGTTAGGGAATACAATAAGAATCGCATTCCTTAATATGGGAAGCAAGTCAAAGGGAATTAAGTTCCTTTTCCTGGGCGATTGTATAGAAAATGATGAGATTACCATTGAAGACCCTATATGTGTTTGTGGTGACAGGCGCTACAATATTGAACTTAAAAGCGCCAAGTTAACGGATGGTTCAAAATGCTATACATGGGAAGACAAAGATTTCCAGATACCACCGGCTGTAAATGAGAATCTTCCGATGATGAAGAAGTGGGATGTTGAATTTGAAAGAGAGATAGATTTGATGTTTGAACTGTCGGGAAATCCCGAGAATGTGAAGACTCTTCGCATTGTTGCAATCCCCTTGAGTAATTACATGGATGGACAGGCTTGTTGGTACGATTATAAAAAATAACAGATGTTTCTTAAGAAATCTTAAGAATTTTCGTAGGTAAATCTTAAGAATTAGCTGTTACCATGATATAATAACAAAGATTTTTGAAACGGAGATTATATCATGCCAAAAGAAGAGAAGATTAAGATTGCCATTACTGCGGGAATTGCGTCAGTAATTATACTGATACTGGTTCTGTTCCTGGCGTTGTCGGGTAAGAAGAGTAATGACGATGAGAAATTAAGTGACAGCATATCAGATTATGCAAGTGTTAATCAGGCGGCAGATGGGCTCAGCGCTATAACAGGAGATATGGCAAAAGACATCTCGAACGCCGCAGCGGGATCGGAAGAAAAATCAACTGATGAGGCTGCTACATCAGGCTCATCATCTACACAGCCAAACACTTCAGAGTATAAAGACCCGGCGAAGAATTCTGTTTCAGGAAACAGCTTCTATGCTACAAACACAGCTGTCCTGAGAGATGTATATAAGGGAATGAGATTTGACGCCGCAGGCCAGCTCCAGGAGATGTACACCTACTGGAACGATGGGAATACTGCAGCAGTCCGTGACCTGGCACATCTTGAGCGATTCGAGGTAATGTCTTTTTCCTTAACAGGAACTAACGACTTCTATTACTATGGAGATAAGAACGATTTAGGTCAGCCAAACGGCACCGGAATCGCTGTATACGCCAATGACCAGTACTACTTCGGAGGCTGGGAGAATGGCAAACGAAGTGGAAATGGCACATGGATCTCTTTCTATCCATCTTATTCTGAGTACGTTGTAACAGAGCATTTATACACCGGCGGATGGGCAGAGGATCTTCCCTGCGGAGAAGGTCAGGAGCACTACGACTACGATTATAGCAAGATGAACAGCGCTGACGTTTACCTGCAGAACGCAATTGGAACATTCAAAGACGGCCTCTACGACGGCGAAATGTACATCATTACCGTTGATATGAACGAACAGACTACTGAATGGGATGGCACCTGCACAAACGGCACTTGGGACCAGGTTCTCTATGCACCGATAGTCGACAAGATCAAGATCCCGGTACTGAGCCTTCGTGAAAACCATGACCACCACCTCTACATGACCGAAGCAGGCATGAAGAACAACGGCGTCACCGGCATCATCACCGGCGGCAGCATGAAATAAAAGGTATTACATTTGATTAAAATAACCATCATCTGTGTAGGCAAAATAAAAGAAAAATACTGGAACGACGCAATTGCCGAGTATTCCAAAAGACTCACAAGATACTGCAAGCTGGACATTGTCGAGGTAGCAGACGAGAAGACCCCCGACGATGCACCACCTGCAATCTGTGAGCAGATCAAGAAAAAAGAAGCTGACCGCATACTTAAGGCTATCGACGACTCCGCCCACGTATGCACGCTGGAGATTGCAGGAAAGAGCTTTACCTCAGAGGGCTTTGCAGAATTTCTCGAGAAAAAGGCAACTTCAGGCGTCAGTCACCTACAGTTCGTAATAGGTGGCTCCCTTGGACTGCACGAGAGCGTCCTGAAGCGCTCAGACACTGCCATCAGCTTTTCAGACATGACATTCCCTCACCAGATGATGAGGGTTATATTACTTGAACAGATTTACCGGGGCTACCGCATCAATAACAACGAACCCTATCACAAGTAAATTTAGTTGACTTATTACGATTCTGCTAAACATGCGGAATCGTATTTACATGCCGTCCATGTTATAATAACAAGCATGAACGAAATAGTTTAAGTTGGGGATTTATATGAGTGAAATTACAGAACTTACACTGACCCTTACGGCTGACGATCAGAGGAATATTTTCGGGGGAAATGATTCCTACATCCGTAAGATTGAAAAGAGCCTTTCCGTCGAAATCATCGACAGAAACGGCATGCTCCATATCATCGGAGATAAAGAGGGCGCTAACAGAGCGTCTGAGATCATAAGGGAACTGGTACAGCTCTCAAGAAGAGGCTCCATGATCGAGGAGCAGAGCGTTGAATATGCCATTTCTCTCAAAAATGATGCTGCAATGGTAAAAGAGGTAAAGGACAAGGAAAACGTCCTCGCCAGCATCGACCAGGATGTCATTTGCCACACAGTATCCGGCAAACCAATCAAGCCAAAGACCCTCGGTCAAAAGAGATATATAGACGCCATCAGGAACAAGATGATTGTTTTCGGACTCGGCCCCGCCGGAACCGGAAAGACTTATCTTGCTATGGCTATGGCCATAACTGCATTCCAGAGGGATGAGGTCAGCAGAATTATTCTGACAAGACCTGCCATTGAAGCAGGAGAGAAGCTCGGCTTTTTGCCAGGTGATCTCCAGAGCAAGGTTGATCCATACCTTCGCCCCCTCTATGATGCTCTTTACCAGATCATGGGCACAGAGAACTTCATCAAAAACATGGAAAAAGGTCTTATCGAAGTTGCACCTCTTGCCTACATGAGAGGTCGAACCCTTGATAATGCCTTCATTATCCTGGACGAAGCGCAGAACACCACACCCGCCCAGATGAAGATGTTCCTTACCAGAATCGGCTTTGGTTCAAAGGTCATCATCACCGGCGACGCATCCCAGAAGGACCTTGCCCCGGGCGTTAAATCCGGTCTGGACGTGGCATCAGATGTCCTTAAGGGAATAGACGATATAGCCTTTTGCAACTTAACCAGCGCAGATGTCGTAAGGCATCCACTGGTTCAGAAGATCGTCAAGGCTTACGAGGATTACGAGAAGAAGTCTGCAAACAAACAGACAAAGAGAAAAATACAGAAACTGGAGAGAAATTCATCTAATGGAAGGTGAGAAATCGTCCTTTGATAAGATAAAAATATTATACGGCGTAATGTTCCTCTTCACCGGAGCATGCGTTCTTGGAATGTCCTATTTTACAGGAAAGAGCTATGAAGCGATCCTTAGAAACACCATAGTTTCTCTGATCTGCTCAGGAACCGTCATCTTTATGCTGATGGACGCTGCAGCCAAAGGAAAAAACGGCTTCTCCTACGACAACTACAGCCGCAGGAACAGGTTCTTTATCGTGTACATGATCATGGTGGTGCTGTCAGTGCTCTTTAGCCTGGTTCCAAACGAGTTCTGGCCTTACATGTCCGCTATAGTTATTCTGGGATTGTTGTCCAACACTCAGATAGGTGTCATATCCGGCCTGAGCTTTGTTATGATCTCGGTTATGCTGGAGGAGAGCGGCAGCTACGGCGAACTTTTTATGTACGTTCTGGCAGGGGCGGTGGCACTGGCCCTTCTGGCGGACCTAAATGAGACTACTTCAATAGGCTACCCGGTGTTCATAGCTCTTTTAATGCAGGCTGTGCTCCTCATAGCCTTCAACGTGCTGTTCCAGAACAGGACTCTGTCCATCAACATACTGATCCTGCCCATACTTAATCTGATGCTCAACCTGATCATCCTGCTGGTATTCCTGAACATCTTCGGCGTATACGTCATCAGGAAATCTAACGACATGTACATGGAGATCAACGACGTGGCTTATCCGCTTCTGGCTGAGCTCAAGGAAAAAGACAAGGATGAGTATTTCAAAGCTGTCCACACCGCATATCTTGCTGAAAGAATCGCGCTTGGCCTTGGCTATAACGACAGGGCCGTTAAGTGCTGCGCATATTACAACCGCATCGGTGTTCTGGGCGAGGGCAACAAGTGGGAGCAGGTAAGTCATTTTTACACAGACAACCATTTCCCGGAGGAGGCAATTGAACTGCTTCACGAGTACATCTCACCTGAAAAAGGAAAGGTTCGCAGCAGCGAGTCCCTTTCAGTTCTTATGAGCCAGACTACGGTCAGCTCCATCAACTATCTGCTAAAAAAAGACAAAAATGCTAAAATAGATTATGATAAACTCATCGAGAGCATATTCGATAACAAGAGCGCTGACGGAGGCCTTAGAAACTACAACGTCACCTACAGCGACTATGCCAAGATGAAGGACATTCTTAAGAAAGAGAAGCTTTACTATGACTTTTTACGTTGAAAATGAAGTAGATGCCGATTTTGGTTTTGATATAGAGCAGCTGGCAGGCGAGGTCGCAGCCGCAGTCCTTGAAATGGAGGGCTGCAAGGCAGATGTAGAGATCGGCCTTACCATAACTGACGATGAGGGGATAAAAGAGCTAAACCGTGAATTTCGGGAAATAGACTTGCCCACAGACGTTTTGTCTTTTCCTAATGTCAGCTATGAAGAGCCGGGAGATTTCAGCGTTCTCGAGGGAGAGCAGAAGGTTGACCTTTTAAACCCCGACACCGACAAGATAATGTTTGGGGACATTGTCATTAACGAGAACAGGGTGAGATCACAGGCCAGCGACTACGGTCACAGCATCAAGAGGGAATTTGCATTTCTTGTGGCCCATAGCATGCTTCATCTTTGTGGTTACGATCACATGGAGGAGGATGAAGCCCGTGTTATGGAGAGCAAGCAGGACGAAGTATTGGGGAGCCTTGGAATAACCAGGGATTAATATAGTTGGGGAGTCGTCAGATGAGAGACTACACGGAGGAGAAGAGAATACGGCCGCATATTCTTACGGGCGCATTGTACATGGCTGTGATAATCATGATGATCTATCAGGTAGTCGCAGTCAGGATATACGGTGACAAGGGGGCGTTTTTTGCGTCTGCACCGGTGTTTATCTACTTTTTGTTCTACAGTTTATTAGTGCTTTCTGTTCAGAAGGCGGTTTATATAATGGTGAGGCTAAGGGCCAGACGGAGCCAGTATCACAACGCCGAAGCCAATATGCACAGGTCCATGAGGATCTTTGGATTTGCTGGGCTTTTGATAGGAGCACTTTACATATGTCTCAGTTACCAGTATGCGGGAATTATACTGGGGACAGAGAGAGGATTTATTCAGATAATGATTGCCGGAGCGAGCGTACTGCTGCTGGGCGTTCAGGGAGTTCTGAGAGGATATCTGCAGGGAATCGGATATACCAGACCGATTTTTATTTCTGACCTGATGATTGCCATAGTTTCAGCTATAGCCGGCACCATTGCGGTTGTAATCTTTGATGGATATGGACTTAAAGTTAACGGACTGCTTCATGTGGATGAGTTCAGCGCAGTGTACGGATCCGTTGGCATGATGGTGGGAATCCTTGTTGGATCACTGGTAGGATTTTTACAGATCGTAATCAGCTACAATCTTCGTAAGAGCGAGATCAAACAGTTTGTTAAGACCGGCGCGCCCAAATATCTGGACAACAAAAACGATGTTCTGGCTGGAATCAGACCAATAATGCCACTGTATGGAACACCAGCACTTATGGTTCTGGTGGATCAGTGCGTATATTGTATCGTTACCAGAAAATTCCACGAAGACGTGGATTACATGGTGAATTTCGGAATATTCGCAGGCCGCATCACCTGCACTGTTACGTTTATCGCGCTCATTATCTGCGTGCCATTTATCCTTCCCATGAACAGGGTTATGGCAAGGCTTGAGAGAGACGAGCTGGAAGGTGCAAGAGACAGATACAGGAGACTGATCCGCTCAACAAACATTTTATTTATTCCGGTTTCGATCTTTGTTTTTGCAGTGGGCTCAACCCTTCAGGTAGCTCTTTTTGGAAAGAGCTCTGAGATGGCGGGAACACTGATGACCATCGGCGGTCTGATGATCGCGTTTGTCGCCCACGCTGTGATCTTGTCGTGGCTCCTTAACCACATGGGCAGATCACTGGTTCTGCTGGTTAATCTGGGAATTTCCTGGGCCATCCACGCAGCCGGGCTTGTACTTCTTTTTGTAATTGCTAATCTTGGAATAATGGGAGTTCTGCTCTCTGAGCTGATCAGCCTTGTGGTATACGATTTCCTTTGCTACTTTATGCTGACCAAGATGATCAAGATGAGGCGCGAATGGATCATGAACGTTGTGATCCCTCTGGTTTCATCGCTCATTGCAGGGCTTCTGGCATTTCTTTTAAATAAGCTGTTTGTCAATCTGATCGGAGACGTGCTGACTCTGCTCATATGCATCATCTTCTTCTGGGCAGGCTACATGATGGCCATGGTTGTCAGCGGAGGCTTCACTGCACATGAACTGCGCAAGATCCCTCTGGGCAATCTGTTCTATGGAGTCGCCACAGCCATCAGAAGAGACAGATACGAAGAGGAATGAAATTGGCTAAGAAAATCTATGTAGCCGGCGGAGGCGCTGCCGGAATGTGCGCGGCAATCTATGCTGCAAGAAACGGCGCCGAAGTCACGATAGTTGAAAAGAATACAGTTCTTGGAAAAAAGCTTTCCATGACCGGAAACGGCAGATGCAATCTTACCAATCTGGACATGAAGCCCGAGTATTACAACGCGGACAGCAGGGGCAGGATGAAGGAGTGGCTCTCAACCTATGGCGTGGAGGACACCATTGCCTTTTTTAAGTCCCTTGGCGTAGTGGTCAAGAGCGAAGACGGCTATATCTATCCGGTATCAGGCCAGGCCACAAGCGTAGTTAAGGCGCTGGAGAACGAGATCAAAAGGCTCGGGATTCAGGTGATCTTTGACCAGCAGGTCAAGGCGGTAAAGAGCTCTTCGCCGGATAAAGCAATTCTTGTTACTGATAAAGCCCAGTACGAAGCCGACGCCATAATCCTTGCCATGGGCGGACTTTCAGGAGCCAAGACCACCATGTCCACCGGAGATGGCTATTATATATGTAAAAATATCGGAATGAATATCAAGGACACATACCCGGCCCTGGTGGGTTTTAAGGTGTCCGAAAATGAGATCATGCCTTCCGCGGGAGTTCGCGCTGCCGCAGAGGTTTCTTTTATTTTGGGAGCAGAAGTGGTGGCCACCGAATATGGCGAGATTCAGCTGTCCAAAGATGGCATCTCAGGAATCCCTGTAATGCAGGCTTCAAGAGAAGTAATCCGCTATATTGAAGACGGCAAGCCCGTGTTTGCGATGATCGACTTCTTTCCGGACTATGACGATACGGACTTTAAGGCGCTCAAATCCGATATGCTTCGTCTAAAAGATGACAGAACGCTTGAGGAATTCCTTCAGGGCTTTGCCAACAGTGGTATAACTGATATGGTTCTTGGCAGAATGAAGCTCAGCAGGACCATGAAGATGAAGAATATTTCCGTAAGCATGGCAGAGTGCATTCTTGATAACTACAGGGCACTTAAGCTCCAATTGGCTTCAAGCTACGGCTATCAGGCATCTCAGGTAACAACCGGCGGCGTCAGCCTCGGAGACATCGGAAGCGACTTTTCTTGCAGTTCCATGAGAAATGTGTACTGTGCAGGCGAGCTTCTGGACGTTGACGGCAGATGTGGCGGCTACAATTTGCAGTGGGCCTGGACCAGCGGCAGCATCGCAGGATGCGCATCATCCTTATAAGGGAAAAGAGATTTAGGAATGATCAGAATAGGTCAGATTAAAATAAAACATGACGAGAATTTCAGCTTGGAAGGCGCTGGAATCAAGAGCGTTCTTGGTAAAAGAGCTGCGAAAGCCCTGAGGATTAGTCCCGAGCAGATACAGACTCTTGAGATTATGAAGCACTCGATTGATGCCAGGAAAAAGCCTGAGCTGTTTCACATATTTACTATTGATGTGACAGTTAAAGGTAAGCCTGAAGAAGCGCTTGTGAAGGCGGCCAGAGACAAAAACATCACATGTGTTAAATACGAAGGATACGATTTCTGGAAGCATGTTAAGGGCGATTCCGAGCCGGTAGATGTTAGCTTACTAAGTGGCAAGAAAATTGTAATTGTAGGCTCCGGTCCGGCAGGACTGTTCTGTGGCTACGAGCTCGCAATGCACGGCTTTAAACCTCTGATTCTTGAGCGCGGTGCCGATGTCGACAAGAGAACTCAGATCGTTGAAGAATTCTGGCAGAAAGGTCAGCTCAATCCCGCCACCAACGTCCAGTTCGGCGAAGGCGGCGCAGGAACCTTCTCAGACGGCAAGCTCAATACAATGGTCAAAGACAAAGAGGGAAGAGGAAGTCAGGCCCTTGATATATTCGTTAAATACGGTGCACCGGAGCGGATCAAGTACGAATCCAAGCCTCATATAGGAACGGATATCCTTCGCGATACTATCAGAAATATCCGCAAGAGCATTGAGGAGGACGGAGGTGAAATACTCTTTGAAACACAGGTCAAAGACCTTGTTCCCGATGAAAACGGAAACATCAAAAAGGTAGTAACCGACAACGCAGAATATGAGTGTGATGTATGCATCTTAGCTATCGGACACAGCGCCAGAGATACTTTTGGAATGCTAAAAGAGCGCAAGGTTGAGATGCAGACCAAGCCATTTGCAGTAGGTTTCAGGGTTGAGCATCCACAAAGCCTCATCAATCTGTCCCAGTATGGATTTGAGGATGCTAAGGGACTGGGCGCAGCACCATACAAGCTCACAACTACGACGGGAAGCGGAAGAGGAGTATATTCTTTCTGCATGTGCCCCGGAGGGTACGTTGTAAATGCTTCTTCCGAAGAAGGAATGCTTGCAGTCAACGGCATGAGCTACAGTGGCCGAGACGGGCTTAACGCCAACAGTGCGATCATTATAACTGTAGATCCCGCCGATTTTGGCGGCGATGATGTGCTCTCAGGAGTAGAGTTCCAGAGGTGCCTTGAGAAGAAAGCCTATGAGCTTGCGGGCGGCAAGATTCCTGTTGAGTACTATGGAGATTTCAGGAAGGGACTTGGTAAAGGGGACGACGACAGCTCTTTTGCCAAAATGATACCTGAGGGCTTTGAGCCACAGATGAAGGGCGGCTATGAGTTTGCCGCTGTTCACGAGATACTTCCGAAGGATTTAAATGACGCCTTTGTGGAAGGCATGGAGAACTTCGGAAAGATTATTAAAGGCTATAACGACGCTCGGGCCATAGTGTCCGGGGTCGAGAGCAGAACTTCCTCACCGGTTCGCATACTGCGTAACAGTGAGGGAGAATCCGTCAGCAACGGCAATCTTTTCCCCTGCGGAGAAGGCGCCGGATACGCAGGCGGGATAATGTCGGCAGCCATGGATGGAATCAGGACTGCTGAACAGGTTGCAGCTAAGTTGATTAAATGACAGGTGGTTAAAGAAAGGCGATATGGACAAAGAAGACATACGAAGGCGAACATTAGAAAAAAGAGATCAGCTTTCAAAGGAAGAAATTGAAGAAAAAAGCAGACAGATACTTGAAAAGATAGTGACTCTGGAGGAGTATAAGAACGCGGAAAATGTGCTGATTTATGCTTCTATGAGGAGTGAGGTGGTTACGGATGATATTATTCTGGACTGCCTGGCAAATGGGAAGAATGTCTTTTGCCCGAAGGTTACTGATAAGGAGCGCGGCATTATGGAGTTTGTCGGGATCACTTCGCTGGAGGAGCTGTCGGAGGGATTCTATGGGATAAGGGAGCCTGAACTTTCGGAGGAAAAGCTCTTTTCCCAGGGAATGGATATTGATAAGAGTCTGGTGATCATGCCCGGAGCTGCGTTTGATGTACACAGGAACCGCGTAGGATATGGCGGAGGGTATTATGACAGGTATTTAAAGAGGTTTCCGGGGCTTATGACGGCGGCTGTTTGTTTTGATCTGCAGATTTCCGATGAGAGAATTGATGCAGACGAGAACGATGTAAGGCCGCTTGCGGTGGTTTCTGAGGCCAGGGAGCTTTTGTAGTAATTTATGGGCAGAAAAAAGAGAGATACAATTGAATTCAGGTTTTATGAGATTCCACAGGGCCAGAGTTGTCTGGCTCTTCTTGGTGAGAAGTGGATCATGGTGTATGGGGAGAATGACAAGTTCCTGCACTTTCATAACCTGTTTGAGGTAGGATATTGCCGGAATGGAAATGGCGATCTGATATTGGACGAGAAGAAATGCAAGTATGAGACGGCAATGTTGTCGGTGATTCCGGCCAATTATCCCCATACGACTTATAGTTATGAGGCGAATTTCTGGGAGTATATCTTCTTTGATGTGGAGGCGGTGATAAGGCAGATTTATCCTGACAATCCGGGAAAGCAACGGGAGGCCATCGAGATTGTTAATAAGAGGGCGGACCTTCTGTATGAGTACCAGCATCCTGAGATGGCGGAGACCATTAAGAGGATAATGGAGGAGATGAGGGATAAGAAGCCTTATTATGTGGAGACGACGCAGAATCTGCTGAGGGCTTTCGTGCTGATGCTGATAAGGTTTCAGAAGACTATGGATTCGGAGAGAACATCACATGCCGATGGTGATGACAAGGCAGCGATCATGAACATCAGTGGGGCGCTGGAGTATGTGGACAGGGACTACGCAGAGTCCATCAGGGTTTCGGATATGGCGGCGAAGTGCAATATGTCTGAGACGCACTTCAGGAGGGTGTTTGAGGATGCCATCAACATGTCGCCGGTGGATTATCTTAATCTGGTGAGAATACAGAAGGCCTGTATGATCATGAACAAGACGGATCATTCGATGGAAGTTGTGGCGGCGGAATGTGGATTTTCAACGTTTTCCACGTTTAACCGCAATTTCAGGAAGTTTTTGAACACGTCGCCGTATCAGTGGAAGAAGAATAAAGACAATTATGTGAATAAGTTATTAGATTATAATATTAATGCCCTTAAGGGTTGGTAAATTTTTACAGGGAAACGTGAAAGACTTAAACGTTTTCGTTCACAATTTGGACATATATGATTGAAAATGCACATTTTAGATATTAAAATGTGTATTTTTTTTGAACTTCGTTGTTATAATGTACATATAAGTGATTCGGAAATATAAATTTTCCGTCAAAATGTATACAAAACGTATACTCAATCTTTTTTCATTTAGGGAGGGTAAAAAATGAAAAGAAAAGCTTTATCAATCTTTCTTGCATCTGCTATGTCACTTTCAATGTTAGCCGGATGCGGAAGCGCTGCTGACAACACATCTGCACCTGCAGACACAACTGCAACTGAGACACCTGCTGCAACAGAACAGGCAGCTCCTGCATCAGCTGACGTTGCTTCTGAGGGCGATCACGAGCTTTCAGTTTACGCTTGGGATAAGAACTTCAACATCCCTGCACTTGAGGCTGCTGAGAAGGCATACCAGACAGTAGATCCTGATTTCAAACTGAACATCGTTGAGCAGTCAGCATCATCTGACGTTGAGAATGCAATTACACTTGCTGCTTCATCAGGTGACTACTCACAGCTCCCTGATATCGTACTTTTCCAGGATCACTACATTCAGAACTACGTTCTCAACTATCCTGATGCTTGGATGGATCTTGAGGATGCAGGAATTGACTGGAGCGATTTCGGAGCAGAGAAGCTTTCATATTCAACAGTAAACGGCAAGCACTATGGCGCTCCTGTTGACAACGGAACTTCAATCTTTGCTTATCGTACAGATGTACTTGAGGAGTGTGGCTACACACTTGCAGATGTAACAGGTATCACATGGGACAGATGGCTTGAGATCGGCCGCGATGTTAAGGCTAAGACAGGTAAGTATCTTGTTTCTATGGACCACAACGGAGATGATCTTCCTTACATGATGATGCAGGCTGAAGGAAAGAGCCAGTGGAAGGACGGAGCTCCTAACTTCGTTAACAACGAAGAGCTCAAGGCTATCCTTAACGTAATCATCACAGGTGCTAAGGACGGCGTTATCTACCTTTGCAATGACTGGTCTGAGTACACAGACACATCAATCATCGGCGACCAGGTTGCTGGTGTATTCAACGGTAACTGGATCATTCCTACAATGAGACAGGTTTCTGAGAACAGCGGAAAGTGGGCAATCACAACAGCTCCTACACTTACAGGTAAGGAAGGCTACGCTGCAAACGGTGGTTCTTCACTCTACGTAACCGGTAACTGCTCAAAGCCTGAGCTTGCTAAGGCATTCCTTGCATACACATTCGGTGGCGGAGAGGGCGCTATGGCTACATATGATGATGCTCTTCGTAACGGTGGTGTTATCACATGCTGCATCTCAGCTTCTAAGTCAGATGTTTACCAGGAAGGCGTTGACTTCTTCAATGGTCAGGCTATCTACACAGACATCGTTGCTATGGGTGCTAATGTTCCTGTAGTAGAGCAGAACGATTACCACTACACAGCACGTACATACATCGGTGCTGCAATCACAAACTGCATCAATGGATCAGATCTTGAGAGCGAGCTTCAGCAGGCTGAGGATCAGGTTAAGTTTGAGATGGGCTTATGATATCGGGGTTTTTAGAGAAAGTATAACTAAGGTTACAAATTGAAAACGGGGAATCGGACTTCCGATTCCCCTCTTTTCAAGAATTTTCAGGATTTTTTAAAGGGGATCAACAATGGAGAAGAAGAATAAAATGGGACTTCTTGCCAAGCAGAAAGCAGCTGGCTGGATGTTTTTGGTTCTTGCATCAGCAATGATCATAGTTATGAGCTTTTACCCAATGGTTCAGGCTCTCATAACTTCATTTAAAACCGGCTCATCAGCCAACATGCAGTGGGCTTCACCACTTAATTACAACTACAAGAGAATGTTTCAGGACAAGATGTTCATGAAATCGGTAGGAAATACCTTCCTGTACCTCATCATCCAGGTACCGATCATGCTCATCCTTGCAATACTGCTTGCGCAGCTTCTTAACAACAAACAGCTCAAATTCAAGGGACTGTTCCGTACATGCATTTTCCTTCCTTGTGCTGTTTCACTGGTTTCATACGCTTTGATCTTCAGAACGATCTTCGCAACACAGGGACTTATCAATATTATTTTACAGAACCTTGGAATCATCTCCGAGGGTATCAACTGGCTTGGAACAACTTCAACTGCAAGAATCGTTATCATCATCGCCCTAATCTGGAGATGGACAGGATACAATATGGTATTCTATCTTGCAGGCTTACAGAACATCGAATATTCAGTGTATGAGGCAGCCAAGATCGACGGAGCAAACGGCTGGAAGTCTTTCTGGTATGTAACAGTACCTCTTCTTAAGCCCGTTATCATTATGACATTCATCATGTCAATCAATGGTACACTTCAGCTCTTCGACGAGTCAGTCAACCTGACAAACGGTGGCCCTGCTAATACAACCATCACAATGTCTCATTACATTTACAATAACTCATTCGGACAGGGCGTAGCTAACTTCGGCTATGCATCCGCAATGTCATTCTTCGTATTTATCCTGGTTGCTATACTTGCAGCAATCAATCTGAAAGTAGGTGATACACGTGACTGATAATGCAAATAGTAAAGCAATTGATAAAGAAATAAGAAACAAAAGCGCAATTCAGAGAAGACTTATTCCTACATATATCTTCCTGACAATCGCATCCCTGTTCTCAGTATTCCCTCTTTTCTGGATGGTTACTGCAGCAACAAATGCAACAGTAGACGTATCAAGAGGTAAGATCTGGTTCGGTACTCACCTTATCGAGAACTTCAACAATCTCGTAGCCAGCACAAATCTCTGGAAATCATTTGGTAACTCATGCCTTTATGCTACAGTTCAGACACTGCTTTGTATTTTTGTCTGCTCACTGGCAGGTTACGGCTTTGAGCTTTATCACGACAAGGGAAAAGACATTTTGTTCGCTGTACTTCTTATGGCAATGATGATCCCCGGTGTTGCAACCATGATCCCATTGTTCACCATGATGAGCAAAATGCATTTCCTCAACACTGTATGGGGCTTCGTACTTCCTACAATTTCAACACCATTCATGATCATGATGTTCAGGCAGAACTCCAGAAACTTCCCGCCGGATATCATGGAGGCCGCCAGAATTGACGGACTTTCAGAGTTCATGATCTTCTTCAGGATGTACATGCCTGTTATGAAGTCAACATACGCAGCAGCTGCTGTTATCACCTTCATGAACGCATGGAATGCTTACATGTGGCCAAGAGTCGTAATGACAGATAACCGCGCACAGACAATGCCTATGCTGATCGCAAACCTGGCAGGCGGATACACAATCGACTACGGTATGCTCATGATGGGCGTTTTGTTCTGCTCACTGCCTACCATGATCGTATTCTTCGTGCTTCAGAAGCAGTTTACAGAAGGTATTACAGGATCTGTTAAATAATAAAAATGAGGGTTGTTATGAAAGAATTTGTTTATGATATTGTAAAGGATCCAACCATATTCCAGCAGAACAGACTTCCTGCTCATTCGGATCACGTGCCTTACAAGTCAATAGAAGAGGCTATGACAGGTGTCAGCAGTTACCGCTTGAGCCTTGATGGAGTATGGCACTTCCATTATTCAAAAAACATGAAGGATGCCCCGGTTGGCTTTTTCGAGGCAGACTATGACACATCTTACTGGGACAGGATCCATGTTCCTGCCCATATTCAGATGGAGGGCTATGATAAGCCCCAGTATGTAAATGTTCAATATCCATGGGATGGAAGAGAGATGCTTATACCTCCACAGATACCGGTATCTTTCAATCCCGTTGCCGATTATGTAAAGCTCTTTTCACTGCCCAAGGGATTTGCAGGTGAGAAAGTTTGCATTTCCTTCCAGGGAGTGGAAAGCGGTTTTGCGCTGTGGCTCAACGGTCATTATGTTGGCTATAGCGAGAACTCTTTTGACCCTGCTGAGTTTGATCTTACCGAGTATCTTGTTAAGGGTGAGAACAAGCTCTGCGTCAGAGTGTTCAAGTGGACGGCAGGCAGCTGGTGTGAGGATCAGGATTTCTTCAGATTCTCCGGAATATTCAGATCTGTTTATCTCTACAGTGTGCCTAAGGTTCATGTTTATGATCTTTCAATCACTCCGGTGGTTGCTGAGAACTTTAAGAGTGCTGATCTTGAGTTTAAGGCTCTTACACAGGGCGCGGGTACAATGGATCTGCGTCTGAGCTTTAAGGGCGAGAAGATCATTGAGGGAACAATTCCTCTTTCTGACTCAGGTGAGACAACAGGAAGCTGTCAGGTTGATAAGCCGCTTCTCTGGAGCGCTGAGCAGCCAAATCTTTACGAGCTGGTTCTGACAATCAAGGACAGCAAGGGCAAGATTTATGAAGTGATCAAGCAGAACGTCGGCTTTAGACGTTTTGAGATGAAGGATGGTCTGATGCTCCTTAACGGCAAGAGAATTGTGTTTAAGGGCGTCAACAGACACGAGTTCAGCAACAAGAACGGCCGTGTTCCCAGCAGGGATGAGCTTATGACAGACATCCTTACAATGAAGAGGAACAATATCAATGCCATCAGGACCAGTCATTATCCCGATGACAGCGCGCTGTACGAGCTTTGCGATATCTATGGATTGTACCTTATCGCTGAGAACAATCTTGAGACTCACGGAACATGGGAGCCTTTTGAGAGAGGCGCTGTGCCGGTAGAGTATGTGGTTCCAAGGGATAACCCGATCTGGGAAGGACTTCTTCTGGACAGAGTTAATTCCTGCTACCAGAGGGATAAGAATCATCCTGCAATCCTGATCTGGTCCTGCGGTAACGAGGCTCATGGCGGAGAAGTTATCAGTAAGATGTCAGCTCTTTTCAAAGAGCTTGATAAGAACAGGCTGGTACACTATGAGGGTCTGTTCCATGACAGGAGATATCCTCAGACCTCTGATATGGAGAGCCAGATGTATCCTTCTGTTGAGGCAATCAAAGAGCATCTTAAGAAGGATAAGGAGAAGCCTTTTATCTGCTGCGAGTACAGCCATGCTATGGGCAATTCCTGCGGCGGAATGCACCTGTATACTGATCTGACAGATACTGAGCCAAGATATCAGGGTGGATTTATCTGGGATTACATTGATCAGTCCATCACCAGGAAGGACAGGTACGGAAAAGAGTTCGAGGCCTTTGGCGGAGATTTTGGCGACAGGCCTTGTGACTACAACTTCAGCGGAAATGGTATCACATATGGTGACAGAACTCCTTCTCCCAAGATGCAGGAGGTTAAGTTCAACTACCAGAATATTTCTGTTGAGTTTGAGAAGAGTGCCAAGAAGTTCAAGGTTACTAATAAGAACCTGTTTGTTAATACAGATATTTACGATGCAGTTGTTATACTCAGCGCCAACGGCGTTGACATCGCCCAGAGCGGAGTTGATGTGAGTGTTGCGCCACTGTCATCAAAGAGCTTTGCAGTTCCTGCTGTTATCTTAGAGGATATGGCGGCTTACGATTCTGCCAGATCTGCAGCGGGAGAGAAGGTGGAGTTTACACTGACTGTGTCTTTCAGGCTTAAGGAGGATACTCTTTGGGCTAAGGCAGGACATGAGGTTGCATTTGGTCAGACGACTGTTGGCAGCTACATGGATAAGTTTAAGTGTGCTCAGCCATTTAAGGTTGTGCTTGGTAACAACAACCTGGGTATTTACGGAGACAATTTCTCTGCACTGTTCACATATCCTAACGGACCGCTGGTTTCATACGTATACTGCGGCAAGGAAATGATCGAGAAGGTGCCGGCTCCCAACTTCTGGAGAGCACCCACTGACAATGATAACGGCTACATGATGGCCAATCAGTATGCTCAGTGGAAGATTGCCAGCCTCTATGGAACCCTCAAGGGTCAGACTCTTGAGATGCCTGAAGTTAAGCAGGGCGAGAGCAGCATCAGTATCAGATACAAGTATTATCTTCCTACAACTCCTGCTTCTATGTGTTTCGTTACTTACGAGATATTTGGTGATGGAACCATCAGATGCGAGATGGAGATGGATATGGTAAAAGAGCTGGGCGACATGCCTGAGTTTGGTATGATGTTCAAGCTCAACGCCGACTACGACCAGGTAACCTGGTACGGACTTGGACCTGAAGAGACCTACGCTGACAGAAAGCGCGGAGGCAAGCTTGGCATCTACAAGAACGAAGTTAAGGACAACATGGCCAAGTACCTCGTTCCTCAGGAGTGCGGCAACAAGTGTGATGTAAGATACGCTAAGGTGACTGACAAGAGAGGCCACGGAATGATGTTCTTTGGTAAGCCATTCTACTTCAGTGCACTTCCTTACACACCACATGAGATGGAGAATGCACAGCATCCATTCGAACTTCCACAGGTTCACTACACCGTAGTTCGCGCTGCAATGCAGCAGATGGGTATAGCCGGCGACGACAGCTGGGGTGCCAGACCTCATCCACAGTACCTTCTTCCAAAGGAAGGCAAACTTAAATTTGAGTTCTTCTTTAAGGGTATATAATATCAGCGATTTAGCCGGAACTATTCGTTCCGGCTATTTCTAGTTTTGACAGTTTATTTGACGTTAGAATTGGGCCGCTTTATCGATATACAAGAAATCTTAAGAATATCTACCGGAAATCTTAAGAATTTTCGTAGGTAAATCTTAAGATTTGGATGATACTATTTTCCTTGTGCTCGTTCGGAGCAGCCCCTGTCATGTTCTGTGACAGGGTTCAGCGTTCGCTGGGCTTATCACAATAGAAGGGAACTATATTATGCCAATTGAAAACAAAAACTATAAGGATACTGTTTTTAGAATGTTATTTAATAACAAACAATACCTGCTTGATCTTTACAATGCAATAAACGGTACAAATTACAACAATCCTGATGAATTGACAATCACAACTCTTTCAGGTGAAACATTCCTGAAGATGAAAAATGACCTCTCGTTCATCATCAACTTTGAACTTAATCTTTATGAGCATCAATCCACTCCTTGCCCTAACATTCCACTTAGGGATCTGTATTATCTGGCCTCAACACTCAAAGATATCATCCCTCATGAAAAGACCTTTGGAAATAAGGTAATTCGTATACCAACGCCTAGATTTTATATGTTCTACAATGGAACATCAGACATGGAAGATACTGTTACGTATAGACTTTCAGAAATGTTTTCACGCCCCGTGGGGAATCCGTCTGTAGAATTGGTAGTTACATCTCTAAATGTTAATGAAGGTCATAATAAGGAGATTATGGAAGCCTGTAAAGCACTCAAAGGGTATTCCATTTTTGTCTCTAAGGTGCGAAAATATAATAAAGAAGAGATAGAAAAGTATAATTCCACCCATAATTTGCCCCTTACCTTACTTGCTGACAAGACTAAAATTACTAAAGGGCTGGTACGTACAGCAGTCAACAAGGCAATCGATGAATGTATAAATGAGGATATCCTTAGTGATTTCTTCAGAGAGAATCGAAAGGAAGTAGTTGAGATGAGCGTACATGAATACTCATATGAAAAGCATCTTCAGTTCGAGAAGGATGATAGCTATAACAGTGGTTTTAACAATGGCTTCGGGACTGGCCACGTTCAAGGTGTTCAGGATACTAATGAGCTATATATATGGCTAAAAGAGAACGATCGTCAAAGCGACATCTTCCTGGCTATAGACAATCCGGATTATTTATCACAGCTCTTCGCCGAATATGAGGAGTGGAAGAAATCGAAATAATAGTTACCGTAGATTAAAGGAGTGTAATGAAAAAAAGAATAAAGCCCTTACTCATTGGGGCTGGGGTGACATGTGTAGCAATTCCTATACTACTGATCGCATTCTGGATAGTAATAGAGATTGTAGGTGTTTTTGCTAACCATGCAGCAACGGATAAGCAGACCAGAAATCTCAGGAACGTAATCATTCATGAAATAGATGATGCGCAGATTATAGATGAATACTCTGAAACCGGTAATACTTCAGGAACCGGAAACCATGTAGACTGTCTGTCCAGGATAACATTTAAATCAGGAAAAGACAGTGAGACAATATCAAAGTCCTTTTGAGGAAAAACTTGAATATTGGGACCTTGAATATAAGAATGGAATTTATACTGTAACACTTAATACCAGCGCACCTTTTCCAGATAATATAGAGGGGCACTGAATAGCACTGGCAAAGTGGAGCAGAAAATAACAATAAGGAGAAAGTGGTATGAGTCGAAAAGGGGGATACGAGATTCTTATTCTTATTACATATGTTGCCATGAGCGGCTTATGTATATATCTGCAGTTTTTTTCCGAGGGTCAGGCGGGTAGCCTTTCTAATCTGATAGTAAATGTGGTTATGCTCGTTATAGCAGGCGTGATTCTTGCCACCTGCACAATAGGGAGCCTTCTTCCTGTGGCATCCATGACCGGAGACCTTGCCTATGTGGCAGATAAAATCGAGGATGACGCCAAGAATGCACACGATTATCTCTGGGGCAAGTACCTCAGGGACAAGGATGATCTCTTCGAGGACAGGAGGCTATTAAAGAACTACAAGGATTTCAAGCGCGAGTATGACCGCATCGCAAACGGCGGTAATCCATATTACAAATGCGATATTGAGGACTACATCGGCGTTGAACTCATTGACAGAGTGATCCATGCAGATGTCCTTTCCCAGGTGCCCGGAGTCATGACAGGCCTTGGTATCCTTGGAACCTTCATAGGTCTCTCCCTTGGACTTCAGAACTTCAACACAGGCACAACTGCCCAGATTACCGGCAGCATTGAGCCCCTTATGAACGGCATTAAAGTGGCATTCCATACATCAATCTATGGAATGGTCTTTTCCCTTGTATTTAATTATGTATATAAGAGAAGACTTGACACTGCAGAAGCTGAGCTCGACAATTTCCTTCGTAACTACAGAAAATATGTCCTTCCGGACACAGAAAAAGAGGGAATCAACACCCTTATCGACATGCAAAAAGAGCAGACCAAGGCAATCCTTGCACTCTCAGAGGCACTTTCAGTCAAGCTTCCCGAGGGGCTTAAGACCTACCTTGAGCCGCGTCTTGATCATCTCGACGACACCATCGACAGCTTCTCCAGAATTGCCACCAGAAACCAGATGGATCAGATGGAGCGCATAGTAAACAAGTTCCTCACCGAAATGAACAATTCGATGGGCAGCTCTTTTTCCAGCTTATCCAAGGTGGTTAACCAGAGTCTGTACCTGCAGGAAGCTAACGAGGAGCAGTTAAAAGACATCTACGCTAAAAATGCCAAGACCGCAGAAGGCATACAGAAGACCGCCCAGGAAATGGGACAGGTTGCTAACAGCTTAAAAGACCTTTCGGCTGTAATTGAGAAATATGTAAAAGAAGTAAGAACTTTAGAGGCGCAGATCGCAGCGTCGAGGAAGATGTGAGATGAGACATAGAAGGCGCAGGAGTGAAGAAACTACATACTGGCTGTCTTATTCCGATATGATGGCAGGTCTTTTGCTCACCTTCGTGCTCATCATCGCATTTACCATGCTCCACGCGCGGATGGACTATGATGAGAAGCAGCTGCAGCTCGCAGGAAAAGAACAGGAGCTGATTGCATCTGCTGCCGAGCTCGACAAGGAGCGTGAGATTGTCTCCAATCAGCAGGAGCAGCTAAATGCCCAGGAAGAGGCTCTCGCCAAGCAGGGTGAGAAGATCGCCATTCAGGAGAAAACTCTTAAAGAACAGCATGAGCTTTTAAACAAGCTCGAAGCCGTCATGAGTGAGCAGCAGCAAAAGCTTGATGACCTTATCGGTATCAGAAAAGAGATCGTGGAGGAACTCTCCAGAGAGTTCAACGATTCCGAGCTCAAAGTCACGGTTGATGAGAAGACAGGTGCCATCACTTTCGATTCCAGTATTCTCTTTGAGTACAACAAGGCAGTTATCACGCCTTCCGGAAAAGAGTTCCTGGCTGAATTTATGCCCCGTTATGCGGAAGTGCTCCTCAACTCCAGATACAAGGACAACATTTCTGAGATCATAATTGAGGGTCACACCGACACCGAAGGCAAATACATATTTAACCTTCAGCTCTCCCAGAAAAGAGCCCTTGCAGTCGCAGAGTTCTGCCTTGATGACAACAGCAAGATCCTTAAAAAGGATCAGATGCAGGAGATGAGATCACTCTTATCCGCCACAGGCCGTTCCTACAGTAATCCCGTTTACGACGATAACGGAAAGGTTGATATGGACGCATCCCGCCGTGTTGAGATACTCTTCAGGCTCAAGGACGAAGAGATGGTCAGGGAGATGATGGAGATTCTCAGCGAAGAAGCTGGGGAAGACTAAGTAAATAATACCTGATGGGACATAAGGAATTTAACGAAGCCTCCGGGTCATGTGACTCGGAGGCTTTTTCCTCTATGTTGTAATTGCAATTAAGACAGGCACTTTGGTATAATTTATGCATGTTTTGGGAGTGGGACAAAGAGAACCGTCCACATTGTCCGCGGTGAAGTTGATTGGGAGGAAGAAAATGAGTCTTGAAACAATCTGTAAAAATGCTTATGACACAAAGTACGAAGTTCAAAATCTTTCCACAGAAACTAAGAATAAAGCATTAAACGCAGTAGCTGATGCGCTTATAGCAAGGAGCACGGATATAATTAATGCAAATGCCATTGACCTTAAGAAGGGCGAAGAGAATGGTATGCATCCGGGACTGCTTGACAGGCTTATGCTCAATGAGAAGAGGATAGAGGCGATAGCTGAGGGACTTAGGCAGGTTGCTGATCTTCCGGATCCTATCGGTGAGGTGATGGAGGAGTTTGAGAGACCTAATGGGATGAAGATCAAGAAGGTCAGAGTTCCTATGGGCGTTATCGGCATCATTTATGAGTCCAGACCCAATGTAACAGCCGATGCATTTGCACTGACATTTAAATCAGGCAACGCAGTAATCCTGAAGGGCGGAAGTGATGCGATCAACAGCAATATTGCCATCACAAATACCATAAGAGCTGCGCTGCAGGACAGAAGCATCAACCCGGATGCGGTTCAGCTGATTGAGGATACAGACAGAGCTGTAACCAAGCAGTTCATGACCATGAAACAGTATGTTGATGTTCTCATCCCAAGAGGAAGTGCAGGTCTTATAAGAGCCGTAACTGAGAATTCAAACATACCTGTGATTGAGACTGGCACCGGAAATTGCCATATCTATGTGGACAAGGACGCAGATCTGGACAAGGCAATTCCTATCATCATCAATGCCAAAACCCAGAGAATCGGTGTGTGCAACGCTGCAGAATCCCTTGTTGTTCACGAGGACATAAAGGACAAATTCCTTCCTGAGTTCGCTGAGGCGATGAAGGAGCACAAGGTAGAAGTCAGAGCCGATGAAGCCAGCAAGGCTCTTATCGAAGGCGCCATTGATGCTACAGAAGATGACTTTGGAAAAGAGTATCTCGACTACATCATATCTGTTAAGACAGTTTCAAACGTTGACGAAGCCATCGCCCACATAAACAAATACAACACCGGTCACTCAGAGGCAATCATTACTGAGAACGAAGAGACCGCGCAGAGATTCCTCGACAGAGTAGACGCAGCCTGTGTTTACGTCAACGTCTCCACCAGGTTTACCGACGGCTTTGAGTTCGGCCTTGGCGCAGAGATCGGAATCAGCACTCAGAAGCTCCACGCAAGGGGTCCTATGGGACTTAAGGAATTAACATCCTACAAATACGAAATAATCGGAGAAGGGCAGATCAGGGGATAAAATGAACGACATAGCATATTTAGAAGACAGAAAACACATAATCAGGATTTCAAGGGATCTCCACGAGATTGGCCTTCTTGTCAGAACCTGGGGCAACATCAGTAGCCGCGTTGACGACAACCACTTCCTGATAACCCCCAGCGGCATCAGATACGAAGATCTGACCCCTGAGATGATCGTACTCGTCAACATCGACGATCTCTCTTATGAAGGCAACATCAAGCCCTCCAGTGAGAGCAAAGTACACGCAGTGGCTTACAAAGAAAGACCTGACTGCAACTTCATCGTCCACACTCATCAGGTGTTTGCGTCCTGCGCAGGTACTTTGGGCCTGAAAAAGATATTTTCCTACTTCGACGATGAGGACATGACAATCCCGGTGGCTGCCTATGCGCTTCCCGGAACCCAGAAGCTTGCTGATAACGTGGCAAGGTGCCTCAAAAAGTTCCGTGATATAAACGGCATAATCATGGCCAACCACGGAACCCTGTGCCTTGGTATAAACTCCAATGAAGCAGTCTATGAGGCGGAGAGAATGGAGTCCGCATGCAATGACTTCCTCATCGATGTCTGCAAGATGGACATGACCCACGGCGTAGAAGTGGGCTACAATTCCCACCGCGAAGGCAACAATATCGTCTACGACATCAAGGACACTCCCGAGAGAGTTAAGCTGATTCACAAGCAGATCTACTCCAAGAGACCTGACGTCAACTACATTATTCACAACAAATCAGAAGCTGCCATGATGGTATCAAGAAGAGCCAACCACATGCGCCCGCTCCTTGACGACTTCGCACAGCTAATTGGCACCGAAGTCAAGATCCCAAGCAACGAGGATGAGATCTACCATAACATCAAGAAGACCGTCAACGTTGTCTTTGCACCAAACGACGGCGCATACTGCGTTGGTAGCACCGAGGACGACGCTGAGGCAGTAGCTATGGTCCTCGATAAAGGCTGCATCGCCTATATCGCTGTAATGAGAAACGGCGAAGGCCACTACATCTCCAAGCTTGAGTGCATCAAGATGAACAGACATTACAGGAAGAGCTATTCCAAGCTTGCTGACATAAACAAAGACTAAGAGGAGAAAACCTATGATCAGAAGACCTAAGAGTATCAGACCCGGAGACACCATAGGAATTACAGCACCTTCCTTTGGGGCATCAACTGAGCCCTATAGCCTTATGCTTCCCATATCAGAAGGGAACATTGAAAACCTTGGCTATCACATAGTAGAGGGGGAGACAGCCAGAAAAGGCGACGGTATTGGTATCAGCACAGATCCAAAAGTTTGCGGAAAAGAGCTTATGGAGTTCTATAAGAGATCGGACATTGATGCCATAATCTCTGCCGGTGGTGGAGAGCTTATGTGTGAGACCATAAGCAATGTAGATTTTGAAGAACTAAAGAACTGTCCGCCAAAATGGTTTATAGGTTATTCTGACAATACAAACTTTGTTTTCCCTTTAGTTACTATTTCTAATACCCAGGCAATCTATGGACCTTGTATCTCGGGCTTTGCTAAGGATTGGGAAGAAACTGAGAAGGATTCATTTGCAATCCTTGAGGGAACCAAAAGCTCTTTTGACGGATATAAGAGATTTATTGAGCCTGGGAAAATGGATGATACTCAAGAGGAAGAGGCAGAAGTATCTGAAGGGCCTCATGTCTATACTGAAGAAGAACTCAGAGCAACCTATGCCTTCAATGCCGACAGGGAACTGGTTTCTTTTGTCAGTGGTGAAAATGGCATGAAAGAGGCAGCTGGTGAACAGGTACAGATGGAAGGAGTACTTCTTGGAGGGTGTCTTGATATTCTGGTGAACATATGTGGCACCAGATTTGACAAGGTCAAAGAGTTCAAAAAGGAACACCCTGATATCATCTGGGTGTTTGAGGCCTGCGAGCTTAATCCAATGTCCATCAGACGCA
>JAEEGH010000666.1_pt1 | contig 113365 bp, 105 predicted proteins | sample 9134181 | NCBI WGS metagenome assembly JAEEGH01 (sample SAMN16246544, study PRJNA631951) | gut metagenome | biome: gut microbiome; feature: rumen; material: DP-attached | host: Bos | place: Iran: Karaj | collected 2018-10
GTCTTAAGGCAACCTTAAGCGCATCGTCATAGTTTTTTTCTTGAATAAGGTGATGTGCATAAACAGCGGCAACTTCCGCGTTGTTCGGGCATTTTTTGTAAGCCTTTTTCATAAGCTTTCCGGCTTCTTTTGTATTGCCGGTACGCAGATAACGCTTGTAAATCGCAAACCACTCGTTAGGTTCAGATGCTACGCTTGAAGCATCTTTTAGCAAATCATTTGCTTCTTTCATTTGCCCCAACGATATTAAAGAATCTACATTATCCATTGATGTTGCAAATGAAAAATTAGCCGACTGTTTTTTACAGCCGGTTAAACATAAGATACAAATACTAATGAATAAAACGAAAAAAAGACCCGCCTGATAACAGAGAGTCTTTTTTGTATTATTGAGGCAAAATCTGCTTTTCATAATTTTCCTTATGCAGTTCGGCAGGATTTTTTTATGCTGTCTAAAATAGCATTTATAAATTTAAAGGAATCATCTGAACCGTATTCCTTTGATATATCAACAGCTTCATCAATAATTATGGTTGACGGCATATCATGCTGAAAAATCAGCGGGTAAACGCTTATCCGCAGGACAGCCAGATCAACCTTATTCAAACGGGAAAAATCCCAATTAGTTAGATGAGACTTGATAGTCTCATCTATTTTTTCAATATTCTCAATAGTTCCACTGATGAGCATACGGGAAAAAGAAAGATTATCTTCTCCAAGTTTTTCCTGCGTCTGCTCATCAACCCATGCAAATTCAAGCAGTTCTTCAAGAGGAATGTTGTTCACATCCCACGAATACAATGCCTGAAAAGCAATTATACGGCTTTTTCTTCTGGCCACAGAAACTCCCTACCAGGTAAGTAACTTATCAAGAGCTGCGCCTGTTTTTTCCATTTTGTAGTTTGCAGGAACTCTCAGCTCTTTTGTAAGATCTGTAAGAGCATTCTGGAAAATCATATTCCGTTTTTCTTCGATAAGATTTCCTTTTACATACTCATAAATTGTTACAGCCTGACCTGGTGTTACAGGGTCACTCAAAGTCAACATTTTGGCATCATATTTATCAAGAATTGTATAGAACTGAAAATCTGTTTCATTCTCAGAAAGTTCAGAAACAAAGCCTTTTGATTTCTTGAACATATCCAATAATGTAGAATAATCAATTCCAAGCTGTGCAGCAGCACTGGCATTCTTGCTTACATAGATTGTTCCGCACTGGAATTTCTTTGTAGATGCCATCTGCTTTACAAGTGAATCCGTAGTTGCTTTCTTAGCTTTATAGTCATTGTACAAAGATGTACACAGTGCTTTTGCACCTGAAGCATCGCCCTGCTTTGGAACAATAACAAGGAACATCTTCATTGTGTCACTCTGAACAAATGCTGATTTATTGATTTCATACGCATCACGGACTTCAGCATCAGAAACTGAAGCACCTTCAATCTCTTTCTGCTTGAGGGACATAACATAACGCTGTGCAATAAGCTGATTCTTCAAATATGCCTTGTACTCATTAACAGTCATTCCCATCTGTTCTTTCATGTACTGGTCAAATGATTTTGAAAATTCTGCCTGAACCAATTCACCGAATTCTTTTTCAGTAACTTCTTTACCAGCCATATTAGAAAGCATCCCAGTAAAATACTGATCAAGCTCAGAATCTGTAACAGTGACTCCGCTCTTTATTGCCTTCTGAACAACAAGACGTTCATCAATCATTACATCAAGAACTTCTTTTTTCTGGTCAAGAGTAAAATTCGTAACACCAGACTGTCTTTGATAAACATCAACACGTGCTTTCAACTGACCAAGTGTAATTGTCTCAGATTTGTTTACTTTAATTGTTGCCAGAGCCTGCAAATTGTTCTGTGCGAAAACAGCACACGCTGTTGCAACAAGAAAAACAAAAAACAAAATATTTCTTTTCATGAAAAAACCTCTTTTATTCTTCAAAAAAAGCAGAACTTACTATAATTGTGCAAGATTGCTTTAAAAATAACAAAACAAGAAAACAAAAGTTACAAAAAAATCTGAAACTTTTATTTCCATTTTTAATAACCTGCAAACTGCAAGTACGCTTTATTTCAAAACAGCCTTAATCCTGCGGACACCCGCTGATGAAGACTGTTCCTTCGTTATAACGAATGTACCAAGGGTTCCGGTATTTTCAACATGAGGACCGCCACAGACCTCTTTAGAAAAATCACCGATTGTATAAACCTTTACATTCGATTCGTATTTTTCACCAAAGAGAGCAGTTGCACCGCTCTTTTTAGCATCATCTAAACTCATAATCTCCATTTTGACCGGAAGGTTACGTTTTATCTGCTCATTTACGATATTTTCTACCTGCTTAATCTCTTCTTTCGTCATTGGTGCAGGATGAGAAAAATCAAAGCGCATACGCTCTTCTGTAATATTAGAGCCTTTCTGTGCAACATGAGGACCGAGCACCTGACGCAGCGCAGCCTGCAGGAGATGTGTTGCAGTATGATACTTTGTCGTAATCTCAGAACGCTCTGCAAGGCCGCCCTTGAAAGTTCCTGCACTCTGAGTTCTTGAAAGCTCCTGATGCTTTCTTTCTGCTTCTTTGAAGCCTTCAACATCAACTGTAAAGCCGTTTTCTGTTCCAAGTTCCTGTGTAAGCTCCAGAGGGAAACCGAATGTATCATAAAGCCTGAACGCAACTTTGCCGGAAATCTCTTTTTTCGGGTTCTTCATCAAGTTAGGCAGAAGTTTCTGGAATTCAGCTTCACCCTTCTTCAAAGTATCGCGGAATTTGTTTTCTTCTGCCGTAAGCTCTTTGAAAACCTTTTCTTTGTTTTCTTCAAGTTCAGGATAAGCACATTTGAAATTTTCAACAACAGCTTCAGCAATCTCTGCCAAGAATGCGCGGTCAATACCGAGCTTCATACCATGACGGACAGCACGTCTGATAAGGCGGCGGAGAACATAGCCTGCACCGACATTGCTCGGTGAAACGCCTTTCTGGTCTCCAAGAATGAACACGGCAGAACGAGAATGGTCTGCAATGATGCGCACGCTCTTGTCTTTTTCTGCATCAGTGCCGTAAGTATAGTTTGAAAGCTTTTCGATTGTATCGATAATCGGCTTGAACACTTCTGTCAAATAAACAGAAGTCTTGCCCTGAAGAATACAGTTTGTGCGCTCAAGCCCCATACCTGTGTCTACGTTCTGCTTAGGAAGCGGAACGAGTGTTTTTTCATCTATGCGGTTATACTGCATGAAAACATTATTCCAGATTTCCATCCAGTTTTCGGGGTCGTTACCTTTGTTTGAATTTTCAGGAGGAAGCCCTTCGCCAACCCAATAGAAAATCTCAGTATCAGGACCGCATGGACCTGTAGGACCTGCTGCCCACCAGTTGTCGCTTGCAGGAAGATATGCGATTCTGCCCTCAGGCATTCCGTTTTCTTTCCAGATAGAAGCCGCTTCTTCATCGCGGGGTGCATTCTCGTCACCGGCAAATACAGTTACTGATATCTTACGCGGGTCAAGTGCAAGCCAGTCTTTTGAAGTAAGAAATTCATAAGAAAAAGCAATTGACTCTTTCTTGAAGTAATCGCCCAAAGACCAGTTACCGAGCATTTCAAAGCAAGTCAAATGAGACGGGTCGCCTACTTCATCAATATCGCCGGTACGAACACATTTCTGATAATCTGTAAGACGTGTGCCCGCCGGGTGTTTTTCACCGAGCAGATAAGGAACTAAAGGATGCATACCTGCAGTTGTAAACAAAACTGAAGGATCATTTTCCGGAATCAGAGACTTGCCGGAAATCTCAGCGTGTCCTTTACTTTTGAAAAAAGCGATGTATTTTGAACGCAATTCATTAGCTGTCATAATTAGCTATTTTATGAAAAGACAAGCTTGAATGTCAACAGCCCGACGAAAAATGGCTTGAAGAATTAAGCGAAAAACTGTTATCATCTTGCTGATGAAACGATTTACAACCATTTTTTTTGTAATAACAGCTTTAGCAATTGTTGTTTTTTCCGTCTACACTTATAAAAGACCGAAAGAACCTGAATATAAAACAATACGGGCAAAAATTGTAAAACCCAACATACAGCATACAGTTTCTGAAACAGAAGAAATTATTGTTGATGAAACAGAAGCAGAACTTCAGACTTCACTGATTGAGCTGCAGCCGGGCGAAACTCTTCTGAATGCACTTTCTATAGACATGAACAATGATGCATTCGATGATCAGATTATCAGTATTAGAAAGAACAATTCGCCGTTAATTTATCTGATTACAGGTATATACAATCCTAAAAAAAAGGTATACGAGCGCACAAGCGAAATTGAAACTGAAATTACACAGACCAATACATTTTCTTTTTCAGTTTTGGATATGACCGGTGACCACATAAACGCCCTTACATACACAGGCTTAAATGAAAAAGAAGAAACTGTTTTGAAAGTCTTTTTGCCTGATTTGGAAAGCAAAAAATTCAAATACACACCGATTGCAGAATTTGAAGCGGACGCAACGATATTTATTCAGCAGCTTCAGAGAAGTGACCCGTATTCGTTCTCGCAGACTCAGGGCGAAAGCTTTCCTATCTGGGTTTATAGTTCCGACACTTCAAAAGGCAAAGATTCGCTCGACCAGATTCAGACAATGTATGACTGGGACAGAATAGCAAAAAAATATATGAAAGTTTCAGAGAACCGCGTGGCAGGCAAAAAAATTGCCGCCGCAGAACTTAGCAAAATTCAAGACGGAACACCACAGACTTTTGAAAGGTTTCTGGACGGGCTTTGGTATAAATCTTCAGCAGATGATTCAAACCTGCGCTATGTCTTTTTTAATGCAGAAAAAAGAGAAATCATCTTTTCTGCGGATAAAACACAGGAAATTTATCACTGGAATACAACCTCACTAAGACGGAGCGGTGCAAATCTTTCAATGGTAAACAATTCTGTTACAAGCCTTGTACGCCGTTTTGACGTTGCACTGAACGATATTGATGAAATCAAAGTAAAAGTAAATGACGAAGTTAAAATGGCAATAACTCAAGAAACACTGTGGGACGGTACTTATAAGAAAATCAGTCTTCAGTCGCTCAACAGCCAGCAGAATGACTTTGATTCAGAAATACTAAAGAGAATTGAATCAAACAGCCATATATGGACAACGAATACAAACACGTCTGTTACCATAAAAAACGGGCAGTATACCGCAACAAATGAATCATGGACAGCAAACGGAGCGGTAACTTCGCTGCGTATAAAAGGCACAACCCTGCTTCAGTTCAAATCTTTCAGTGAAGAAAAATTTTTGAGCGGATATTATTTGCCGGGATTTGCGACGACAAAGAACGGAGCAGAAATCCGGGAGACACTGACGCTTACACCGGTTTCAATTACCACAGACGGATACACAAATATTGCCGCCCCTGCAATCAAGCTGGAACGGTTCTTCCCCGCAACCGGCAACTGAGGTTTTACGAAAAACAGGTTAGAAATGAAAAAAATCTTATCCTATTTAAGCTATGTAATGGATATTTTGGATTTTTTATTACTGTATTTTTTTAAATCATCAGATTTTGCAATAAGTATATTTCTTCTCTTTATGTGCATTGGTTGCATTTTCACAATTCCAGATCTTCTCGAAGAGCTAAAAGAATATGCTAATACTAATCATAGTAAGAAATGCAAGGCTACATTAGACATGATGATTTTATGTTCAATTGCTTTCTTTGTATTGGCAATTGCCTTCTTGCCATGCTTCGGTTTGTAGTCCATTTTACTAATAAGGGTAAAAAACTAAAAGAAAAAACTGCAAAATTATGAATTAACAATAGTTTTGGCTCATCCTTTGACAAGTTCAAGTTTGACCGTTGCCGGTTCTTTCATTGTAGAGCTTGAAACAGGAAATCTGTTGCACCAACCTTCACCAAATTGTGCTTTGCGCAATTTGGCAGGGTTTGCCGGATAAGCTTTTGCTATAGAACAACCCCAATCGCGAACCCGTTAGTCTTCAAACACAGGGTAGCACTCAAAGCCGGCGTTGCGCAGAGCCTGTGCTACAGAGCCGTCGGTTTCTCTTACTACAACAGCAGTGTAATTATTACCGCTCGGCTTTGTCTGCTTTAAGACTTCAGGCTTAAAGCCAGCCGCAATTAAGCGCTTAATACAGTTTTCAGCGTTATTTTCATCTTTAAAGAGACCGACCTGCTGCCAAACTACTTTCTGATTCTCAGCTTTTTTTGCGGCGGCAACAGCGTTTTTGTTTACATAGCGCTCGGCAGCCTTTTTTGCGTCAAAGCCGGAATTCATGCGCGGTATAAAGTAAAAATACGGTGCAGGCATAACCTCAGCCCTGCCGTTGGCACAGGCTGCTTCCGGCGTTGAGGCATAATCAGTCTCAAGCTTCTGTGCATATACAGGATCGCCGGTAAGCCACCACAACGAGAACAGCACAGAAGGCTTTTCGTATTTCATGACAGGATCATCAAGAAAATTTTTCAGATGCCCGATCGGCGTTTCAAGATCTTCCTCTGAAGAAGCCTTTAAGATGCCGCACCAGACAGCGAGCAGCTTTGCCTTAGCCCCGGAGGCATCCTCGCTTTCAATTGCAAGCACCGAATCCAGCACGCTTTCAGCAGTTGCAGTCTCGCCGACAGCAAGAATGCACACCGCCGCATCAAGCCGCACGTCAACATTCGGCACAGTCTTATCAAGCGCAATTACAACCGAATAAGATTCATAAGCATCTTTATAAAGCGCGGCCTGCTGCTGCAGCCTGCCCAAAAAGAGCATGACGGCTTTCTGCTCGTCAACGCCCTGAATGCCAGGCAAAGAGCTTTTAATATAGCTGATTGCGCTCTCAATAGTACCCGTCTTGACAGCGTTCGTAATAATCTGGGAAGTATCTGCAAAACTTGATTGCAGCGCAAGCATAAAAAGCGCCATGCAGGCGGCAAGCTTTGCAAACCGCCTCTTAGCTGATAAAAATTTTTTCATGTTTCTATTTTCCGGCGGCATCGCCATTTTCAGTTTTTTGCTCAACAGGTTCTGTGTTTGCAGGAACATCTGCTTTCTTAGATTTACCCCAAAAAAATGATTTCTTTTCATGCTTATTTTTCGGCATTTTTCTCTGTCTAAGCCACATCGCTTTTTGAGCTTTCAAGGCTTCAACTTCGGCAGCAGCTTCCTGTGCCTTTTTTACGGCAGAATCTCTTCCGATCGTGAAAGGCAGCACAAAAAGAATGCCGATGCAGAAAGCAACGAACATCGTTACAAAGACAGGCACGTTCTTGAAACTGACAAAAACAAGCGAAACATCGCAGCGGTTGTCAATGTTGAATGCAGCAAAGACAATTGCGAACAGCAAAATCAAAACAAGCTTAATCAAGCGCCACGGCATTTTTATTGCTCCTTTTTGCTGCTGACCTTTTGGCTTTGCAGCTTTCTTTTTTTCAGCCGGAACAGCAAGCACTTCTGCATCCGTCACATTGGTTTCAGCCGCATTTTCAAGCTGCTTTTCGGCTTCAGTTCCTGATTTTTCTGCTTTTTTCTGAAACAGCTTCATAGCAATACTCCTCTGCTTCTATAACTTCAGCGCAACATGCGCTTTCTGTCAAGCTTCCAACAAACTTCCCCTGAAAGTGTTTCCGTTCAGGCTGTCAAGCGAAACATGCGCAAAATTTCCAATTAAAGCTTTGTCACCTTTGAAGACCACGCGCTCGTCACGCTCGGTGCGCCCCAAAAGTTCAGAGCTGTCGTCACGGCTTTCGGCTTCAACAAGCACAAGCACTTTTTCACCAATACGGCGTTCAAGCTGCTCTTTCGTAATTTCAAGCTGCAGCTCAATTATGCGCGCCACGCGGCGTTTCTTTTCTTCAACCGGAATCTGATTCTTCATACTGTAGGCTACTGTGCCTTCGCGCGGATTGTAATAATACATATAAGCCGCCTCGTAGCGCACCTGTTTCATGAGAGAGACAGTCTGCTCAAAGTCTTCTTCGGTCTCGCCCGGAAAACCGACCAAAATATCTGTTGAAAGCGAAACATCCGGTATGCGGCTTCTGATTTTGTCGACAAGCTCAAGATAATGCTCGCGCGTATATTTGCGGTTCATTGCCTTGAGCACGGCAGTAGAGCCGTTCTGCACAGGCAGATGAATGTGGCGGCACAAGACGCGCTCTTTTGCAATTATGTCGATAAGCCTGTCAGACAGGTCTTTCGGGTGGCTCGACATAAAGCGCACCCAGCCTATTGAAGATTTTGTTTCCCTAATATGCACGGCGATGCGCTCAAGCAGTTCCGGAAAATCAACAATGCGGCTTGAACCGTCCGCGAGCTTTTCTTCAAACTTGTAAGAATTTACGTTCTGGCCAAGCAGAGTAACTTCTTTTACGTTTTTGGTGCTGAGCATGTCAATTTCTTTTAAGATTTCATCCGCAGAACGCGAAATTTCACGGCCACGCACATAAGGCACAATGCAGTAAGAACAGAAATTGTTGCAGCCGTGCATAATCGGCACAAAAGCCTGAAAGGCGCCCGGCTCATAAGACAGCGGCGCGAACGAATAGACCGAATCTTCTTCAAGATTTACAAGCTCTCGGTCTTGCTCAACAGCATCAATTATGTCTTGAAAATGCTGCTTCTTGAAAGTGCCTACAACATAATCAACAACCGGAAACTGTCTTTTAAGCGAATCTTTGAGCCGTTCAGCCATGCAGCCTGTAACGACGAGCGTGAGCTTTTTCTGCGGCACTTTGCAGGGGCGCGGCTCGCGGTGGTTTGATGCAGGCTGAACGCCCTGCCGCTCCTTTTTCAGTGCAGAATACCAGCCGAGTCTGCCATGAATGCGCGTTTCCGCGGTTACTCTTACCGAGCAAGTGTTGATAATCACCAAATCGGCGGTCTCGGCGTATTCAGAGGCTGTCCAGCCGCGCGCCAGAAGCAGCTGCTCTAAAGAAGCTGATTCGGCCTTATTCATCTGGCAGCCGTATGTTTCAAAAAAGTAGGTCATCAACATTCCTCATTGTATTCTGTGTAGGCATAAGCATTATGATTGTGAATGCTCTCAAAGTTTTCAGCTTCTACGCTGAACCAGCTGAATGGCTTTTCAGCGTGCGGCTTTTCGCCGGAAGCAAAATCGCGCAAGCCGATGTAGACTTCGCGCACAAGGTCTTCTACAAAACGCGGGTTTTCATACGCATGCTCGGTAACAAATTTCTCGTCCTCGCGCTTCAACACCGAATACAAGGCGCAGGACGCGCAAGATTCCACAAGCTCAATTATGTCTTCAATCCAAAAGAACGAGGTGTTCTGCACTTTCACGGTAACAATGCCGCGCTGGTTGTGTGCGCCGTTTTCGCTTATGGCTTTTGAGCACGGGCAGAGCGTTGTTACCGGCACGCTGACGCTTACGAAAAACTCTGTCTTTTTTACGCCTTCTTTGCCAGCCTGCCTTGCTGTGCCTTCGTAGACACATTCATAAGCCATCATGCCGCACTGCCCCGTTACGGGTGCTTTTTTCTCTAAATAAAACGGAAATTTCAGCGTGCCGAAAGCTTCTGCCGCGTCTAATGTTGTGCGTATTTCTTCAAGCATAAGCAGAAAATGCCGCATCGACAAATTTTCATGGTATTTGTGAAAAACCGTAACGAAGCGGCTCATGTGAGTTCCTTTGAAATGCTTCGGAAGATTCACATAAAGATCAACTGTTGCCGAAGTTGTCTGCGTATGATTCTTGCGGTCAAGCACATGAACAGGGTACTGCAAATTCTTTACGCCGACCTTCATCAAAGGGATTTCTCTGTCGTCTTTCTGCTTTTGAATATCAATCATTTTGATTCTGCCACATTCTGCGCGGCTTCAAGAACGTTCTGCATGAGCATTGCAATCGTCATCGGACCTACACCTTTTGGCACAGGCGTGATATATGAAGCGACTTCTTTTGCGTTTTCAAAATCTACATCGCCCACAAGGCGGAAACCGCTCTTTTTTGTTGCATCAGGCACGCGGTTTACACCTACATCGATGACGGCCGCGCCCGGCTTTATCATGTCTGCTGTAATCATCTTTGGCTTTCCGACAGCCGCGATAAGAATGTCTGCCTGCTTTGTAAAAGATGCAAGGTCTTTTGTGCCTGTGTGGCAGATTGTAACAGTTGCGTTTGTCTCGCGGCGTGCAAGCAGCAGAGAAACAGGCTTGCCGACAATGTTTGAGCGGCCGACCACAACAGCGTGTGCACCGTCTGTCTTTATGCCCATCGTCTCAAGCAGCACGATAATTCCGTGCGGCGTGCAGGGCAGAAAAGCTTTGCGCCCGATTACGAGATTTCCGACATTTACAGGGTGAAAGCCGTCAACGTCTTTTTCTGGCTTTATTGCCATAATCACTTTGTCTTCGTCAATATGCTTTGGAAGAGGCAGCTGAACGAGAATGCCGTGAACAGATTCGTCGGCGTTAAGCTCATCAATTATTTTTAAGAGTTCTTCTTCAGAAGTTGATTCCGGAAGCCTTATCGAGCGGTCTTTCATGCCGACTTCGGCGAGGGCTTTTTCTTTTCCGGTTACATAAGAAACACTTGCCGGGTTTTCGCCTACAAGAATAACTGCCAGGCATGGGTGAATGCCTTTCTTGACAAGATCTGCTGTTTTTTCTGCAACCTTATGGCGGACATCTGCCGCAATCTGAAAACCATCAATAATCACTGCGCTCATAAACAACTCCTAATTTCATACAAATTGTAACCGTTTGAACAGAATAACTGTTAAAAAATAAATAGCTTTTTGCAGGCCGTTTCCATAGACAACAAAACGGAAAATGCGCTATAGTAAAGGCACTTGCTTTTGGTATTTTTAGTGTACTGGTTTTCTGCATTTTTATCCATACGTTTTTATAAATTTGCGGAAACACGGACATGCAAAAAAGTATTGTTTGTCTGAAAAAAATGTACGGGCGCTTTGTGACAGCATTATCAACGCGCTCACAACTAGAGGATTTATGAAACGTTTTTTTAGTTTTTGCTTTATAGCTTTCTTTGCTTCTATTCTGGTATATTCTCAAACTTTTAATCTTGGCAATGATGACTGGACTAAATCTGGCGGTTCTTTCGGCTTTGAAAACAATAATTCACAAGCCAACACTTTTGAAACTCCGGAAACAGAAGACGACTGGGGAGACGCGGACGAAGACTGGGGTGAAACTGAAGAAGAAAATAAAACCACGAATCTCAATGTAACAGATTTTGCGCTTAACTCATACGGAGATCAGAATATACACGTTGCTCTTGCCGGAAACTATGCACTTTATCCATACAATTTGAACTGGGGTGGTAACATCAGTTTGGGTTATAACTTTTTTATTGATTCACTCTTTTCCATTGGCGGCAACATCAATTTCAATTACCACAGAACAAAAGGTAGCAACGTCTTTTATAATGTTCCTATGATGGCAAAAGGCTCTATAAACCTCACAGTCGGACGGTACGAGATTCCGATTTCGTTTTCTGCAGGCGTTGCTTTACAGTCTTACTTAACAAGGTTTTATTTCGGTCCTATTGCAAAGCCTGAAATTGGTCTTTTTTACAGAACTAATTCTGACTGGTCTATAGGCGTTACACTCGGTGCGTATCTGATGCCGCAATACTATATAGGACACCCAGAAAATAACCGCTTTGGTACAACAGTCGAAGCAGGATTAAGCATAAGATATCATTTCTAAAGGAAAGGATTATGAAAAATCAAAAGTATTTTATATTGTTTTCTATTTTGACATTAGCTGGTATTTTGTTTTCAAGCTGCGGCGGCGGTGCAGGTGGCGGAGCTATTTTTAAAGCAATTGAAAGTGAAGTAAAACTTGGAAAAAAAACAGCTTCATGGGCAATAACTTCCATGGTCTACTATAACGAACAACTGTATTGTACAAACGGAGACAAGATTTTTACAAAAGGAAAAGGTGCCGGCAGAGGATGGTCATCTATAAGTACTAACTATGACGGAGCAATAGGTCTTTTAGCTTCAGATGACAATAATCTTTATGTTCTGACATATAAGCCGTCTACAGAAGTTACCTCAGCAAATCAAGATACCTACAATTATTCAGACATGAAACTGAATGTCCTTTATGGACCTGCAACAGGAGCAGTTACCGGCATAAGTAATGTAATGACAATATTTGACAATAAATCTTATAACGGTGGAAGAGAAGCTTATGCAACAGTATACGGTGGCACAACATATAAGTTGAATGGAACAGCGGCACCTACATCAACAGGAAGTTCTGATATTGCAAGTGCTGTTAAAGTAGGCAGTTCTTCTCATTTAATTCAATCATTTATTTCAACATCAGATTATACAAATTCAAGAGCATGGCATATTGAATTAAATGGTAATCATTCATCATTCGACAAATCTAATACTGCAACATTCACTATCACAGGTATCGGAGCTCCTTCAATTAATTTAGAACAAACTACTGGTGACGGTCCTCTTTCAGAGAAAAAACATGGTAAAATTACAGGTCTTGCCTACTATGAAGAAACAATCGACAGCGAGAATAAACAATTTTTACTTGTTGCAACAACAAAGGGATATTACCGTGTTACATTGGATGATACAAAGGTTGTAAAAGCTAATCCGCATAATAACGGTGAACAGCTTGCAGGTATGGGTATTATCGAAGGTGCATTCTGGACATTATCGACAGGTGCAATTTATGCCGGTGTTACATCTGCTGATAAAAACAGATATGGTCTTTGGGCGTATTACCCGAATGATGCATGGAATATGGATTAATTCACTGAAAAAAAGCCAAACACCATTTAAAATAATAAAGCCTTGTTATGAATCTAGAAAACTCATAGCAAGGCTTTTTTTGTTTTCCGGCTCAATTATTTCTTCGGAAATTTCTTCTCAAATTCAGCAAGAATTTCTTCCGGGGCAGGCCGTGCATCAATATCAACGAGGTTGCCCTTGTTCTTGTAGAAGTCGATGAGCGGAGCTGTAGACTTTCTGTAAACAACAAGACGGTTCTGAATTGATTCAGTCTTGTCGTCGTCGCGTGTGTACAATTCGCCGCCGCATTTGTCGCATTTGCCGGCCTGTTTTGGCGGGTTAAACTTTACATGGAACATCTGACCACATTCTTTGCAGCATACGCGGCCGCCGAGACGCTCAACGACAGCTTCATCAGCAATATCAAAGTTTACCGCAGCATCAATTTTGGCGAATTTCTCAAGAGCTTCTGCCTGCGGAATTGTTCTTGGAAAGCCGTCAAGGATGTAGCCGTTCTTTGTATCAGGCTTTGAAAGGCGGTCTTTTACAAGCTCGCAAGTAATGTCGTCGCTTACCAAACCGCCCGACTTGATGATTGCATCAACTTTTTTGCCAAGTTCAGTCTGGTTTTTGATATTCTCACGGAAAATATCGCCTGTCGAAATATGCGGAATGCCGTAAACTTGTGCAGCCTGTTTTGCCAAAGTTCCTTTACCAGCTCCCGGTGGGCCTAAAAAAATGAAATTCATAAAATACCTCTGATTATTATTCAATATATGAAAAGATAATACCGCCAAGTAGCTTATATTTTCAAGCCATGAAAAAAATTTTATTTTTTTTCGCAAAAACACACAAAATTTTAAACTTTTTTTAGATATTCATATGAAAGCAATTGAAAACACAGCAGAAACATCTGCGTTCAGTGCGTTGCATTGAATCTGGTTTTTAATTGAATAAAGTTTTGAGAGGTTCGTATGAATTTCAAATCTAAAAAGCTGGCGATTATAGCTTTGCTTGTCTTAATCATTTCGGCGGTGCTTTGTGCACAAGCAGTAACCAAAACAGTCTATGTAACTGCGTCGGGCACAAAATATCACACACAGAGCTGCGCTTCGCTGAGCAGAACAAAGGATGTAATTCCAATCGATGAAAAGGAAGCAGTTGAAAAAGGCTATAAGCCCTGCACACGGTGCAAACCTTAAAAAGGACAAGGGAAAACCCCTTCTTCCGAGGCAGCGTTTTGCATTAGCCTTATCTACGGATTAGTTTAATCGAGCAAAACGCCAAGATTGCGCTATGCGCAATCTTGTAACTGGTGCACACTGTCTGCTTGTTTGCAGATGGTGCACAAGGGCGCACAAAGATTGTGTACAAAGCGCCCCTGTGCACAATCTAGAGATTTTGCGTAGCAAAATCGACACTTTTCGCTGATTAAGCTTTTTCTGTAGATTAAGCTAATGCGAAAAGAAAATCGACGCTTTTCGCTGATTAAACTTTAACTTTAGATTAAGCTGTCGCGAAAAGAAAATCGACACTTTTCGCCGATTGCACTTTTACTGTAGATCAAGCTTTTGCAAAAAGAAAAAACCAGACCACTTGCTGCCACTCTAGCGGAGTGCGCTTGATGGCGGCTGATTCGGCAAGCTCTTGCACAGATTTATAGACAGGCGCTTCAAGCTGCTGCTTTAAGAAGCGGCCGTATTCAGACTTTTCAGAGAACCACAGCGCAACGTCGTCTGGCGAAAGCAGCCGCTTTGAAACAATTGTCTTGTTGAAGCTGCTTGCGTCAAAGCCTAAGCTTCTGGCCGCTTCTAAGACAGTCTGCTCGTTCCAGCCGAAAAGCGGATGCTCTTTCTGGTTGAAAAAGTCTGTTTCTGCTGAGCTGAAAGCGGCGAGCGCATCTTTCAGCTTTTCGTCTGCATGAATCTGCGTCTTTTCAAGATGGTGCAGCAGCGAAGAGCCTAGATGCGCCGAGCGTTGCGGAATTTTCTGTGCGAAGCACAAAGTGCAGTTTTCAGCGAAAGACGGCAGTTTTTCAGCTTCAGCCTGATTTTCGTCTGAAACTAAAGCCGCGCCGTCAACAAGCCGGCTTTTCCACGTTTCAAGAAACTGCATCATAGAATCTTTTGAAGAAAACGGGTCTTTCGCGAAAACAAAATCGAAAGTCACGTCGCCAAAATCAGAGAATTTCGTGCCAAGCACAGGCCGGTCAATTTCAGCAAGCGTAGAAGCATATTGCGCCAGAATCTCCATGCCGCGGCTGGTCTTGCACAAACCGCCGGCAAAACCTTCGGGGCAGCGGCGCAATGTTTCCCAAACGAAGAGACCATCGTCTGCGCCAAGCACAAGGCAGCGGCTGTGGCGCAAGATTTTAACAGAATCAAGCAGGCTGTTACGAAGCTCAAGCAGGCTTTCTGCCCTGCCCTCGTCTGTGCGCTTCTGCCATTGCGCAAGCTTCTTGTTTTCGGGCGTAAACGAAAGGTTTTCGCCTGTCTTTTCAGTTCCGTGCTTGCGCCGCTCGGCGTGCCACCATTCATCAATCGGGTTGACCATCTCTTCGTCTTCAGTCTGCGCGTCTTCGATTAAAGCCGCAATCTGCAATTCGCGGCGCGAAAGCACCTCTGCCCTAATCGTCTTTTCGTAGCCCTGATCAGACGGATTGTAGAACACGCGCCCGTCAAGACCGTCCGGCAAATATTGCTGCGCAACCCAATGGTCGCGGTATGCATGCGGATAAAGATAGCCCGCGCCGTGTCCGAAACCTTCACCGTCGCGGCTTGCATCGCGCAGATGGTTCGGCACTTCAGCATCTTCTGCCATAACTGCTTTGTGTGCATCAAAATAGGCCATCGCGCTGTTAGACTTCGGCGCGGTTGCAAGATAAAGCGCCGCCTGCGTCAACATATACTGCCCTTCCGGCAGCCCGATGCGGTCAAAAGCCGCCGCGCAAGACTCAACAACGCCAATCGCGTTCGGGTCGGCAAGTCCTGTGTCTTCACATGCAGAAATCAGCATACGCCTGAAAATAAAATGCGGGTCTTCGCCCGCACTCATCATGCGCGCCATCCAGTAAAGCGCGGCATCGGGGTCGCGGCCACGCAAGCTTTTTATGAACGCACTTATAATGTCGTAATGATAATCGCCGTCGCGGTCGTAAAGCACAACCTTGCGCTGAATGCTCTCTTCGGCAGTCTCTTTGCTTATGTAAATCGTCGAATTTTCAGCCGGAACACAAGGAACAGCCTCCGGCTTCCATTCATCTGGCGTAGTTTCAACAGCAAGCTCAAGCGCATTCAAAAGGCTTCTTGCGTCGCCGTTCGCAGTTTCAACCAAATGCTCGAGCGCGCCTTCTTCAAACTGAACATTCCATCTGCCGTAGCCGCGTTCTTTGTCTTTAAGCGCGGCATCAGCAGCTTTAAGAAGGTCGTCATTCGTCAGCGGCTTAAGCTGAAAAACGCGGCTTCTGCTGACGAGCGCCTTATTAACTTCAAAAAACGGATTCTCTGTTGTAGCACCAACAAGAATTATCGTGCCGTTCTCAACCCACGGCAGAAGCGCGTCCTGCTGGCTCTTGTTCCAACGGTGGACTTCATCAACAAAAAGAATTGTGCGCCGGCCATAAAGTCTGTACTGCTCGTCGGCGGCCTTGATTGAATCGCGTATATTCTGAACACCGGCAAGCACAGCGTTCAGCGTGAGGAAGTTGCTCTTTGTATGATTTGCGATGACGCGCGCAAGCGTTGTCTTGCCTGTGCCGGGCGGGCCGTAAAAAATCACGGAAGTAAGCTGGTCGGCCATGATTGCACGCCGCAAAAGCCTGCCTTTGCCGACAATGTGGTCTTGCCCGATAAATTCATCCAAATTACGCGGTCTCATCCTCGCCGCCAAAGGCTCGTGAGAGCGGCTCTGCTGCTGGTCAAATAAATCCATAAAAGTATTTTAGCTTTATTTGCGCGGCTGGTGCAAGTGCCAGCATGATACCTTGCTTAATGTTGGCATGGTGCACTGCTAATTGCTGGCACGACACCTTGCTAAACGCTGGCATGGCGCACTGCTAAGTGCTGGCAAGACACCTTGCTAAACGCTGGCATGACGCACTGCTAAGCGCTGGCAAGAGCTGCAACACAAGCGCCGCGCTACAAGCTGTGCTTCGACTACGCCCACCAACCGTGATTCGATTGCGCTCACCAAGCAACGCTCAATGGGCGCGGTTCAAAAAGCGCTCGTTGGGCATTTTTTCAAAATAAGATTCAAATTCCGCTTTCATAGACGGCAGATTTTTCGCGTTGTTCACTTGCGTAAAAAGATAATTTGCAAAGCTGAAATTCTTGCAGAAATACGCAAAAAAACGCTGCGCGCGTGTAAGCCAGAATTCTTCGGGCTGGCACTCCATAAGATTTTCGATAAACATGCTGACAACTTCAAGGCTGTCAATCTGCTCTGCTTCACAAGCTTTTTCAGCAAGCCGGGCAGCCAAATCGCCGAAAAGCCACGGCTTTTGCACCGCCGCGCGCCCAATCATAAAGCCCTCGGCAAGCGGCACAAGCTTTTGCACGCTGCATAAAGACTGAAAATCTACGATGTCGCCGTTTATGCAGCGGCAAATAGAATTGCCATAACGCTTTTCGAGGTGCTCAAAAAGCTTCTCTGCATCGTTCCAGTGCGGCGGCCGCTTGAACTTAGCCTTTCTGGTGCGCGGGTGCAGCACAATCTGCGAAACGCCATGCGCGGCGAGTATGTCTGCAAAGCTCAAAAGCTCATCAAGCTTGTAGTCTTCGTCGCCGAGCCGCAGCTTTACGCTAAGGCGCATATTTTCAGGCACAGCCTTGCGCACAAGCCTCAGCAGATTTTCAGTTTCAGCCCTTTCTTTAAGCATCCACGCAATGCCTGCGCCCTGCCGCACAATTTCTGGCGCACAGCAGCCCATGTTTATGTCAATGCCGATTCCGCCAAGCCCTGCGATAATCTTTGCGGCCTGTGCCATCGGTTCAGCCTTGCCGCAAGTGAGCTGCCACACAACGCGTTCAGGACAAGGCCCGGGGCGCACATAGAACTGCTCAAATTTGCCGCCGCCAATAAACGTGGTGGCTTGAATCATTTCGGTGTAATATTCATCGCAGGCGCAGGGCGAATAATGTTCTATAATTCGGCGCATCGCCTCATGAGAGAGCGTCGCCATCGGCGCAAAAAGAAGTTTCGGCATATTGTTTCCTATAAGAGCGGCAAAATCTGCATGCCGCATTTTTTCGCCATAGTTTAACCGTGCGGCTGAACGATGTCAAACGCGTTCAGCTTTTTATGTTTCAGCTTGATATGTGACAAAAGCAAAACTGAATCTGAAACTGCATTGAATACGAAAAGAAGACAAAGATAAATATAAAAAGACTTTTCTTCATCCTACATGCTCTATTTATATGAAAAGCTTCGAGGATTTGTACTCATATAAATTAGTGTACTTCATAATACCTTGTTGTTTTATCAATCTGATTCCAGAAACACAAAGCCCATGAATAAAACACCAAACAGCCAAACAATCACAAGCACTACTATACATAGATGAAACAAAATAGGATCTTCTCTTGTAAAAAATGAAATTATTCCATAAATAAACGCGAAAAGAAAAATCCAAAGAATCATATATTTGCCAAAGTCTTTTAATTTTGATATTAATTTTGATTTTGGTTTAACTGATTCAAACTTTAGAGTAGGAAATTGTCTTATATTCAGCTTTCTATATTCAGATTCAAAAATATTATCAATCTGTAATTTGTCAAAGTCAGACATCTGTTCCAAGCAGTCACGACTTGTCTGGTATTTGAAACAATCAACACAGTCACTTTTATTACAAGTGCCAGACATAAGTTTCAAATAACAATTCAATTTAATATCTGCCAATGTTCTAATCACTTTGTCTCTGTCATTAAGATTATCTATCACTATTTCTTGCATAGTGTTTTCTCCTTGATGAAGTATTACATGAATACACCGGTATTCATTCATATATTTCAATTATAAAGCATGTGGTGTAGCAAGAATTAAAGCAGGGTCAAAAAAATGATTTTTTAATGTTTTCATTTTCAAATTCTAGAAAAACAAAACCAGTAAACGTCATTGTGACGTTTACGCTTACGGCTTGGATAGAATATAAAATGATATTTAGATTAGAACTTAGCTCCAGTTACTTTGAACGTCTTTTCTTTTTGCTATATCAAAAACTGTTTTTCCAAACTTATTTTTTATAGCTGTAACGGTGCTGTTATTGGCAGTTGAGAAATAATCTGTGGTTTTATATGACGTGGATTTCTCTTTTTTGTCAAATCACCTAAATGATAAAATGTCGCTCCATGTTTATTGAATATATCAACAATTTCGTCTAAATATCCTTTTAAAAATGACAATTTCTTTTTGCTGACATTATCACCATATGCAAGCAAAACCGATATAGCATTTTTGCCAGAAAGGTATTCTTCGATTTTTTTCTTGTTCATTTCATGCAGTGCATCATTCACAACAAGATTTATAGGTTTTGAAGTTGACTGAGCACAAACATTCAGCATAAGAAATCCATCAAATTCTGTGATTGTTTTATCCCAATTCCAATTTCGCTTGGAAAATTCAACGGCGCGGTTTAACGTTGGGTCATCAATCATATTAGGGTAGCCAGAAGATTCACCTCTTGCTGTGCTTGGGTTCAAGCCCAAAATTATAAGCTCATTCTTGCCTTCAAGTTCAAGTTTGAACCGCTGATTCACATTATCTTCATCATCACCAATAAATCTCATTTTATCGTTCTCCTTCAAAAGTCTTGATTCTTTTTTCATGTCAAAATCAAAACACTTTAATCTTAATTCCACGAAAATATGCTGTCAACGAAATTATCAGTTCCAAAAATACAATCCATAAATAGATGCACACATACAAGAAACTGCGAGAGTGGGCTTTACTCAACAGATGCCAGCCATTCTTTTGCAAGATAAAGCGGAACATTTTTCATCCAGGCTTGCTCTTTGTAGCCGGACATTGAAAAGCGGCACGGCTTTAATGAGTTGTTTTCTTCGTAAATTGTTCTCAAGCTTTTTGAGCGGAGATTTTCTTCAGCCTTTACTTCAACAGGGTATACTTCATCTTTTTGAATTACAAAATCAAGTTCCAGCACGGAGCTGTCTTTTGAATAATAATAAGCTTTCATGCCCATGCTTGCTATTTCCTGCAAGACATATTGCTCAGTAAACGCGCCTTTGTATTCAATAAATGCATTGTCGCTTGCAAGCACGTCTTTCGCACTCACCTGCGACATTGCACCCAAAAGCCCCAAATCTAAGATAAAAAGCTTGAATGCGTTATAGTCTTCGTAAAATTTCAAAGGGCGGCAGACTTTTGAAACACGCATTACTTTATGAACAAGACCGGCATCTATAAGCCACTGAATTGCGTTTTCAAATTCTTTTGCGCGGCCGCCTTTCTTTATGGCACTGTATACAAACTTTTTGTTTTCTTTTGCAAGCTGTGCCGGAATTGAATCCCAAACAAGATTCAGCTTCGGCAAAATATCCGGCGGAACATGTTTTGAAAAATCACGTTTGTAATTAGACAAAATCTGCTTCTGTATTTCGCGCACCAAAAGAAAATTTTTGCTTTTAATATATGAATCTACGACCGCCGGCATTCCGCCTACATAATAATATTGGCGCAGCAATTCAATAAACTTATGCGATAAATTAGAAAGCTCGTCCCAGCGGTGTTCCTTCATCTGCTGAACAAGAATCGTTTCTTCCATTGCAAGCAGGAATTCTTCAAAAGAAAGCGGATGCAAATTAATTTCATCGACTTTCCCTACAGGAAAACCTGTTCCTGCATGAAGCCCTATTCCAAGCAGGCTGCCAGCAACAGCGATGTGATATTCGTTTGCGTTTTCGCAAAAATACTTTAGCGCGGTAAGGCCTGACGGCACTTCTTGGATTTCATCTAAAACTATGAGCGTCTTTTCCGGCTTGATTTGTGTTGCGCTAAGCACAGAAAAAACGCGGAGCAAGCGCGCCGTGTCAAAATCTGAAAAGGCATTTTTAATTTCCGTTGATTCATCGCAGTTTATGTAAGCAACATTTTCATATTTACGTCTGCCGAATTCTTTTAAAAGCCATGTCTTTCCAACTTGGCGCGCGCCGTTCAATATCAAGGGTTTGCGGTTTTCTTTGTTTTTCCATGCAGACAATTGCAGAAGCGCCGTTCTTTCCATAAAGACTAAATTTGTTCCTTTAACAATAGATTACACTTTTATGAGGAAACTTTCAAGAAATATTACATTTTTATGAGTGAACTTTTAGGGAATCTTACATTTTTATGAGCTAACTTAAAAAAGCTGCCGTTATGAGGCATTTTCCCCATTCTTTTTATTAGAAACAGGCCTTACACTGCTGTTATGAAAGATTATGTCAATTGGGCGATTCTTGCCCCCGGAACAATTGCAAACAGCATGGCGGCCGCAATGAACGGTGCAAAGAAGAAACTGCCGCAAGGTAAGCACGTGCGCACTTATGCCGTTGCAAGCCGAAACCTTGAGCGCGCACAGCAATTTGCGGCTCAATATCACTTTGAAAAAGCTTATGGCTCTTATGAAGAACTGCTAAACGATCCGGAGGTTGATGCAGTCTATATAGCAAATCCGCACGCATTCCACCATGATTCAGTCATTCAAGTTTTGAATGCCGGAAAGCATGTGCTTTGCGAAAAGCCGGCCGGCTGTTCGATTGGGCAGCTTGAAGACATGATAAGCACGGCGCAGCAGAAAAATCTTTTCTTTATGGAAGCAATGTGGACGGCTTTCAACCCGACTGTACTTGAAATTTGCAAGACAATCCAGGAAGGCAAAATCGGGCAGCTGAAGCACATCGATTCACGCTTCTGCAACCGCATTCCGTATGACCCCAAGAACAGGCTTTATGCGCCGGAACTTGCGGGCGGTGCGCTGCTCGACTTAGGCATTTACAACATCTATTTTTCGATGATGCTGACAGGCTTCTCGCCTATTTCAAGCTTCAGCTCTAACGTAAGGCTGCTTAAAGGCGTAGACATCTGGAACAGCGTGAACCTCACTTTTGAGAACGGCGTGACATCGGCTTTTCAGAGTGCGGCAGACATGCCAGCCGGAAGCGACACGCATGACGCGATAATCTTCGGTACAGACGGATTCATCACGGTTAAGAACTTCTTTATGACGCAATATGCGGAGCTTCATCTTTACAAGGGCGAAAGCGGCAACGCCAACAGAAAAGCCGCGACGATAGCCGTGCCTTTCAAGACAAACGGCTACGAATACGAGCTTGCGCACGCCACAGAATGTATCTTGCAGGGCAAGACTGAATCGCCTGTGCACACTTGGCAAAAGTCACGTAACCTCTGCAAGATAATGGATTCGCTCCGCGAAAGCTGGAACATGAAATATCCGTGGGAAAGCTGAAAAACTAAAAACTAAAGGAGAACGCCGCACGGCAAAACTGATTATGGAATTTACATCTGATTCAGACAAAATTACGCGCGATTTTTTTGACTCGCTCTTGCTTGAAACGCGCTATCTTGATTCGGCGCTGCCGTCTACAAAGCTTGAGCTTTTCGGCGAGAGCTTTGACACGCCGGTTATGACGGCGGCTCTTTCTCACCTTGACGGCACTGCAAAAAACGGCATGACAATCTATGCCGAGGCCGCGCAAAAAGCCGGTGCGGTGCATTGGGTCGGCATGGGCAGCGACGAAGAGCTTGAAAAGATTTGTGCCACAAAGGCACGGGCTATCAAAATCATAAAGCCGCATGAAAACAATGCAGAAGTTTTCCGCAAGATTGAACACGCCGTAAGTGCGGGCTGCTTTGCCGTGGGCATGGACATTGATCATTCGTTTGACGGCAAGGGCGGCTACGACAATGTGCTCGGGCTTCCAATGAAGGCGAAATCAGCGGAAGAGCTGAAAGATTTTGTGCAGGCCGCAAAAGTGCCGTTCATCGTTAAGGGCGTTTTGAGCGCGAAAGACGCGGAAAAATGCCTCAAAGCAGGTGCGGCCGGGCTTGTAGTTTCGCACCACCACGGAATGATAAGCTACGCCGTGCCGCCGCTCATGGTCATCGGCGAAATCCGCAAAGCCGTCGGCGGAAAGATTCCGCTTTTTGTTGATTGCGGCATTGAAAGCGGAATGGACGCTTATAAATGCCTTGCACTCGGTGCGACGGCTGTTTCGGTCGGGCGGCACTTGATGCCGTTCCTGAAAAAAGGTGCAGACGCAACGGCGGCGCGCATCCGCGAAATGACGGCCGAGCTTGCTGGTGTAATGTCGCGAACCGGCATCGCTTCGCTCGACAAAATGGATTCAAGCGTAATCCACCGCCGCACCTTTTAGGCTCAACCCAGCGGCGAAATATGCGCCAACCTTACATTAGGAGTTTTTCATGTATCTTGGACTTTCTTCATCTTTGAAGCACAGCTCGCCTAAAGAATGGGCTGAAAAACATAAGGCGTTGGGGCTTAAAGCCGTTGTTTTTCCGGTTGACTGCAACGCCGGCGTAAAATTGATTGACGCTTACAAAGAAGAAGCTAAAAAGCACGGGCTTTTGATTGCAGAAGTCGGCATCTGGCGCAATACGCTTGCAGCAGACATTGCCGAGCGCGAAAAATGGATTGATTACGCAATCAGGCAGCTTAAAATGGCAGATAAAATCGGTGCGGCTTGCTGCGTAAATGTTGTAGGCACGCCATACGGGCCGCGCTGGGACGGCGGCTACAGGCAAAATTTCAGCCAAGAGCTTTGGCAGCTGGCCGTAAAGATGGTTCAGCGCATAATAGACGAAGCAAAACCTGTACGCACCAAATTCAGCATTGAATCTATGCCGTGGATGATTCCGAGCAGCCCCGACGAATATTTGCGGCTTATAAAAGAAGTTGACCGCAAGGAATTCGGCGCGCATCTTGATGTGGTGAACATGATTACTTCGCCGGAGCGTTATTTCTTCAACGACAAATTTCTTGAAGAGTGCTTCAGCAAGCTCAAAGGCAAGATTTGCAGCTGCCATCTTAAAGACATACGCCTAAAAGAAGAGTATACTTTTCAGCTTGAAGAATGTGCATGCGGCCAAGGCACGCTTGACCTTGAGCTTTTTGCCAAGCTTGCCACGGCAGAAAATGCACAAATGCCGATGATTATCGAGCACCTTTCAACTGACGAGGAATATTTGGCAAGCTTAAAGTATGTACAGAAAAGGCTCGCAGCTTTTTGCAACGGCTAATGCGTCAAGCGCAATTCCTTGCAAAACTTGAGCATTTTAAGACGCGCATAAAACATTCATCAATTTCAGCACGGTTCATAGTTTCGTGCTATACTTTTATTTCTAGGGAATGCCGATATTTCATTTATTAAAAGACTTCCCTTTTTATCATTGGAGGATTTATGGAAATCACTAAAGGAAAAATCATCCTGATTATCGTAATTGCGTATTTTGCGATAATGGGCGTAAAAAACATCAATAAGGAAAAATCTACAAATTCAGACATTCTGAAAAAAGTGACGGTAGTTTCAGACGGGAAAATTGACCCGGCAAATGAAGGAAAGCTCGTACTTGTCTGCGGAAAAATCAGCTTTGACGGCAAGATTGCTTTTGAAGAGCTTGATGAGCCGATTAACAGCTTCAAAGCCAGCCGCAAGGTTGAAGAATTCTTTGAATATGTAAAAGACGGAAAAAAACATTACGAATGGCGGGAAAGAAAAGCCGCCGATCAGAATGCTTCAAAGCTGCTAGATTTTCTGTATTCAACTGAAAAGACAATAACGCCGAATGTCGGCGAGTTCTTCCTTGATGAGCAGGGACTCGGCCTTGTGAAAGCAAATGACAGATACACAAAACAGGAAAGCATCGAGAATCTTAAGCACAACGGCCTTTTCTACACAAACCCAGCTCATGACGATTTGGACGTACCGGGCGATGTGCGCATAGACTATAGATATTATGATGTTGAGGAAAATCCGTATCTTTCGGTTCTTGCTGAACAGCACGGCAAGACATTCAAGCCGTTTGAAATGGGCAAAAATAACGAAGTTTATAGAGTCTTTAAAGGCCAGATTGATAATACAGACAAACTGAAAGAAGAACTCGACAAGCAGGTCAAGAAAAACAAAAGCGGCAGAATCTGGTTCATCGGTTTCATTGCGCTTGTCGGCATCGGCTTAATCATAAGCAGCAAGAAAAACACCGAAGCCAAGCAAACCGCCAAAGAGAAAAAGTAACACAACCATTAGGGCAGACCGCGGTTCGCCGTTCTGCCGCCAGACAACAGTGCGCGCTTATAGTCACTGCAGAGCGGTCACTGAGCGGCAGTCGAAGTGACCGTGGTTCGCCGCCAGATTAATCTACAAACATGGATTAATCTGGCGAACCCGCCAAGATTTACCTTGCGGCAAATCTCAATCAGCACGAAGGGGACAATAATGCTAGATTTAAATGATATTTTTAATATTGGGCTGCTCACAATCATTGCGGTATTCGCATTCTGCTTCTTTTATGACCGGATAACCAAGTTAAAAGCAAAATTTCGGGAACCAAAATCTTTTTGGGAAATGCTTCAAAAGATAAAATCAAAAGAAATTGCTACTGTAAACTACAAAAAAGCATGGCAGCAAAATTCCCGTATTTCAAAAGAAGATTTCGCATCAATCCCGGAAGATGAACGGGCAGAAATTTTGTATGATCTGGCTTCTTTTTTCATTTTCAACGGTGAAAATAAAAGCGATGAAGAAAAATTTGCAGCTTTTTCTGCACCGCTCAAAATTGTTTACAGCATCATGAGCTTTGAAGCTGATGTAAACTGCGACGGCTTGAACGGCTATTTCATCGGCTCTCACGGTTTTATGGCTTTTGATGTGCTTAAATCTTTGAATATAATCGGTTCAAGAGAAGCTTCTGCAATTCTTCAAGACGCGCTCAAAGTCATCAACTCGGAAGGCAAATCTGAATCAGAGCTGAAACAAGCAATCATCGACGAAGATATCGACGAGCTGTATGACGACAGCAACATGGTTGAACAGCTCAATGATTTAGACAGCAAATTTTATGCGATGAACGAAAATCTTTCAGAATTGCTTAAAGCATATGTTTCGCAGAATGTTGAAGAAGCGTAATAACCGGCTTTATTTAGTGCAGAGATTCCAAAACGTTCGACCGCAGCAGATTAAGCCTTATACTTTTTCAGCGACACTTCGATAATCCATTCGCACAATTCGGCGAAAGACTTGCCGATTGCGGCGGCTTCTTGCGGCACAAGCGAAGTCGGTGTCATGCCGGGCAAAGTGTTTGCTTCAAGACAGAAAACATCTTCATTCGCGTCAACAATAAAGTCTATTCTTGCATAAGTCTTAATGCCGAGTGTGTGGAACACTTTGACCGCCGCTGCTTTGATTTTCTCTTCAAGCTGCTTTGTAATTTTTGCAGGGCAAGTTTCGATTGTGCTGCCCGCCTGATACTTGTTCTTATAATCGTAGAAGCCTTCTTTCGGTTCAATCTGAACAATTGGCAATGCAACGCCTTCGATTACGCCGTCCGTAAACTCGCGGCCTTTGACAAATTCTTCGACAAGCACCTTGCTTTCATAGCTGAAAGCTTTTTCAACAGCTTCTTTGTATTCAGTCTCTGTCTTGGCGATGTACACGCCGACGCTTGAGCCGCCGTTGCAGACTTTGACAACGCACGGCAGCTTAACCGGCGGCACATCAGACTTGCTGGTAAGCAGCACGCTTTTCGGCGTGTTTATACCGGCCGCAATGAAAAGCTGCTTTGCAATTGATTTATCCATTGCGAGCGCGGAACTTAAAGAATCTGTGCCTGTGTACTTGATGCCGAACAAATCGAATGCAGCCTGAACCTTGCCGTTTTCGCCGCTGTCGCCGTGCAGCGCCATGAACACAATGTCTGCCGCGCCGCAAAGCTCAAGCACATTCGGGCCGAAAAGCGCTTTTGAACCGCCCTTTCTTGAAGCTTTGAGCTTTTCAATGTCAGGCGCAGTCTCTTTTACGGGCGCAATTTCAGCTGCCCAGTCGCGGCCGCTTTCAAATGCTGTGGCGGCATCGCCTTCAAAACCCATAAAAATGTCTAAAAGAATTACGGAATGTCCGTTAGATTTTAATGCTTTATAAATCTGGCAGCCCGAAGAAAGCGAAACATCTCTTTCTGTGCTCAATCCGCCAGCCAAAACAACAATTTTCATGATAAATGCTCCCTGTGGTTTTTCATATACTATGCAGCTTTTCTTGAAAAAATTCTACTATAAATAAATCAGAAATCCAATGGCTAAACACCTATCCATAAACCGCAAAAACAGATATTATCTTTAACAAGAATAAAAAACTTTCGGAGAGTATTTAATGAAAGAAGTATTTCAAAAAATCAAGAACATCTTGAAAACGGTTTTCGGCAGCTACAACCCGCCGGAATGGCCAAAGAAACTTGCAAGCACAATCAAGACAAACAAGAAAGTCAGAAAAGGCATTAAGATTGGCCTTATTTCGCTCGGCAGCATCGTCGGGGCGTTTGTGCTTCTTATTGCAGGCGTCTTTGTGTACGAGTTTATCGAATCAAAGAAGCCGGTCGAAATGACAGTTTCATATTCGCTGTCTGAGCCGAACATCGCTTCAAAGCCGATGGACTCAATAAGCATCAACTTCCATGGTTCTGTTGCGCCGCTTGAAAGCATAGACCAGCCGATAACAAGCGACATTTCAATTGCGCCTGCAATCGAAGGCTCTTGGAAATGGCTGAACGACGACTGCATTTTGTTCACGCCGTCTGAACCGTGGCAGCTTGGCACTGAGTACACAATCAGCTTCGGCAAGCAGCTTTTCGCGGAGCATATTACAATCGACAAGTCTGGAAGAAAAAGCTTTAAGACAGCCGGATTCTCGGTCAGCCTTAATTCGGCAGATTTTGTCATTGACGACGTAGACCCCAAAAAGAAATATATAACTTTCGAGCTTTCTTCGAATTTTCCGATTGCGGAACAGGATTTCTCCGAGCTTATCACCATTAAGCCTGACATGAAAAACCCGAAAAACGGCACAGTCGAAAACAGGGAATATTCTTTCAGCGTTTCGTACAACGACACGCACAAAACAGCATATGTAACATCTGAAATCATCGGAGTTCCGGCTGAAGATTTGACTTTTGACATCACCGTGAAGAGCGGCATAAAAAGCACAATCGGCAGCGCGGCCAGCACCCAAAAGCTTGAGTCTTATGTTTCAATTCCTGGCTCGAACAATTATGCGAAAATCAGATACATCGGTTCTGATTTGCTCATGAACGAAAACCAGGAATACAATCAGATAATCACGATTGAGACTACTGCGAAAATCTCAATCGAGGAACTCAACTCTCACATCAAGTTTTATCAGCTGCCAAAAGACAGGCCTGAAGAGCCAGGGCTGAAAGCAGTCAAAAACTATTACTGGGACGACACTCAATTTGTTACAGACAAAGTAATTAGCCTTTCTAAAAAGCTTAACATAAAAGCTTATGATACTGAAAACACATACGAAACGGTGCACAACTATTACATCGACGTGCCCGAAAACAGCTTCATTTACGCCTGCGTAACTGCCGGCGCTCATTTTTACGGCGACTATTATCTTTCAAAAGATTTCGAGGCAGTTTTCAGCGCAAGCAATTATCCGAAAGAAATCAATTTCGTTTCAGAAGGCAACCTCATCTCTCTGAGCGGCAGCAAGAAGATTCCGATTTTGACACGCGGCGTTTCAGACGTAGACGTTAAAATCTGGCGCTTCAAGCCTGATGAAATCAACCATATAGTTTCGCAGTCAAACGGAAACCTTAAATACTTCAGATTCAACTCAGGCTCTTTTGATGAAGACAACGTGGGCGAATTCATCTATGATTCGAAAATCGCCACAACTTCAACAAGCCCGAAAGAGATTTCTTACATCAACTTTGATTTCAGCAAATATCTCGAACAGATTCCGTCTAAAGATTTGCGCTACGGCCTCTTTCTTATAAGCATTTCAAATTCAAGCTGCAGCACAATAAAGAAGCTTGTGATGGTAACAGACCAAGCTTTAATCATGAAAAAGACCAACAAATCGGGCATAGACCTGTTCGTTCAGTCAATCTCAACTGGCAAGCCTGTCTCGTCAAGCAGCGTCAAGGTAATTTCGCTCAACGGCGACGTACTTGCGGCCGCCTCAACAGACAGAAACGGTCACGTCTTTATTCCAGAAATCAAGTCTGACGGCAACAGACCAGTGGCAATCACGGCGGTAACAGGCAACGATTTTGCGTTTGTGCCTTACAACCTGAACGGCCGTTCCGTAGATTATTCAAACTTTGATGTGGGCGGCCTTTACGGTGCGCAAGACCCGGACAAGCTTTCTGCGTACATCTTCAACGACAGAGGCATTTACCGCCCTGGCGACGAAATGCGTTTCGGCTTAATCGTAAAGGCCGGCGACTGGACAAAAGCCCTTGAGCGCACGCCGCTTGCATATGTCATTACAGACCCAAGCGGCAACGAAATCTGCGAGAAAGAGTTTTTGCTGAACCAGAGCGGCTTTGAAGAAGTCAAATATTCTACAAAAGACTGGTCGCCGACCGGTCAATATACGCTTTATCTTTATCTCAAGAAAAAGCACCCGACGAGAGACGAATACGAGCGCATCTTAATAGGAAGCGAAACTGCAAAGGTTGAGGAATTTATGCCCGACACATTGCAGATTTCTTCTTCGTTTGAGCCGCTCTCTTCTGCCGGCTGGATTCATCCGCAGAATTTGACAGCCGTTGTAAAGCTCAAGAACATGTTCGGTTCTGTTGCGGCAGGCAACGAAGTTAAGGCAGAAATGGAACTGAAGCCGGGCTATCTGCGTTTCAACAAATACAAAGATTACCGCTTCAACGACCCATATCTTGCCAAAGAAAGATTCTCTGAACGGCTTGCCGACACAACAACGAACGAAGAAGGCTACGCCAAATTCGACATCGATATGGAACGCTTCGCGCCGGCAAGCTACAGGCTTGTGTTTACGGCAGACGGCTTTGAAAAAGAAAGCGGCAGAAGCGTAACCACAAGCTCTTCTCTCTATGTTTCTCCGCTCGATTATTTGATTGGCGTAAAAGCAGACGGCGCGCTCAACTATATCAACAAAGACAGCAAGCGCATGCTCAAATTTATTGCCGTCGGCCCGAACCTTGAAAGCATAAAAGTTGACGGCGTAAAGCTTTCGATTATTGAAAACAGGTATGTCTCTGTGCTTGTAAAGCAGCCTAACGGCGTCTACAAGTATCAGTCTGTAAAGAAAGAATACCCTGTAACAGAAAAGACAATAAGCATTCCAAAAGACGGCATGGAATATGCCCTGCCGGTCGACAAGGAAGGCGACTTTATCCTCAAGCTTTTCGACTCAAACGGAAACGAGTTCAACTCAACAGAATTCTCGATTATCGGTCAGAAGAATCTTCAGAGAAGCCTTTCAAGAACGGCAGAAATCGAAGTGCGCATGGAAAAATCTGATTTCAAGAACGGCGACACTGCGGAGCTGCTCATAAAAGCGCCTTACGCCGGTTCTGGCCTTATCTGTGTTGAGCGCGACAAGCTTTACACTTACAAGTGGTTCTCAACAACAGAGCCTTCAAGCATTCAGAAAATCACAATTCCGGAAGGAATTGAAGGCAACGGCTACATCACGGTTATGTTCATGCGCGCATACAACAGCAGCGAAGTCTTTATGAGCCCGTTCTGCTATGCGGCGGTGCCGTTCTCTGTAAGCTTGGACAGCAAGAAAAACAACATCAAGCTTGACGTGCCTGACGTAGTTAAGCCTGACACAGACTATGAAATCAAGTATTCGTCTTCAAAGAAAGGCAAAATCGTAATCATGGCGATTGACGAAGGCATCTTGCAGGTGGCAGGCTATAACACGCCAGACCCGCTGCCGTTCTTCTTTAAGAAGCGCGCACTCGAAGTTTCGTCTTACCAGACGCTTGATTTGATTATGCCTGAATTCAACGTGCTCAAAACTTTGACGGCGGCAGGCGGCGGTTCAGACTTTGACGATTATCTGAGCCACAACTTGAACCCCTTCAAGAAAAAGCAGAACGCGCCTGTAGCATATTGGTCTGGCATAATCGACACAGATGCTGCCGAGCGCACAGTCAAATATCATATTCCGTCTTACTTCAACGGAAAAATCCGCGTAATGGCGGTTGCTGTTTCAGAAAACGCGCTCGGCGTAGCTGAAACAAGCAGCGACGTAAGAGACACTTACATCATCATGCCGAACTGCCCGAATTTTGCAGCACCGGGCGATGAATTCGATGTTGCAGTTACGGTTACGAACAACGACGTAGGCACAGGCAGCAACGCAAAAGTTAAGCTCACGGCCGTTACAGACAAGGCCCTTACGCCAGTCGGCAGCGCTTCAGCAGACCTTACGATAGCAGAAGGCCGCGACGCGACATACACTTTCAGGTTTAAGGCAAACGAAGTGCTCGGCAATGCAGATATTTTGTTCAAGGCCCAGGGCGCATCAAATTCTTCAAAGCTTACATCTTCGCTCAGCGTGCGCCCTTCAATGCCTTACCAAGTCTGGCTTGAATCAGGCATGGTCAGAAAATCTGAAAACACAAAAGATTCAGTTGACGTTGACAAGGTGCTCTATGACGAATTTGCAACAAGAGAAGTGAACCTCTCTTATCTGCCGCTGGGCTTTGCAAAGGGTCTTAAGTTTTATCTTGACAACTACCCGTACGGCTGCAGCGAGCAGGTTACAAGCGCGGCGTTCCCGTATCTTTATCCAGAACTGCTCAAGGAATTCGGTAAGGCTCAGAAAGAGGCGCGTTCCGCAATCGAGAATGTGATTGACATTCTTCAGTCTAGGCAGAAGAGCGACGGCACAATCGGCTACTGGACGCAGAAATCAGATTCTTACCCTGAACTTGACGCTTACTGCGCGCTGTTCCTCACCGTTGCAAAAGAGAACGGCTATTATGTGCCGTCTAATATGTTCAACAGGCTGCTCAATGCGCTGAAAGTTCAGGCTATTGACGGCGAAGGCTACGCTGCGGCGTTCTCAATTTATGTGCTTACGCGCAACGAGATTATCACGACATCTTATCTTGAAAGATTCGCAAAGACGCTTTCAACTTCTGAAAAGATGAGCCTTACGGGAATCTACACGGCGGCAAGCTACAAGCTGCTCCACATGGATTCTGAAGCAGAAAAGATTCTGAACAAGGTTAAGAAAGGCGTGGCTAAAGACTTGACCGTTTTCCGCTTTGAAAGCAACTTGTACTATAACTCAAGCTTCCTTTTCCTAATTTCAGAATACTTCCCGGATCATCTGAAATTGATAAGCGGCGACCTTCTTGATGACATTCAGAAGTCTGTAATCGACAGGGATTACAACTCATTGTCTGGCGCAATGACGCTGATGGCGATTCAAAGCTATCTTAAGGCTGTGCCAACTGCGTCGACAGGCAAGTTCACGGTTACGCAAGACTTCGGCAAAGGCACAGACCCGAAAGCGATGTCTTTTGAAGGCGAAAAAGTCTTTACCGGTACATTCGAGGCGGGCGCTAAAAAGCTGCTGCTGCAGAACAACGAAAAGACCAACCTTTATTATCAGACGACGCAGGCCGGCTTTATGAAGACGATTCCTGCCAGTGAAACAAAGGACAACGGGCTTGAAGTTACCAAAGTCTACAGCACTACAAAAGGCGGCAAGTCTGCCAGCTCGTTCAACCTCGGCGATGAAGTCTATGTCACTGTCAGAATCAGAAGCACGAACAAGTCTACTATTCACAATGTGGCTTTGGTCGACATGCTTCCGAGCGGCTTTGAAGCAGACATTCCTTCAATCCGCGAAAACGACAGCGAATGGAAGCCTGATTATATCGACATCCGCGATGACCGCGTAATTTTCTACGGAACGGCTTCGCCGGACGCAAAATCGTTCACATACAAGGCAAAGGCAATCACGAACGGAAACTTCGTTGTGCCGCCGCTTTTTGCTCAGGCAATGTATGAGAACAAGATTAAGGCAATCAAGCCTTATGATAAAATCGATATAACCAAGAAAAATGAAAAATAAAAAGCGCATTCTGATAGCGGCGGCAGCAGTCTTTCTGGCGGCTGCCGTTGCCGCTGTTGCCGACATTTCAATCAGCAGAAAGAAAGGCATTTTCAGCGGCATCCGCTTTTCAGGCGCATATACAGACTGCAACGGCAACCTCATCGGCATTTATCTTACGCCTGACGAAACTTTCAGAATGTACAGAAGCATAACTGATTATCCGCCGGACTTTATAGAGGCGCTGCTTCTGCAAGAAGACAAGCGCTTCTATCTGCACAACGGCATCAACCTCGGCTCAATCTGGCGCTCGTTCGTAGACACATACATAAAGAACATACGCCGCATCGGCGCGAGCACAATCACGATGCAGGTTGCCAAGCTCAAGTATCATCTCTACACAAAAAGCGTCACAGGCAAGCTCAAGCAGATTTTTCTTGCGCTACGCCTTGAGCTGATTTTTTCAAAGCAGGATATTCTTGACGCTTATGTGAATCTTGCGCCGTGCGGCAAGAACATTGAAGGCTTTGAGACGGCGAGCCAGTATTTTTTCAACAAATCGATAAAGCAGCTCGAATTTTCAGAAAAACTGATGCTCTGCGTGCTTCCGCAGAACCCGAACAAGAGATGCCCGCACCCCGGAAACATTCCGCAAGATTTGATTGACGCGCGCTCAAGGCTTTTCGATTCTTGGGTTGAAACGCACCCCGAAGACGCAGCGCTCGCCGAATTTATCAGCAGAGCGCCTTACGTGCTCTGCCGATTTCCGCAGAACGCGCCGCACTTTACAAGAAACATCGAGCTTTCAAGAGATGCCAAAAGCTTTTGCGGCAAGGCCGGCGCGGTAAAGACAACCTTAGACTTGCAGCTTCACGAATTTGTGAAGAACCAGCTTGAGCTTTACGTTAAGAAGCGGCACATTGCCGGCATAAACAACGCAAGCGCGCTTTTGGTTGACGCTTCTACAATGGAAATAAAAGCTTATGTCGGTTCGGCGGGCTTTTACGATGACTCGATTCAGGGGCAGGTTGACGGCGTAAGCTCAAAGCGCTCGCCCGGCTCTACGCTCAAGCCTTTCATTTACGCGCTTGCAATTGAGCAAGGCTTAATTCATTATGACACAATGCTTAAGGACACGCCTTCAAGCTTTAACGAGTATACGCCAGACAATTACGGCAACACATTCATGGGGCCGGTAAAAGCTTGGAACGCGCTGATTCAGAGCCGGAACATTCCGGCCGTAAACCTTGCGCGCCAGCTTGAGAACCCCGATTTGTATGATTTTCTGCTTCAAGCCGGAATTACGGAACTTAAAGACAAGCTGCATTACGGGCTTTCGATTGTATTGGGCAGCGCAGACTTGAGCGCGCTTGAGCTTTGCACCTTATACGCCGCGTTTGTCAACGGCGGGCTTCAGTACAAAATTCATGCCACGTTTCCGCATGAACCGAAAGACGAAAAATTTGCGCGGCAGCTGCTTACGCCGCAGTCTGCATACATCGTCAAGCAGATGCTTTTCAAGAACCCAAGCCCTTACAGCACGCGCCCGAAAGACGCGCAAGGCTTTGAGGTTGGCTACAAGACAGGCACTTCGATCGGCTTTAGAGACAGCTGGGCGGTCGGCTTCTTCGGGCAATATGTGCTCTGCATTTGGATCGGCAACTTTGACGGCGTGGGAAACAACGCCTTTATCGGAAGAACCGCCGCCGCGCCGCTTTTCTTTAACATTGCAGACGGACTTATCTCGCGCGGCAACGTCAGGTTTTCGCACAACAAAATGCCGCAAGGCGTAACCAAGATAAAAGTCTGTTCCGTTTCGGGCGACATCTGCAACGATGACTGCCCTTTTCAAGAAGAGACGTTCTTCATTCCGGGTGTTTCGCCGATTACGAAATGCAAAATTCACCGCAGAATCAACATTGATACGCGCACAGGCTACAGAACAGACGAAACTGACAAGCCTTATGTAAAGTCTGTGGTGCGCGAATATTGGCCGAGCGACTTGATGGAGCTTTTCAAGCAGGCGGGGCTGCCGCGCCTTGTGCCGCCGGATTATCCGCCGGAAAACACGAACCGCACATTGCAGCAGGGCTTTGCGCCCGAAATAATTTCGCCGCTAAGCAGCACCGAATATGTCTTTGATTTGCAGAAACCTTCGCGCAACGTGATTATTCTGAATGCGAACGCTGATGCGGGCACAAAAGAGCTTTTCTGGTTCAGCGGCGCGTCGTTCATTGCGCGCACAAAGCCCGGCGAAAAATTTGAGTGGCGGCCAGAGCCTGGCGAATATGAGCTGACGGTGCTCGACGACAAAGGCAGAAGCGCAAGCCGCAGCCTTTCAATCAGCACCATCACCGGCAAAAACTGAGTTGTTAATTACCAGCTGTCGCCGACCATCAGTTTTATCAGCAGTAACGTCAGCAACATTGAAAGAACAATTGTAACAATTGAAAGTAAGGCGTTTTCGGGCTGCTTAAAGAATTCCCGCTTTCCGACAATAACAAACTCAAAGCCTGAGATTTTGAATACAATCCAGTGAATAAGTTCATACATAATCAGCAGAGAAAGTATGCCACACAAGAAAAAAAACACAGCAAAATCTAACTTAAAATGATCAATTACAATGAGAGCCGAACACATCTTTACCGCAGCGACGATGCAGCAAGAAATAAGAATAACAATCAGCCTGAAAGCAACGCTTTTTGAGCCATTGCTAAGACCACAAAGACAGGCAACAGAAAAAAACACATAGATACTCCATATCATGTTAAATTTATCATTTATCTGTTCCCATCTGTGCTGTTCTTCAACAGATACAATATTTTGTTGCATGTCTTCATCCAATTTGCTTGCGTCAAGCTCTTTGAACACTGCTTCTGTTTCAGATTCTGCAATGCGATTAAAGATTGCCTCTGAAGATGTGAACATAACTGAAAAGAAAACCACCGAAATTAGCACAAAGCCGCCTAACAGCAAATATCTTACTTTCATGTTCCTCCTAATTGAGCATACGCTTTTTGTAGATGTAGCGCAACCATGCGGTAAGGCCGCTTAAAAGCCAGACAATGCCGACAGACCACCAGATACCCCAAAGCCCAACCGCCGGAATTGCAGTCATTATTACCGGCACGAAAAACCGCCCGATAACTTCGATTATTCCGTTAAGCAAAGCGAAAAACGCGTCGCCCAAGCCGTTCAAGATACCGCGTACCACATAGATTATGCCGAGGCAGATGTAGAAATAGCTCGTAATCCGCATGGCCTTTGCCGACATTTCGATTACATCAGCTTCTTCTACGAACAAGCCTGCAATCTGCCGCGCAAAAAGCTGAATTACCGGCACCATTACGGCGGTAAAAATCACCATCATCCAGAATGTCTTGTGATAGCCGTCTATAACGCGGTCGTTTTTTCTTGCGCCGTAATTCTGGCCGCAAAAAGTTGCAAGCGCAGCGCTCAAAGTCTGGTAAGGCTGGTGAATAATCTGCTCAATTCTGCTCGTCGCCGTAAAAGCGGCCACCGTCACCGCACCATAAGCGTTTACCACGCGCTGCAACGCCATGCACGAAATTGCAATCAGCGAAAACTGCAACGAAAGCGGCACGCCGAGCTTGACCGTTCTTATAAGGATAATCTTGTTTAAGCGCAAGTCGCTTTTGTCAAACTTAAAGTATTCGTTGAACTTGAACGCGTACGCAAGGCAAAGAGCATTTGAGACAAACTGAGAAATGAGCGTCGCGATGCCTGCGCCCCAAATGCCCTGCTTGAATACACAAACAAAAAGCAGGTCAAGCAGCGCGTTCAGTATACATGTGAAAATCAAAAAATAAAGCGGCGTGCGCGAATCGCCAAGGGCGCGCATCATCGAAGAAATGTAGTTATAGACCGAAACGAACAGCAGCCCCACGCACATCAGTCTAAGATAGACAAGCGAATCTTCAAAAATGTTTTCAGGCGTTTCAAGCAGATGAAGCAGCGGCCTTGAAAGTGCAAACGCCAGAATGCCTACGGCGAGCGGCAAGCAAATCATTATGTAGCCGGTATTTGCAATGCAGTTTTTCACTTCTTTGGTGTCACCGCGCCCAAAGCTCTGCGAAACGATGATGCCGCCGCCCGAACCGAAGCCGTTGCAGATTGCAAAGAAGAGGAACGTAAGAGACGCGGTTACGCCAATTGCCGCGAGAGCGTCTGCATTGATAAACCGCCCGACAATGATTGAATCCGCAAGGTTATAGAACTGCTGAAAAATGTTGCCGATAAGCAGCGGAACAGAGAAAATCAATATAAGCTTGACCGGATTTCCGGCCGTCATGTTCATTGTGGTGTCTTTCATGTTTTTGGCATAATATACCAGCACTGCAAAAAAAATAATCAGTGAATTTTCTTAGATTCAATATTTCACTTTCAAATTTAGAGTAAATCTTAATGAAATTTGTCATTGTCGGGCTTGACCCGACAATCTCAATGCCAATATTGCAAGATTCCCGCATCAAGTGCGGGAATGACACTTTTTACCAAAACTCGAAATTGAGTCTATAAGCGTTTTGCGTGTATACTAAAAGTAACAGATTGGTTACGCGCGGTTGATGGCAATCAGAAAGATTTGAGTGTATGCTTTCACCGTAAAGCTGAAAAGCGCCGGCGCTTGAGCTTTGCTAAAGCTTTAATAGGAGATACTATGACTTTTTGTGAGAAACTTCAGATTTTGAGAAAGAGCAAAGGGCTTACACAAGAAGAGCTTGCCGAAAAACTCAATATTTCCAGGGCAGCAGTTGCCAAATGGGAAGCCGGTCAATCTTACCCGGATATTTCGAACTTGATTCAGATAAGCAATCTGATAAACGTGACTGTAGATTATCTTGTAAAAGACCAGACTTGCGCCGTTGCACCTGCCAAAAAGCCAGAGACAAACATCGACGAAATCATAGATTTCCGGCTTGAAGCAAATGTAAATACTTATGCCGCCTTTTCAAACGAAGTGCCGTCTACGCGGCTTGATTCGCACGACTTCCGCTATGAGTGCGGCGCGTTTGTGTACCACGACACTTATGTTGGCGGCGAGCAATTTGCGGGCGAAGAAGCCGTGTGGAAAGACGGCAAGGCTGTTTATGCGATGAACTATCTTGGGCGCGTGCTTGACGAAAAATTCAGCGGCAACTTCTTAAAAGAAGCGTTACGCGCCGCCGACAAGAAAATGCCTTTCCGCGGTCCTGAATTTTATCAGTCCGGTGAATACATTTACAAGACTTCCGTTAGCGGAACTTTTGAGTGGTTTCAGGGCTATGAAGAAATTTTCTGCAACGATGTCAAAGTCTACGAGTGCTATTACCACGGCGGTCTGCTGCACTAAAAGCTGACGTAAGCAGGTACGCAAAGTTACTTGCACTGCAGCCGCCGCGAAACACAAGAAGCTTTTGTGAACAGTGGCCGCAACAACTGCTATTCAAAGCACTATTCTGCACCGTCTCCGGCTGCCTTTTCAGATTCAGACTTGAAGCAGCTGAAAAATCTGTCAAGCATAATTTTTGCTGGCTTTGACAGCAACCAGGCAGCAACCGAAGCCAGAACGACAAAAACGGTGCGCACAATCAAAGCGAGCGGCCAATTATCAGCAAGAGAACCAAATTTCTGAATTATTGGTGTATAAACGAAAATAATGACAAACGCATGAGAGAAATATATCGGAATTGAAGCTTTGCCTGCAAACTTGCATATTTTCTGAACCGGCTTGCACGGCTCGTCTTCAATTGAAAATTCGAACATAAGCACAAAGCAGCAGAAAAGAACAAAAACGAAATCGAATGCAGTCTGCGCAGCATAGCAAGCGAGCACAAGCAGCAATAATGGCAGCAGCACCTTAAGCATAGCGGCAATTTTCTTATTGCTTATGCGAATACTGAAACCGGCACAGAAAACACCCAGCCCCATATCAGCAAAGCCGCGCAAGAAACCATGCGGTAGATTCAGCCCCGGAACAAAACCTTGAGAAAGATTAAGATGCCCGAACACATTAAACAGAAGCGATAATATAAGAACAGGCAAAATAAAAGCCCAGCCGGGAACTCTGTCTGAACCGCCGTATTTCTTTTGTGAAGCTGTAAGAGCCCAGAACCAGATAAAGCCGCTCACCAGCATGACTGAAATGTACCATAAAGGTGCAAAGTAATCACCTTCATGACAAAAAGATTCAAAAACAGGAATAAATTCCTGAAGGAACAACATATTTGGTATAGTACACAATATATGATAAACGAAATTCTTTATTACAGAGAAAATAGCGGCAAATGAATTTATAGGAACCAACCCTATGAAAAAACAGGTAAACAATACTACAATGAAATTTATAGCTATCAATCTACTAGCTTTTGCAAAAGTAAAATCCAGTGCATTTTTATAACGGTTACTGCGGAATGATTTATACAATAAAAATCCGCTCAACAAAAAGAAAAAATCAACGCTTCTGTAAAAGCCTCTGGACAAATGATAAAGTTTCGGAAAGGTTTTGTAAAAGGTTTCAAAATGCAAGATAACCACAAGGATTGTGAAAATAAACCTGTAAATATCAAGCCTGTAATAATATGCCGTGCTTTTCTTTTCTGTGTTTTCCATAATATATAGAAGCTAGCACAGATTATGGCAAAAAACAATAGTGCAGCTTATTCATTCGCACGGTGCCCGTTCATTTTAGCACGTCACTTGCGGAAGCTCTAAAAGAACACGCCTTTTACAAAAATTTCGATGCCGATTCCGATAAGGATTAATCCGCCGAGAACATCAGCTTTTTCGCTCAGATGATTTCCGGCTTTTTTGCCAAGATGCAGCCCTGCAAAGCAGATTGCGAACGTTACAACAGCAATTATGAGCGAAGCTGTCAATGCTTCATGAAACCTGTAATCAGCAATCGTAAAGCCCACAGAAAGCGCATCAATAGAAGTGGCAATGCCCTGCAAAAGAAGCGTTGCAAAGCTAAGACTAATGCAATCAGCTTTTTTGATTCCGCCGTCTTCACCGCTTGCAGCATTTCCGTTATCGGCTTTTTCTTCGTGTACGGCTTCAAAAATCATCTTGCCGCCAATGTAAAGCAGAAGCAGCAGCGCAATCCACGGGATAAACTTGCTGAATTTGCTGAAATACTCGAGGAACGTGTAGACGCAGAACCATCCGGCCAGCGGCATTATAAACTGAAAAAATGCAAAAACTCCGGCGACAAGACACATGCGCTTTTTTTTCATGGCAGATTCGTTTAGTCCGTTCGCCATTGAAACAGAAAAAGCGTCCATTGCAAGCCCCACTCCGAGCAGGACGCTATTGATAAAGAAAATCCAGCTACAATTCATAGTACTGCCTTAACAAATAGAATTGGCAAGAGCAAAAAAATCCCGGATACAAATCTGTACCCGGGCTATAATTCATCATCGCTCATGTACAGTCTGAATCCATCTCTTGCTATACATGAGTCTCGCAATTTAACACAAGCCAGGCTAAAACCGGAATGTTGGCTTGTTACGCATCAAACGCTTGCTACTCCCCCATGGAAGTATGCTTATGCTACAGCAATGAACCTCTATGGTCAAGAGCAGCAAAAGCGTTAAATAAATCCTGCTATCATTATATTGTACTTAATCCGTACACGCGGATTATATGCTATAATAGACGTGTGCAGTTATCTGTAACATAAGATTGGAAGATGTAAAAAGGCTTGTCCATGAAAACTGTTTCCGTAGTTGCAGCTGTCATTTTCAAAATCTCACATGAAGGCGTCCGCTCTGTTTTTGCAACACAGCGCGGTTACGGCGAATACAAGGGCTGGTGGGAATTTCCTGGCGGAAAGATTGAACCCGGTGAGTCACCAGAATCTGCAATTAAGAGAGAAATCCGCGAGGAACTTGCTACAGAAATTCATGTCGGAGAGCATATCGGTACAATTGAATATAACTATCCCGCTTTTCACCTTTCAATGCAGTGCTTTGAGTGCAGAATTATCAGCGGGAACCTTGAGCTTCTGGAACACGAAAACGCAGCGTGGCTTACCGGCGGAAACCTGCGTTCAGTGAAATGGCTTCCGGCAGACATCACAATTCTTGAAAAAGTTCAGGCTCTGCTGACTAAGAATAAACAGAATGGATAAACATACTCAGGTTTTTTCAACATATTCAGTCAGCCTCTATTTTGATGACGCTTCTGCCGCACAGCTCCGGCACGCTGCTGAACGTATATCGCTTGTAACAGGCAATAACTACATGATACAGCATTCTGTGCCGCCGCATATTACGCTTGGAATGTTTCATGCTGCCGAAAATAATTTACAACTGCTAAAAAAAGTGTTTGCTGATTTTGCAGACGAAGCCGCCGTTTTCAGCACTGTTTTCAGCTTTTCCGGAGTCAATAGTTTTTATGACAAAGTCATTTTCCTTTATCCTGCAGAAGAAGCTGCCGCGCACTTTAAAGAATTGAATTTAATCCTGCATGAAATGTTTCTGCCTCTTTTTGAAGCAGGCGGAAACCACAATTATCTGCCATGTAATTGGTACCCGCATACGGCACTTGCGGTCAAGCTGAATCCCTATCAGTTCAAAAAAGGCTATGAAGAGACGCTGCGGCTTTATGAGGAAAAAATACTAAAAAGAAACACCATGAAAATTGCCTCACTTGGGCTTGCCCTCTGCAAACCGTATACAGAACTTTCCAAGTTCAGCATATAAGCTTCACCATGAAGTCCCGGAGCTTTTTCGCCGGTGTCCGTTCATTTTAGCACGGCGGTCTGATGCACTGAAAATACGTGCAGATGGCAACTGCTAAACAGACTGCCAGACGCACCGGCTAGCAGAAGCCCCACCTCCGCATTAATCAGCTGTTTTCTCGCGGTCTTTATCCAGCAGCTTCTGGATTTTTTTGTGCGGGTCAAGAAGCTTTGAAATAGAAGAACCTTCGTTTATTGACTGAATATAAATCGCTATATATTTTGTTATGTCAACCACATGATACCACGGCGAAGCTTTAACTTCATCGCGCACATAAGATGCATTTGTAATAAAAATCGCTTCAATTTCCTTGTTTTCGTAGGCTTTATTGAATTCTTCAATTCCTTTTGAAAAAAGCGCAAACGTTACGATGATAAAGACCCTTTTCGCGCCGTTCTGCTTGCAGTATCTTGCCACATCAAGGATTGTGGTACCGGTGCATATTATGTCGTCAACTACAAAAATGTCCTTGCCTTTTACATCCGGGCCGATGTACTTATGCACCTCAACCTGATAATTGCCGTCAACCATTTTTTCTGTGGAACGGCGCTTGTAGAAAACGCCCATGTCAAGCTGAAGCTCATTAGCATATCTGAAGTTACGGTTTGTGCCGCCCAAATCAGGCGACACAAAAAGCGCGTCCTTCTCGCAGAATTTAACATCAGGGAACTTTTTCTTGATTGCCTTAATTGACTGATAGCTCGGGAAAAGGCTGTCTAGCCCTGTGAATGGTATAGCATTTGCAACTCGGCTGTCGTGCACATCAAAAGCCGTAATATTCTCTACCCCGATATTCTCAAGTTCGCGCAACGCCACGGCACAATCAAGTGATTCGCGCGAAATTCTTCTGTCCTGCCGGCTTGCATAAAGCAGCGGAGAAATAAGGTTCAGCCGGTAAGCTTTTCCGCCCATTGCAGAGATTGTGCGCTTGAGGTTTTGAAAATGTTCGTCAGGCGACATGTAATTTACCTTGTCGTGAATCTCAAACGAACAGGAATAATTGCCGACATCCATCAGTATAAACACATCGTAGCCGCGGATACTTTCAGCAAGTACCGCCTTCGCATCGCCTGTTGAAAAGCGGATAATGTCAATATTGATTATGCGGCACTGCTCGTTGTTATAAACGTTTGTAAGATAATGCATTATGCTTTCTGCAAGCTTTTCCGTTCCGCACAATGGAACTAACGCAATCGGGTGGTTTGAAATCATTTTTTTCTCCCAGCTTTTATAATTAAAATCTGCCTTTTTCAGTTTGAATTATAGCGGAGGCACATACCCCAGCCGGTTTCTTCCGTACGTTTTGTAAAGCCCAGCTTTTCATAAAAGCCTGATTTGCCCGGTGCAGCCTGAAGCACAACATTCAAAAAACCGCCCGGCTCAGAAGCAGCCTTAAGCCTTGCCAAAAGGTCTTCCATCATCATCTTGCCAATGCCATGACCTTGAAAATCAGCAAGCACAATTACATCTGAAACATAAGCCGTGTAGCCGTAATCAAAAATGATTCTTGCCATTCCGACAGTTTTTCCGTCTGCCTTAGCTCTAACCTTGAATGCCGAATGCTTCAAAAGCTTTTTTACCTGCCTGTCAGTCAGTTTTGCCCAGCTTGTAGTGCCCCGCAGCATCTGATATTCTTTCAACGAGATTTCCGGTTCAAGTTTTATTTTCATTTTTCAAGCTCCAAGTGTCAAAAGCAGCATAAACTGAAAAGCCCAATTTTTTGAGCTTTACCCTTCGGTTATGCCGGCGCAGACCTGATTTTTGCCGTGCCTTTTCGCATAATACAGGAAAATATCAGCCTGCTTGATTATTGACAAACCTTCTTCCGTCGTGGATTTATCTGCAACGCCAAGCGAAACCGTGACTGTTTCGTTAAAATGCCATTTTTGTGCCATTACTTCATGGCGGATATTTTCTGCAATTACAGCCGGTGACAAGATTTCGTCTGCATAAATCAGCAGAACAAATTCTTCGCCGCCATAACGGAAAGCTTCGATTTTCTTTGGACGGCATCTGTAGTTCAGAATTTCGCCGATGCTCTTCAGCACGATGTCACCTGTATCGTGGCCGTAAGTATCATTCACATGCTTAAAATCGTCTATGTCGAGCATTATAACAGAATACGGAATATGGTGCTTTTCGTTTCTGGCAAGCTTTTTGTTCAGATATCTTCTATTAAATGTACCTGTCAATTCATCAATATAACTTTTCTGCTTTATCTTGAACGCAAGCAATGCAAGCGCAATGCACAAAAGCCCGAAAGAGCAGAAAATTATGCAGCTGCGCTTTTTTTCAGTCCTGATGGATTCAGCTTCTTCAAGAAGCGAAATCGTAGAGTTTATCTGAGAGTTACACATATCTGTGTAGCTCTTTGAATCTTGTAAGTAGATAACCGAATAAAGGCTGTCAAGCTTTTTCTGAATGAAGTTCTCAAGTTCAGGCGGCAAACCATATTCGGTTTTAAGTTTCAGCAAAGTTATGAGCGCCATTCTTTCAAAAGTCTGCTTGTAAGAATAATCGATGAGCCTTTCGATGCATGTTTTCAGATTTTCATAATCACCGTTATGCGCATAAATGCAGCAAGCCGCCTGATAAAGCGGAATTGTGCAGAGCTTTATTACGACGTCTTCAAACGGATAGCTTTGCGTTCCGCCGTGTCCTTCAATCTCGATATATTTTTCAAGAAGTTTTTCTGCTTCGCTGAATTTGCCAAGCTCAATCAGATTGCGCGCTTCATGCACTTCAGCAATCGGCAGGAAAAAGCTCAGCACAGGCTTGTCAGATTCATGTATAACTTGAGCGGCAACAGCGTACATTTCAGACGCAGACGCATAATTCTGGTTGTAATAGGCAATGTCACCTTTTATGCGGTAGATTGTAGTCTTCATGCGCGCTTCTTCTATGCCTTCGTTGCGCTCAATGTTTTCGATTTTCAGAAGAACCTGTTCCGCTAAATCGTAATTACCGTTCGGAATATACTGATAGTCGATTAAATCCGCATAAAGGTTCAGCATTGTCTGAAAATTTCTGCTTTTTTCAAGATAATAGAGTGCCTTTCCGAGCGAAGTATAATAATGCAAATCATCGCCCATTGACTTATACAGAAAAGAAATGCGCTCATTGATAAAGCCGAGAAACGAATCTGAATATTTCTTTGACGAAAGCTCAAGCAAAATCTGCAAGTCTGAATAAACCGTTTCGTCTTTGTATTTAACCAGTTTCAGAGAATTGATGTCATTTATAATCTTGCTTTCTTCTTTGCTTCTTCGCTGATCAGAAATCAGATGAAAAACTGCAAGTGCGGCTATGACCAAAAAGAAAACAGCTGCAGAAATCTTTATTATCCTGTTACGGAAAAGCACCTTCATAAAGTTTATTCTATCACAAAACAGCATTACCGTGTGATATTTTTCAGCCATCCTTTCTTGAAATAATGATGAACCACAACAGGCATCTTCTCGAATTCATCGAGATAAAGAATGAAATAAACCCAAAGCGGCGGCAGCTTGAGCACAAACGCAACAAACAAGCCAATCGGCACAGACACGCACCACATGCTTATCATGTCCATGATGAAGCCGAACTTTGAGTCGCCGCCGGCGCGGAAAATTCCACAGATAAGCACGGTGTTTGTAGCCGCACCTATAACAGAATAAGCGTTGATGAAGAGCAGCACGTTCCTGTAATGCGCCGCTGTTTCGTTCAAGTCTGCAATGTAAGGCAAAACCGGATAAAGGCAAATCATCAGCACGCAGCCCAAAACTCCTGAAAGAATTGTGATTCTCGCCAGGCGCGACGCATTGCGTTCGGCAACATCAAGCCGGCCCGCGCCCATATCTTTGCCGAGCACTATTGCACCGCCATAAGCCATGCCGAAGCAGAGAACGCTTGCAAGCTGGCGCACCGTGTTCACAACTGAATTAGCCGCAACAATGTCTTCGCCGAGATGCCCCATTATGACTGAATACATCGCAAAAGCTGCGCCCCAGACAAGCTCGTTGCCAAGAGCGGGCATTGAATATTTGAAAAAATCTTTTGTAAGCAGCTTGTTCCGTCTGAAAATACACGAAACCGAAAAGCCGATGTCTTTGTGGCATGAAGCATAAATAAAGCAGAAAATCATCTCGACGCAGCGCGCAATTGAAGTTGCAATGCCTACGCCGATAATGCCCATCTTAGGCACGCCGAAAAGCCCGAAAATGAACACGGCATTCAGCCCGATATTCAAGAACAATGTTGAAGTCGAGCAGATTGTAACAATCTTGACGCGCTCAATGCTCTTGAACGCGGCCTGATACATCTGCGAAAAAGACAAGCACACATAAGAAAAGCTCACCGCGCGCAAATATTTGCAGCCTTCAGCTATCATAAGCGGGTCATCTGTAAAAATCAGCATAAGAATGCGCGGGTATACGGCGGCAACAACCGCGACGATTATTTCAACTGTGCAGCAGATGCGGAGCGCGATGCCGAGCAGTGTTTTGATTGAGCCTAAATCCTGCTTGCCCCAATATTGCGCGCCGAGCATTACAAGCCCAGACGAAATGCCTGTAGAAATCATAAAAAGAATAAAGGCCACGTTTCCGGCAAGAGAAGTTGCTGCAATTGCAGTCTGGCCGACATAGCCGAGCATAATAACGTCGGCAGAGCTGACCGCGGCAGAGATAAGATTCTGAATTGCCATCGGGCCGACAACATTTGTCAAAGACTTGTAAAACGATTTTGCTTCACTATTCATACATTGTATTTTTACTATAATGCGCATGTTTTTTCTACTAGTCTATTACTTTAATGACAATCTATATAATCAAGGCTATAATTTCTAACACAGGAGTTTATTTATGGAAGAAAACAGACCATTGCCGCCGTGGGCAGACGAAATGCCTGAAGGCAGCTTTATTTCTTATAGCCCGACCTACAAAGTCGGCGAATATTTCAGCCTTTTTAAAAGCGGTAACGCCGCCGGAATGAAATACTATTTCTTTGACCCGACGGAGCACGGATACGAAAAAGGAAAAGCCTACCCTGTTTTGATTTTTCTACACGGCCGCTCGAATGCGCTTGAAGGCGATATCTGCATCAACTATACAGGCGCAGAATTTTACGCCACGGAAAAGTATCAGAAACAGATTGGCGGCGCTTATGTGCTTGTGCCGCTTGCAAATGAAAAGCGCAACGAAAACGGCGAAGTGACTGACACTTGGGGCGAAGACTACGCCGAGCCGCTCTACAATTTGATAAACAGCTTTATCAAAGAACATGCAGAACCGAACGGCGGCGCGGGCAAAAAGTTTTTGTTCGGCAATTCAGCCGGTGCAACGATGGTCTTTATAATGGCGGCCGCCTACCCTGCTTTTTTTAATGCGCTTGTTCCTATTGGCACAAGCAGCATTTCAGATAATTCTGTACTTTATCAGCTAGACAAGAACGGCGTGCACCTGTTCTTTGCAATCTGCAAGCATGATGAATTCAACAGCTATAAAGATGAAATTGTGCCGCGCCTGCCAGACTTAAAAAGAATGAAGCACTGCTACATTTTTACGCCCGAATGGATTTACAACGGCGATAAAGGCATTGCTTCTATCAATTTTGGCATTGAAATGGGGCAGCACTGCCTTGTAAACCCGATGCACTGCAACCTTATGTTTGACGACGGCACGCCGATGTATGCTGAACTGCCCGACGGTGTGCTCGGCTGGATTAAGACTGTGCTATAAGCTGATTATGCGGCAAGCTTGGGCGGTTGCACAGCGGCGCGGCGTGTGCACAGTGCGCGCCATCGAAGCAGCTGCCGCTCAAGCGTATTCGTCAAGAATGGCGGTTACTTCACCATAGTAGCTGCTGCCGAACATGTTAAGATGATTCAAAAGCTGATAAAGATGATACAAGTCACGGCGCTCTGCATATTCAGGCGAAATCTTGTTTATCTCGTTATAGGCTGAATAAAATGCCGGCGGCAGCTGGCTGAAAAGCTGCGTCATTGCAAGATCAACTTCGGGGTGTCCGTAATAGCAGGCCGGGTCTAAAATCCAAGCCTTGCCGTCCGGGCCGCAAAGCATGTTGCCGCTCCACAAATCGCCGTGCAGCAACGCCGGTGATTCAGGCTCTTCAAGATAATCGCTCAAATTATCAAGCAGGTGCGTAAACTTTTTGCGGATTGATGAATCAAAATAGCGGTCTGCCAGCTTGAGCTGCGGCACAAGGCGGCAGTCGCGGTAAAAGCTGACCCAGCTTTTTGACGGCGTGTTAATCTGCTTTGTGTGGCCGATGAAGTTGTCTGACGGAAAACCGAACATTGCAGGGCTTTTGCCCCAGACTGCGCCGCCGGAAGCTTTGTGCATAAGCGCAAGTTCGCGCCCGAAAGTTTCCCAATAATCTTTGATGCGGTTTGCCGGCTTAAGAAATTCAAGAATCAGATAAGAATAATCTTCGGTTTTGCCGTGTTCAAGCACTTTCGGAATTCCGATTGTGTTTGTGGCGCGCATTGCTTCAAGCCCGGCCGATTCTGCTTCAAAATAGGCGGCTTTTTCCGGCGCGTTCGTCTTCATAAAGACTGTGCTGCCGTCATCAAGCTCAAGCCGCCAAGCTTTGTTTATATCGCCGCCATAGATTCTCTCGCGGCAGGCAATTCTATCAACTATAGACATGATTCAAGCTTAACCCAACTCTGCCCTACTTTCAAGTTTTGTGCCACATCATGTAGCCGCAGGTGAACGGTAAATGCTCAAACTTGTGCGTGCCGACATGCTTAAAGCCGTGCCACTCGTAAAAGTTTTTGATAATCCAGCTGTCTTCTATGATGCCGAGCTTGATTGTGTCTGCGCCAAGCTCAACGACCTTGTTTTTGGCAAAATCAATCATCTGCTTTCCGTAACCGCAATGGCGCTTTTCAGGCAGCACCGCAAGATTGTTCAATTCATAGCTGCCGTCTTCTTGCTTTGCAAGCGAAAAATAGCCGGTCAGTTTTCCGTCTTCAAAAAGGCCGTACATCAAAAAGCCCCATTCAAAAAAGTTCACAAGCTTTTCCATCGGCATAAAGCTCGTGAGTCCGGGGCAGTTTTCCTTTGTAAAGCCGAGATTTGCCGCAACAGTTGCAAAGCTCTTGTGAATAAGCTCAAGCACTTCGGGCAGCTGCTCTTTTTTGACCGGCAGAATCTGAACTTCAGGCTCAACAATGCCAATCTGAAAATCGTCTTCGTAGATTATGCGCCCCACGTAATTTGAATAAACCACATCGTAAGGTACTTGATATTTGTCGAGAAGCGAAACTATAACGTCTGTTTTCTGCTTAAATTCGGCCGGCATGTCTGTTTTGAACCATGTGACAGGCAGAGCTTCGCCTTTATCAAGATATTTCTTCTCGTTTTCGTCATAAAACGGCGGTATTGGCAGATTAGCTCTGAACCATTTGTCTGCTTCACGGAACAAAGCTTCATCTTCAGCTGAAAAAATTCCGTCGCGGATGCGCCGCCAGCAAAGCGCGAACAATCCGGCCGGCTTTTTCGTCTTAAATGAAAGTTCCCTGCCCTGTATTCTCATGTATTTCTGCATATTTCCTCCAAATGACATTTTTTTATAATTCAGCTAGAATCATAGCATGATTCACCCGTTCGAGCCGGTTTTCGACCAAAATTCGCGCATTCTCATTCTGGGCACTTTTCCTTCGGTAAAGTCGCGCGAGCAGCAGTTCTACTACGGCCATCCGCAGAACCGCTTCTGGAAAGTGCTTGCCGCCGTGTACAAAGACGCGCCGCCAAAGACCGTGCCCGAAAAAAAGGCTTTTCTTCTCAAGCACTGTACCGCGCTCTGGGACGTAATCTCGTCTTGCGAGATAACCGGCTCGGCAGATGCTTCTATTAAAAACGCAGTGCCGAACGACCTTTCAAAGATTCTCGGCGCGGCGCACATAAGCCGCATTTTCTGCAACGGCACAAAAGCATTCGACCTATATAACAAGTATCTGCTTCCAAAGACTGAAATTCAAGCTGAAAAGCTGCCGTCAACCAGCCCTGCAAACGCCGCCTGGACTTTAGAAAAGCTCATCTCCGCGTGGCAAGTGATAAGCATTGTCACTTGACGTCATGCCGAATTTAGTTCGGCATGACATTTGCCTTGCCTAAATGTACTTCATCAGTTCAATTGCGATGAACAGCTTGCCGAGATTGTGGTTCGCGCCATGCAGCCCTTCAATTTCGTAGCTTGTCTCAGAAAGCACGTCGCCAGCTTCAAGAAAATCGTAAAGCTCAATTCCATGATAATCGCAAATCGCCTGCATACCCGAAAGTTCCATGTCTACAGAAATGCAGCCCTCGTTGCGCCGTGCCGCGCACAAGCCTTTTGTCTCGCGCAGAATCGCATCGCAAGACCAGTTCTTGCCGAGAACATACGGAATTTTCAGCTTGTCAAAAATTGACGCAAGCTTTTGCGCATTCTTTATAGTTATGTAATCAGCAGGCGGCGCATAATAATAAGATGCACCTTCGCCGCGGTAGCTTTCAGTTGGAACAACGAACTTGCCCTTGGTCTTTTCACCGTCAAGGCTGCCGCATGAACCGAACATGACAAACTTTTTTGCGCCTGTCTGCCAGCTTACTTCGTAGCAGCTGGAACTTGCGACGGCCGAGCCGGTGGGCGAAAGATAAAACCCGATTTCTTCGCCGTTGCTGCAGAATTTATAAACCGGAAAGTTGCCGTTGCAAGCCCCGATAAAGCCAATCTGTTCGCATTTGTAGTTTTCAAGCAGATATTTGCTGATTTCAGCCGAATAGATAATCATGCATTTGTCAATCAGCGGCTTTTCTGGCGCAGGGCCGTAAACGTCGCCCAGCTGAATTACCGAATTAGTCTTGTCATCATAGCAGTCTGTTATCATAGGTTCCTCCGTTATGCAAAAGCTATTATTTCCATTGGCGTTGCGGCCTGCGGAAAATCTTTGCGTATTTCTGAAAGATGCTTCTCAATGCCTGGCAGAATCATTTCAGTTACCTCGTTTATGTACCACACAGCCTGAACTGCGTTCATGCCGAAAGCGCGTGCAGCTTCAAGCTCATTGCTGCCGCCGTCGCCCACGTAAAGGCACTCATCAGGCAAAAGCTTTTCGCCAAGAGCGCGGCTCATGCCGTCAAGTGCAATCTCAAAAATACGGCGGTCCGGCTTGCTAACGCCAAGCTCAAACGAAAGACAAAGCACGTCAAAATATGGCGCAAGCTTAGACTGCCTTATAACTTCAGCTTCTTCAGAAAAGCAGTTGCTTATAACGCCAAGCTTCAGGCCGCGCGCCTTAAGCGATTCAAGCATCGGAATGATTTGCTCATTCATCGTTGAAAAGCACCGCTCTTTTGAAGCGACACGCTTTTGCATCACTTTGTCGAGCAACGCCGCGGAATAAACGCCGTTTTCTCGCATTATGCGCTCCACAATTTGAGCGGTTGTGCATTTACCTGTCGTTCTGTCTGTTTCAGATGAATCCCAGACGCTGCGGAACAGCTTTTCGTTTACGCCGATGTCTTGGCTGATGTGGCCGCCAAAATATGGGTTGCTCTTGTAAAGCGAAATGAGCGTTTCGTACATGTCGAAAAACACAGCTTTCAGCATGGTTCACCTTTATAAGACTTTTCTGTACATTTTAGCCTTGAAAGTTTCGCTGCCGTCAAGCTTGGTGTACTCGCAGTCTTCGTAAAAAGACATGCCGAGCTTTTCCATTACGCGGCGCGAACCGTAGTTGTCTACGCAGAATTCGCCGTCTATAACGTGAACATCGAATTTGCCACAGACATATTCGATGATTTTTGACATAGCCTCAACAGCCAGTCCTTTTTTCCAGAAATCATGGGCAAGGTTATAGCCTATGCGCCAAGTGTCGATATCTTCGTGATAATAAATGCCACCCGAACCGATAAGCTCGCCGGTTTCTTTATAGACAAAGCCGTAATCTACATTCTTTTCGTCTTCATACATCGAGTTTATCCAATCAACGCCGTCTTTTGTGCTTTTCCAAAGCGGATAAATCATATACTTGTTTACGCGCGGGTCGCCGGCCCACTTAAAGATTGCGTCTAAATCTTCAGACGTGAGCGGCCTCAAAACAAGGCGTTCTGTTTCTAAAACCGGTGGATAAATCTTTGACATAATGAAGCTCCTGTAATTGCAGATTTCGCGGAAGCGCACCGCAGTGCTTAATCTATGCGCGGAGCACTTCCTTTTATGAAATTATATTAGCATAAAATAAGAACGAAAATCATTAAAGTTGCACTTGAAACTGCGGAACTTTTAAGGGAAAGGGCAAACCCCTTCATCCGAGGCGCGGTTTTCCCTTTCCCTTAAACCCTTTCCTTTTCCGGCACGGCTTAGGGGCTTGCTTTGCGCCCCTAAGAACCCCCGATTATTCAAACATTAACGATTAACCTCCGCTTTTGTAAATTAATCCGGGCGCTGAGCGTGGTTCTTCTTTTCGCAACAGCTTAATCTACGGATAAAGTTCAATTGGCGAAAAGTGCCGCTTTTGTGGAACAAAACCGGCAGTCTGTATGTCATTCCGAACTTGTTTCGGAATCTACGGGCTTGACCCGACAATCTCCGCGAAAAGTTACGGCAAACCGCATTGACTGTAAATACAACTGACCTTAAAATGAAAACCGAAAAAAGGAATGCGCAAAATGAAAAAGATACCGTTCAAACTAATCATTATTCTATTGATTTTGATTATCATTCCATATTCATGCATAACCGCATTAGGAAATATAGATTGGACACCAGAATGTGAAAAAGCTTTGCAAGCTCACCCTGAATTTATGGGCATTGAACAAAAATGGTATGACAAACTTGGAACACATTATCTGGTTAAACTAACTGAAAACCGAATTCTTGAATTTGAGCAAATAGACACTCGGAACGGTGGCGGTAAATATGCAGGCTTGGAAGGAATTGGCGAATTCAAATTATCTAGTTATGTTGAATTCAAAAATGAGAGCTATTGGAAAGATACTTATGGTTCTCATGTACGGTTTCAAGATTTAAGTCAATTATTGGGTATAAAAATTGAAACAATGATTGATTGCATAGACAATTATGATAAGATTCTGGAATTGGTAAAAAAACTTGCACGAGAACAGTACCTTACAAGTCCTGATGTAAGTTTAAGATTATATCGTGAAAGGGCTTCAAGGCATATAGATATTATAAAAGAATTTCCTAATCATTTTGTTTTATCAGAGAATAGAATTGCCTGTATATATGTTTTAGCCATGTATGATTGGATTGCACAATATGAATGGGATGAAAAAATACCTGCTGATAAGCTAAGAAAATCGCTCGGTCTTGAAAATTAAATATTTTATCAAGAATGGAGTGTTTCCATGACAGAACGAGGTGATTCTGTCATGGAAAAAGTATATTCCATCAAGAATGGACTGTTTCCGTGACAGAATGGACTGTTTCTGTCATGGAAGGAGGTTTTTCCGTGACAGAATGAGGTGATTCTGTCATAGAAAAAGTATATTCCATCAAGAATGGACTGTTTCCGTGACAGAATATGTTCATTCTGTCAGTGAATGAGGTCATTCCATGAAGAATTTGAAACTCTTACAAGTTTTCCTTTTATATAAAGCCCGGTAGTTTTCGTAAGAAAACTACGCGTTTTGCCAGATAACGCTAAGTTTGTAGATTAACCCAAACGCAAAACGCACTTGCAGGGTGCGCAGATTTAGCTAAAATTATGAATCATAAACCAAAACGCGCACCCGTTTTGCGTAAAAGCCAGATTACGTTTTTGGCGCTGCCTTCGGCGCTTTCTTTGTTGTAGCCGCCGTATATATGCACAATTTCAAAACCGCACAGCTCGGCAAGGTAAAGCATTTCCTGGCGGTAAGTCTGCCGCATTTTGAGCGGGCGCACTCGCTCGGCAATCACGTTTCCGCTGTCATCAAGCGTTTCAAATTTCCAGTTGCCTGACATAATCTGCGTGTACGGGTCATATGAAATGGCGTTATAGATTTTTTCGCGATCCCCCTGCTTGTTCACATATTCAAGCCTGAGCGAATAGTCTGTGTCTTTTGTGTTCATCTGCTGCGCCTGAAAAACCGGATGCGGGTCAAACGTGTTCAGCGTAAGAATGCCGCCGTCCGCAAGGTTCTTGCGTATATTCAAAAGCGCGGCGCGCTGAAGCTGCGGCGTGGCAAGGTGCATAAAGCCGCTTCTTGCAATGATTGCGAGCGAATATTTGCGGCCGGCATCAAAATCTGTCATGTTTGCCGGAAAAATGTTCAGCTCATAGCCAGCGGCACGGGCTTTTTCGTCGCAAACCTTGCACATGGCTTCAGACAAATCCGTTCCGTCCGCCATGATTCCATGTTCCGCAAGATATAGCAGCACCGCGCCGGTTCCGCACGCAATGTCGATTACGCCGCCCCCGCCGTATTCACGTGCCAAATCAAGATAAAAATCTTGAAAACCTGCGTGGTTGTCTTCGTTCTGATACATGGCCTTCAAGTACAAATCATAATTTTCGGCCACATCCTCAAAGTCGTGCAAATCCTGCGGTGCATTGCTCATGTCGTTCCTCCGTTTTCGGTTATATAATAGCATGAAACAGCGGTCAGCGCATTAAAGTTATAGTTGAAGAACAAGCTTTAAAAATGCAGTTACACAAATTTTCTAAAAATATGATATAATCTGCATACAGGAGCGAAAATGGTAACAAGCGAAATCCGTTCAATAGCAGAACGTCTGGAACAAAGCGTTAAGCCTCAGAAAATATATTTGTTCGGTTCTTTTGCGCGTAATGAGGAACAGGCCGACAGCGATTATGATTTTTATCTTGTTATGCCAGATTCTGTTACTGACAGAATTTCAGTTTCGCAAAATGCGTACCGCTCTTTGCGCGGATTGAAACGCCGGTCAGTTGATATTGTCGTCGGTTCAGTTTCAGGCTTTGCCGAAAGAAAAAAGCGCAAAACACTGGAAAACATAATTGACCGCGAAGGTGTGCTGCTTTATGAAAAATAAAAGCGATGTAAAAGAATGGGTGCGCTTCGCCGACATGGACGTGCTTTCTGCAAATCATCTGAACGAAATTCAGCATCCGAAGCCCCTTGAAATAATATGCTACCATTGCCAACAGGCAGCCGAAAAAATGCTAAAAGCTCTTATTATTGCCTATGACGGCGAATTACAGAAAACCCATGATTTAGGTTTGCTTACAGACCAACTTTCGGAGTTTATAGGTTTTTCTGATAATATCTTAAATGCTGCTGATGAGCTTACGCCTTATGGTGTGAAAATCCGCTATCCGCAAGATTTGCACATCGAAGAAAGCCATGTTGCAAAAGCTCTGTATAATATGAAGCTCGTTTATGAGTTTGTTTCTGATGAATTGAAAAAGCTTTAAAAGTGTGTACTCTCACAAAAAGGCTCTCGTTGCGCGTTCTTGCCCCGCACCGAGGACGCATAAGGAAATCTATATACTGTGCAATTCAGCTTTCAGCTGAATTGCACTTCTGCGTCCAAATGTGCGTTGCAATCCCGCTCCACTACGCCTTTTTGGTGTTGCACATGTTTTTAAAGATGCACACCAATTACAAGTTTTGCCAGATAAAGCTCATATCTTAGAAGAGCTAATGCAAACCGCATTGACTGCAAGCATGTCTGACCTTAGAATACAAGTCGAAAAAAGGAATGTGCAAAATGAAAAAATATATTATTTCTGTTTTTGTTTTAATAATCAGTATTAACACCTTTGCATCTGGCAGAATAGATGCAAAGGTCATGCAGCATCCATTAGTTGAATCTTGTTATATTGATACTAGTAATGACTGTTTCGGTTGGGCATTTACATTAAAACTAAAAAATGGGCATGAAATCTATTTTTCGGATGTTAAATCAGATTTAACTTTCAACAAATGGAGTAATATACACTACATAAATGATGTTAGATTTTCAACTGTGGAATTTGAACCATTTAAAAAAGGTGGAGATTATGGCTGTTTACAAATTAAAGATTTTTGTAAAGCTACAGGTACAAATTATAATGATTTATATTCAATATTAGACAATTATATTGAATTTTGTAAATTATTGAATTCAATACCTTGGAGACTAGATAAAAATGCTGAAAAACTATGTGCAAAATATTCAGATAATCATTATGTCTATTTATACAGAGGCGGTCGTGCTTTAAATGAAGAAAACAAATTCATAGAAATCCCTGAAGAATGAATTACAATCTGTCCGATGGGAAGTAGCGGAATCGGGGATGCGGACTGCCTCGCGGGAGCGAGCGTAGCGAGTCTAATTTTCCAATTTCCCGCGCCGAGCAGTCCGACAGACACGATGCAGCGGATTACCATCGGACAAAGTAGAGCTTTAGCTTAAAACAGCAGAACACACATAAAGGAGCAAATATGATTTACGACATAACGCAGCCGCTTTTTGAATGTGCGGTTTATCCGGGCGATTCACAGCCTGAAAAGCAAGTTTTGCAGCGCATAGATAACGGTGACATCTGCAACCTTACCGGCTTTTCGATGTGCGCGCATAACGGCACACATGTTGACGCGCCGTATCATTTTATAAACAGCGGCAAAAGCATCGACAAGGTTAGTCTCGAAAAGTTCATCGGCAACGCTTATGTTGCAACACACCACGGCGACGTTACGGCAGAAGACGCAAAAGCGATTCTTGAGCGCGCCAAGCAAACTGGCAATGGCGCAGAAAAGAAAATCCTCATCAAAGGCGATGCAACCGTTACACTTGAAGCGGCAAAAGTCTTTGCCGCCGCTAAAATTGATTTAATCGGCAATGAATCACAGACTGTCGGGCCGCTTGACGCACCGATGGCCGTTCATCTTGAGCTGCTCGGCGCAGAAGTTGTGCTTCTTGAAGGCATCAGGCTCGCCGCTGTGTCCGACGGCGTTTATATGCTCAACTGCGCACCGCTCAACCTTACAGCCTCAGACGGTGCACCATGCCGTGCCGTGCTTATAAGCTGAAAACAGGCACTTTCCGGGTTATTTTCAGTTTAACTGTTGATTTCCGTGATTCTTATACCGAATTTGTCATCTATGACAACTATTTCGCCATAAGCAATAATTTTGCCGTTTTTAATAACAGGGCTTGGATAACCGGCGTAAGTATTCAATTCAAGAAGGATTTTTTTGTGAATACTGCTGATTTCTTCCTCTGTATGGCAGCACGCGCCAAGCTGAATTGAAATATAATCTTCGTTTTCATCGTAGCAGATGTCCGGCACATCAGGCTCATCAAGAATGCGCATTCCGAATTTCTCATCCATAACGACAATTTCACCATTGTGAATTACTCTGTTTTTGTAAACAAGATTCAGCGGGTCATAATACTTTTTGTCAAAAACAAGAATCTTGCCGGTTTCAAGCTTTACATTATCAGGGGTGAATCTTCCGAATTCAACAAACAGATTGTTCGCAATTTTCTTTGTATTAATTTCGCTTAAATACTGAAGTTCCGGCTCTTTCCAGTTAAAACCGAAAAAGCCAAGCGAACGGAGATTGTCCATAAAAAAGTCGCTGAGCTGAACATTCATCACGCCTTCAGTTTCACCTACGCGGAGACTGTAAGAAACAAGACAGCACATTTGATCGCGGCGCTGGTTCATTGTTGACGGGTTAAATTTTGCTTCGCTAAAATTTTTAGCTATTACAAGCCTCTGCTGTTCAGGCACATTTGCAAATTTTTCAGCGAATGCCTCGTTCAATAATTTGATAAAATCCTTAATATAGAATTCCCTCATAACATCAAGGTCAAAAGCCGTAATCAGCGGAAACTCTTTCGGGTTCTGCTTAATCAGAGCTTTGCCGATTTCCGGGTCAATCTCCACAACAAAGCCAGCATCATTATAGCTGTAATCAAAAATAAAACATGAATGCGGAATTGAACGCTGGAATTCAGAATTTGTAAGCTGGTCTACGCCTGTTACAGAAATCTGGCAGTTCTCGTTACGGCGGCCCGCAAAGTTTGCCTCAAGCTTCTGGCACAAATCAATAAAGAAAGTAGAAACAGCTATAAAATCTTCGCGGCCCCATTTGTCAGGTCTTGTAAAATCATAATGCTTTATCTTTTTATCAGGGTAATCGGTGGCAAGCGTTGTGCATGACGGCGGAAGTTCTCCGCTCATAATGTTCTCAACTGCAACATCAAGTGCATGGGCAAGCGCCGGAATAATTGAAACATCAGGACAGCCGTCACCACATTCCCATTTGCTTACAGCCTTATCAGAAATGTTTATCTGCTCTGCAAGCTGCTTTTGAGTTAAGCCTTTTTTGGCTCTAAGTGCACTGATTAATCTGCCTGTTTTAATTGCATTCATATAATTCTCCAATTTCAGACTTTTCAGCCGGAAAAAACACCGCCGTTTAAGCATCAGGCGTGTTCTAAAACTGAATCAGCTGCGTGCTTTATACAGTTTTTGAACACGCCTGTTTTGTCAAGCTGCCGGCATGTTCACAATCTTTTCAATTGTGCAATACGGCAATTCCAAGTGAATTTGCTTTCCATTAAGCTCAAAACAAACATTAAGCGTAACAAGACTGCTTATGTCGTTTTTAAAGCTTGCCGGGTCAGATTCCTTTATAAGCTTTTTCAGTTTATCCGAAATTTCAAGCATATCTGCTTCGCTGCCTTTTTCTCCTGCAATTTTTCAGATATTTGCAATTTCTTTAACCTGCAAATCCTTGTTTTCTTCCATCCATTCACGGTCACAAATGTCATCAACAAAAGCTTTGTGCACGTTTCTAATAAAGAACATATTAACGCTGTTAAAAGCTTCCGGCGTATATTCCGGCAATGCTCCTTCATACGGAATTACAACAAGCTCTTTTCCTTGCAGCAGTTTTGCACCAGCAGGAAGTTTATCCAGAATGTTTCCATTCTCATCTCTAGTCATCATATTCTACTCCTTTAAATCCCAGCGGCAGTCACCGGGCATGAATGTGTTGCAAGTCTGGCCAGCCTTGTGATTTTAGTATCATACGCTTTCACAAAAAATTCACCCGACAGCCAGTGGAATTAAGTAGAATTCAGGGTAGAATCAAAAATTTTTTATATGCTTTTACTAGTAATTCTACCAGAAGTATATTATTTAGCAAGGAAAAAAACATATCCAAAACGGCAAAAACAGTTTATACTTTTTTTAACGCTAAAAAAAGTAGGAGCTTAAAATGCAAAAAATTGGGTTTATTCTTTTAGTTGCGGTGCTGGTGTTCACAGGCTGCCTTATAGGCTGCGCTTCAACATCTGAAGAACCTGAAAAAAATGACATAAGCGAAGTTTCTTCTATTATACAGGAATCGCCTGCTTCAATTGAAAATCTTGAGCTTAAGACAATTGAGATCACTACACCAAAAGACGGAATTATCAGAGAAAGATACACATGCACATACGGGAGCACGGTGCGCAGCTTCATTGTTTGCAAAGCTGCACAATCTTCGCCGAAAGCTTTGGTCTTGATGCTGCACGGTTATGCCGGCAGCGGAGAGAGCTTTATGAACGACATCAGTTTCGATGAAAAAGCCACAAAGAAAGACTTCGTGCTGATTTTTGTAGACGGCATAAGTGACCCGGACGATAAAACTTCTGCGCCCGGCTGGAATTCCGGTATAAAAGACTCACCGAAAGACGATTTGGGCTTCTTGAAATCGCTTGTGGGCATTTTTCAGAAAAAATTCGGCATTTCAAAAGCAAAGACCTTTGCCGCCGGTTTCAGCAACGGCGCGTTTATGGTTCACCGGCTTGCAGTTGATGCTTCTGAAGTGTTTGCGGCCGCCGCAAGCGTTGCAGGCTTTCTGCCTGAATCAGTCTGGAACAGGCGGCCGGAAAAGCTTTCGACTGCATTTATTCAGATAAACGGAACAAAAGACGATGTTGTGCCGATGAATGCAAACGGTTCAGCAAAGTACAACAAAAACCCCGCAATTGAAGATGTGCTTGAATATTACAGAAGCGCAAACGGTTCAGCTGACAGCGTAAAGTACATTTCAATTGAAGGCGGCCGCCATTCATGGCCAGAAGAAAAATTCTGCGGCTTTGACGTCGACAAAATGATTCTCGATTTTTTCCTTGAAAGAAAATAATTGTACTCTGAAAGTTATTGCATTATACTTACAATAAATAATTTAAAGTGTTAAAAGGAGACTGAAATGACACCCATCGTTGTTGGCGCAATAATTCTTGTGCTTTTTCTATTCTTTCTGATTTCTTACAAGAAAGTGCCGAAAAACCGAATCGGCATCCGCGTCGGACCGTTCGGTTCAAAGACTGTAACAGGCAAGGCGATTTTTGTAATTCCGTTCTTGCAGAGAATCGACTACATGACGCTTGAAAACATTCAGGTCGATTTTGTTTCAAAAGATTCGATTCCGACACAAGACGCAATCAACATCAAGGTTGATGCGGTTGCGAACATCTCAGTTTCTCAAGACCCGGACACGATGAAGCGTGCCGCCGCAAAGTTCATCGGCTATTCAACAGAAGACATTGCACAGGTTGTTACGCCTGTTCTTGAAGGTAATATCCGCGAAATTATTTCGCAGATTAAGCTCAAGGATTTGATTCAGGGCGACAAGAAGGTGCTCTCTGAAAAAGTTGTTGAAAACGTAAAGCCGAACCTCTTTGACCTCGGTCTTGAGCTTACTACGTTCAACATTCAGAATTTTAAAGACGACAACGGCGTAATCAATAACCTCGGTATCGAGAATACTGTTGCAATTTCTAAAGATGCCGCAAAGGCAAAAGCCGCAGCTGAAGCTGAAGTTAAGATTGCGCAGGCTCAGGCAGACAAAGACGCAAACGACGCACGTGTTGCCGCCGAGCTTGAAATTGCCCAAAAACAGAACGAGCTTGCAATCAAAAAAGCTTCTTTGCAGCTTCAGGCTGACACGGAAGCCGCAAAAGCAGAGGCCGCAAAGGGCATTGAAACTGAAAACCAGCGCAAGGTGCTCGAAATAAAGGCTGCCGAAGCTAACATTGCAAAGCAAGAAAAGCAGATCGAGATTCAAGAAAAGGAAGTTTCAATCAAAGAAAAGGCTCTTGATGCAGAAGTCAAGAAAACAGCTGAAGCGCAGAAATATGCCGCCCAACAAAAAGCTGATGCAGAGCTTTATTCGCGCCAGAAACAGGCAGAAGCTGAAGCTTTTGAGCTGCAGCGTCAGGCTGAGGCAGAAGCTTTTCAGCGCCAGAAAAAAGCTGAAGCCGAAAAAGTCGCTATGGAAAACGAAGCGGCCGGTAAAAAAGCTATTGCCGAAGCTGTTCAGGCTCAGGGCGAAGCAGAAGCTGCCGCAATTAAAGCAAAGCTCGTGGCAGAGGCAGACGGTATGCGCGAAAAGGCTGAAGCACTCAAGCAGTACGGTGACGCCGCAAAGCAGCAGATGCAGCTTGATGCGCTCAAAGTCTATTTTGAGCAGCTGCCGAAAATCGCAGAAGCTTCGGGCAAGGCTTATCAGAATGTCGACAAGATTTACATGTACGGCGGCGAATCTTCAAAGCTTACAAAAGACATTATGACGAACGTAACGCAAGTTTCAGAAAGCTTGGGCGAAACACTCGGCATAGACTTAAAGTCAATTCTCGGCAAGCTTATTGAAAACAAAATTGAAGGCAAAACGCCAGACAAAACCAACAAATAGACATCATTGCCCGGCATGACCGGGCAACCTTACCTTAGAAACTAAGATTAATTAAGCGTATTTTCAGGCTTTGACCAACGAAAAGGTTGTATTATCTTCTATATTATAAGCGTATCCGCTTTCGGCAAAAAGCCCGGAAACGAAGCTTTGCTGCAATTTATAGTACACATCGAGATTGCCGCCGGCTTTTTCCCACGAAGGCGCGTGCGTGTCGACGAGCTTTTTCCACATTATACACACATCATCTTGGGCGGTTATCTCTTTTGTCTTTTCGCCAATCATGCCGTCAAGCACAAAACTGTTATAGATTTCAAAAGCTTCTGCCGCAGTTTTTACGGCATGAACCTGCATATCTTTTCCGGCTTGAAAGCACGAATTTGCAAGCGACTCAAGAAACGCGCCGTTCATTTTGAGAAGCTCTGTAACGGCAAAGGCAAACCTGTTTTCGGCAGTCTTTGTATACATTGCAAGAAATTGCAATGGCGCAGAGATATCTACAACTTGCGCAAATTCACCTTCAGGAATGCCGCCACAATTCATGTCGATATAATCCATAAGTGTAGCGTTGCCGCACTGCACGCCGTATTCCGCAATTTGATTGGCTATGCTCTCTAAAAGCTTAATCTTATTAAAGTGCCCGATTAAATCGGCAAATTCAGTTTCCATTGTCTGTTCCTTTATATGCGGTTCTTCAATCGAACTCAAGCATTTTCTCGTCAAAGTCTTCAGGGCTGCCAGTCCAGAAAATTTTTCCGTCTTTCATCAGGATTATTCTGTCACTTACGGTTTTAGCTTCATTAATGTCGTGCGTGACCATAATTCCGGTAAAACCAAAAGTTTTCTGCAGCTCTCTTATCAGCATGGCAAGCTTTTTTCTTAGCGGCGCGTCCAAAGCAGACAAAGGCTCGTCAAAAAGCACAAGCTTTGGTTTCATTATCAGAGTCCGTGCAAGAGAAACGCGCTGGGCTTCTCCACCGGACAATGTATCAGGGTAGCGCTTCTCAAAGCCTTCAAGCCCAAAATCTTTTAGAAAGGCTGAAGCTTCAGCCCGGGCAGCTTTTTTGTTCATTCCGTTTGAAACCAAGCCATAAGCAACATTGTCTTCAACACGCAGATGATTGAACAATGTGTTTTTCTGAAAAACCATGCCGATTCTGCGCTTTGCAGGCTTTTCAGCGGTTATATCAACTCCGTCAAGAACAATTTTCTGTTTTTCGCCCGGCTTGTCTAAGCCGCAGATAAGGCGCAGCACTGTAGACTTGCCGCTTCCGCTTGGCCCGACTATTGAAGTCATAGTGCCCTTTTCACATTCAAAAGAAACATCAATAGTCACGCTGTCAAATGCTTCATGTAAGTTTTCCGCTGAAAAATACACCATTAACCTCTCTTTTCTTTTTTCAAATTGAAGCTGCTGAGCGCAAAGAAAACAGCGCACAAGGTTCCCAAAATTACACCGGCTGCGCAGGCTTCATTAAATCTATATGCACCTGCAAATCTGTAGCAAAAAAGCGACAATGTATCAAATTTTGGAATTGCAAGCACCAAAGGCAGCGTAGTATCGCCTGCGCTTACGGCAAAAGAAAAGCAGAATGCATTCAATATGCCGGTGCTGCACACAGGCAGTATAACTCTTATCAATGTGTCAAATCTGTTTTTTGAAATGAGCGCCGCACAATCCAATGTTTCATTCGGAATTTTTTCAACAAAGGGGTAAATTATTCTGAAAGCCAGCGGCCATGACAAAAAAGTTTGGGCAAGCACCAGACAAAGCGGATTTCCTCGTCTTACCAGCAAAGTTATAAGCACACCGACAACTACGCTGGAAATTGACATAGGCAGCATCGGTATAATTTTCAGAATAATGTTCGGTTTTTCGGTCTTGTTTTCTGAAAAGCGCAGAATTACGGCATACAGAAAACCGAAAAGCGTACAAAGAAAGCTGGTGCAAGTACCCACATAAATTGATGATTTAAGCGACGGCAGAAAGCTTTTAGTTTTGACAATCTGCCTGAAAGTTACAAGCGTAAATCTGCTGCCTGTCTTAAGAGATGTAAAGGCATTAAAGACAATGCCTGCGAGCGGCAGCAAAAAGAAAACAAAGATTAACAAAAACAATAAGATAAAACCTGTAGTTTCGGCAAAACCTTTTACGGCTTTTCTTTCGTTAAGGCAGACAACATCAAGGTTTTTCACGCGAGAAGCTTTCTGCTCTATAAGGCTGTACAATATGGTCATTGCGCAGAGAATAAGCGTTTCGGTTATTGCAAGATATACAACATTATGAAAGTCCAACGTGCCTCTGGCTGACTTGTAGATTTCCACCTCAAGCGTTGTGTTGCCTATTCCGCCGAAAAGCAGAACCAGAATAAAGCTGAGAAAGCAGTAAATAAACACAAGCATGCTTGAAGAAACTATAGACGGAATAAGCTGAAAAATTGTGACGGTTCTAAAAACTCTTGGTTCAGACGCGCCGAGAAGCCTTGCGCTTTCGGCTGTTTCAGAGGGCAGCCTTTCCCATACGTCGCTTACATTTTTCATTATAATGGGAAAATTGTAAAAGCCGTGGGCAATTACAAGTCCGGCAAATGAATACAGAATTTTTACAGGCGGCTTTTCAAGCCTCAAAACGAACATCAGAAAATGATTCAGACCTCCGTTCAAACCGAGAAAAGTGACATAGCCCAAGGCTATAATCAGGGGCGGCACACAAAATGGAACAGAAGAAAGCGATAAAAGGAATTTTCTGCCGGCAAATTTTCTGCGTCCGCAAAAAAACGCGGCAGAAAGCCCTATAAGCAAAGACAATAATGTAGAACATGCTGCCTGAAGGAATGTGAACCAGACAACATGTAATAAGCGCAGCATTTTAGTTTTCCAAAATCTTCATGATTTCATCTACAGTTTTATCAAGAACGGCCGGGTCAACCGCCAGTGTTTTTGACGGAATCGGTGCAGCCTGCTCATAACATGCAGGAAGAACAACGGCTTTGTTCACCGGGTTCATCCATTGAGTTAGAGGCATAACAGACTGGGCTTCTTCTGAAATCAGAAAATCGATGAACATTTCTGCGCCCTTTCTGTTTTGTGCGCCCTTCAATATGCCTGCGCCTTCAACCTGAATCGGGTGGCCCTGCTCAAAAACAGGTGCAATATATCTGTCAGTGTTGTCATATTCAATATGACTTGCAGGGCTTGTTGTGTAGCTTATAACAAGCGGAGCCTCACCTTTTTTGAAAAGCCCGTAACCTGAGCTCCAGCCCGGAGCCATTGTAAGAATATTCGGTTTAAGTGCCTTCCAATAATCTGCGGTTTTATCGCCGTAAATAGCAGCTGTCCATGTTACAAAACCAAGCCCCGGTGTAGAAGTGCGTGGATCCATCAAAATGATTTTCTTCTCATAAACAGGGTTCAGCAAATCTTCAAGGCTTTTCGGACATGGAACATCAGAAAGCGTATCATAAATCATTGCAAAGTGGCTGTAATCATAAGGCGTCAAAGTCCAGTTTTTGCCAAGCTGAAGTCTGATTTCATCTGAAATGATTTTATCTGCATCAGCCGGTTTGTAAGACACAAGAATTCCTGCTTCTTCTGCTTTTTGCGCGATATTATTGTCAAGCCCGAGAATTACATCAGCCTGAACGTCATTTTTTTCTAAAACAGCGCGGCTCAAAACTTGAACAGCATCGCCACAGTCAACAAATGTAAGCTCAAGACCAGTCTTCTCTTCAAAGAGCTTTTCAATTTCCGGCCCTGCACCCCACTCGCTTACAAAACTGTCGTAAGTGTAAACAACAACTTCTTTTAAGCGGCTTTCGTCAGCAGCTTTTTTAGAGCAGCCCGAAAAAACTGCCAGAATCAATAAAATAAATGGAATAAATTTAATAGAAGATTTAAACATTATCTTCCCTCCGTCGGCATTACCCGGATCAGGTTGGAATTCTATACAGAATTCTATGGGTATAATCTCAGCCGTAAAAACAGCACCCCCAATAGACGTGTTAGAAAACTTCAGTCTCCGAACAGGTCGAATATGTTGAATTAAAATAGCACAAACAATAATTGTGTGCAATTGCAGAAGTGCAATTCTGTTCTGCACAGAATATTTTACACAATCACAAAATATCATGTTAGAATATTGAACAGGAGGTTTTATGATTCCACCTGTTCTTTTTGTAATTGCCGTTATTGGAATAATAATTCAGGCATTTTTTATCGCCGTTGAGCATAAAGAAAAATATGTTCCAGCCGTTGTGCTAAAAGGGCTTGCCTCGCTTTGCTTTGTAATCATAGGCTTTGCAGGTTATATGAGCTGCACAGGTGACCAGGCTTACGTAAGCTTTGCCAAAAAGATTTTTATTGCACTTATCCTCGGTATGGCAGGCGATATTCTTTTGAATCTTCGTTTTGTCTTTGATAAAATCGGACAGAAAGTGTTTTTAGCCGGAATCGCGGCTTTTCTTGCAGGTCACATTCTTTATCTTGCAGCACTTATTCCGCAGGCCGAAAATCTCTGGGGCTGTGTTGCAACCGGTGCTGTAATAGCCGCTGCCCTGCTCGCCTATATCTTTTTAACAATGGAAGTAAAACCGGCATTCAAGATTTTCGGTATCTTCTATCTTGGAGCAGTCATCATAATGACAGCTATTGCAGGCGGTATTGTAATAGCAAAACCTTCGGTTCACAACATAATGTATGCAGCCGGTGCCGTATTATTTACACTTTCAGATATAGTGCTTATTTTCAATACTTTCAGCGGTACTACAAGATTTCCGCTGCGCATAACCAATCTCTCGCTTTATTACATTGGTCAGCTGCTTATTGCATTCTGCCTTTTCTTTAAATGAACATGACAGAAAAGCGGAAGACAGCAGAATACATTATAAGCGAATCTATCAAGGCTGTTCTGCCAGAGGCTGCTGTACAAAAGGCACTGGAGAAACTGCCGCCAGTTGAAGGGCATATTTATCTTGCAGCAATTGGAAAAGCCGCATGGAATATGGCCTCTGCTGCTGCGGCGTGTCTCGGGGACAGACTTTATGAAGGAATTGTCATAACAAAATACGGACATTCAAAAGGCATTATTCCGCGGACAAGAATCTTTGAAGCCGGTCATCCTGTGCCGGACACAAACACATACGCCGCCACAAAAGAAGCCTTACTTATGACACAACACCTTACAGAAAAAGACTTAGTTCTTTTTCTTGTTTCAGGCGGCGGCTCAGCCCTATTTGAAAGCCCGGCAATAAACCCTGATGAACTTGAAACCATAACAAAAGAACTGCTGTCATGCGGAGCTTCAATACAGGAAATAAACACAATAAGAAAGCATCTCTCTAAAGTTAAGGGCGGAAGATTTGCCAGACACTGTGCTCCTGCAAAAGTTTTTGCGGTTGTGCTTTCAGATGTTATCGGCAATCCGCTTGATGTAATTGCTTCAGGCCCGGCATACCCGGACGAAAGCACTTCTGAACAGGCGCTTGCCATAGCCGGAAAATACAAGCTGACAATTTCTGAAGCAGCAAAAAAAGCACTTGCATCAGAAACCCCGAAAATTCTTGATAACGTAACAACCGAGATTACAGGCAGTGTCAGCCAGCTTGTTCAAGCCGCGGCAAAAGCAGCCGGACAAAAAGGTTATTCGCCCCTAATTCTTGCAGACACCGTAGACTGCGAAGCATGCGAGGCTGGAAGAATGGCGGCTTCTATTGCACGCTTTTATGCAGCTGACAGCAAAAAAACTGCCGTAATTTTTGGCGGAGAAACTGTAGTTCATCTAAAAGGAAACGGTCTCGGAGGCAGAAACCAGGAGCTTGCCATTGCCGCCGCCGAAGGTATAAGCGGACTTAAAAATGCCGCTGTCTTTTCAATAGGTTCGGACGGAACAGACGGACCTACAGATGCAGCAGGCGGCTACGTTGACGGCAGCACAAAAGACAAACTGCTGAAAAAAGGTATTTCCATTTATAAAGTGCTTTCTGAAAATGATGCTTATCATGCGCTTAAAGCCTGTGACGGCCTAATCAAAACAGGCCCTACAGGCACAAACGTAAATGATGTTACAGTAATATTGATCAACTGATAAAAGCAGACTGTATGGCAGAAGCCAGAAACGCAATTATTTGATGATTATGCAGTTCCGGCCGCTTTGTTTAGCTTCATACATCGCCTGGTCTACACGGTCAAAGACAACACTTGTGGTGTCGCCTTTCTTCAGTTCTGTAAGACCGATGCTGCATGTAAGATTTCCGACTTTTTCAAATTCTACATCGGCAATCAAATCTTTCAGCAGCTTTGCAAGAAATTTAGTCTTTTCCATGTTCATGTCATAGCAGACGCAGACAAATTCTTCGCCGCCCCACCGGCCGATTTTGATATCATAATCTTTTATGAGACCGACAATTGCATCGACAAACTGCTTGAGAACAATATCGCCGGTAGAATGTCCGAAACGGTCATTCACAGTCTTGAAATAATCAATATCAATCATCATATAAGAAACTGGCTTGCCGGTTGAATTGAACAATTCAATTGAGTTATTTATTTCAGTTTCAATTCTTCCGTGATTGAAAATTGAAGTAAGGGCGTCTTTTGAAGCAAGTTCCTCGTATTTCTTCAATGTATCAAAAAGCTTGATTGAATTTTCATGAATATTCTGAACCATAAATACGAATCTGAAATCATCTTCGTTGGTTGTGTTTGCGCGGCTGAAAATCAGCTTGACCCAGATAAACACGCCTTTCAGGTTTTTCATCTGGCAGTCAAAAGAGGTTGTTCTGCCCGGCACAAGATTTTTCTTAAGATATTCAGGGTCGGTGCGCTCAAGGAACAGCTTCTGATCTTCAGGCCAAATCATGTTCACAATCATCATGCGCCATGTGGTATATTTGACGTCATAATTCTGCGGGTTATTTGAAATTTCAGTTACATTGATACTGTATGCAATATCTTTGATGAGATCTACATACATAGAAAAAAGGAATGTGCTTTGAATGGTGTCTATCTTTCTGTCTGTAAGGAATTCACGGAGATATTCGCTGTTGTCAAGCTCATCAAGGATGAACATGTAATTATTTCCGTCTTCATCAAGAGGATAAATTGAAATCTGAATCAGATGGATTTTATCTTCAAAAGACAGCTTTATCCGGTCAACATACTTTCCTTTAAATTGACCGATCATCGGAATAAAGACATGATAATCGTCAGCAATCTTGTCTGATTTATCACTAAAATGAAACCATAATTTTTCAACAAGATTTTTATAACTTCCGTCTGCTTCAAGAAATCTTTCAAAAAGACCTTCTTTTTTTATTGTGTGATAGCTGTCGTTCTTAGCATCAACAATAAGTATCGCGTCAATCTCATTGAATAGTAAATCTGAAACATATTCCTTTGTATAGCTGTTCATATTCACTATTATTACACCTGCTTGCAAAGTTTTCAACTTTTTTTCTTCAGTCAAGTGATTTTTTTCATGCCTGTAACGGAACACTTAAAAAAGGGCTCGTCTAAAAATATTGTCATTCCAAACCTAGTTCGGCATGACAATATACACTTATTGGCTAGCTCTCTGCTCAAATTCAAGCTATTTCTTGAAACGAATCATTATGTCTTCGTCGTAATATGTACCGTTGTCAAGCTTGAGCGCATGAAGGTTCTGGCCTGTCTTTTCAAAGCCCATCTTCTTATAAAGTGCAATTGCGCGCTCGTTGCAGCTTACAACTTCAAGCTCCGTCTGCTCGTAGCCGATTTTATCCGCCTGCTCAAGAATGTAGCCCATAAGTGCAGAGCCGATACCGTTGTTCCAGAATTCCTTTGTCAGCGCAATCGCAACAGAAGCGCGGTGCAGCATTTTGCGCTTAAACCCTTTCGGGCTCAAGTCGCAGTTGCCGGCGATTTTGCCTTCAACGTCAGCAACCATCATGATTCTGCCCTGCTGATTAAGGCAGTCTGTCAGAATCTGCTTTTCCTGTTCAAGCGTGTAATTCACTTCATCAGGGTAGCGCAAGACAAATTCAGTGTCTTCTGAAGTCTTGTAAAGGTAATCAAGCATCTGCTCTGCATCTTCTGCAGTTGCATTTCTCAAAGTGCATTTTCTTCCGTCTTTGAGCGTCACGGTTTTCGGTTCTACGAGCATAGAATCTCCTTAAATAAGTATTATACGCATATTAAAGAAACTGAAACCGCTGTTCAATAAAGTTGCAGTTTAACTGTCTATTTCAAATACGCAAGATGGATTGGCTTTTTTTATGTAATCAACAAGATCTAAAAGAGCTTTCCTTTGAAACAAGAAATTCATACCTAGTCTTGGTAAATTGACATCATTAGAAAAAAAATCATAGAAACCTATGCTTGATTTGCGTACAAGTATAATATCTTTTAAATAATATACAGTTTTGCGTTTTAAGAACTTTTTTTCGATACATTCATTAGAATAGCTAAATGAATTGAACATATATACAATACTAATAATTTCCATCAGACTGAATATAATAATCTGAAAGGTATTGAAATTTCTTGCATTGCATAAACCAAACCCAAACAGCAAAGCAAATAAAGGAATTACGAACCACCTAAAAAATACACTTATTTCTTTCATTTTTTCTCCTTTTTATTCATGACTGGTGTATAAAGCCTCAAATGCAGCCTTGAACACAAATCTTCAAGTTTTACATCAATCAATTTACAAACTGTCGCCTTTAAATAATCTTATGAATTTCATTATATTAGGCAAGATCAAAAACCTGCTCCAGATATATAATAAATACAGAACTATATAAAAAAGGCAAACCATGAAAATATTAGTTTCAACGACAAGATTGTTCCATTCTGCTTCTTCGACTTCAATGAAATTTCCATTATTGTCTTCTAAGAAATACCTTCCATCTTCAATTTTGCTTCCATTTAGTAAAGAACCTTCCATTTTGTCATCTATACAGACTTTGTAATAGAAAAAGTAAATAACGCTTAAAAACAAGACAACAACAGATACAATTTTACAAACTTTCAGCAATGATTTCATCGCATGGCACTCCCATTAACCAGATTATAGCACTTATCGACTGGAAAATCATCAGCTCAGACTATTTCATCGTTACCAGCTCGTACTGGCGTGTGCCGATACCGATTTTTTCGGCGTGTTCGAGCGTCTCTTTCCAGCGGATGTTCGGGTTTGAGTCTAAGAAGTGGTCGTGGTGATGATGCCAGCCCGGCTTTGCAAGATTGTCTGAAAGCTGAGAATTTGGCATCGGCGCAGATTTGAGGCACGCGTCAACGCAAGCCTGATCAAGCGCAACCGGGTCGAACGACGCGAACATACCCACATCCGGCAGAATCGGCGCATCGTTTTCGCCGTGGCAGTCGCAGTTCGGCGAAATGTCGCAGACTAAGCTGATATGAAAGCACGGACGGCCGTGTACAACAGCTTTTGTGTATTCGGCAATCTTGCAGCCGAGAATCTCGTTCGCGTTGCTGTTCGGGTTGTAGATTGCATCAAAAGAACATGCACCGATGCAGCGGCCGCAGCCTTTGCACAAGTCTTGGTTGATAAACGCCTTGCCTGAATCATATGAAATTGCGTCAGAGCCGCACTCTTTTGCGCAGCGCCTGCAGTTCTTGCAAAGCTCCTGGTTTACCAAAGGCTTGCCCTGATTGTGCTGGTGCATCTTGCCGGCGCGGCTGCCGCAGCCCATACCGAGGTTCTTGAGCGCACCGCCAAAACCAGTCGCTTCGTGCCCCTTAAAGTGATTGAGCGAAATAACGATATCGGCATCCATAACGGCGCGGCCGATATAAGCTTCTTTGCAATATTCCGCGCCCTCAACAGGCACAATCACATCGTCTGTGCCGCGCAAGCCGTCTGCAATAATAACGTGGCAGCCTGTCGTAATTTCGTTGAAGCCGTTTTCCTGCGCGCAGCTCAAATGATCAAGCGCGTTCTTTCTTGAACCTGGGTAAAGCGTGTTGCAGTCTGTCAAGAACGGTTTACCGCCACATTCCTTTACGATGTCGGCTACAGCTTTTGCATAATTCGGGCGAAGATACGCCACGTTGCCAAGTTCGCCAAAGTGAATCTTGATTGCGACAAATTTATTCTGCATGTCAATCGAAGTAATGCCTGCTTTGCGGCAAAGCCGCTTCAGTTTTTCAGGCATACTTGTGCCGTTATAATTTGTTCTGAAATCAGTGAAATAGACCTTTGATTTTTCCATGATGCGCTCCTGTTTTTTTCATTTGCTCCTGTTTCTGATTGTAAAACGGTTTTACCAAATTGAACAGCTGAAAAATTAAAAAAAGAAATTGATATAACATATTATTAATCAGCAAACTTCAAGAAATACAGCAATCCACATGATACAGCTAACGCCAGAAACAAAAAAAAGAGGCTGTCCAAAGTATCGGACAGCCCCACTCTGTGAGCAAAAAATGATTGTTCAGTTGTTTTCCATATTAGAATACGGCAACAACTTCGCCGTTCGGATATTTTTCTGAAAGGTATTTCTTAACCTTGTCAGACTGCAAAGCCTTTACAAGAGCCTTGATTTCTTCTCTGTTTTCGTTACCAGCCTTTACAGCGATAATGTTTACATAAGGAGAAGAAGACCCTTCAACAAAAAGACCGTCTTTCTTTGCGCTCAAACCAGCCGGAAGAGCGTAGTTACCGTTGATAACAGCACCGCCGACATCGTTGAGAGTTCTCGGCAATGTTGCAGCGTCAATTTCCTTGAACTTGAGCTTGAGCGGGTTCTTTACAATGTCGATTGGTGTCGCATTGATTCCAACACCAGCTTTCAAAGTGATCAGACCTGCTTCCTGCAAAAGAAGAAGTGCACGTGCTTCGTTTGTCGGGTCGTTAGGAATTGCAATAACTGACTTCTTTTTGATGTCGCTTATTGACTTGAACTTGTTTGAGTAAAGAGCAAACGGCTCAACGTGAATACCGCCGGCATTAACAAGGTGAAAACCCTTCTCTTTATTGAAAGATTCCATGTAAGGAATGTGCTGGTCATAGTTTGCGTCAATATCACCTGCTTCGAGAACTTCGTTCAAAGTCGGGTAATCTGTCATCTCGATAACCTGAAGGTCGATGCCCTGTTCTTTGAGGTCATCTTTAATCAGGTTGAGAATATCTGCATGAGGTTCTGGAGTTGCACCAACTTTAAGAACTTTCTGTGCAAATACTGATGCTGCAAGAAGCAAAACTGCAGCAATGGCAATAATCTTTTTCATAGTTTTTCTCCTATATTGTTGTATTCAACTTCAGTAGTTACCTACTGGGTTAGTATGTAATTAGGTATACATTTTATTTAAAATTATGTCAACTACCTTTTTGAAAGCATTTTATTTGTTATCTTCGTTCCGGTAAACTGAATAAGCGCAACCATAATGATAATTACGATAACAGCAGAAATCATTATGTCTGTGCGGAATCTCTGGTAGCCGTAGCGGATTGCGAGGTCGCCCAAACCGCCGCCGCCCAAAGTGCCTGCCATAGCAGAATAGCTTACAAGATTGATGACCGTAAGTGTAATGCCGGAAACAACAGACGGCATAGATTCAGGTACTAAAACCTTGTAGATTATCTGCCAGTTTGTAGAACCCATTGCCCGCGCTGCCTGCACAACACCAGGGTCTACCTCGTTAAGCGCGGTTTCTGTAATTCTAGCTACAAAAGGCGCGGCGGCTATAGACAGCGGAATGATTGTGGCAAGCGTGCCGACAGCCGTACCCAAAATAAGGCGTGTAAGCGGCAGAAGCACAATCATCAGAATTACAAACGGAAACGAGCGCAGTACATCTATAATGCGGCTCAACACAAGATTAAAACCGGCTTTCGGCGTGATTCCGTATTTATTTGTAATGTTCAGAAGAACGCCGAGCGGAAAACCGATTAAAACCGCAAAAAATGTAGAACAAAAAACCATCAAAAGTGTCTCTAATGTAGAAGTTCCGACTAAAACTAAAATCTGCTGCATCCTGTCCCCCTATTTTTTCTGCACACGCACGTTATTTTCTGAAAGCCATGCAACCGCCTTAGCAACAGCAGCTTCTTCACCTGAAATATCGGCTTCCATATAGCCAACGTCTTCGTCAGGCAGATGCGCAATACCGGCTGCAAGAATATTGAAGCACACATCAAATTCTTTTGCCATTCTGCACAAAACAGGCTCGCCGGTTGCACTTCCCAAAAAGTGAAGAAGATACGAGCCCTTCTTTTCTGTCCACTTTACAATGCCGTCTTTAGCATCAGAAGAACTGAGCGAAATATTTTTGATAAAATCGCGGGTTGTCTCTGTCTTTGGATTTGTAAAAATATCCTTGACTTTGCCACATTCAACTACGCGGCCGTTCTCAATTACGGCAACACTTTCGCAGGCGTCGCGCACAACTTCCATCTGGTGTGTAATCATAACAACGGTGAGGTTCATCTTCTGCTGAATCTCTTTTATAAGGCTTAGAATCTGCTGCGTTGTGTTCGGGTCAAGTGCACTCGTAGCTTCGTCACAGAAAAGGATTTCCGGCTCTGCAGCAAGAGCGCGCGCAATTGCAACGCGCTGCTTCTGACCGCCGCTCAAAGTGCTTATCGGTGCGTTCTCGCGGTCGCTAAGCCCGACAAGTGCAAGCATTTCTTTGACTTTGGCAGCAATTTTTTCTTTTGGAACACCGGCAATCTCAAGCGGATAAGCCACGTTTTTTCCGGCTGTACGCGAAGAGAAAAGATTGAAATTCTGAAAAATCATGCCGATTTTCCGACGCTCGGCAATCAGTTCTTTTTTCGGCAGATTGTCCACACGTTTATCACCGTAAAAGACTTTGCCGGAATCCGGTTTTTCAAGCATACTTACAAGCCGTACAAGCGAACTTTTGCCCGCACCGCTTTTTCCGATTATACCGAAAACAGTATTCTCCGGAATATCGAGAGAAACGCCGTCAACAGCATGAATTACCTGCTTCTGTCCGTTGTCTACAGAATCATAAGATTTATTTAAATTCTCAAGTTTAATTTGCATAGGCTAATAATGCTGTTTATAAGATTTTTTTTCAATAGACCTGTGAGCTAAGAATTAGTTACACGCAAAAAAATGCACATTTTTTCCTATAAAATCAGTAGATTTGTGATATAATAGAGCACAAGGAGTTAGGATAAAAAGCCGTCTAAAATGCCGTCGGCTTTTTATCCTACAAGTTTGCGTTGCAAACTTGCTTATTCACTGCCACTTCTCATTACATTGCGAAGTGGCTTAAAAAGTCAATCGATTGTTGAAACAATCTTCTTGACTTTTTATGGAGGAAAACATGAAAGAAGTATTTGACTTTATAAAGAAATGCGGAACTTATTATCTTGCAACAGTTGAAGGCGACCAGCCGAGAGTACGTCCTTTCGGAACAATAGACATTTTTGAGGACAAGCTCTACATTCAGACCGGCAAATCAAAGCCTGTTTCAAAGCAGATTGGAGTAAACCCAAAGGTTGAACTGAGCTGCTTTGACGGTGCAACCGGCGTATGGCTCCGGCTTGCAGGCGAGCTTGTAAACGACGACAGAGTTGAAGCAAAAAAACACATGCTCGACAATTACCCACAACTTCGCAGCATGTATAACGAAAACGACAGCAACTCTCAGGTGCTCTATTTCAAGAACGCCGAAGCAACTTTCTCAAGCTTCACCGCCGCCCCAAAAGTTGTTAAGTTCTAGCCTGAACAGCAGCGTGTTTGCCTAATTGGAATTGTCATGCTGAACTTGGTTCAGCATCTGCACTATGAATGGCGAACTGCTGCAAAGATTGCCCGGTCACGCCGGGCAATGACACATCGTCGAACCGGGCAATGACATATAGTCATTCGCAACGAAGTTTCAAGCAAGCACGGGAATGACAGCATGGTGCGGCAAGCTTTCACGCTACAATTGCTCGCGGAGAGAGTATTCTGTATCAGAGTCGATGATTTCGATCATCTTTTCTGCAATTTCCGGTGCAAACTGAGTTCCAGAACATTTCACAAATTCGCTTCGGACAACAGACTGCGGCAAAGAGCCGCGGTAGCTTCGGTTTGAAGTCATTGCATCGTAGGCATCGGCGACGCTGATGATTCTTGCATATTCAGGTATTTCATCGCCGCGAAGCCCGTCGGGATAGCCTTTACCGTCCATGCGTTCATGATGCCAACGGACGCCTACTTCCAGATTAGGCATGGCGGTTATGTTCTTAAGAATCTTGTAGCCGATTTCGGGATGCAGCTTTACTACGTCATACTCTTCAGCCGTCAGGCCGTCTTTCTTGTTGATGATTTCATCAGGAATTCCGATTTTTCCGATATCATGCAGAAGCGCGATGAAATATAGTTCTTCCTGCGTTTTCTTGTCTTTTCCAAGCAGTTCTGCAATTTTCTTGGAATATTCGGCGACACGGCGCGAATGTCCGCTCGTGTACGTGTCTTTAGCATCTATAGTTGTGGCAAGAGCTTGTGTAACTTCAATAAGAAGCCTTTGCGAGTTATTCCTTTCCCCTTCAAGCTCTTTTGTCCTTTCTTCAACCTGCTGCTGAAGGCTGCCTTGAAGCTTTATCAGATTATCGAAAAGAATGTTCCTGTTATGTTCCGTTCTTGAAATCTGTATTTTGATTATGCTCGCAAAAATGAATTCAATCATATACAACAACGGAAAGCGGATGCGCATCGTTTCTGAATATTGATAGCAGAAGCGTGAGAGCGGTGTCCAGAATCCAAGTATTATGAAAAGCAAATAGAACGCATTTGTAATGAAAAAGACGCGTTTGTCGTTCGTGAAAAACGTAAAGAATGTTATGATGCACATCCAAAGAATGCCGAAACCTTCATGACCGCCGGTTATGAGGAACACAAATTCCATGCAAAAACTGAGGACATATGCCAATATAAGAAAGAAACGCGCTTTTTTGGTTATTACTGTAACGATGAACGACAGCAGAAAGAGCGGCCCGTATATGAGGCTGACAACAAACATGGCTTTGTTGCCCTCGATGGCGGTGGTTATTGCCAGTATAACGCCAAGCAAGAACATGGTAAGCGAAATAACCTTCGCCAAGAGAAGCATATTGTCTTTGTCTGAATACAATTCTTTTTTGTATTCATCAATGCTTGCAGAATCTTTTATGTCCGGCATGTCTATCATTGTATATGATTTTGCACGAAAGTCAAAGATTATCGAAATTTGCTCAGCAAGAAAGGACACAATTGATATAACCGTGCAAGTTTAAAATGGTACAAATCTCAAGTTCAACTTGACTTTTGTATGAGTTTTGCTATGTACTGTTTGTACATTCTTAAAAAAATAGGAAAATCACATGAAAATTGCATTATTCACAATGGGAACGCGCGGCGACGTTCAGCCTTATATTTATCTTGCAAAGGCGCTGAAAAAACATGGGCACGAAACCACAATCGGCTCGCACCCGTGCTGGCGCAAGCTTGTAGAAGACGCCGGTATCAGCTTTGCGCCTATCGGGCCGGATATCGACATTGAAGAAGAAACTTCTATTATACGTGGCAAAACCCATAATGCTGTGATTAGCCTGCTCAAGACGATGAATTTCATTTTCAAGATTATCGAAAACTCATCGCCAGAAATCTATGAAAGCTGCAAAGGCAAAGACCTGATTATAGTTTCACATTCACAGATGGGCGCGGCAGAAGCAGAAGCTTTGCAGATTCCGACGGTGAACGTAACGCTTCAGACAGAGATGATTCCGCAAGCTTTGAAAGAACCGACTTTTGGTGAAAAGCTGTTCAATCTTTTCGTTGGGCCAAAAATCACGAAGCCGTACAACAAGATTCGCAAATTCTACAATCTGCCCATGCTCAAAAATTCGAGCGAGCTGATTTCAGGCAAGATTAACCTCATTCCGATAAGCAAATACGTTAAGGAGCGCAACAAATATTGGGAAGCCAAGAACATTCTGACCGGCTATTGGTACGAAGAAGCTGATTCATTCGAGCCGCCGGCAGAGCTTGCGGCGTTTCTTGCAAAGGGCGAAAAGCCCATGATTCTTGCGCTCGGTGCAATGTCTTTTGAAGACAAGGCTGACCGCGCCAAGCTTGATTTGTTCGTCAACGCGTTCAAAAAGACCGGCAAGCGCGCAATCATTCAGGGTTTTCAGAAAACGCTGAAAAATTACGAACTGCCCGAAACGATGATTGCTTGTGGTTCTGTGCCGCACAGCTGGCTTTTCAGGCAGGGCTACGCCGTGATTCACCACTGCGGTTTCGGCACTGCTTCCGCCGCCATGATTTACGGCATTCCGTCGATTCCTGTGCCGTTCATTCTTGACCAGACCGGCTTTGCGATGCAGCTTGAACAGAACAACGTTGCCGTCAAAATGATTCAGGCAAAAGACTTGAGCGAAGAACGGCTGATAGAAGCCATCAACGAGCTTGACGCAAATTACGCGGCACTTTCGCAGTCAGCAAAAGCTTTGTCTGAAAAGCTGCAATCAGAGCACGGCCTAGAAACCGCGGTTGAGCTGATTGAAAAGTGCTTAGAGAGCTGAATTTAGTTGACAAAATCATTCTAAAGCAATACTTTTTTATACAGAAAGTTTTTCTTTTTTATCTTGCCTTTTAGGAGGAAGCTATGCCTGATAGCAGTACGTGCGACTCGTATCCGGGTCAAAGCAGAATTAAGCTTTCTCCATACCTTAATTTCTAGCATTTTTGACCATACGAGTCTTTTTTGTTCTCAATCTCATTTTCACAGAAGGACTTAATTATGGTAGATTTAAACGTCACATTCAAAAAGACACTCGATAAGCTGTTGGAAGAAAAAAAATATCTGACTGTAAAGAATGTACTTTCAACAATGGCTGGCGAAGATGTAGCCGCCATTATACAGGAACTTCCAGAAAAAACGGGGCCGCTCATTTTCAGGCTTTTACCGAAAGAAATTGCATCAGATGCTTTTATTGAAATGGAAAGCGACTATCAGGAACAGCTCATTCAAGGCTTTTCTGACACCGAATTGACAGAAATTCTTGATGAACTTTATGTAAACGAAGCAGTTGATATTGTCGAGGAAATGCCTGCAAATGTTGTTGAGCGCATTCTTTCTCATGTTGATGCTGAAAAACGAAAGGCCATAAACCAGATTCTTCAATACCCGGAAAATTCCGCCGGTTCGATTATGACGACAGAGTACATTTCGCTAAGACTTGGAACTACTGTCGGGCAGGCGATAAGCCTCATCCGCAAAAACGGAATAGACAAAAAATCGTTTTACACATGCTATGTAACGAAAAACAAAAAGCTTCTCGGCCGTCTTTCCGTGAAAGACCTTCTGCTTGCAAAGAATGACGACATGCTGATTGATGACCTCATGAAGACTAACGTTATTTCCGTAGACACACATACAGACCAGGAAGAAGTTGCACAAATCTTTTCAAAGTATAACTTTATGGCGCTGCCTGTTGTAGATAAGGAACAGCGCATGGTGGGTATCATCACTTTTGACGATGCTATCGAAGTTTTGGAAGACGAAACGACAGAAGACATTGAAATAATGGCCGGTATGACACCGAGCGACAAGACTTATCTAAAGGCAAGCCCTTTCAATCTTTTTAAGCACAGAATCGGCTGGCTTATGCTTTTGATGGTCAGCGCCACATTCACTGGCATAATCATCACAAATTTTGAAAGCGCGCTTGCTGTTCAGGTTGTGCTCACGGCGTTTATCCCGATGCTTATGGATACAGGCGGAAATTCCGGCTCGCAATCATCTGTAACAGTAATCCGCGCAATTTCATTGGGCGAGCTTGATTTCAGCGATTTGACCGCTGTTATATGGAAAGAAATCCGCACAGCGTTTTTGTGCGGCGTGTGCCTTTCCACAGTCTGTTTCGCCAAGCTCATGCTAATTGACAAATTTTTGCTCGGCAACACAGACGTAACATTGATGGTCTGCGCCGTTGTCTGCTTTACGATGTGTGTAACTGTGGTCATCGCCAAAGTCATCGGCTGCACTCTGCCACTTTGCGCCAAAAAGCTGGGCTTTGACCCGGCTGTAATGGCAAGTCCATTCATCACCACAATCGTAGACGCGCTTTCGCTGCTTGTCTATTTCAGCATAGCAAAGACTTTGCTCGGTTTAGGTTGATAATAGTGCAATCAAAGCACGGCCTTGAAGCGGCGGTTGAGCTGATTGAGAAGTGCTTATAAAGATAATGCATAAAAATAGTAGCTTCAACAATTTTTGCGGCACTCCCGCAGAAAATACGATATTGGCACACAAGCGTGTTCGCTGCGCTCACAATTGTGTGCATATCGCATTTTCTGCTCCGTGCCACAAGTTTTTTGTTGAATGTTATGATATAATCACCTTTGTGGAGGCGAGCAATATGATTTTTGATTTTTCTAAGGGCGGCTCTATAATGCCGATGAACGACAACATGGGCATGGACAATGACGGCAATCTTCACATGCGTGTAGGCGATAATTGTTCGATGGACATGAACACTGGAGAGCTTCATATTACATCATCATGGGGAAAACATAAATCTTCACTCAACAATATTGATGACTTTGATGATGATTTTTAAGCTTACAATTCAGCAAAGGTCTTGAAACAGCGGTTGAGCTGATTGGAACTCTTACAAAGATAAAGCATTAACAAATATAAGATATTTCAGCAATGATTGCGGCACTCCCGCAGAAAACACGATATTGGCACACAAGAGTGTTCGCTACGCTCACAATTGTGTGCATATCGCATTTTCTGCTCTGTGCCGCAAGATTTTTATTGACATAATTCACGTTTACAAATTATAGTAAATTAAGCTCCTCTGGAGAGCTTGTTTGCCTGTACAAAGATTATTCAATCAGCCAGAACTTAATATTTTTTCTTGGTGTCAGAATACTGTCACTAATGATCACGGGTAAAAATTCAGACAGTTTACCGACACGAAGGATAAATATTATGAAATCAATCGATTATTTTAAATTTCAAGCAAAGCATCTTCATAAAGATTTTGAAACTCGCGTTTATATCGAAGATAAAAATCTATATCAATATAAACCAAAATATTTTGATATAGAAAAAATCTTTGATGATTTCAATTTGCCACATCAAAATGATAGTTTTGACTACCGTTTGACAAATGCACAATACACTATTGCGTTACTTGCTGGGTTTTCAGGCTGGAATGATTTGAGTAAAGCAAATGAACAAGAACGTGAAGCAGCTAAAGAAAAGCTTAATTCCTGTAAGTACATATTAAAACCTATAAAAGAAGCAAATGCTGTTTCTAAAATTACAGAAGAAACGAAAAAGAAACTTCCTGCTCCAGAAAATCTATATGCATGGATTACCACTAATGGCGTTCTAGGTATCAATGTTTCATTTTCATTTGATTCTGTAGAATATGCAGATTCTTATATGATTTATTATTCTGATGAAAATGATGTTTTTACTGCAAAGCCTTTGGCAGGAGGAAAGTTTTCACCGATAAATTATGTTTATCGCGGAAACAGACAACCAGCAAAATTTTATTGGGTTCGCGCATTTGACGGCAAAGAATATGGCGAATGGTCTGCCATTGCAGAAAGAAACAGATAAAGTGGAGACAAAATAATGACAAAACAAATAAAATTACCTTGCGGAATAAATAAGAACGGTGAAATTGTTTATATTGAGAATGCAAAAAATGGCTTGGCTTGTGAATGTGTTTGCCCTGGTTGTAAACAGCCGTTAATTGCAAAAAATGGCGGTAGTAAACGAGAAGCTCATTTTGCACATTTAAATACAGTAGAATGTGAACATGGGTATCAGTCTGCTCTGCATTATCTAGCGAAAGATTTGTTTTTAGAGATTCAATATCTGACATTTATCAAAAATGGGAAAGTTGAACGATACAAAATTGATAAAGTCGAAATCGAACAAAGATTAGATACAATTATTCCAGATCTTATTGTTATTTGTGATGGAAAACCATTCATTGTCGAAATTTTTGTTACTCATGCCCTTGATGATGAAAAGAAAGCAAAGATAAAATCTATGATGGTATCTACGATAGAGATAGATCTTTCAAGATTTCATAACGAGCTTATCACTAAAGATGCACTACGCCAAGAATTATGCAATCCCGATAACTTTAGTTGGATATATGATGCAGATGAAGATTTGATTGAATATAAAAAAGAAATCATCAAGCAATACGGATTAAAAAGAGCTATTGAATCTTGGCATGCAGTTCAATGCCCATTGTTGGTAAATCAACCTAACCAATATGCAAAATTTGTAAGTATGAAATTTTGTATTCATTGCCCTGATTGTTTTTATCAATTTGGTCAAAAATTCATACACTGTGGAAAAATTTTGCCTATGCCTCTTAGCAATGAAACACGAAGCAAATTATTCCCTAATATCTTTATAAATGACAGAATAGTTATGGTTGATAGTAAATTTCAAAGATACCAAGAATCTTTCAACAAAAATTTAGAAGAAGCTATAAAAGCGCAATTCAACGATTATTATTTATTAAGACAGCAAGTAATAAACATTGCAGCACAACAATATAGAAGTCTTGAGCCAGATACTCGCAAAATAAACTATCATCATTCTAATAGGAGAAGGAGATTTTAATTTTCATTTTTGACAAAACAAAAATTCGTAGTCTTGAAACAACGTAAAAAATCAGTGAAATGATAATACTTGTTTAAGTCTATGTTATAATCAATCTCAAGGAGTTTTTATGAAAAAGACCTATTTCATTATTTTTGGTGTTCTGCTTTTGGCAATTCTTTTCAGCTGTTCAACAGCAGAAGGAACTGCATTAGTTACTGGAAAAGAACGTCCAGCAATAAGCCCTGACAAAGTTGTCATATATGCTGAACCGCCTGCAAAATATGAAGTTATCGGAATAGTTACTGCATCAAGTGATTCTGGCTGGACAGAACAGGAAGATTTAAATTATGCAATTGAAGAATTGAAAAAACAAGCCGCTAAAATCGGTGCAAATGGTGTACTTTTGGAAAATGTAAGAACAGCCGAAAGCGGTGGCGTTATCAGCTACGGAGTGTATGTTCCTATTTCAGCAAAAGAAGTTTCTGGCAAAGCAATTTACGTCTACAAATAAAACTAAGTCAAAGTTAATCTAAAAACCTTTGCACCATACAAAAGCCTGCGTAGGCGGATTTTGGTGCGCAAAACACTCTGCAACCCCGAAGGGGTGAAGCCGTTTTGCGTGACGGAATCCGCCGGGAGCAGGCTTTTGCTTTGCTATAAATCTTCTTAGTTTTCTTTTATAAACATTTGAGAATCTTTGTAAACCGCAGTATTGACTTTTAGGTTTACAATAGACTACACTTGGCACATGAAAAACAATAAAACTTTACTAATCGCATTCATTGCAATGTTTGCGGCTATTATTTCTTTCAGCGGTTTCTTCAAGATTCCGCTTGGCCCTGTTCCTATTGTCTTGCAGAACGTTTTCTGCATTCTTTGTGCAGTTCTTATTGGCGGTGTGTTTGCAGGCGCGCCGGTCGCATTGTTTTTGGTTGCAGGCCTAATCGGGCTGCCGGTTTATTCTGGCGGCACAAGCGGCATCGCGGTTTGGGCTGGGCCGACCGGCGGCTTTCTCTTCGGTTATCTGCTCGGCGCAATTATTGCAGGGCTTATTGCCGGCAAGCCAGGTGTATTTGAAAAAAAACTGACAACAAGCACAGTCTTGAAAATTTCAGCAGCAATCTTAGCCGGAATGGTTATCATGTATATTCCGGGCATAATTCACTTTGCAAGATGGGCTGAAAAGTTTTCAAAAGTTCCGGAAGGCAAAAGCGCACTCGCCTACACGCTCGGCGCATGCGTCATTCCGTTCATTCCGGGCGACATCATCAAATGCGTAATCGCAATTCCTGTTGCACTGAAAGTTCGGCCGGTTCTTGCACAATACCTCTATTCAAGCACAGCACCGAAAGCTTCAGATGATTCAGATAAATAACGTCTGCAAAAGCTTTCTCACGCCAGAAGGCAAGCTTGATGTGCTGAAAAATGTGTCGCTTTCCATAAAAGACGGAAGCTGCATGGTTATCGGCGGCGAGAACGGCTCGGGCAAGAGCATGCTCATGTCGATAATCGCCGGGCTTGAAGCAGCTGATTCTGGCAGTGTTGAATGCGGCGGCAAAACTGGGCTTGTGTTTCAAGAAGCTGAAACGCAAATTCTCGGCGAAACGCCGCGCGAAGACATTGCGTTCGGCCCGAAAAACCTTGGGCTGAACAAACAGCAGGTTGCACAAGCCATAGAAGATGCGCTTGCAAAAACTGGCCTTGCCGCCAAAGCAGACGCTCCTTCGCGCTTTTTGTCTGGCGGCGAAAAGCGGCGGCTTGCAATTGCCTGCATGATTGCGATGAACTTGCCGGTCATAATCTTGGACGAGCCTTACGCCAATCTTGATTACACCGGCGTAAAGCAGGTGAACGCGCTCATCAAGCTGCTCAAAGCAGACGGCAAGACGATTCTGATTCTTACACATGAAATCGAAAAATGCCTCGGTTTGGCTGATGACTTTACAGTTTTGTTCCGCGGCGAGATTGTCTTTAGCGGCAAGCCCGAAGATGCGCTGCAACAAAATCTTGAGCAGTGGAACATACGCAATCCGCTCAATTCTTACCGTGAATTGAAAGACCTTGTTTGGGAATGACCGCATTTTAATTGCATTATATATAGAAGGAAGTTGATGAACGAGAAACATTCGCTGTTCGCTTATAAAAGAGGAAGCTCATTTTTGCACAGATGCCCGGCTTGGATAAAGCTGCTGTTCATTCCGGCGGCAAGCGTAGCGCTTCTGCTGCTGCCGTATCAGTTTTCGCTTTTGGCGGCGGTGTGTCTTTCGTGTTTGGGCTTTATGGTGCGCATTTCTGCACGCGAACAGCTGACAGACTTGAAGCCGGTGCTTTATTATGCGGTGCTTCTCGTCATGTTTCAGATTCTCGCGCTTGATTATAAGAGCGCGGAAAGCATTGCAACTTCTTTTAAGACAGCGTTTTCGTGGAACAGCCAAAAAGAGACTGTTTTTTTCTTTTTAAAGCTCGTCGCATTGATGCAGTGCGCGTCTTTGCTTTTTAAGACTTCAACATCACTTGAACTAAGGGAAGGAATCTCGGCGATTGAAGCCGGAATCAGAACCGCACTTCACCTTAAAAAAGAAAATGCTTTTTCAGAGATGCTTTTCATGTTCCTCAATTTTATCCCGATGATTGCGTCAATTTGGCAGCAGCTAAGGCGCGCGTGGGCGGCTCGCGGCGGCAAAAACGGAATCAAGATGTACATTCAGCTTTTGCCGGTGCTGTTCTTCGTCGCCATGAAAAAAGCGTGGAACATGTCGCGCGCAATTGAAGCCCGAAAGTAACGGGCGCAAAATAATAGCAGACCCTGAAACAAGTTCAGGGTGACAGCTGCCATTCCGAACACTGCGCACTGACCGCATGTCATGCTGAAGTCTGCACGCCGGTCATATGTCATGTTGAAGGCTGCGCGCCGACGTATGTCATTCCGAAGGCTGCGCGCCGGTCACATGTCATGCTGAAGGCTGCGCGCCGACGTATGTCATTCCGAACTTGTTTCGGAATCTGCTTATTAGATGCTGAACTATTCGACCGTAGCAAGCGTGCGGTCGATGCGTAGCGTTCAGCATGACGCATTTTTTTGCTAATCTTGATGCAGCGAAACTTCGCCTGAAAGTAGAGCCTTTGTTGTTCCGTCTTGAAGCTTGACCAAAAGCCGCGCATCGTCGTCTATGCCGGTAACTTTTGCCTCGTAAACGCCGGCTGCAGAATCAATAACAGGATGCACTTTTACAGTTTTGCCAATCAAAAAAGACAATGACTGATATTCGCGCATCACTGCTTTTGGGTCTTCATCCAATATGCTTAAAACTTCGCCCGAAACTTCAGCCGCAAGCTGACTTCTTGTAACTGGCGCTTTTTCGTCTTGCAAGATTGAGCCTGCAACTTTCGCCACGTCTTTGGGGAACTGCGATGAACCGCCTGAAATGTTTATGCCTATTCCGATTACGGCTGCATCAATTGCAGAAGTTTCAAAATTGATAAAGCCTTCAGTGAGAATTCCAGCAATTTTTTTGCCGTCAAGATAAATGTCGTTAATCCATTTGATTTTCGGCTCAACCTTAAAAAGACGCTGAATTGCCCTGCACACTGCGACAGCGGCAGACGCGGTTATTTTCGCCGGATCTGCGTTGAACTCTTTCGGAATGTGTATCATTGTCAGATAAATCCCGGTCTTTTCAGGCGAGCAGAACGTGCGGCCAAGCCTGCCACGCCCCTGCGTCTGGCTTTCTGCAACAATTATGCGCTTGTCAAGCTTGAGCCTGTCGCCATCAGCAAGCAGCTTTTTTGCGTATGTATTTGTCGAATCAATCGTCTTGAAACATTCCACAGATGCTGAAGTCAAATTCGGAAACGCTGAAACAAGAAATGTCTTTACAGCTTCGGCTGAAAGAACATCAGATTCGCCGTTATAGACATAGCCTCCGTTCGTAGTCCCTTCAATTATAAAGCCCTCTTCTCTAAGAGATTTTACCGCCTTCCAGATTGCAGCCCGGCTCACACCGCAGATTTCGGCAAGTTTCTCGCCAGAAACAGCCTCGCCTTCCGACCGGCTCAAAACATCAAAAACATTTTCCCTTGTTGTCATAAGCTGATTATACGACAAATGCGGGAAAATTTCATCTGTGCAAAAGCCATAAAATGTCATTCCGAACTTGATTCGGAATCTTCGTTTTGCGATAGCTTAATCTAAATTTTAAGTTCAGCATGACACATAATCTTACACCGGATATTCGCCACTGAAGCAGCCTTTGCACCATCCTTCAAGGCATCTGCCTGTTTCAGCAGGGCAGCATGAGCGGAGCGCCTTTATCATGCCTTCAAGCGAAATGAACGCGAGCGAATCTGCACCAATCTCTTTGCGGATTTCCTCAAGTTCATGCGTGCTCGAAATAAGCTCGTTCTTGCTCGGCGTGTCTATGCCGAGGTAGCACGGAAACTTAACCGGCGGCGAGCTTACGCGGAAATGCACTTCGCTTGCCCCTGCCCTGCGCAGAATCTGCACAAGGCGGCGGCTTGTTGTGCCGCGCACAATCGAATCATCAATTACGATGACGCGCTTGCCTTCAAGGTCGCTTCTGATTGCGTTAAGCTTTACGAATACCATGTTCTCGCGCTCTTTCTGTGTAGGCGCGATAAATGTGCGCCCGATATATTTGTTTTTGATAATTCCCATGCCATAAGGTATACCGCTTGCTCTGGCATACCCCTGCGCCGCGCCAAGTCCGCTGTCAGGCACACCGATTACAACATCAGCCTGCACCGCGCTTTCTTGCGCCAGCACTTCGCCCATCTTATAGCGCGCGTTCTGTACGGCAATTCCGTCAATCACGCTGTCTGGGCGTGCAAAATACACATATTCGAAAATGCAGGTCTGCTTTTCGGCTTTTTCTTCAGACTGAATTGAACGAAGCCCGCCGCGGTTAATTACAACAATCTCGCCCGGCTCTACATCGCGCAAAAACTGCCCGTTCACAGAATCAATTGCACAAGATTCCGAAGTAAGAATATAACCGTTTTCAACCTTTCCAAGACACAGCGGGCGGATTCCGTTCGGGTCGCGTACGCCGATGAGCATACTTTCGGTCATAATACAAAGTGCAAAAGAACCTTTTATCATTCGGGCTGCCTGAACAACTGCATCAACAAAGCGTTTTTGATTTTCGGTTTTTGAGAAATTCTCTTTGCCGCAGGAACCTAGCTTTCCGCCGTTTTCAATGAATTTGCGTACAATCAGCTTTAAAATAACTTCGGTATCGCTTGAAGACGAAAAAGTGCTGCCGCCGTCTTCAAGCATTGCATGCAATTCTTCGTAGTTGACAAGCTGACCGTTATGGGCAAGCGCAATTGAGCCCATCTTGAAAGAATTCACAAACGGCTGGGCGTTTTCTATAGTCCGTCCGCCTGCTGTTGCATAGCGCACATGACCTACTGCAATGCTGCCTGAAAGCTTTTCAAAGTGTCCCTGCTTAAAAACATCGCTTACAAGCCCTATGCCTTTGTGCAGCTTTATTGTCTCACCGTCTGTCGCCGCAATGCCGGCACTTTCCTGACCGCGGTGCTGCAAACTGGTCAGCGCAAAATAAGAAAGAGCAGCGGCGTTCAGCGCTCCGTAAATTCCAACAACTCCACATTCGTCCCGAAAACCCATAATCACCTCGAAAAAAACAAAACGCCGCAGACGATACCCCTGCAATAAAGGATATTATCTGCGGCGTCTTTGCCAATGAGCTTATTATTGTGAAATAATGCGGCGCTGTCAATATTAATTCAGGATTACCAGGAGCCAGATAATGACAAAGCTTCAGCTCAACAAAGCTACATTATTTTATAGAAGGAAATTGCCAGTCGGGTTGCCGTGACCATAATAGATTGTGCGCTCGCCGAGCGACTTTATCTTTTGGGCACTCTGCCTGATTGCGTCAAAATCGCAGAAAAGATGGCCGAGCGCCGGCCTAATCCAGTTGTCCAGCGCGTCACCAGCTAAGAAATGCTTCTGCTCAACGTCAACGCCGATTGAACCGAGCGTATGCCCCGGAACAGACACAATCTTGGCGTCAATGCCATAATCTTTAAGGCTGTCACCGTCTTTTACAAAGATGAGCTTTTCGGGGCGGCGCACTTTTGTGTTGCGCAGCACTTTAAGCGAAATGCCTAGCACAATGCGCCCGACAAGCCCATAAGACTTGAGCGGCTGCGCATCATAGTTTTCAAAAAGCTCAATGTCAGTTTCGTTTACGGCAACAGGAATGTCAAAACGCTCCGAAATTGCAGCCGCGTTTTCAGCATGGTCAAAATGCGGGTGCGTAAGCACGATAAGCTTCATCTTGTATTTGCTGCATTCAGCAATAACTTTTTCAAGCCCTGCCGCAGAGCCTGTATCAACCAGAATTGCATTTTCGCCGTCTGCCACAATATAGCAGTTGTCTGTTCCGCATTTAATCTGATGTACTTCAACCATGTGATTTTTTCCTGCCTTTACTTGATTGTATTATAAAGATTACCGGGCCGCCTGATCTGCTAATTTTCACAAAAAAAAGCTCATCGTTTACGGCGGTCACCGTGTTTGGTGTACCAGGCAGCTTTATCGGCATACATTGCTTCATCAGCGCGGTGAAATATAGCTTTTATATCGGTATCAGAATCTTTGATATAATAAGCCGCTCCTTTTGAAATACCAAGCGGAACTTGCTTTTCGCCGTCACGCAGAACATTGCCCATTTCATCAAGCTTTTGTTTTATAGAATCAAAGACCTGATCAAAAGCGTGCTCGTCAGAATTTCCAAGAATTGCAACAAATTCATCGCCGCCAATTCTATAAATCATATTAGTATTGAGAGTATCTTTCAAAATATCAGAAACTGTTGTAATCATAAGGTCGCCGAATTCATGACCGAATTTGTCGTTAGCCAGTTTCAGCCCGTTTATGTCAAATACCGCAACAGAAAAATCAGCAGTTCCAACTACAATCTGAGTATTCAGGCGTTTTATAGTTTTTGTATACGCATTTCTGTTGCCAAGCCCAGTAAGCGAATCAGTATAAGCCATTGAATGAGCTTCTGTAATATAGTTCTGGAGTTCTTCACGCAAAAATTTGAGCTTGCTTTCAATCAAGGTAAAATCATCGCCAGAATTAGCTACCTCTTCCGGTTTCTGCTCAGTTTCAGAGACGAGGTGAAGCTCTGACGCAAGCTCCTCAACATCACCTGCAAGCCGGTTCATTTCAGAATTAAGAAAAATGAAACGCTTCCGGAGTCTTCCCGTTATAAGAAAGACAATAAAACCGCCAGCAATAAGCGAAGCTCCACAAGCGATGCAAATCAGATAAATATGATGACGAAGCTGTTCATCGTACCAGTCTGCATCAATGTCAACTGCAATAATTCCTGCAACCTTACCGGCGGAATTAAACACAGGGCTGTATGCGCTGTAAAAACGCCCCCACCTGTCTTTATAAGGTTTTTTATCAACAGAAGGAGTGCCGAGACTTGCCGCATAAAGTGCGTCAGTGTACATAATCGGTTCCCCAAATTCGCCAGGGTCATAAACAGCAGGGTCAATTGTAAAGGTAAAAGTCTTGTCGCCCATGTCGCGGATTCCGTAGATGTACCGCAGCTCAACCTGCTCCTGAAACGTGCGCAAAATGCCCAGTTCATGCTGATAAGGTTCGGTATCCACATCTTCTTTTTGAAGCTTTTCAAGAGTATCGCCGTCAATCAGAGCCGCCGCACTGTTTGCAATATCAAGCATACGCTTCCGCATCTGATCCTGCAACGAATTCTTTGACTGATTCGTTAAAAGCACACCGAGAATACCGTTAACTGCAAGCAGAAAAATTGAGAGAATAATGGCCATCTGTTTAGGCAATCTGTTATTTTTCATAGTTCAAAACCTATGCGCCCTATTGCCTTTTATTTTAATACAGCTATATGTATAACGCAAGAAAAGCTTAATCTTCCATGTAATATTCAAGTGTTTCGCGGAGCTCTTTTTTTGAGCGGCCGTTTGCATTGCTCTTAAAGCGCCGCATAATAAGCTTCAAGCTTAGGGCGTGCGGCGATATAGTATTTTTCAAGCTGCCTGTCAAAATGCTTGCCGAAGCTTTCAAGCATAATTGAGTCAGCCTTTTCAAAGCTCATGGCCTCTTTATAGACACGCTTGCTGACAAGAGCGTCATACACGTCTGCAACAGCCATGATGCGCGCCTCAAGCGGAATTGCATCGCCTTTAAGCCCTTCGGGGTAGCCCGAACCGTCGCACCGCTCGTGGTGAAAATGCGCAACATTTTCGGCTAGAACATGAAAAGCCTGGTCGTCTGTTTCTTTTAGAATCTCGTGAACGATGCGCGCGCCTTCTTTGGCATGTGTCTTCATTATCTCAAATTCTTCTGCGGTAAAGCGGCCGGGCTTCCGCAAAACAGCATCGTCAACCGCAATTTTACCGAGATCGTGCATCGGCGCGGCCTTTATCAGATTGTGGCAGAATTCAGGCGAAAGCTTGAGCGCGTCTTCGCTTTTATCTTGCTGAATCTCGTCAATCAAAAGCTTAACAACATCGCTTGTGCGCTTGATGTGGCCGCCCGTAGAATTGTCGCGGCTTTCTACCATTGTCGCCATGCTCAAAATCAGATTGTCGTGCATTTTCACGATATTTTCTGTTTTTTCCGCGACTTCATCTTTTAGGCGTTCATTGAATTTGTTCAAAAGCGAAATATATTTCTGGTTTCTTGTATCGTCCTGCATATACAGGATATAGCCGCGGTTGACGCGCCCGTCAAAAAGATTGTTTATAGCAATCTGAAAAATCTGCTTGCCAGATTTTTTGAAGAAACTGTTCTTTTGCGGATCAATGGCATATTTGCAGATATTCACTATAAGTTCATCATTCACTTCAGAATTTGCTGGTACAGAATCATCAACTTTTAATTTTGCAAGCTCCGGGTAAATGTCTTTTGCAATCTGATTGCTTCCAAGATAGTGAAAATTTTTATCAAAAGAAGCAAAGCCGGTTTTTCCATTAGATGAAATCGTTTCAATTGCTGTATCGGTCACATCGTATAGAATGATTCTGCGGCTGATCATAATAAGGACAATGCCGCAAATAACATAATTCAACGGCATAACGTCAACCTTTATATGGAAAAATTTTCCTATAAAGAAAGTGAGCACAGAAAGAGATTCGCAAGCAAGCATATAGCGCAGATTATGGCGTGAAACATCATTTTTTTTGCGGAATGCATAAACAATTGCGCTGATTGTAATTATCATGTAAATAAACATCTGGACATAATACAGTGTATGCACCAGCCCATACTTTTTATGGAGGACCAAATGATTTTCGATTAATTCACCGGTAATTTCTTTATAAAAAAATGATGACCAACCAATCGTAAGTGATGAAATAAAGAAAAATGTAGAAATGCCGAACAAAATCAATCTGGTTGGTTTTCTTATATTCAGATTGCACAGATTGAAAATTGCGTACATGATAAAAACATGCGGAAATATTCCGAGATATGAAACTTTTATGCCGAGAATTGCTTCCGGCACAGTCTGAGCGACGGCGACCATGTAATAGCCAAGATTTGCAATAGGCATTAAAGCAAAATTCAATGTGATAAAAACTGAAAATCTTTTTCTCCAGATTCCAGCATAAATTCCTGTCAATATCACAGAAAGTATAAAGAGAATTGCATAATACATTTTCATATAAGACTATTATAAATTAGTATTCTGTGATTGTTAAGCTAACATAACAAGTATTTACATGGCAAAACGCTTTTGCGATTAAGCAAATTCTACAGTACAAACTTGACTTTTGTTTCTTCCATGCTATAATAAATGCAGAACCGTCCAATAAAACTGCGTTATTTCCTTTCAGGTTGGCGCACTAGAGTTGAGGACGGTTTGATTTTTTTAAATCATCAAGATAATGATGGTAGTAAATTCTTCTATTATTTTGTGCAGCAACAATAATCTTTACACTGACAACCGCATTGAATCCTTTTTCATTAATTTCAACCGGACATTCATAATATTCAAAATTCGGCGCATTTTTCCGCTCAGAATGAATGTTATCAACTTTATGAGTATAGATTGCAGATTTTAGGATTTCTGGCAAAAAAGCAATTGATTTTATCTGCTCTTCTGATTTTGATTTGGAAAACCATTCGCCGATTCCTTGAGAAGAAATTTCTATAATATTTCCGCTTGACTTATTAAGCACAGAAGTTCCTTGAAGATTTTTCTTTGCCCATTTATAGAGAGAACGTTTTAATGAGTGCAATTCATCTTGTGTCATACATTCCCTCGAAAATCTTTCAAGTTTCCGCCTTGTACAAAAGCCCGGTAGTTTTCGTAAGAAAACTACGCGTTTTGCCAGCTAAAGCTTAGAACAATAGATTAAACCACATGCAAAACGCACTTGCAGGGTTTGCCGAACAATCCATTTTTGAAGAACAATCCCAACTGCAAATCTTTCAAGTTTCCGGCACGGAAACTTGGCGCGTTTGCCAGATAATCTTATATTGTAGATTAAACTGCTGCAAACCGCTTAGTCCGTCTTGAACCTGTCTACGTCTGCACCAAGCTGTGTGACGTTTGTATCAAGCTCAACAACGCACTTGTCAAGCTTCTTGCCGTCTATCTCGACAATCTGCGCATTCTCTGACATTGCGGTAATGCTTTCGTTGACAGCTTCAACTGAATTTTTAAGTTTGTCCATTTCTTTAAGAACAAGCGTGCTGCCTTCCTGCACTTTGAGCGAAGCTTCCCGCACGTTTTCGGCAGTTTTGTCCATTTCTTGCAAAGAAGAAATGACGCTTCTTGAGTCTGAATTCTGCGTTTCAAGCGAAACCTTTACAGACTGAACGAGCGAGTCTGTCTGCTGAATGCGCGCCGAAACGCCGGAAAAAACGGTGCTTGATTCTTGAGAAGCCGCAACAATCTCTGCAATGCTGCCCTGTATGTTGTTGAGCTGTTCGCCAATTGTCTTTGACTGTCTTGAAGACGTCTCTGACAGTTTACGGATTTCGTCAGCAACTACGGCGAAACCTTTACCTGCATCACCGGCGTGTGCAGCCTCAATTGCGGCGTTCATCGCGAGCAGGTTCGTCTGGCTTGCAATGTTCGCAATCGCTGTGTTAGCTTCCTGCAGCATCTTAGACTGCTGCTCAATCTGCGCGATACGCTCGTTTACTTTCTGCTGCTTAGACATGCCGTTCTGGGCTTCCGTGTCAAGCTGCCCGAAAGATTCCGCCATGCGTTCCATTGAGTCGCTAATCTGCTCAATGCTCTTTACAAGCTGACCTACAGAAGAAGAAGAATCTCTGATGCTCTTTGTCTGCGAGCTGATCATTTCGTTCACGTTTGAAATGCTTGAAGCAACATCCTTTACAAAATCTGCGGTCTCGTCAAAGCCGCGCGACTGGTTTTGAATCTGTTCCTGTACAGTGCCGATGCTATGCCTGATGCTTGACATTGAATCAGAAACAGAAGCGACGCTTTCTTTCATGTCTTTTGAAACAACGTCAAGATTCGAGCTTGACGATTTAACCGTGCCCATCATGCCCTGCATTTTTTCCATGAACAAGTTGAAATAATTCACGATGTTGTGAATTGACTTGAAAGGCGTGTGAAGGTCTGTATCAAGGCGGCGCGTCAAATCAGCTTCGCCAGAAGCGATATTCTTTACGGTAACATGAACTTCTTCAAGCGGCTTGAACAAATTGTACATTGAATATGCAACAAGCAGCACGACCGACAGAATGAGAAAAACAGCGAACGGTACGATTGAATTTGCAAAAAATGCTTTCGGCGTAAGCGGCATAAAAAGCACAATCTGCCAGAGCAAAGAATCGATAGGCGCAATCAGATATTCGCCTTTCATGGTTGAGAAAAATTCAGTTTCTTTCGGAAAAAGATTCTCCGCACCTTCAAGCTCCGGCATTACGCTGGTAATCAGAATCTGCTTTTCCAGATCATCTTGATTTGTCGAAGCAGAAACCTTTTTGTCGGCGTTGTACATGTACATCGTAATGCCGCTATCAAGCGTCTTGTACATTGCAGTTATAAAATCGTTAAGCTCAACACCAGTGCCGGTAATTCCTATCGGTTTGTGGTTTTTGTCAAAGACAAGAACGTCTATCCACATAAGGGTTTTCTTAAGACCGGTATCATAATTTACATAAAACTGAAACGGCAGCTTCGCGTCGAGCGCATCTTGAAACCAGACATTGCCAGGATCGCTTTTATCCAAATCGTAGACAAATTCCATGTTTGAATAATATTTTAAGTCAACGTCTGAAATCCAGAAAGTTATATGAGAAGCAAAAGAATCCTGAAAAGTCTGAAATTCGCGGAAAGCATTATACCTTATCTCTTCGTCAGAAGGATTGGTCATATAATCAACCACAACAGGCGACTGCGCAAGCTGAAGCGAAAGCTTTTTTTCAGGCAGAAGACCGCTCTCCATTTCGAGAATCTTGGTGTACTTCATCTGCAACAAACTTGCATCAGCTTTTTTTCTGAACAGATAAATTGAGCTTGCGCAGATTGCCGCAAGCCCGATTACTACATAAGCAATAACAAAAATCAAAGTAAAATTATTTCTTGCTTTCATACTATGTTTTCCTATACCGAATAGTTTATCATCAGACAATGAAATAATGCAACGGAAAACTACGGCAGGGCTATATAATCATTGCACTTTGAAATGCAAGAAGTTCTGTTCTACATCAACACCGGTTGAGCCTTTTGTGTCTCTAAGCACTTTAAGTGAAACGCCGGGCACAATGCGACTCACAAGCCCATAAGACTTTAAAGGCTTCACTCATAATTTTCTCCATTCAACAAGTTTTTTATTTTTCGTACTTTCTTATAATTGAACAGACCGTAACCGCGTCTGCAAAATCAGACTCTGAAACGCCGGCAGCCCAGACATCAGGCATAACAATCTGCCTGTACGCTTCCAAAGCGTCTGCCGAAAACTCGTCCAAAATCACATAGGTGCGCGCATAATCAAAAACAGGCGGTGCAATACGCGCGTTCATCCAGTCTATAATCGTGTATTCAGACTTTTCGGAAATAGGTTCAGCATCCGGAAGCATAATGTTCAGAAAGTGCATATCAAGGTGGCAGACACATTCTTTCATTTTGCCGGAAAGCCGCTCAATAACCGGGAGAATTTTTCCGCTGTCTTCACCGTCCATGCCGATTGCGGCAGTATCGCGGAGATGCGGAATTTCAAGGTCTTTGATTTCAGCGCTGTGAACGGACTTGAATGCACGGGCAAGCAGCTTGTAGCCTTCAATTATTTGATACGCACCTTCAGGCAAAGAGCCAAAAGTTATGTCAGTTTTTCCTGCAAGATTTTCCTGCACGCATCTGTTGATTTTGCTTTCAAGCATTTCACCGTCTACAAAATCCATTTTGATGACATGAGCGTCATCTGTATCATAATAGCGCACAGGACAAAGTCCCGCTTTGTTTATTTCGCCCTGCTGATGCTTCTCAAACGCAATCCATTCAGCAGGATATGAAGGTTTATAAACTTTGTAGGCAAATCCCTGATACAGAAAAACATCAGCCTGCGCTCCACGCCCAATCAATTTTTGTGTTCCGTCAAATGTCATTATGATTTTCCTCTTTGTTTCTTCTTTATCATCATTCTAAAGCATTATTTTTTTTGAAGGTGCATTTCTTTCATGAAATGCAAAAAATCGTTCACGAAATGCAAAACAACATCAGACAGACGGAAAGTAATGCCCTTAAAGCCGCTTCTAATTCATATATTGCTTCTTCAAGTACCGGTGACACTTTTTGATTTTTCCCTTTATCGTCTTATATCCCAACCGCCGTCAAAATTAAGAAACGCCCTTACTTTTTCCTTAGCAAAGTTTAATCCGTTATCACTGTTTGTAAGAATGACGGCATATTTATTTTGCGCCGGATACAAAACAAACAGACTTTGTGCTCCAGGATTAATCCCTGAATGCCAGTATGTAATTTCACCATTATCAGCAGCTTCTACTGCAATTCCTAAACCCCAGGAATTCTTTTCATCAATTTGTACAGCCGGAATGAACATGCTGCAAAAGGCATTATCCGGAGACTTCTGTTTTTCCATGAGCTCATTACAAAAAAGTGACATATCTTTAGCGGTTGATTTTAATGAGTAGGCGCAATTCGGCTGTTTTGGAACAAGTTCATTTGTAACCGGAACATACAATTTAAGTGTAAAACCCAATACGAACAGAACTGCTATAAAAACCGGAACACAGACATAAAAAAGCTTCTGCTTATTTCTTGTAACCAGCAGAGCTATTCCCATTATTGCAAAACAAATAACAGACAGAACAAGAACTTTAGACATAATCAAGAGCAAAGCAGCTGCATTAATAATTCCGGCTGAAAAAAAAGAGATAAGAAAAGCTGTGCGGAATTTATAAAACTTGTACCCTGTCAGTTTTCCTGTTACCGCTGAAATAAAAAGCAGCAGAGCAAAAGCCAAAACAAAAACTATTAGAGCATATAAAACAGCATTTCCAAAATTCATATACGGTGTAATTGTTTTTACATGTTCAAAAGTGCTGTTTTTCATTTTCAACGGCTCAAACACATAATGCGAGGCAGCCTGTTCAAAAGTCATTCCACCTGCATTTTCAATAACATTCTGTAAATAGATATAACCCACTCCGGAATAACGGAATTCTTTTCCAGGGTCAGAATAAATTTTTTTGTCTATGCCTAATTCGTAGCTCGGCGAAAAACCCGCCGTATGACACAAAAGCTGTTTTAAAGTAATTTCATCAAGCCGTAAATCTTCTGTAATCAGATTGGAAGACAGATATGGTTTGATTTTTTGATTCAGATTCAGCCTGCCTTCATCAACCATTGCCAAAGCAATATATGCCGCTACAGTTTTACCACAAGAGCCGAGCTCAAAGATTGTGTTTTCATCAGTTTCTTTGCCGTAATGGAAAAAATCCGCAGAACCATTTTGAAAACAGACTGCCGAATAATTTTTTATTCCATACTTTTCTTCAAGCGTCTGTTCTTTATTACATGAAACAGCCAAAACAGATATTATCAAAACTGACACAAACAGCGCGGACAAAAGCGCATATTTTCTGCTGAATTCTTTAATCATTGTATTCACTTTTTCACCGCTTTCCCAATTTTATAGAATATTTCTACAGACAGAATATCACGCATTTTGAAGGCTGCGCAATAACAAGACCGGCACACCCCGCTTTTGCGCTAAAAGCTTTTCAGCGGGCTGTGCCGATTTCTGCTACATACTAACCATAGGTATTGTATCACAGAACATCAAAAGATTTGCAGTGATTTTTTCATCGCTGGTGAGCGGGCGGAAAACTTTAGTTTCATAAAGTTCATCTAAAACCATCATTGCAACCGAAGATCCGATAAAGTTTGAGACAAAATCTACAATCACAATATCCTGAATCTGCGGCGGATACTGCTTTGCCTGAACCATTGCCTGATCCAAGGCATATTTTGCAAACTCGTCCAGCAGCTCTTTCTGCGGTGCAGGAATCTGATTATAGAATGCATCAGCCCGCTCCTGCACAATCATGATGTTGATTTTTCCGTCTTTTGAGATAAAACCACGCTCGCGCAGACGCTTGAACTTTTCTGCATTCGCCTTTGTGTCGCTGATAGCATTTGTAATTATCTCGTAAACACTCTCATAATCAGAGTTAAGATTGTTCTGCCAGCCGCCTTTTCTGCTGTCAAATCTTGAATCAACAGACCACGAATAGACACAAGGGTATTTCTGCGAATCGCGGGTCATTGAACCGCAGGCTGAATAATCTTTTCTGATTAATGTTGAATCGCCCTTATAGTCAGGGTCCACAATTTTTGAATTAATTTCAACATTTACAAAATAATCGCCGCCGTCCAGGGTAGTAATTCTGTTTTTTGAAATATCCCTGTCTGTATGCAGAACGCACTTATTCACAATTGCATAGAATATTGCAGCCGCTTCAAAAAGCTCGCGGTTTCCGCCTGGAATATATACGTCTTTAATTGAAGCAGCAGCCTTGCGCACTTCAGGGACATATTTTTCTACAAGAAGCTTTGCCACCTTCTGCTTCATTCTGCGGATATTGTCCTCTGCTTCAAGCGAAATCTGCTTTGGAGAAAATCTTACATAAGTTGTGTAGCGATTGCCTTTTGTTTCTGTCAGGAAACCATTTGCCACAAGAAGCTCAATTCTGTCTTCAAGGTAGACTGGTGTCATGCCAAGATCTTCCGCAATTTCCTGCACAGTTTTAGGGCTTTCATAAACGCTGTAAACAATATTCAGGTTAATTTTATCCTGAAGATAGAATTCAGGACCACCGTTACTTCCAGGTACACCATTGTGACTGAATCCTAATGCTTTGACTGGCGAGAGGCCTAATTTTCCGATTTTTCTTTCCATAGTAAATCCTTCCTTTAGATCATTACGTGCTTTGTTCAAGTGCCACTTTACTGTACCGGCGGGAAGCTTATGTTCTTTTGCAATTTGAGCAATTGACTTCCCTTCGTAATAAAAGGAATAAACTATTTCGCGGCGGCTTGAAGATAAAAACCCGATCTCTTTGCGAAGCTTTCTGATTTCTTCTTCTGTTTCTCCCAAGTCATAGTCATCAAAGTAATGCATTTCAATTCCATCAAGCATATCAAGAGAGACACCTTTTTTCTGCTTTATCTGATTCACATATTTTGCATAAACATGTTCACAGATTCGCCAGACATAGCCTTCAACATTCACAATGTCGCCGGCTTTCAGCATAGAAAGATAGACTTCCTTGAGCATTTCGGCGGAAAGCTCTTCTGCTTCATCATATGAAAATGATTTTTTCACAGCAAAGCCATACACCTTTGAAGAGAACTTTAAGATTAACTTGTCAGCCTTTTGTTTTTCCATCTTATTACCATTTTACCCAAACTATAGTTTTTGTACACTAAAAGCGCACCTTTGCTTATATAGTGCGTAGCAGGTAAAAAAGGTTGGAAAAAAAGCAATTTTTTTTTGAAGATTTACAGGCAGCCTCTGCACGCTGCTTCTTTTATCAGTTCCGGCTGAATTAACGGATATGTCAGCTCAGATGGAATTTCATCAAACATAAAGACTTTTTCAATTTCGCTGTGCAGCTCTTTTTCAAATTTTGTTATTTCTGCAAAATAGAGCATACCGAACATTTCATCGCCGGTATCATTCAGTCTGTTTTTGCCGGTCACAGAATATACGCAAACAGGCTTTATAGTGAACTCTAAAGCGCCTGTTTCTTCTTTCAGTTCTCTTTTAGCTGCATCAAGAATTGTCTCGCCTGCTTCTCTGTGTCCGCCGGGCACTTCAAAGGTGTTTCTTTCTTTGTGCTTGCAAAACACCAGCTTATTGCCAAACTTTGAAATGATAACCGCAAATTTCAGCAGAGCATCGTCCGCTGTGTCATAAAATTTTACTTTCATTATATAACCCGCTTTTTTTAATTATTCTGTTAATCATTGTTCTTATACCTCATTTTACAAAATGCATATAAAGATAACAGCCGCCCACAGAAATCACGTTGCTCATGCTGTGCATTATCATTGGATAAACGGCATTTTTCGATTTAATAAATGTATAGCCATATACAAGCCCAAGTATAAATGCATAGCAAACCTGAAACCATGGAACACTGAAGTTAAAAACATTGATGTGCGCAAGAGCGAACAAAAAAGCTGCAAGCACAACTGCAAGCGCTTTATTTGCCTTATTGTCATCTTTAAACACAAACAGAAAAAGCGCTACCGGCAGAGAGCGGAACAATATTTCTTCAGAAGGACCGGAAAACAGCAGCTGAAAACCAAGAGTGCCGGCAACATTGCCCGCGTTTAACTCATAGTTATATGTGCCTATAGTTTTAGTAAAACTCCCTACAATGTACGCAACTGAATAATAAGCAGCAATCACAGCGCAGAATACCAGAGTATGTTTTATTCCAAGGCTGCTGTATTTTGGCGCAAGACCAAATCCGGTTATGCCCTTTGCCTTGTAAAGAGCGAATATCAGTAAGAGCGCCAGAAGCATCTGCAAAATGTGGTGCACTGTCAGCCGGAAATACAAGCCGTCCGGGTCATAGGGAAAATCCGGGAGCATTTCTGCCATAAGCCAGCTTAAACGGCTGATGCCAAGCTGAACCAAAAACAAAGCCACTGTTAAAGCGGCAGCTCTGGCGTATTTCTTTATCTGCGTTTTTTTTGATGACTTTTCCATCGAATGCATTTTGATACAGTTCCATGCTTCACGGCACTTTCCGTTGAAATTTAATGATTGTTTTTTTCACTTTAATTCTTTCAAATGCCTGTCGTCATTCAAAAGCTCAATAATTGGAAATGTTAATTCTCCAGGCGTTTTATCAAATTTTAAAACAGAAATTGTCGTATGCCCATAATTCAAAAGCGCCGCGCACATATATGGAAAAGTCTGATTCAAAACATGTGCAATAAAAGCTGTGCCTGAACCTCCATGACAGAAAATTGCAACCGTCTTTTCTTTATCATCCTTACGGTTGTTCCGGTAGTAAAAGCCTTCACGTACGTAGCCAAAAGCTGCAAGCCACTTATCTGCTTCTACTGCAATTTTATCTGCATCTCCGGTTGAATAATTATTTTTGAAAACCGGATATTCACGCCATTCTGGACTTTGCAGATTTTTCCCTTCACGGACAAGGCTATTCACCCCAAGCCAGGGATTCCATTTGTTGTCGTACAATTCTCCTTCACAGCCAAAACGGATTTCCTGCATAAAATCAAGGATTTTGATTCCGCTGATTCCAGAGGCTTCTGAAAAAGCCTGTGCAGTCTGGCGGGCTCTTCCAAGCGGAGAACAATAAATCTCTTCTATACCTTCTTTCAAAAGACGCTTTGCCACAACCTTTGCCTGTTTGTGTCCAAGTTCTGTAAGACAATCCTTTTCATAATCAGGATCTCCGTGACGGATAAGTACAATTCTCATTCTTTTATTGTATCACAATTGTCACAGATTTTCATGAACAAAAAAGAGACAGCTGTAAGTTATAAATTTGCACTTTCAGTTTTCATCATTTATAATTTCTGTTATGGAATTCTTAAGAAATCATCAGCTGAATATAATGCTCTTTTTGAGTGGAATCTGTGCAGTTCTTGCAGTTCTTGCATTCTGTACCAAAGCACTCTCCACTAAGCAAAGACGAATTATCGGCTTCCTTGAATTGTTTTCCACCCTGCTTTTGATTTCAGACAGATTTGCATATATCTACCGTGGAGACGTTTCTACTCTCGGCTGGTGGATGGTTCGAATCTGTAATTTTCTTGTTTACTTTTTAAGTCTTTTAAACATTCTTGTTTTTAATCAATATTTAAAGGAATTGCTTTATAAGGAAGGCGGCATTAAAGAGAAATTGCTTCGCCTTCAATGTATAGACATCTTATGCGGGGTTGGAATTTTTTATCTGATTTTTTCACAGTTTACAGGTCTGTATTATACCTTTGATGAAATGAACCGTTATCAAAGAGCTAACGGATTTCTGATGTGCTATGCATTTCCTATGCTAAGCCTTTTATTGATAACTTCTGTCACAATTCAATATGGAAGAAAATTTTCAAAGCTTATAAGATACCCATTGCAGCTTTTTTCTATAGTACCAATTATTGCAACAATCGCACAGATTTTTGCTTATGGACTTTCACTTACAAATATTTCAATTGTTTTTACTGTAACACTGATTTATATTTTTGTGCTTCTTGATTTGAACAAAACTGTTGATAAAGCACGCAAAAAAGAACTTGAAGTTCTTGAACATGAAAAAACAAATCTTCATATTATGTTCGAGCAGACAACAGAAGCACTTGCAAGAGCCATTGATGCAAAAGATGAATATACCAACGGACATTCAAGGCGCGTTGCCGAATATTCAAAACAAATTGCACAGGCAGCGGAAAAAACAGAAGAGGAATGTGACAAGACCTATTTTGCAGCCTTACTGCATGATGTCGGAAAAATCGGGGTGCCCATTCAAATCCTTTCAAAAAATGGAAAACTTACAGATGAAGAATTTGAACAGATAAAAGCGCATCCGGTTGTCGGCGGAAATATTTTGTCCAGCATTGAACAGTCACCCTGGTTAAGCATAGGAGCCAGATATCATCATGAAAGATACGATGGCAGAGGTTATCCGGAAGGTCTTGCCGGTGAAAAGATTCCGGAAATTGCACGGATTATTGCTGTCGCAGATGCCTATGATGCAATGACTTCAAACCGAAGTTACCGAAACGCAATTCCACAGCACATAGTCCGCGAAGAATTTGTAAAGGGCATTGAAACACAGTTTGATCCGAATTTTGCAAAAATGATGATTCATTTGATTGATCTGGATACAGAATACAAAATGAAGGAAAGTATATCTGGCGCATATTTAACATCCCGGACAGACTTTCACTGTGAATCTGTTTATAACGAATGTTCAATGGGTTTTGGAATTACACAGTGGAATGCAACTATCAGTTTTTGCAGCAATAGCGATGAAGGTTTTGCAGAAAACGAAAGCTTACCGACTCTGATTATTTTTGATGCCCTTGACGGCAACGTACACCCGGGAGAAGAAAACAACAGAAATCTGATGTATCTTGAATATGCCCAGATTAAACTGGATGGAACTGTTATTGAAAAGAATGTAAGAAAATCTGAAGTCAGAATAAAAAATCAGAAAACAGCAGTTGAAAAAAACAGGTACAAGATTGAGGCCGTCAGAAATCAGGATCATGTTTTTATCCGTATGTTTAAAGACAATCTGCTTTTTGAAGTGCTTCTGGCTTTGCCGGATATTTCGCGGTATGCCTTTCTTTCTATCAGCGGAGAGCACTGCGGAATTCACGATATTTCAGTAAAAGTTGATGACAAGGCTACACCTTTTGATTCTATTCCACGCATTGCAGAAGAAATCACTTATATTAAAGATTGCCCTGAAGGAGACATTCCGAATATTCAGTCAAACGGCTACAGGATTTCTTCTACACAAGGAATTCCTGTCACTGATGAAATGGAGCTGACCTTTCATGCTATGAGCTATCCGACAGCACGGCTAGTTTGGCACTGTCCGTTTATCTGTCTTTTTTCTTCATCAAATGGAAAACTGGAAGCTTCAGATTTTTCTGAATACCAGCTTTTACGTCTTGATGGAGAAAGCAACGTTTCCGATTCGCGTGTAACAAACGAAGTTTTTGTTGAACATACAGAAAATTTTAAAGGCTGGGAAAACTGGAAAGAAGAAAACAAAAAAGGCCTGGACTGTAAGATAATAATCAAAAAAGAAAAGAACAGGATTATAATGCAGACAGAAAATCTTGGGCTCAAAATAAAGAGTGAATCAACTATTCTTAATAATGCTAAGAATCTTTATATTGCTTTAACCGGTGACCAGTGTGCTATCACGGATATCCGGATTATTCCCCTCCGCGCGAATCAACGAACCCCGGTGCAAGCATCGGGGTATGAGCCATAGAAATAGAAATATCTATTTACAATAGCTTTATTTACCAAACACAGCAAGGGTCCGTTGTTCTCATAAGGTATTGCAGTCGGGTTTCCGTCTATGCAGGTAACCAGCCCATACTTTTCTGCGATTTCAGGATTATCGTAAAAAAAGTCATCCGACTCTTTCCAGCTGCTGTTCCAGATTTTTCTGTTCCGCTCATCATAAGCATAGGCATCCTGCAAAATGCCGTACATTGTTCCTCTTGGAAAATCTGTGAATTTCTTAAACTCAATCATTTGTTATATAATCCTTTCTATGAATCACAGAAACATGAGTAATCTTGTTAGCTTCGTCCGGATATTCTTTTTCAAAATGCATGCCTATTGCTTCTGCAGTTTTGTAGGATGCCACATTTGTATATTTGCAGTACGAATAAAGCGACGGATAATCTGTGTTTTCAAAAGCCCAGTCACGGACAGCTGCTGCGGCTTCTTTTGCAAATCCGCGTTTCCAGTATTTTTTATGGATATGATAGCCGATTTCCGGCAAGTCCTTTCCGTCAATTTTCTGGATGGTGATTCCGCAGTCTCCTATAAACTCACAGGTTTCTTTTAGAACAACAGCCCACAAGCCGAAGCCATACTTCGAATAATTTTCAAGATTCCATTCAATCCAACATCTTGTCCTTGCTTCATCAAAGGGAGCGGGATAATGCTGCATAGTCTCGGCATCAGACATTATTTCGTAAAGTGCGTCAAAATCTTCAGTTTTATAGTTCCTAAGAAGCAGGCGCGGCGTTTCTATCATATTTTTTCCCTTGTTTTGATTCTAACAGATAAGCAGAAAGATGCGGAAGGAGAAACGCAATAGTCATGAAAAGAATTACATTTCCAGCCACATTTTCAGTCAGCCTGTTCATTCCGGTTTGCACTCCTCCTTCACAGCAATCTGCAAATTATTAATCGATAACTATTTCAGACCTATTTCAGATTTAACTAATCCAGTCCTTTTTTCTGATATGCAGCAAAGAATAAACCTGCAAAAAAGACAGCACTAACGCCCAGAACTATTATACCGGTTAATGGAAATCCTTCAAACGTCATGTTATCCATCAGCAGTCGCAATTGCTGTGTGAATACAGCTGCTGAATATTTTCTGATGCTTTCATTAAACATCGAGAGCATCGGAACAAAAGAGAAGATCAGCATTAACGGCATTGTAAGCGAGGTTGCCATCATCTGATTTTTTGAAAAAATACCTATACAGGCGCCCACAATAATAGAAATTACGAAACCAATTCCCATAATAAGAAGAAAAAATGTGCGCGCTGATACCGGCAGCGTAATTGACATGACCAGTGCTCCAAGCATACAGACTGCCCAGACATAAACGCTGATTCCAGTCAAATATTGGCAAGGCTTTACATCTGCCATCATAAGAACTCTGAGAGTATTTTTTTCCTTTTCTTCAGCAATGATACTTGCGGCTGCCACAAGCGGAGCCATTCCGATATACATGACGGCAAAAAGTTTGACGAAAAAATGCTCAGGCATTCCGTCCAGATTTATTGCATTTTCCATAATAAGGGTCATTACCGGAAACAGAAGAAACTGGATAAGTATAGTTTTATTCTTCAAGGTATCGCGAATCTGTTTTTTTATGATTACAAAAATATTATTCATTTATTCATCCTCCTCAAGTTTTCTGCCGGTAAGTTCAAGAAAAACTGATTCCAGGTTCGGTTCCGTAGAATGAATGGTTTCAAGCTTTCCTTCTCTTAACAGTTCACCGATTTTTTCAGCCGACCGTTCTTCTCTGTTAAGTTCCAGATTTTCACCGTCAGCCAGATGAATCATAATTTTTCTGTTATGATCATATTTTCTGCAGATTTCATCAGGCTTTCCTTCTTCGATAATTTTTCCTTCATTCAAAAGCGCAACCTTGTCGCAGAGTCTTGCAGCTTCTTCCATGTTGTGGGTTGTAAGAAATATCGTACATCCGGCCTGCTTCTTTTCCAGAATGATTTTATGAATTCCTCTCATAGTCTGCGGATCAAGTCCGCTTGTCGGTTCATCAAGAAAAATAATTTCAGGGTTGTGAATAAATGCTCTTGCAAGCTGAAGCCTCGCCCTCATACCTTTGGAAAGATCCGAAGCAGATTTTTTATAAGCGCTTTCCAATCCCACTTCTTTAAGAATGCTTTTTATTCTGTTATGAGGAACGCCATAAATGTCGGAAAAGACAGACAAATTTTCGCCGCACGAAAACCTTTCATACACACCGAAATTGTCCATCATGATTCCGAACTTCTTTTTATCCTCTCCGGTGAGCTTGCCTGCTTCTTTTCCAAACACACTGACGTTTCCGCCGTCATATTTGATCTGCCCTGTCAGGATTTTTATCAGTGTTGTTTTACCTGCACCGGAAGGGCCTAGCAAGCCAAAAATGCTTCCGCGGGGAATGTTTAAATCGATACCCTTTAACACTTCGTGCTCATCAAAGCTTTTACAAAGCTTCTGACATTGTATCATTGCACAGCCTCCTTCTTATCTGATACTCAGACGGTATCACAGGTAGAGGCCGGAAACAATGCAGATAAACATAAGTTGCCGTTTCTCCTGCATGAGTTGCCGATAATCTGTAAAATTTTGGACTATATTCCCATCACAACGAATCTGACTGCATCTACAATTCCATGGCTTAGCATTGCGCTGGTTATATCACGCTTTTTCTGAAGAATTGTAAACGGCAGACCAAACAGTACGCATAAAACTATTGTCTGCACCAATGGATATCCGTGAACCACTGTATGCGGAACACACATCATAAAGTACATAGTAAACTTCTGAAAAAGATTCATTTCATCGCCGGCAAACCAGATGCAGAAAGCCATAAAGATTGCCCTGCAAGCCATCTCTTCATAAATTGCAGGATTCAGACAAAGCAGCAGCTTCCAGAAAGAAAAATCAAAGCCGGCTTCTCTACCAGAAAGAAAAAAGTTTATCACAGAGAGCACGGCACCAACTGCAATAGAAATCAGAATGGTGATAACAAGCGGACACTTTCCTTTGCTTGAGACAAGTGCAAATTCAGCGCGCTTTTCCATAACAGAGAATACAGCAAAAGAACATAACAAGGTTGGAATTCCTGCGCTTAATCCGTACAAAAGAATCCATGGATTTTTCTGATATCCAAGATAAGCGGCAGTGCTTAATACTGCAAATATGACTGACAGCCATACATATTTTTTTGACGGCATTCCGGCCTTAATCAGCAGTACAACCGCAAGTGCACAAGTTTCAATTGAAAGCACAAACCAATAAGGCACCTTCAATAAAATTCGGATTGCAATAAGAATTAGAAATAATATCCAAAGAATAATGCCGTACTTTTTCATAATTTGCTCTCACATGTTCATGTTATTTGGATTTTCTTTAATGATTTTGATTGCGTCATTAAGTTTTTTGTCTTCGTTTTTATTAATCAGATTAGAAACTATTGTACTGACAATTGTGCTGAAAGCATAGCTGCTTAAAAAAACAATCCAGTATTCAAGTTCATTTGAAATCCATTTAAAACAGCAGGCTAAAATCAGAAGTACAACCGTAACCAAAGTGAAAAACAGAATATAGCGGACGAAACCTTTCAGGGAATTAAAAAATAAATCTGTTAAAAAAATCAACTTAAAGAGGCAGATAAAAAATACGAAAGCAAACAGCTGAAGCAATGACTCAACAGCAATACCCGCACTTCCAAGCTGGAAAAAACTCGAAATGTTTCTGGCATTTTCGCCAAAGGCAATTGTGAGAATTGTAAAAACAAAAATAATAGAAGCTGAAATTTCCAGAAAATCTTTTATAAAACTAATCACCCGTTTATTCATTTGATACCCCCTGCGCAAAAATTTTTGCCTTAAACTCTTCTGCATACGAACGTGAAATTATAAGCTGATATCCGTTTTCAAGCGAAACACGGATGCGCCTGTCTATATCAGATTTTATGCTTTTGATTTTATTCAGATTAAGAAGAGTTGATTTATTCACGCGGACAAAATTACATTCACTCAGCATTGATTCAAGTTCATAAAGGCGGTAAGAGCTTTCATATACTTCGTCATCGGTATAAAAATATGTATTGCGTTCCAGACTTTCAACATACAAAACGGTTTTCAAATCTATAAGATGAACTTCACCGTTTTTCTTAACTGAAAGTTTTTTGTCTGAAAGCCTGAAAGCACTGATGAGACGTTCCAATTCTGGAGTGATTTCTTTACAGGTAATGCAAAGAGAAGTTTCCTGAACCGAACTGTCTGTCTGAATTACAATTTTCATTCTTTTATTGTATCACGATTTTCGCAGCTTTATAAACAAACGGAACATACATAAAGAACAGCGTCAGTCTTTCCCACAAGCCTTCATAGCCCAATACTGTTTTGGCGAATTCCTCTTTGTCGCCCATAATGAAACAGGCAAAACAGACAAATGCAAGCAAAAACGCAAAAAGGCAGATAAACCCGAACAGCCTGTCTGTCTGGCGGAATGCAATAACCGAACATAAAAGGGGAAAGAACAAAAGCGCCATAAAGCCGACGGCAGCCCCTGCACCATGAATCTTTGAAGCAACAGTTACAACATCTTTAGATTCATTTACACTGAAAATGCCTGAAAGCAGACCTGCCCCAACCGCGAATAAAAGCACAGAAAGCATCATTATAATAGAAAGAAAGTGATAATTTTCTTTGTATGCTGAATAATACACGGTTGCCGTAAAACTCAAAAAGCAGCCAAGCCAAATCAGCCAAATATTATAGATTATCCGCACCGGACTTACGGGGCTTCCGAGCGCGCTCATCACCATCATTTTGCTGTCATAGCCGGGATAAAAATGCTTAAGAATCCACGGAAGCAGAAACTCACCTATAATAGTAAGCAAAAGAACAGTATTGAACGGCTTGCTGTTTATCATGCTAATTTCCTCAGACAAAGATTTTTGCGGTCGCCTTGCTTGGTGTACTATGCAGCTTTGAGAGCATACATTTCTTTATCCGCGCGGAAGCACCTTATGCCTATATTTTAATACAGCTATATGTATAAGGCAATCGAATAATGTGCGTCTACTTCATCAAAAATGCATCAATTTCCTGAGCGCACTCGCGGCCTTCAGCAATTGCCCAAACTACAAGCGACTGACCTCTATGCATATCGCCTGCAGTAAAGATTTTCGGTGTGGCGGTTGCATAGCCTGTATCTGAGCTGAACGAAGTTTCAATTTTATGCAGGCCTTCAGGGATTTGGGTGACAACTGTTCCGCGCGGACCAAGCGCAACGCCAAAAGCCTGTGCTGTATAGTCTTCGCAGCCGGTAAAGCCGGCCGCTACAAGCAGCAAATCACACGGTAAAGTCTTTTCTGTTCCGGCGCGTTCCACAAGCTGCCGTTTTCCGTCTATCATCTGAAACTCAACTTCAATTGTGCGCACAGCTGTAATTTTGCCGTCTTTGCTCATAACCTCTTTTACGGTTGTTTCGTAAACGCGCGGGTCATGCCCGAACTTTGCGATTGATTCTTCTGCACCATAATCGGTTTTGAGAATTTTTGGCCACTGCGGCCATGGGTTGTTCTTTGCGCGGTCAACTGGCGGACAAGGCATCATCTCAATTTGTGTAACGCTTGAAGCGCCCAGACGGATTGAAGTGCCGCAGCAGTCGTTGCCTGTGTCGCCGCCGCCGACGATTATTACGTTCTTGCCGGCTATTTCAATTCCAGCTTTTTCGAGAAGTACTTCGGCAATCTGAGCATTTGCCGGTGTTATGTTCAGGTTTTCAAGAGCACTGCTCGTTGCAATTACGCTCTTAGTAACCTGCTTCAAAAAATCGACGGCAAACATTACACCACCGTCTGCACCGTCTTTTTCAGTCTTAAGCTCACTGATTCCTACTGCACTGAGAGCGCGGGCTTTTTTAGCACCGCAACACAAAGCGACTGCATCAAATTCATTCAGAATATGGTCAGCCGAAATGTTTTTTCCAACATCAGCATTGAATACAAACTCGACGCCTTCAGCTTTCATTAGCTCTATGCGCCGGTCAACAAATTTTTTGTCGAGTTTCATGTTCGGAATTCCGTACATCAAAAGACCGCCGGCTTTGTCCTCACGCTCATAAACAGTAACTGAATGACCGCGCCGGTTAAGCCAGTCTGCACAGGCAAGACCGCTAGGACCGGCACCGATAACGGCAATTTTTTTGCCGGAACGCACTGCCGGAACTTCGGGCTTCATATAGCCTGATTCAAATGCTTTTTCGATTATGTAAAGTTCGTTGTCGTGAACTGTAACTGCGCCGTCTCCGCAGACAGGGTTTCCGCAATTGCATGCCTTTTCGCAGAGTGCCGGGCACACGCGGCCTGTAAACTCAGGAAAGCTTGAAGTTTTTAGAAGCCGCCATGCAGCCATATCATATTGTGCGCGGAAAAGCGCATCATTCCATTCAGGAATATAATTGTGAAGCGGGCAGCCTGTGACCATTCCGCTAAGTTTGATTGCAGACTGACACATCGGTACGCCGCAGTTCATACAGCGCGCTGCCTGTTCACGGCGTTTTGCGTCTTCCATCACAGGATGAAATTCCTTAAAGTTCTTTATCCTTTCCAGCGGCTCAAAACTTCCGTTTTCAGCCCGCTTATATTCCATAAATCCAGTCGGTTTGCCCATTGTTGTCTCCTTACGCAGTTACCTTTTTGAAGGCGGAAAGAACTGCTTCGTCGTATTTTACTCCGGCTTCTTCTTCTGCATAAATCTCTGTCATTATGCGGAGATAATCGTTCGGGATAATCTTCTTAAAGCATGTTCTGTAATGTTTCCAGTCGGAAAGAATTGCTTTGGCCTTTTTAGAACCGGTTTCTTTTGCATGCTGCCCGATGAGTTCACGCAAACGGCTCTCATCGCTTATACCGCGCAAAGTTGTAACCTCATCATCAAGGTCATAGCTCTTTACAAGTTCGTGGTTAAGAACTTTGTAAAGGTCGTGCTTTTCGTCAAGAATATATGCAACGCCGCCGCTCATACCGGCGCAGAGGTTGCGTCCTGTTTTTCCGAGAATTACGGCTGTTCCGCCCGTCATATACTCAAGGCCATGGTCGCCGCAGCCTTCTGCTACAACGGTTGCCCCGGAATTGCGTACGCAGAACCGCTCGCCGGCGACACCGTTTATAAATGCTGTTCCTGAAGTTGCGCCGAAAAGTGCAACATTTCCTACTATTATATTGCTGTCAGCTTCACCTTCAAAATCAGCAGGCTTTGTTACAACAAGCTTTCCGCCGCTCAAGCCTTTGCCGAATGCATCGTTTGCGTCACCTGTAAGCTTAATTGTCAAGCCGCGCGGAATAAATGCACCGAAGCTCTGACCTGCGCCGCCGGAACAGCTGACAACATAAGAATCATCATCGAGCTTTCCGCCGGATTTTTTCTGGATTTCACTTCCGAGAATTGTTCCGAATGTGCGGTCAGTGGATTGGATTTCAACCTCGCCGACATTTTTCTTTGCTTCAAAGCTTGGAACAAGTTTTGTCAAATCGAGTCTCTTTTCAAGCTCAAAGTTGAATGTGTCGCGTGTTTTTTTCCATTCAAGCGGTTCGTCCGCCTGTGCAAGCACACGGCTCAAGTCGATAAGACCGGCCCTCTTGAAGCCCTGCTTTTCTTTCATCTTGAGCAAATCAGTCCGTCCGCACATTTCATCGATAGAGCGGACACCGAGCTTCGCCATGTATTCGCGGAGTTCCTGTGCAATGAATTTCATAAAGTTTTCTACATATTCAGGCTTGCCGGGGAAGCGCGCACGGAGCTTTTCACTTTGAGTTGCAACACCGAACGGACAAGTGTCGAGGTTACAGACGCGCATCATCGCGCAGCCCATTGTAATAAGAGGCGCTGTTGCAAAACCAAATTCTTCTGCACCGAGCAGGCAGGCAATTGCAACATCACGTCCGCTCATAAGCTTGCCGTCTGTTTCTATAATTACGCGGCCGCGTAAACCGTTCTGAATCAAAGTCTGGTGAGCTTCACTCAAGCCAAGTTCCCAAGGCAAGCCCGCATGATGAATTGAGCTGATTGGAGCAGCACCCGTTCCGCCGTCGTGGCCGGAAATCAAGATTACCTGTGCACCGGCTTTTGCAACGCCCGCTGCAATTGTGCCTACGCCTGCTTCGCTTACAAGCTTTACAGAAATACGGGCAGCGCGGTTTGCGTTCTTAAGGTCGTAGATAAGCTGCGCCAAATCTTCAATAGAATAAATATCGTGGTGTGGCGGCGGTGAAATCAGAGAAACACCGGGCGTTGCATACCGCGTCTTTGCAATCCATGGATAAACTTTTTTACCCGGAAGATGTCCGCCCTCGCCCGGCTTTGCACCCTGCGCCATTTTAATCTGAATCTCGCGTGCGCTGAGCAAGTATTCTTCTGTAACACCGAAACGGCCGGATGCAACCTGCTTGATTGCGCTGTTATATTCTGTTCCAAGACGTTCCGGCTTTTCACCGCCTTCGCCGGAGTTTGATTTTCCGTGCAGATGGTTCATTGCGGCAGCCATGCATTTGTGTGCTTCTTCTGAAATTGAACCGTAAGACATGGCACCGGTTTTGAAGCGCCGGACAATTGAATCTACGCTTTCAACTTCGTCAACTGGAATACCGCTTCCGGCTTTTTCATAGTCAAAATCGAGCATTGCGCGCAGTGTATGCGGACGGCTGTTGTCGTCAACAAGAGCTGTGTACTCTTTGAAGCGCGCATAATCGCCGTTTCTCGTAGATTCCTGCAAAGCAATAATTGTTTCAGGATTATAAAGATGGTCTTCTGCATTCGGGCCGCGGCGGAACTTGTGATAGCCTACGCTGTCAAGGTGAGTGTTCACCGTCAGTCCCATGTCATTCCATGCTTTCTTGTGGTGGTAAACGATGTCTTCTTCAATTTCTTTAAGCCCGATTCCGCCGACGCGGCTTACTGTATTTGTAAAGTACTTTTCGACAACGTCCTGCGCAATGCCTACAGCTTCAAAAATCTGTGCCGACTGATAAGACTGAACAGCGCTTATTCCCATTTTTGCCGCAATCTTTACAATGCCTCCGATGATTGCCTTGTTGTAGTCGTCAATTGCAGTGTGATAGTCTTTGTCCAAGAGTTTTTGGTCGATAAGCTCTGCAATTGCTTCCTGCGCAAGATAAGGATTGATTGCACGTGCGCCGTAACCGAGGCACATTGCAGCCTGATGAACGTCACGGACTTCGCCGCTTTCCAAAATTATGGAAATCTTTGTGCGCTTTTTGGTGCGGATTAAATATTGCTCAACCGCGCTGACCGCAAGCAAAGACGGAATTGCAGCGTGCTTTTCGTCTACACCGCGGTCGCTCAAAATGATGATATTGAAACCTTCTGCATAAACCGAATCAATCTGTGCAAAAAGATTGTCGAGGGCAGCGGCAAGTGTTTTGCCGTCAGATGCCAAGTCTGGGAATGACATTAACAGCGAAACCGTTTTTGCGCGGAGTCCTGGCTGATTGAGGACAGAAATCTTAATCAAATCAGTTCCTGTCAGAATTGGATTGTTGATTTCAAGAACGCGGCAGTTTGAACCCTTTGTATGAAGAAGATCACCGTCGCTGCCAACATAAACTGTTGTGTCTGTTACAATCTTTTCGCGAAGGCTGTCGATAGGCGGGTTTGTAACCTGAGCGAACAGCTGCTTGAAGTATGTGTAAAGCGGCGGATGCTTGTCAGAAAGACATGCAAGCGGTGTATCAACGCCCATAGAGCCGGTCGGTTCAATGCCGTTTCTTGCCATCGGCAGAACCATTTCGTTCAAGTCTTCATAATTCCAGCCGAATGCGCGGTAAAGTCTGTTGCGCTCTTCTTGAGAACTTACCGGGATTTTTTTGTTCGGAATCTTAAGGTCAGCAAGATGAATCAGATTCTGATCAAGCCACTCACCGTAAGGATTTTTTGTTGCATAAGTTTCTTTTAGTTCTTTGTCTG
>JAEEGH010000667.1_pt1 | contig 112879 bp, 87 predicted proteins | sample 9134181 | NCBI WGS metagenome assembly JAEEGH01 (sample SAMN16246544, study PRJNA631951) | gut metagenome | biome: gut microbiome; feature: rumen; material: DP-attached | host: Bos | place: Iran: Karaj | collected 2018-10
AACTTAAAATTACCTCTTTTTTGCTTAATATACATTGAGTATGGAAATTTTTGTGTAAATTTGTAGCCAAATATAGTTATGGAATGGAACGTAAACGAATTAACCGCCTGAAGGTGGTACTTGCAGAAAAGGGAATGACCAACAAACAATTGTCGGAAATCCTTGATAAAGATCCTGCTGTCATATCAAAATGGGTGACTAATGCCGCCCAGCCCAATGTAGAAATGTTCATCCAATTATCAAAGATATTGGGTGTGAGTGTAGATGATTTACTTTGGACAGAAGAAGGATGAACTATGGACATACAGAAAATATATCAATACAAGTCGGCCTTCGACTTGATAGCGAAGAGCATCAAAGACGATGAGGGAAACACCATCGAAGTATGGTATGCACGTGAGTTGCAACAAGTGTTGGGCTATGCCCGATGGGAGAATTTCGTGGTAGCCATTGGTCGCGCAATGGAATCGTGTAAGACATTGGGAATCAATGTGGATGATTATTTTCGTGAAGTCACGAAAATGGCCCAACTTGGCAGTGGTTCTCTGCGTGAAATTCAAGACTTTATGCTCACACGATATGCCTGGTGTTGCCAAAGATGGGACGTGTATGCAAAAGGACACATCGAAACTTCCAAAAAAATGAGAAATAAGTCCACGAGACTTTGCAGAAAGCCAACGAGAGTATTAACAAGTTAGGGCTTGTGCCTATGAACATATAAAAGGCAAGTAATTCTCGTAACGAATGTGCTAGATAAGATTTTGGAAAAAAATAATTAGGAATAAAAATGTTAACAGAAGACCAAGTTAGAGATAAGGCAAGAGACATTCTTGCGTTTGAAGATACAGAAACAGCAAAATCGGGTGTCGGACAGCTTACAACTTTCAAGAAGTTGGGTATTACTGGTGCTGGTTTTAACAATCGCCCTGATGGTTGGTATTTACCACACCAGACAGTATTCCCTGCAATAATCCTTGAGACAAAGAGCGAGGAAACGAACCTTCGACAGCCTCAGATTGAAGAATTGATAAAGAACTGTTCTATTGCTCACAGCAAATATAAAAATGTGGTTGGCATACTATACAATGGCTCTGATGTCATGGTCTATAAAAACGGGGAACTGCTTCAAGAAGAAACAGAATTACGCAACAAGGAGCATTATCTTGGTCTGTTTGAAAGGAATACCATTGACAAGCAGAAAATCTACTCTCTAACCAAACGCATAAACGATGCCTTGCATTTCCGTTTTGGTATTAAGAATCTGAATCACCGCATGATTTTTACGGCCTGTGCATTGGTTGCTAAACGCTATGGTGCGCCACTTGCAAAGGGAATGGACTACACGACTTTCCACACCGCTATTCACTCCACATTGTCGAAGTCGCTTGAAGAAGCAAGGAAACAGAATTTGAAACTTGACTTACTGTTGGAGGTATATGCATCTATTAGGATGAACATCAACAATAATCAAGAAGACATAGACAATTTCATTGAGAGCATTACGGAAATCTCCGACAATATCAATTCTGACTTCTGGCAAGGCGAGGACGTAATGGCAATCTTCTTCAATGAGTTTAACCGATACAAGGGGAAGTCTGAGCAAGGACAAATATTCACACCCGATCATATCACCTCACTTATGTACCGTATCACAGATACCTCGAAGGATGACATTGTACTAGATGCTGCATGCGGTTCAGGAGCTTTCCTCGTCAAGTCTATGTGCAACATGATAAAAGAGGCTGGTGGCTCACGTACAGAGAAAGCAAAGGAAATTAAAAAGTCGCAACTATATGGTATAGAGTTCGACCGAGAAATCTTTGCTCTCGCCTGTGCCAACATGCTTATACACAAGGATGGTAAGACAAACATAGAACAGTTAGACAGCCGCACTGCCGAAGCCGCACTGTGGATTCGCTCCAAACACATTACAAAAGTTTTGATGAACCCTCCTTTTGAAAAAAAATACGGATGCATAGACATCGTGAAGAATGTGTTGGACAGCGTGGCCTTCAACGAAGAGAATCCTTCAATGCCACGACAAATCATCTGTGCCTTCATCATGCCAGACAAGAAATTGGAGAAAGATAGTCAGACTAAGGTGAAAAAGATTCTGAAAGCCCATACTCTACAAAAAATCATTAAACTTCCAGAGAAAGTTTTCACGGAAGGAGTAAACACATCAATTTTCATTTTCAAGACGGGTGTACCACAGAACAATCACGAAATCTTCACATGTTACATTGAGGATGACGGGTTGGAAACTGTAAAGAATCAAGGTAGGCAGGATATCAAAGACCGCTGGCAGGAGATTGAAGACAAATGGGTAGAAATTATCAGCAAACAATCCGGTAACGATACCATAAAATGGTTAAAGCCCAATGAGCATCTTAGTTATCAAATGCCTAAGAAACCATTTGAAGTAACAGAGGAAGATTTTGCCAAAACCGTTATGGACTATCTTTTATATGAGCAGCAGACCGACGTAAAAGCATTCTCGGAGAACTTAATAAGAAAAGTTCTTTACTCATCAACTATCACCAGTGACGGCAATTCTGTAAACATCAACATCAAGACCAATAACGAATGAGCAAGATAGACATTTCAAACTGGAAAGAATTTCAGGTAGGCCAGCTTTTTACCATCCAGAATGGCAAGGGCATCACAAAAAACGAAATTTACGAACACCCTGGTCAATTACCAGCCATACAAAGTGGCGAAGAGAATTTCGGATGTATTGGGCATCTTGACTATGGCTATTGCGTTTCCCAAAATTACACCATTTCCAAAGGGGCTTGTCTTACCGTTGCCCGCAGTGGTTCATCGGGATATGTTGGTTACCAATCTCATCAGTGTGTCGTAGGCGATTCAGCCAAAATATTGGAGCCAAAATTCGAAAACAATAAAGAGCGACTGCTATTCATCCGAGCACTACTCATGGTGAACAAAGTCAAATATGCCTACACCGATAAAGTAACACGTGAAAACTACGAGCGCGACACGATTAAATTGCCAGTACTCGACAATGGGCAACCCGACTGGTCGTTTATGGAGAAATACATCCAGAAAATAGAGGAGCAACAGGCATACAACTTGAAGCAACTACAAAAAATTACCCCCCCCTAAATCAGCAGATGTGATTTTGTGGAATCCATTTACCATCGGTAGTTTGTTTAGGTTAGAAAAGGGAACAAGACTAACAAAGGCAGATATGAAAAAAGGTAATATAAACTTTATTGGTGCAAGCGCTGTTAACAATGGCGTTACAGCACTTATAGGCAATACGGCACATCTACATCCAGCAAACACTATAACAGTCAGCTATAATGGATCTGTTGGTGAGGCATTCTATCAAACACAACCTTTCTGGGCATCTGATGATGTAAATGTGCTATACCCTCATTTTATAATGAACAGAGAAATTGCATTATTTCTATTGCCAATTATTCGTAAGGTTGGCAAACGTTACGCATTTGAAAACAAATGGAAATTAGAAGAAATGGAAAAGGAAACAATATTTCTGCCTTGCAATTTAAATGGTGAACCGGACTATTCTTATATGACTGCATTCATTCAACAAATGACAGGAAGATTGCAACAGAACGCTCGCTATTTAATAAGTATAATGTAATCTTTTTGAATAAACCATCTCATACAAATAAACTAGCATATATGAATAAGCTGAAAACAAGTTGAATAGGATTATGAATCAAGCAAAAGAAAATTTAGAGCCAATTATAGCTGGTGTTGTGAAAGCATTTGCAACTGCAATTCCAGTATCTGCTATAGCTCTTAGCATCTATGAAGAATTTCAAGCCAAGAGAATAGAAAGGAAAATCTCACGTTTGGAAGGATTCTACTTCTCTTTAAAAGATGAAGTGTCCGATGTAGAAGGGAAAATAAATCAGAACTACATTTCGAAAGACGATTTCGGAGATATTTTTGAACAAACAGCAAACTATATAATGAATGAACGTTTGGAAGAAAAGCGAAAGTGTTTTCAAAACATCTTCTTAAACAGTATAACCGCATCCTCGTGTTCTTATGACAAAACAGAAAAATACATGAGGTTATTAGAAAGTATGGGATGGCTGGAACTCAAAATATTGGATGTATTACGCAATCCTAAAAGTTATAATGAGAAACATGGTAATATTATAAAAAATCCCAATGAGTCCCTTCCTGGACACATAAATATGATTACCCATTTAGGACCATATCGGGGTGTTGAACTATTGGCGAAACTTTTGAATGAAGAAGAAAGCGAAATAAAAGATGCCTTATACTATTTGGAACAAAATAGGCTTATAATAGAAAAAAGTAATGCTATTCAAACTCAGACAAATGGACATCCTATCCACACATTAGACAATATGCTTACGCAAAAAGGCAAAGATTTTGTCTTGTTTATTTTAAAATGAATTACTGGTTAACTCTAAAACACTCAATGGGTAACTGCAATATAGTTTGTGGGTAACTTGAAAAAAGACTATTTTACAATTTGTATATGAACAACGAGATACAATTTATATTATACCAGTTGCCTGATGAGGAAGGCAGGGTACAGGTGGTGATAAAGGATGAGACAATATGGGCTACGCAGAAAGCGATGGCACAGTTATTTGGTGTGGGTGTGCCCGCCATCAGCAAACATCTGGCTCACATATTCGAAGAGGGAGAATTGGACAGAAATGTGACTATTTCCAAAATGGAAACAACCACTCAACATGGTGCTATTGAAGGCAAAACACAGACGAATGAAACGGCATTTTATTCGCTTGATGCCATTATCGCCGTAGGCTATCGTGTATCATCCGCCCGTGCAACGAAGTTTCGCATCTGGGCCACGAAGATACTGAATGAATATATCCGTAAAGGGTTTGTATTGGATGATGAGCGTCTGAAACAGGGCAAGGCTGTATTTGGAAAAGACTATTTCCGCGAGTTATTGGAGAGAGTCAGAAGCATACGTGCCAGCGAACGCCGTATCTGGCAGCAGATAACAGACATTTATGCAGAATGTTCTTACGACTACGACCGCAACTCCCCAACAACGCGAGAGTTCTATCAGATGATACAAAACCGTTTCCATTATGCCATTACAGGGCAGACGGCTCCCGAAATAATCTTCACCCGTGCAGACCACAGCAAAGAACACATGGGACTGCAGACGTGGAAGAATGCGCCAGACGGAAGGGTATTGCTTAGTGACACGAAGGTTGCTAAGAACTATTTGCCAGAAAAGGAGATACGGCAATTGGAAAGAGCCGTGACAGGCTATTTCGACTATATTGAAGACTTGATAGAGCGGGAAAATGCTTTTAATATGGAACAGTTTGCCGCCTCTGTCAATGAGTTCCTGACTTTCCGCAGATATGCGCTACTGCCAGATAAAGGCAAGGTAAGCAGAGAAGACGCAGACCGAAAGGCGGAAGAAGAATATCGGCTGTTTAATCCTACGCAGAGGATAGATTCTGATTTCGACAAACAAGTCAGAGGTCTGTTTGATGAAACATAAAAAACATGCCATACTATGACTTGTCGCAAGTCAGGCAAAATCTGTGTAAGTTTAAAATCATGCACAGGTTTATGATTAGTTCATTATAAGATTTGGTACTCGCGAGTGCCAAATCTTACGTGGACTCACTTCCGTACATTACTCTCAGTTGCAAGTGACGATGCCAGATACTGGATGTAGGACAGATGGATGACTATCGCAATCCTATTATAGCGGAAGCCATGAAGGAGATGAAGTATGTCAATATGTTCAACCAGGGTGTAAGGCGTGTGCAGGAGTTTATCTGTCAGTTCTGCATTAAAGCCATATTGCAGACATTCATTTACGGGCCTAATTGCGTTAATTCTCCAAAATCGTTTTGCTACGTCAGCATTATTTCGTAATTTTGCAGGCGCTATGAAGAAAGGACTGGTATTGGAAGGCGGGGCCATGCGCGGCCTGTGGACGGCTGGCGTGACGGACGTGATGATGGAACACGACGTGTGGCCCGACGGTCTCATTGGTGTGTCGGCGGGTGCGGCATTCGGCTGCAACTACAAGTCGCGCCAGGTGGGACGCGCCATCCGCTATAATACACGCTTTGCCCGCGACAAGCGGTATAGCGGCTTATGGTCGCTCGTGACCAGCGGTGACTACTTCAACGCAAATTTCGGCTATCACGTCGTGCCCTACGAGTACGACCTATTCGACACGAAGACGTTCGAGGAGAACCCCATGCAGTTTATCGTGGTATGCACCGACGTGTTGACTGGCCAAGCCGTTTATCACGACATGCAGCACGTCAGCTATGAAGAACTGGAGTGGCTCCGCGCCTCGGCATCCATGCCCCTGGTATCGAAAGTGGTGGAGGTGGAAGGCCGTAAATTGTTAGACGGCGGCGTGAGCGACAGCATTCCCCTATCCTACTTCGAAAGCATTGGCTACGACCGCAACGTGGTCATCCTCACGCAACCTTTAGGCTACCGGAAAGCACCCAGCAAACTGATGCCGCTGATGCGTCTGTCGCTACGGAAATACCCACAATTCGTCAAAGCCATGAGCGAGCGTTACTTGATGTATAACAAGCAGTTAGAGTATGTCGCTCAAGCAGAAACAGAAGGCCGTTGCCTGGTCATTCGTCCGGACGAGAAGATACCCATTGGCCACATCAGCCATGATGCCGAGCAGATGCGGCGCGTCTATGAAATCGGCCGGCAGGTGGGTGAACGTTACATTGAAATAATCAAAGAGTTCTATGCGCATTGATATTATTACCGTACTGCCCGAGATGTTGGAGGGCTTTGTACACGAATCGATACTGGCACGTGCCGAAAAGAAAGGACTGGCAGAAATCCGCCTGCACAACCTGCGCGACTACACGCTGGACAAGTGGCGTCGCGTCGATGACTATCCCTATGGCGGTTCTGCCGGCATGGTGATGCAATGCGAGCCGATAGACCGCTGCATCACCGCCCTGAAAGCCGAGCGCGACTACGACGAGGTCATCTTCACGTCGCCCGACGGCGAGCGTTTCGACCAGCACATGGCCAACGAGCTGTCGCTGAAGGGCAATCTCATCATCCTCGCCGGTCATTACAAAGGCATTGACCAGCGTGTCCGCGACCATCTCATCACCAAGGAAATCAGCATCGGCGACTTCGTGCTGACGGGAGGAGAGCTGGTGGCAGCGATGATTGCCGATGCCATTGTCCGCGTTGTTCCCGGTGTCATCGGAGACGAGCAGAGCGCCCTCTCCGACTGTTTTCAGGACGACCTTCTGGCAGCGCCTATCTACACGCGTCCTGCCGACTACAAGGGATGGAAAGTTCCGGAGATTCTGCTGAGTGGCAACGAGGCAAAAATACGCAATTGGGAATTGGAGCAGGCGCTGGAGCGCACTAAACGTTTACGCCCAGATTTGCTGCAATAAACGCTTCTCCCAACGAGAAGCCCTCTTCATACAAGCGTTCCAGCTTTTCGACATCGTGGGTGATGCGCCCCACCTCCAGCGTACGCTGCGGACGGATGACTATCACTTCCCCCCAGTCCTCCATGCGCTCCACCAGTTCCAGCTGCTTGTTATACTCTTCAGTAAGGTGACTCAGCACCACGCGCAGCCGGGGATATTTGCCATAGATAAACTTGGGAATCTTGAAATCGGGCTCTGAAGAGCGATAGCCACGGTTATGCGTTAGCACGACAACATTGTCGTGATGCCCCGTATCAATGCTTCGCACGATGGGAATGCTGTCAACGATACCGCCATCGAGCATCGGGATACCATCTACCTCCGTAATCTGCGCCACGAAAGGCAGCGACGAGCTGGCCTTGACAATCTGCGTCAGACGACTCATGTCGTGGCGCTCGGAAAAGTACATGGCGCGACCCGTTAAGCAGTTGGTCGTCACCACTTCGAACGTTGCAGGATTCCTTTCATAAGCCGCTGCGTCGAAAGGAATGAACTCCTTCGGGAAACGCTCGTAGAGGATTTCCGGGTCGAAGATGCTACCGTTCTGTATCAGCGAACGCAGCGAGATATAGCCATACTTCTGCAGCATGTCGATATTGGACCAACGGGCACGGCGCGGCTGGCGGCTCATGTACGACAGACCGTTGCAAGCCCCTGCCGAAACAGCCACCACATAGGGGAAATAGACCTCGTGTTTCATAAAGGCATCCAGCACGCCGGAAGTGAAGACTCCACGCATGCCGCCCCCCTCGAGAACCAGTCCTGTTTGCTGCGTAATATGCATTTTAATATATTTTAGGTCGCAAAGTTACGTCTTTTTCATAAATAATGTGTACCTTTGCAAGATAAATTGTACAATTAGTATCTTATTCTTGATTTATGTTCAATAAAGAAACCTACATACGGCGCCGTGCCGAACTGAAAAAACGAGTTGGCGAAGGGCTCATCGTGCTCTTTGGCAACAACGACGCCCCCTACAACTATCCTGCCAACAGCTATGCGCCCATGCGACAGGATTCCGCCTTCCTGTATTACTTCGGACAACACCGCGACGGACTGGTAGGAATCATCGACATTGACCGCGACGAAGAATGGCTGCTGGGCGACGACATCGACGTCGATGACATTGTCTGGATGGGCTTCACACCCTCCGTCAGCGAACTGGCAGCAGAAGTAGGCGTCAGCAAGACTGCACCGCTGTCTGCCCTCCGCTCGGCTTGTCACCTGGACGAAAGGAAAGACGGCAGCATTCACTTCCTGCCCCCCTACCGTCATGACACGAAGATTGCCATCATGGACCTGTTGGGCATTCACCCTTCACAGCAGAAGGACGCTGCCTCGCTGGCACTCATCAAGGCTGTCGTTGCCATGCGTTCCAAGAAAGAGGCACAGGAAATTGAAGCCATTGATAGAGCTTGTAACATAGGATACGAGATGCACTGTCTGGCACAGCGGCTCATCAAGCCCGGACAGACGGAGCGCTACATAGCCGGACAAGTGGATGGCATAGCCCGTTCGCTGGCACAAGGCAACAGTTTTGCCACCATCTTCTCACAGCACGGCGAGATCATGCACGGCACGCCCACCGACGCCCAATTGGAAGAGGGACGACTGGTGCTCTGCGATGCCGGTTGTGAGTTGGACGACTACTGTTCAGACCACACCCGGACGATGCCCGTAACGGGAAAGTTCACCCAGAAGCAGCTGGAGATTTACCAGATTGTCGAAGAGTGCCACGACTACGTCCTGCAGGTGGCCAAACCCGGTGTCTGCTATCGCGACGTCCACTTTGCCGTATGCCGTCTGATGACAGAAAGGCTGAAGGAGTTAGGACTGATGAAGGGCAATACCGACGAAGCCGTCAGTCAGGGAGCCCATGCCCTGTTCCTGCCTCACGGACTGGGGCACATGATGGGCATGGACGTTCACGACATGGAAGGCTTAGGACAAGAGCATGTAGGCTTCGACTACAAGACCATGCCACAGCTGGACCAGTTTGGCACCTGCTACCTGCGCATGGGACGCCAATTGGAAGAAGGCTTTGTCGTGACCGACGAGCCAGGCATCTACTTCATCCCTGCCCTCATCGACGACTGGAAAGCCAAGGGTCATTGCCAAGACTTCCTGTGTTTCGACAAGATTGACACTTACCGGGACTTTGGCGGCATACGCATCGAAGACGACCTGCTCATCACCGCCGACGGCTGCCGCTTCATGGGAGACGAGCAGAAGCGCATACCCTATCATCCTGCCGACGTGGAGAAGGCGATGATGTAACATAACACGCATATCAAAACAAAAAACAATAAAGTATTATGAAGAAAATCATGACAATGGCGCTGATGGCTCTGATAGCTCTTGGCGCACAGGCAGAGGAGAAGAAAGACTCTGTCAACAAGAACAAACCCGTGTTTACCACCATCAAGGAGAACCCCATCACCTCCATCAAGGACCAGAACCGCAGCGGCACGTGCTGGGCTTACTCTACCCTGTCTTTCTTCGAGGCTGAAATCATGAAGGCCACGGGCAAGAAGTACGACCTCTGCGAGTCGTTCATTGCCAACAAAACCTACATGGAGCGCGCCATCCAGGTAGTTCGCTACCATGGCGACTGCCAGTTTGCACAGGGCGGTTCTGCCGAAGACGTGCTGGCAACCATGAAGACTTACGGCATCTGCCCCGAGGACGCCATGCCTTTCCCCGGCTCGCTGTATGGTGACTCGCTGAACAACTTCAACGAGTTCTTCTCCGTTCTGGAGCCTTACGTGGAGGCTGTCTCCAAGAGTAATGCCAAGAAAATCAGCAACCAGTGGAAAGTCGGCATGCAAGGTATCCTGGACGCTTATCTGGGAAAATGTCCCGAGGAGTTCACCTACGAAGGAAAGAAATACACCCCGAAGAGCTTCATGCAGAGCTTGGGCATTGACTTGAACGACTATGTCAGCATCACCAGCTATACCCACCACCCCTTCTACACCACCTTTGCCGTGGAGGTACAGGACAACTGGCGATTCCCGCAGTCCTACAACCTGCCGATGGACGAGATGATGCAGGTCATCGACAATGCCATTGAGCAAGGCTACACCATTGCTTGGGGTGGCGACGTCAGCGAGGATGGCTTCACCCGTCAGGGACTGGCTTACGCTATTGACGCCAAGAAGACCACCCAGAGCCTGCAGGGCAGCGACATGGCCAAATGGCTGAAGATGGCTCCCGCCAAGAAGCGCAGCATCATCGACTCGCTGGGTTGCACTGTTCCTGAAATCATTCCTACACAGGAAATGCGACAGGAGCGCTTCGATAACTGGGAGCTGACCGACGACCACGGCATGCTGATCTTCGGTGTTGCCAAGGACCAGAACGGCAAAGAGTATTACATGGTGAAGAACTCCTGGGGAGAGACCGGCGAATACAAGGGCATCTGGTATATGACCAAGACCTTCATTGCCGCCAACACCATGGATTTCCTCATTAACAAGAATGCCATTCCCAAGAATATCCGTAAAAAACTGGGATTATAAGCACTCGTAGTTCCACCTCTTTTAATATAAGCATTCATGCAGTTTAAATGGAATTACGAACCACCGACACCAGAGCGACAGCAGGCAGCTCAGGAACTCGCTGAGAAGATTGGGATGAGTCCCGTCATGGCAGGGCTGCTCATTCAGCGCGGTATCAAGACGGAAAGCGCCGCCAAGCGCTTCTTCCGTCCCATGCTGAACGAGCTGATAGACCCGTTCCTGATGAACGACATGGACGTGGCTGTCGATCGCCTGAATGACGCCATGGGGCGCAAAGAGCGCATCATGATCTATGGCGACTATGATGTCGATGGGTGTACGGCTGTGGCACTGGTCTATAAGTTCCTACAGCAGTTCTATTCCAATATTGACTACTATATCCCCCACCGCGAGGAAGAGGGCTATGGCGTCAGTCGTAAGGGAATAGAGTTCGCTGCGGAGACCGGTGTCAAACTGATTATTGTGCTCGACTGCGGCATCAAGGCCATTGACGAAATAGCCTATGCCAAGCAGCTGGGCATCGACTTCATCATCTGCGACCACCATGTTCCAGACGAGGTAATGCCGCCTGCCGTGGCTATCCTCAACCCCAAACGCACGGATTCGACTTATCCCTTCAAGCATCTTTGCGGATGTGGCGTTGGCTTTAAGTTCATGCAGGCCTTTGCCAAGAACAACGGCATACCTTTCTCTCGTCTGATTCCCATACTCGACTTCTGCGCCGTCAGCATCGCTGCCGACCTGGTGCCGGTAGAGGGTGAGAACCGGACGCTGGCCTTCCACGGACTGAAGCAGCTGAACCAAAGTCCCTGCATCGGTCTGAAGGCGATTATCGAGATTTGCGGACTGTCAGGACGAGAACTCACCATGAGCGACATCGTCTTCAAGATTGGTCCTCGCATCAATGCCTCCGGGCGTATGATGAACGGAAGAGAAGCGGTAGAGCTGTTGGTGGAGCGCGAGTTTGACAAAGCCCTCACGCTGGCTACCCGCATCAACGAGCTAAACGAGCAGCGCAAGGATGTTGACAAGCAAATGACGGAAGAAGCCAACGAGATTGTGGCTCGTCTGGAGAGTCAGCAGCACATGCAGAGCATCGTGCTCTACGACGAAGGATGGAAAAAAGGTGTCGTAGGTATCGTCGCTTCACGCCTGACGGAACTCTACTTCCGCCCCACGGTGGTACTGACCATTATCGACGGCATCGCCTCCGGCTCTGCCCGCTCTGTAGCAGGTTTCGACATCTACGACGCCGTCAAGTCGTGCCGTGACTTGTTGGAAAACTTCGGAGGACATACCTATGCCGTCGGACTGACGCTCCGCCAGGAGAATATTCCGGAATTCCGACGCCGTTTCCAGGCTTACGTCAGCAACCATATCCTGCCCGAGCAAACCCAGCAGACACTGGATATCGACATGGAACTGGACTTCCAGCAAATCAACAAGCGACTGCTCAACGAGCTGAAACGCCTGGCACCTCACGGACCAGGAAACGCCAAGCCCCTCTTCCGCACTCGCAACGTCTTCGACTACGGAACCTCCAAAGTCGTAGGACGTCACCAGGAACATATCAAACTGGAGCTGGTCGATTCGAAATCGGCAGTCGTCATCAACGGTATCGCTTTCGGACAATCGGCAGCTGCGCGATACATCAAGTCCAAGCGCTCGTTCGACATCGTCTATACCATTGAGGAGAATACCTACAAGCGTGGGGAAGTCCAGCTACAGATAGAAGACATTCGTCCTTCTGAAGAGGAAGAACTGGAAGACTAAGACGTGGGTACCTATCAGGAAATACTCAAGAAATACTGGGGCTACGATGACTTCCGCGGTATCCAGCGCGACATCATCGAGTCTATCGGTCTGGGCTGCGACACGCTCGGCCTGATGCCCACAGGCGGTGGAAAAAGCATCACCTTCCAAGTGCCAGCCATGGCCCTGGAAGGTGTTTGCATTGTCATCACCCCCCTGATAGCGCTGATGAAAGACCAGGTTCACCACCTGCGCCAACTGGGCATCCTGGCATCTGCCATCCATAGCGGCATGGAACGGGAAGCCATTCTCCGTGTCCTCGACAACTGCGTCTTGGGAAACACGAAATTCCTGTATGTCTCACCAGAACGCCTCTCCACCGACATCTTCATCACCAAGCTGCGCCACATGCGCGTTTGCTTCATCACCGTTGACGAAGCGCACTGCATCTCACAATGGGGCTACGACTTCCGACCCAGCTATTTGGAGATAGCCACCATCCGCACCTTACTGCCCAACATCCCTGTATTAGCACTCACGGCAACAGCTACGCCACAGGTCATCGATGACATCTGCGAAAAGCTCTCTCTCCCAACACCCATCACCCAACACCCAACACCCAACACCCAACACCCAACATCCACCACCCAGCACCCAACACCCAACACCCAACACCCAACATCCTTCCGCGTCTTCCGCATGTCGTTTGAGCGCAAGAATCTGACCTATCTTGTTCGCAATGTGGGCGACAAGATTCATGAGCTGGTGCATATCCTCAGTCACACCCAAGGTTCAACCATCGTCTATGTACGCAGCAGGAAACGCTCTAAGGAACTGTCCGAATACCTGAACGAAGCCGGACTTCACGCCACCTTCTATCATGCAGGGATAGAGCAGACGGAAAAAGACCAGCGGCAACGCGACTGGCAACACGACCGCGTCCGCATCATGGTAGCTACCAATGCCTTCGGCATGGGCATTGACAAACCTGACGTGCGACTGGTCATCCACTACGACTGTCCCGACTCTATCGAAGCCTACTTCCAAGAAGCCGGACGAGCAGGCCGCGACGGTCAGCAGGCATACGCCGTCATGCTTTACAACAACAGCGACAATGCCAAACTCGCCAAACGCATTGACGACACCTTCCCACCGCGCGAATACATCCGCCAGGTCTATGAGCATCTGGCTTATTACTATCAGATAGCCACGGGTGACGGATATGGTGTTTGTCGGGAATTCAACATCGACGAGTTCTGCCAACGCTTTCACCACTTCCCCATCAGGGTGAATAGTGCGCTGCAGATTCTGACACGTGCCGGATATATCGATTATGAAGAATCGCCCGACCAGCAGACCCGCATCCGCTTCCTTTTAGAGCGCCACGAGCTGTACCGTCTTAACGACAGCACTCCTGACGAGGAGCGCGTCATCATCGCCCTGCTCCGCAACTATGGCGGACTCTTTGCTGATTTCGGATATGTGGATGAAGCCTATATCGCCCAACAGACAGCACTGCAACCCGTTGTACTCCATGAGGTACTGAAGGCGCTTGCCCACAAGCACATCATAGAATACATTCCCCGGCAGCATGTTCCTACCATCCGCTATATGCAGCGCCGCGAGGACAGCGAGCACATTCAGCTGCTGCCCGCCGTCTATGAACAGCGGCTGCAGCAATACCAGCAACGCATCCATGCCATGCTGGAATACTTGCAATGCCAGGACAAATGCCGCTCACGGCAACTGCTGGCTTACTTCGGAGAGACACATACCAAGGACTGCGGACAATGCGACGTTTGCCGTAACAATACGCCGGATGACAAGGAGCAAGCACGTCAGGCAATTATCAAAATGGTGGAAGACGGACAGCGCCACCATATCACAGAGCTACACAAGCTGCCATTCTCAACAGAAACCATCGACTACATGTTGGCTCAGTTGATACAAAATGAAGACCTCTTCCAGGAAGACGGTTATTTGTTTCGACGCTAACACTCGTTTTAACAACGCCGACATTCCCTTTTTACCCAAAAACGGCCTCAACGGCCAAAAAATGTTGTTCTCTTTGGGTGATTTTTGTTCTTTTTTTCATTTCCCTTAAAAATATGCACATTTTTTTTGCGAATGTGCAGAAAATGAATTACCTTTGCACAAAATTTTGAAAATTGTGCAATGAGCAATATACCAAGTTTCAATTCATACATTGAAAAAGCTATCACAGAGAATTGGCTGCTGGATGCTTTAACCGATTATAAAAGCACTACCCTGCAGTATCACGATGTAGCTCGCAAGATAGAGAAGCTGCACATCATGATGGAAGCTGCAGGAATTCAGCCTGGAGACAAGATTGCCGTCTGCGGACGAAACTCTGCCCACTGGGCAGTTGCTTTTCTGGCAACGCTGACCTACGGTGCAGTCATCGTTCCCATACTACACGAATTCAATGGCGAACAGATTCACAATATCGTCAATCATTCCGACTCCAAACTGCTGTTCGTCGGCGACTACGTCGTAAAAACCATACAGCCCGAAGAGATGCCTCATCTGGAGGGTATCTTCAACCTGCCCGACTTTTCGCTGCACACCTCACGCAACGAGCAACTGACCGATGCCCGTGAGCGTCTGAACGAGCTGTTTGGCTGCAAGTATCCCAAGTCTTTCCGCAAGGAGGATATCCATTGGTACAAAGACCAGCCCGAAGAGCTCTGCATGATTAACTACACCAGCGGCACGACAGGTTTTTCCAAAGGTGTCATGCTACCCTATCGCTCCCTGTGGGGAAACGTTGATTTCTGTCAAAAAGGATTAGGCATCTACATGCCCAAATACAGCAACACGCTGAGCATCCTGCCTATGGCTCACATGTACGGCATGGCCATTGAGTTCTTGTTTCCCTTCTGTTCCGGCTATCACCTGCATTTCCTAACACGTCTGCCGTCACCGGCCATCATTGCTGAAGCCTTCAAAGAAGTAAAACCCGACGTGGTGGTAGCCGTTCCGCTCATCATCGAGAAGATTATCCGCAAGCGGGTATTCCCCAAGATTCAGAGCAATGCCATCCGCATGCTGCTGAAGATGCCCGTAGTCTCCAAGAAGGTAAAACAGCGCATCTGCCAGGAGGTCTATGCTGCCTTTGGCGGACGCGCATACGAAGTGATCGTGGGCGGTGCTCCCCTCAACCAGGAGATAGAGCAGTTCCTGAAGAGCATTGACTTCCCCATCACCGTAGGCTATGGCACGACAGAGTGTGCACCGCTGATATCTTTCAGCGACTATCACCATTTCGTTCCCTCCTCCTGCGGAACAGCGGTAGAGCACATGGAAGTAAAGATTCTTTCTCCCGACCCTGCCAACCAGGAAGGTGAGATTGTGTGCCGTGGCACCAATGTCATGTTGGGATATTACAAAAACGAAAAAGCCACCCAAGAGGCATTGGATGAAGACGGCTGGTATCATACGGGCGACCTCGGCACGATGTCTGAAGACGGTCACATCTTCATCCGTGGCCGACTGAAGAATATGCTGCTCGGTGCTAACGGACAGAACGTCTATCCTGAAGAGATAGAAGACAAGCTCAACTCCATGGCAATGGTCAGCGAGAGCCTTGTTGTCCAGCGCGGCAACCACTTGGTAGCACTCGTCTATCCCGACTACGACGAAGCCCGCGACATGCAACTGACGCAAGAAGACCTGGAGAACCTCATGGAGCAAAACCGTCAGGAACTGAACGCACAATTGCCTGTATATAGCAAACTACAGGCCATAGAGATACAGGAGGAAGAATTCCAAAAGACTCCCAAACGAAGTATTAAACGCTATTTATATAAATAAGTATTATGGAAAACGTACCCAGTTTTAACCAACTGATTCAGAAGAGCATCATCGACAACTGGGACCTTGATGCGCTGACAGACTATAAAGGTGCCACCCTGCAATACCATGACGTGGCGCGAAAGATAGAGAAGCTGCACATTCTGTTCGAGAACAGCGGAGTCACCAAAGGCGACAAGATAGCACTCTGCGGACGCAACTCCAGCCAATGGGCAGTGGCATTCCTGGCCACGCTGACCTATGGTGCCGTGGCGGTACCCATCCTCCATGAATTCTTGGCTGAGCAGATACATAACATCGTCAATCACTCCGATGCCAAGCTGCTCTTCGTCGGTGATCACGTAGCCACCGAGATTGACCCCACCAAGATGCCACATCTGGAAGGCATCATCAACAATCCCGACTATTCGCTGCTGCTCTCCCGTACCGACAAGCTGACTTATGCCCGCGAGCACCTCAACGAGCTGTACGGCAAGAAATTCCCCAAATACTTCCGCAAGGAGCACGTCAACTACTATACAGAGGCCAACGGTGAAGAGTTGGCAATGATTAACTACACCAGCGGAACCACGGGATTCTCCAAAGGTGTGATGATTCCTTATCGCGCCCTGTGGTCAAACTTTGACTTCGCTGAGCACGTACTGGGAAATATTATCAAGAAGAACGACCGAGTCATCAGCATCCTGCCCATGGCTCACATGTACGGCATGGCTTTCGAATTCGTCTTCGAGTTCCTTCATGGCTGCCACGTCTATTACCTCAACCGCATTCCCTCACCGGCCATTATTGCACAGGCCTTTTCCGACATCAAACCCAAAATCATCATTGCCGTGCCTCTGGTCATCGAGAAGATTATCCGCAAGAAGGTGTTCCCGAAGATACAGAACAACCGCATGCGCCTGCTGCTTTCCATGCCCGTCATCTCGAAGAAGGTCAAGGAACGTATCTGCCAGGAGGTTGTCAACGCCTTTGGCGGAGAACTTTACGAGGTCATCATCGGCGGTGCTGCCTTCAACCAGGAGGTAGAGTCTTTCCTGAAGAAAATCGAGTTCCCCTATACCGTAGGCTATGGAGCCACGGAGTGCGCTCCTATTATCTGCTACGAAGACTGGCACACCTTTGTCCAGGCATCTTGCGGCAAGGCAGCCTACCACATGGACGTGAAGATCAACTCTTCAGACCCTGCCCATGTTCCTGGTGAGATTTTCGCAAAAGGTCTGAACACCATGCTTGGCTACTACAAGAACGACGAGGCAACCGCCGAGACGCTGGACAAGGAAGGCTGGTACCATACCGGCGACCTGGGAACGATGGACTACGAAGGCAACGTCTTCATCAACGGCCGTTCCAAGAACATGCTCTTAGGACCCAGCGGTCAGAACATCTATCCCGAGGAGATTGAAGACAAGCTCAACTCGATGACGATGGTCGTGGAGAGCGTCGTCGTACAACGCGACAACAAGCTCGTCGGACTGGTCTATCCCGACTATGACGAAGCCCGCAACATGAACTTCAACGATGAGGACATTGCCGGTATCATGGAACAGAACCGCATTCAGCTGAATGAACTGTTGCCCGCCTACGAGAAGATTACCGAGATAGAGATTCGCACCGAAGAGTTCGAGAAGACTCCCAAGCGAAGCATCAAGCGGTACCTTTACAAATAATTACACCCTATCATCATAAAAAAACGGACAGACTATTTGGTCAGTCCGTTTTTTCTTTGTACTTTTGTCGCGTCAACGGAGGAAAGCCCCACTTGTCAAGGGGTACCGTAGGCAAGATAAATTGCATAGAAATATGAAAGTACTGAAATTTGGCGGAACGTCCGTAGGTTCCGTAAAGAGCATTTTAAGCTTGAAGAAAATTGTGGAGACAGAGGCTCGGACGCAACCTGTCATCGTAGTAGTCAGTGCCCTTGGCGGCATTACGGACAAGTTGATAGCCACCTCACAGATGGCGCTCAAAGGTGACAAGCGTTATCGTGAAGAGTTCGATGCCATCGTGGAACGCCACCACCAGATGATAGATACCATCATCACCGACCCCACCAAGAGAGAAAACTTGTTTCAGCGTGTAGATTCACTCTTCGAACAACTGAAGAGTATCTATTTCGGCGTTTACTTGATTCATGACCTGTCACGCAAGACACAGGATGCCATCGTGTCGTATGGTGAGCGACTGAGTTCGAATATCGTGGCAGCCCTCATCAAGAACGGCGTACGCATGAACAGCCGCGACTTCATCCGCACAGAGCGCAAGAACGGCCGGCATGTGCTGGATGCCGACTTGACCACCCGCATGGTCAAGGAGGCCTTCACCCCCGTCTGCTGCGGTGCTGCAGCAGCCAACCGTACCGTTGCCGTCGTGCCAGGCTTTATCAGCCGCGACCGTGACTCGGGCGAAACGACCAATCTGGGACGCGGCGGCAGCGACTATACCGCTGCCATCATTGCAGCAGCCTTGGACGCTGAGGTGCTGGAGATATGGACCGACGTGGATGGTTTCATGACTGCCGACCCACGCGTCATCAAGACTGCCTACACCATCAACGAGCTCTCCTACGTCGAAGCCATGGAGCTCTGCAACTTCGGTGCGAAGGTCATCTATCCCCCGACTATCTACCCCGTCTGCATCAAGAATATCCCCATCAAGGTGAAGAACACCTTCAATCCTGAACATCCGGGAACACTCATCAAGGATCATATCGAGAACGACCGCAAGCCTATCAAGGGTATATCGTCCATCAAGGGCACCACGCTCATCACGGTGACAGGTCTTTCCATGGTGGGTGTCATCGGTGTCAACCGCCGTATCTTCACCACGCTGGCCAACAAGGGCATCTCGGTATTCATGGTGTCGCAGGCATCCTCCGAGAACTCTACCTCCATTGGTGTGCGCGACGAAGATGCCGATGCTGCCGTGGAAGTGTTGAACGAAGAATTCAAGAAAGAGATAGAGACGGGTGCTATGTTCCCCATGCATGCAGAAAGCGGCTTGGCAACCATCGCCATCGTCGGTGAGAACATGAAGCACACGCCGGGTATTGCCGGAAAACTGTTCGGAACATTAGGACGTTCAGGTATCAGCGTCATTGCCTGTGCCCAGGGTGCCTCGGAGACCAACATTTCTTTTGTCGTCGAGGGACGTTTCCTGCGCAAGGCGCTCAACGTGCTCCACGACTCCTTCTTCCTGTCAGAATACAAGGTGCTCAACCTCTTCATCTGCGGTACTGGAACGGTAGGCGGCATGCTGATAGAGCAAATCCACAAACAGTACGACGAACTGATGCAGCGCAAGGGACTGAAGCTGAATGTGGTGGGCATCGCCACTTCCAAGAAGTATATCCTTGACCGTGACGGCATCGACCTTTCTACCTATAAAGAGCAGTTGGCTGACGCCCCCAATCCCACGGAAAGTCTGGCTAATGCCATCATCCAGATGAACATCTTCAACTCGGTATTCGTAGATTGTACTGCCAGCAAGGAGATTGCCTCCCTGTACCAATCCTTCCTGGAACATAACATCAGCATCGTTGCTGCCAACAAGATTGCAGCGTCCAGCGACTATGCCAACTACATCCAGTTGAAGCAGACTGCCCGCGACCGCGGCGTCTGGTTCCGCTATGAAACTAATGTTGGAGCCGGACTGCCTATCATTGGGACTATCAATGACTTACGAAACTCCGGAGACAAGATTCTAAAGATAGAAGCCGTACTCTCAGGCACCCTCAACTTCATCTTCAACGAGATAGCTGCCGACGTGCCTTTCTCGGAAACGGTGCGCCGTGCCAAGGAGCAAGGCTACTCGGAACCCGACCCACGTATCGATCTCAGTGGAACGGACGTGATTCGCAAACTGGTCATCCTGACCCGCGAAGCTGGTTATGAAGTGGAGCAGCAGGATGTCGAGAAGCATCTCTTCGTGCCCAACGAGTTTTTCAATGGCTCTGTCGATGAGTTCTGGCAAAAGCTGCCCACACTCGACGCCGACTTCGAGCAGCGCCGTCGGAAGCTGGAAGCCGAGGGCAAGCGGTGGCGCTTTGTCGCTACGATGGAGAACGGCAGTACCAACGTGGCGCTGAAAGAGGTCGATCCTAACCATCCGTTCTATCGTTTGGAGGGTTCCAACAACATCGTCCTTCTTACCACCGAGCGCTATAAGGAATATCCCATGCAAATTCAGGGTTATGGTGCCGGTGCCGGCGTTACGGCAGCAGGCGTCTTCGCCAACATCATGAGCATTGCAAACATTTAAGCAGCGACGGTTATGAAGCACATCATTATCTTAGGCGACGGCATGGCCGACCATCACGTTTCCTCGTTAGGAGACAAGACACTGTTGCAGTACGCACAGCCTGCCTATATGAACCGATTGGCCCGTGAGGGGCGCTGTGGACGTCTCATCACCGTTCCCGAAGGCTTTCCTCCCGGTTCCGAAGTAGCGAATACTGCCATTCTGGGTTACGACCTCAACAAGGTCTATGAAGGCCGCGGACCGCTGGAAGCTGCGAGCATAGGCTACGACATGGCAGACGACGATTTTGCCATTCGCTGTAACATCATCACGCTGGAAGACGGGAAAATCATCACGCATAACGGAGGAAACCTCGAAACGGAAGATGCCCGCAAGCTCATCGACTATCTCAACGAGCACCTTGCCAAACCCGTCAATGAGCGAGAAGGTTGCGAGCGTGTGAAGTTTGTCTGTGGCATACAATACCGCCACTTGCTCGTCATCAAGGGCGGTAACAAGCACATTGTCTGCAATCCGCCTCATGACCACCCCAACGAACCATGGCGCCCCCTGCTGGTAGCACCCGAGGCAATCAGCGATACTGCGGTCAGCGGTTCTGCCAACACCGATACTGCGGTCAGCGGTTCTCCCGCTGACACTACCGTTCGCCTTTCCCCCAAAGCAACCGCAGCCCTACTCAACGAGCTCATTCTCCGTTCCCAGGAGCTGCTCGCCAAACACCCATACAACGTGGCGAAAGCCCAGAAAGGCGAGCGCCAGGCTAACAGCATCTGGCCATGGAGCGGCGGCTATCGTCCTGAGATGCAAACCCTGATGGTTCAGTACCCGCAGATTAAGAGCGGTGCCGTCATCTCCGCCGTTGACCTCATACAAGGCATCGGCCGCTATGCCGGTTTGCGCATCATCAAAGTTCCTGGAGCTACCGGTCTTGCCAACACCAACTACGAGGGCAAGGCACAGGCAGCCATCGAGGCGTTGAAGACCGACGACTTCGTCTTCGTACATGTTGAGGCTACTGACGAGGCTGGTCACGACGGTGACATCGACCTGAAGCTACGTGCTATCGACTACTTGGACAAGCGTCTCATCAAGCCCATCCTTGAAGCTATAGAGGAAATGGAGGAAGACGTCTGCATCGCTATCCTGCCCGACCACCCCACGCCTGTCGAGCTACGCATTCATGTCAATGAGCCCGTGCCGTTCATCATCTGGCATCGGGGCATTGAACCTGACAGCGTGCAGCACTACGACGAAGAGTCGTGCGTCATGGGCTCCTACGGCCTACTCCGCCTGAACGAGTTCATGCAGGCCTTCATGAATGAGTAGTTACTCAACGACACCAATTATCTCCTGAATGCTTTGGCAACCGTGGCTGTCGAGCCAGCGGTTGATGCCGTCGCGCACTTTCAGCGTGACGGCGGGATCGAGGAAGTTGGCAGTGCCTATCTCAATAGCGGTAGCGCCTGCCATGAAGAACTCGATGGCATCCTCGGCAGTCATGATACCTCCCAAGCCAACAACGGGAATGTTGACTGCCTTTGCCACTTGCCACACCATACGCACGGCAACAGGTTTGACACAGGGACCGGAAAGGCCGCCCGTTCCGATGCTGAGGCGTGAACGGCGACGTTCTATGTCGATACTCATGCCCATCAGCGTATTGATGAGCGACACGGAGTCAGCACCCTGAGCCTCACAACTTCTGGCAATGTCGGCAATGTTGGTCACGTTGGGCGAGAGTTTGACGATGAGTGTCTTATGGTAACGCTGGCGGACGGCACGTACTACACTCTCAGCTCCCTGGCAGGTCACGCCGAACGCCATACCACCATCTCGAACGTTGGGACACGAGATGTTAAGTTCGATGGCGGGGATATGCTCCAACGCATCAATACGGGCAGCACACTCAGCATAGTCTTCTGGCGACGAACCGCTAACGTTTACAATAACATTTGTTTTTAAATCCTTGATTTGCGGATAGATATGTTCACAGAAGTAATCAACTCCTTTATTCTGCAAACCCACACAATTGAGCATACCGCCGGTGGTTTCTGCCATGCGTGGATAGTCGTTTCCTTCGCGTGGATGGAGGGTGGTTCCCTTGACGATGATGCCCCCGATTTCGTTGAGGGAGACGAAGTCCTGGAACTCCAGTCCATAGCCAAAAGTTCCCGATGCCGTCATCACAGGATTCTTCAGAGCCAGTGCTCCGATATTTACATTTAGCTTTGCCATAGTAGTCGTTTGATATTAAACACTGGACCTTCCTTGCAGACACAGAGGTTGCCTTCCTTCGTCTTTTCCACGCAGCACAGACAGGCTCCTAAGCCGCACGCCATCAGATTTTCCAGCGATGCCTCGCACTCGATGTCTTGCTCTGTAGCATAGCGGGCTACCGCCTTCATCATAGGCGTGGGACCGCAGGTATAGATATAGTCGAAACGCTCCTCACGAAGGATGCTGTGATTAGTGACGAAACCCTTTTCACCCAGCGAACCGTCTTCCGTAGTCACACAGACACGTCCCCACTGCTTGAACAAGTCTATCTCCAGCACGTCTTTGGCGCTGCGTCCTCCCAAGAGGAAGGTCGGTTCCTTGCCTGCATTCTTAAGTGCTGCACCTAAGTAAAGAAGCGGTGCCACACCTACTCCACCACCCACCAGCAGCGGCGCGTTCTGCGATGTCTGCAAAGAGAACCCGTTGCCCAAGGGCAGCACACAGTTCACGACATCGCCCTTCTTCAGACTTCCGAGCCATCGCGTGCCTTCGCCAATCATAGCCACCATCAGCCACAGCTCGTTACGTTCACGATCCACGAAGTTGATGGAAATGGGACGTCGCAGGAATACCGTTGGAGTCTGGTCGATGCGCACCTCGACGAATTGTCCGGGTAGCATGGCGGGTAGTGTCTCCTGCTGTGTCAGACGCAATAGTGCATGCCGTTCACTCAGGTGTTCTACACCACAAACTGTTAAGTCAAGAATCTGTTTCATAATCGCGTGCAAAGGTAATAAATTTGTGGAAGTTAAAGAAGTTAAAGAAGTTAAAGAAGTTAAAGAAGTTAAAGAAGTTAAAGAAGTTAAAGGGATGTATTATTCGCAATGCTCCTTGCCACGACAAACGCTGTAGTCCATGCCGCCTGGAAGTTAAAGCCTCCGGTGACACCATCAATATCGAGCACCTCTCCGGCAAAGAAAAGATGAGGGACATGGCGGCTCTCCAGCGTGTTGGGGTTGACAGCCTTCAGCGAAATGCCGCCACAAGTGACAAACTCGTCCTTGAACGGGGCACGACCAGCTATCTGGTAAGAGTCATTCGTCAGCACGTTGACCAGGCGGTTGACGTCTTTCTTGTTCAGTTCCGTCCAGCGAATCTGCGCCCGACCGCCTAACGACTTATCGAGCAGGAATGCCCACAGGCGCTGTTGAAGTCCAAAAGGGCAGTAGGTATGCAGCTGTTTCTGGGGTTGGCGGGCAGCCTGCTGGTTGAGCACATCGGAAACGTGCTCCGCAGTAGTGCCGGCACCCAGCCAGTTAACGCGCAGTGCCGCCTGATAACCAGCATCAGCCAGATGGCGTGCGGCATAGCTCGACAATCGCAAGATGGCAGGTCCGCTCAGTCCCCAATGCGTGATGAGCAGCGGTCCCTCGGCCCGCAGCTTTGTGCCTGTCAGCTGCACCTCAGCCTCTGTCACGAGCCCCATCAGTGCAGTCAGAGCGGCATCGTGAATGCTGAAGGTAAACAGCGACGGAACGGGAGCTTCTATCTCGTGCCCCAGTGCAGCAAGCCATTGCAGCCCTTCACCCTTCGGACTGCCACCGGTAGTGACGCAGACATAGTCGAAGTCCTGGAGCTGCTCTAAAGAGGAAATCTTCTCATGCGTCTTGATCGTGATATGGTAGCGGCGTGCCAGCGCCAGGAAACAGTCGATGACGGCATGCGAATCCTGTGCTTCAGGAAACACGCACTCGTCATCCTGCGTCACCAAAGGTACTCCGTGCTGTTCGAACCAGCGGTAGGCATCCTCGTTGCTGAACACGTTGAACAACCGCTTCATCAGCCGGTGACCTCGTGGATAGACCTGCGAGAAGTCGGTCACCAAGCGAAAGGAGTTGGTGCAGTTGCAACGTCCTCCCCCACTCACCTCCACCTTCGTCAGCACGCGCTGGCTGCGCTCGAAGATCGTTACCTGCATCTCGGGCATCATCTCCTTCAGGTTGACGGCGAGAAAAAAGCCTGCGGCACCGCCGCCTATTACTGCTGTCTTCATGCTCAAAAAGTGCTTTATCGCCACAAAGGTACACATTTTCTGTCAGCTAATGGCACAAATGTGGAAATAAATTCGTACCTTTGCGCCCAAATAACAAACACGCTACGCTCATGCTTCAAATCCGCTGTAAGAACAACAACATGACGAAGAGCTTCCCCGAGGGGACTTCTCTGCTCGATGTCTATCAGGAGTTTGCCAATGACATCCATCTCCCTTATCCCGTGGTCTCTGCCAAAGTAAACAACGCCTCTCAGGGCCTGAAGTTCCGACTGTACCAGAACCGCGACGTAGAGTTTATGGATGCCCGTGGAGGAAGTGGTCACCGTGTCTATGTCCGCTCTTTGTGCTTCGTGATGTACAAGGCGACGCAAGACACGTTCCCTGGCTCCAAGCTCTTCATTGAGCACACCATTTCACGCGGCTACTACTGTAACTTCAAAAAGAAAGGCGGAGAGCCGTTGGCGGAGGGTGACGTAGAGCGCATCAGCCAGCGCATGCAGGAAATCGTCAGTCTGGACATGCCGTTCCGCCGCAACGAGGCCACCACCGAGGAAGCAATACGCGTCTTTTCCGAGCGTGGCTTTACGGACAAGGTGAAACTGCTGGAGACCTGCGGACAGATATACACCGACTACTATACGCTGGGCGATACTGCCGACTACTATTACGGTCCGCTGGTGCCGTCGGCCGGCTATCTGAAGGTGTGGGCCTTAGAGCCTTATCACGACGGTATGCTGCTGCGTGTGCCCGACTGGAACAATCCGAATATCCTGGCAGAGAAAGTCGATATGCCGAAGACTTACGAGATGTTTGCCGAGAAGACCCGCTGGGATATCATCATGCGACTGTCGAATGCCGGTGACGTGAACAGAGCGGTACTGAAAGGTCACGGCTCGGAACTGATACAGGTCAGCGAGGCCCTGCAGGAAAAGAAGATTGTGCAGATAGCCGAAGAGATAGACCGCCGCTTCCACCAAGAGGAGAACCCTATCCGTTTGGTGCTGATAACGGGTCCCAGCAGTTCGGGAAAGACCACGTTCTGCAAGCGTCTGAGCATCCAGCTGCTCGCCTGCGGACTGCGTCCCCTCTCCTTCTCTACCGACGACTACTTCGTCAACCGTGTCGATACGCCGAAGCTGCCTACTGGCGACTACGACTTCGACAACATCGAGGCTGTTGACTACCACCTGATGGAAGAGCACCTGACACGCCTGATGAAAGGCGAGCGTGTGGAGGTTCCGGAATATAACTTCGTGACGGGCAAACGCGAGTGGAACGGCAAAAAGCTGAAGATGACCAACGACAGCGTACTCATCATCGAAGGTATCCATGCCCTCAACCCCTTGCTGACGCAACAGATTGACAATGCGCTGAAGTTCCGCATCTACATCTCGGCACTGACGAGCATCTCGCTGGACGACCACAACTGGATTCCCGTTCGCGACAACCGCCTGCTGCGCCGCATCATCCGCGACTACAACAAGGGAGCGTTTACCGCCCAGCAGACCATCGCCCATTGGCCGAACGTCTGCGAGGCTGAGGACAAATGGATTTTCCCCTATCAGGAGACTGCCGACGCCATGTTCAACTCAGCGCTGAACATCGAGTTCGCTGTGCTGCGCACGCATGCCGAGCTGATTCTGGCTACCGTTCCGAAGAACTGTCCGGAATATGCCGAGGCCCACCGATTGCTGAAGTTCATCCGTTACTTCATTCCCGTCAGCGACAAAGAAATACCGCCAACGAGCATCATGCGTGAGTTTGTCGGCGGCAGCAGCTTCAAGTATTGAGCAGCGAGCAAAAAAACAGGGAGGGCGAACCTCCCTGCACAGTGCGGGGAGGACAAACCTCCCCGCTTTTTCTTTGCGCTTTATTTTGCGTAGGCTACGCTGCGCGTCTCGCGGATGACCGTAATCTTCACCTGTCCGGGATAGGTCATCTCGTTCTGAATCTTCGATGCAATCTGACCGCTGAGCGCCTCTGTCTCTGCATCGTCCATCTTGTCGGCACCGACGATGACGCGCAACTCACGACCAGCCTGAATGGCATAGGTCTTCGTAACGCCGGGGTAAGACATGGCGATAGCCTCCAGATCGTTCAGACGCTTGATGTAAGCTTCGACGATTTCACGACGGGCACCAGGACGGGCACCGCTGATAGCATCGCACACCTGCACGATGGGAGCCAGCAGCGTTTGCATCTCCATTTCGTCGTGGTGGGCACCGATAGCATTGCAGATATCGGGCTTCTCCTTATACATCTCGGCAATCTTAGCGCCATAGAGTGCGTGAGGCATCTCGCTCTCCTCGTCGGGCACCTTACCAATATCGTGCAACAGTCCGGCACGCTTTGCCTTCTTGGGGTTCAGTCCTAACTCTGAGGCCATGACCGCACAGAGGTTTGCCGTCTCACGAGCGTGCTGCAACAGGTTCTGACCGTAAGAAGAACGATACTTCATCTTACCGATGATGCGGATCAGCTCAGGATGCAAGCCGTGGATACCGAGGTCGATGGCTGTACGCTTACCGGTCTCGATGATTTCGTTCTCCAGCTGCTTCTTCACCTTGGCAACGACCTCCTCAATACGTGCAGGATGGATACGACCGTCGCTCACCAACTGGTGCAGAGCCAGACGGCAGGTTTCGCGGCGCACGGGGTCGAAGGCAGAAATAACGATGGCTTCGGGGGTATCGTCAACGACGATTTCCACGCCGCAGGCAGCTTCCAGGGCTCGGATGTTACGACCCTCACGACCGATGACGCGTCCCTTGACGTCGTCGTTGTCGATATGGAATACTGATACGGAGTTCTCGACGGCAGTTTCCGTAGCTACACGCTGGATGGTCTGGATGACGATTTTCTTCGCCTGAGCATTAGCGTTGAGCTTGGCCTCGTCCATGATTTCGTTGATGTAGGCCTGTGCATCGGTCTTAGCCTCGTCTTTCAGCGACTCTACCAGACGGGCTTTTGCCTCGTCGGCGCTCAGTCCTGAGAGTTCCTCCAGCTTGGCGCGCTCCTGCATCTGCATCTTCTCCAGCTCTTCCTGCTTCAGCGACAACAGCTTCTTCTCGTTGTCGATGCGGGTCTGCTGGTTGTCCAGCTCGTTCTTGCGGCGTCCCAGCTCTTCTTTCTGCTGGTTGAGGGTCAGCTCGCGCTGCTTCAGCTTGTTCTCGTTCTGCTGCAGCTCCTGGTTGCGCTTCTGCGCCTCTTTCTCCAGTTCGCTTTTCTTGTTCAGGAATTTCTCCTTCACCTCCAGCAGTTTCTTCTCTTTGATAACCTCTGCCTCCTTGTTGGCGGCACTTACTATCTCATTATATTTTCCCTTGATGACAAAGCGGAAAATCAAAAAGCCACAAACGCCACCTAATACGAGGGCGGCGACGATGGCAATAATAGCAACAATGATGTTCATAAATGATTTATATATTGAGTTAATGTTCTTGCATCACTTGCTTTCTTTCAGTGCATCTTCAATTTCCTTTGTGAGCTGTGCAAGAACATTATCATAGGGCAAGGTATCGTTGTTTTTCAGTTCCTTTTCGTACATCACGGAGATGTCGAGCAGTACGCGCAACGCTATGGAATGGTCGTTCATGCGACCTTTCAGCGCCTGAGCATAGGCGTTATAGCGTTCCGTTATCAGTTTAGCTGCCAACCGGAAGTACTCTTCGTCTTCGCGGTCTATCTTCACACCGACCTCTTCGTCGTAGATGTGCAGTCTGATATTGAGTTTGTCCTTTTTCTGTTCTGGCATGGCTTCGTTTCCTTATTGGTTTTCGTCACTTAGGATAGCAATGCACTTGTTCACGTCACGAATCAACTTTGCCAAGCGGTCTTTAGCACCTTGCAGGTTTCCGTCGGTCACTTCCAACATCTTGGCCATCTTCAGCGTGTCGTAGTCATTCTGCTGCTGTTCCAGCTTCAGCTTCATTTCCTTCACGGTCTTCTGTTCGTTCTGAACGGTAGCCGCAAGCCCCTCGTTCTCCTTCTTCAACTCTTGAAAACGGAGAAGGAGCTGACGCAGTCGTGTTTGGAATGTTGCTAAAGTTTTCTCGTTAGCGGTCATAACTTCTTCACTTTGACGTACAAAGGTAGCATAATCAAATGAAAGATTGAAGATTAGAGATTAAATATTAAGATTTTTTAATCCTTTATCTTTACTTTACCTTTCTTTTGATTGTTATTCCTTGGGTCTGGGTTCTTTTTTGGCGAGCATGACCACCTTGAATACGAAGTCGGTAATCCACTGCTGTGAGAAGCCTAACTTCTGGGCATACTGGCGGATGGCGACCACGGTCTTCATCACGCCGGCATCGGAGAAGTCGTTCTTCGTGAAAATGTCGTTCACCGTCTTCTCGGTCATGGTGCGGATAGCGCTCTTGAAGAAGCTGGGCAGGCGCAGCTTGAACTTCATCAGATTGCCCGTCAGCATCATCAGATCCTGCGTAAAACCTGAGAACTGGTACATGTATGTCTGCACGTCCTGCACCTTCTTGCAGCGCTTGCGGATGCTGGCGTCAATCTCCTTGGTGAAGTTGTCGTCCATTCCGTAAAGTTCCTTGAGCATCTTCTTGCAGCGCGACTTCTCCGCCAGTCCTAACTTATTGTTCTGGGTAGGCACCTTCAGCGTAGCCTTAAAGGTACGCAGGTCGGGCAGCGCCGCCAGGTTGGTAATGCCCAGGTCGGCAGCCATAACGGCCTGAAAATATACACGAATCAGGGTCATGAAGTCTTCCATGCCTCCTACTTTCGTTTGTCCTTCCTCCTTTTTTCCGAATAATTTGCTGATAAAACTCATAATGATATCATTTTTGGTGTGCAAAGGTAATAAAAAGCGGTCGATTAACCAAATATATCGCGATTTATGTTGCAAAGTTTCGAATTTTTTTGTATCTTTGCACCTACAAAGAACAGAAAGTATTATGCCACATAAAACGAACGGAATACCCTTTAAACTACATCCGGGTCCCAAGAAGGGTGAGGATGGGAAACCATTGCTGTATGCACAAATTGTGACAAGACAGAAAGTCAACGTCAACGATATTGACGAGTTTTGTACCAACTACCGCCACACCAGCAGTGGCGAGATTAAGCTCATGTTCAGTCTGCTCAGAGACGTAACCTCTATGTGGCTGAGTAGAGGCTACCGTGTGGAGACTCCCTTCGGCACCATCGTTCCCAAGCTGAAGCTGCCCGGCGAATATACCGAACCGGACCAAGTGAGAGGTCGCGCTGTGCTGTATGACGGTGTTGAGTTTACTCCCTCCAAGCAGTTTATTGCCGATTCCGACTGCTCGAGGGAAGGTTTCCGCCTGGTACGAGACTCTGTAGGCAACAGTCAGAAAGACGACCCCAAGGCTATGGAGGCGGCCCTGAAGCAGAGCACGCGCAACGGATATATCACCATTAAGAAATTCATGATATTTAGTGGTCTTAAATACAACTCTGCCAAAACCTACCTCGACAGCCTTTGCGAAGGTGACAACCCGCGCCTTGAGCGTTACCGCGAGGGGCGTACCTTGCACTATGCTATTCTCTCAGACAAGCCGATAGGACAAAAATAGGTTTTTAGCGGGCGCTAAAAACATTTTTGGCGGGCGCCGTGAATATTTTTGGCTCCCGCCAAAAATAAACGTAGCGGGCGCTAAAAATAAATGAGAACCGTTCTCCCACCCGACGAAATACGTCCTCTCCCCCGTCGAAAGCCGCTTTCGCACCCTTCAACAGCCATATTCCTTCATAGCGAATGCCGTATTCCTTCAAAGCGAATGCCGTATATAAAAAAAACAAGGATAAGTTTTGGTTTTTTGCTCGGTTTGCACTACCTTTGCACACAGAACTTATGCGAAAAAGACAAACACTATGAAAGGTATCGTATTAGCCGGAGGCAGCGGAACGCGCCTCTACCCCATTACAAAAGGAGTGTCGAAGCAGCTTATCCCCATCTTCGACAAACCCATGATCTACTACCCCATCTCGACGCTGATGCTCGCCGGCATCCGCGAGATTCTGATTATCTCGACACCCTACGACCTGCCTGCCTTCAAGCGTCTGCTGGGCGACGGCAGCGACCTGGGCGTGCGCTTCGAATATGCCGAGCAGCCGTCGCCCGACGGACTGGCACAGGCTTTCATCATTGGCGAGGAGTTCATCGGCGACGACTGCGCCTGTCTGGTGCTGGGCGACAACATCTTCTACGGCAGCGGGTTTACGGGCATGCTGAAGCAGGCGGTAGCCAATGCCGAGCAGCACAATCAGGCAACGGTCTTTGGCTACTACGTCAACGACCCCGAGCGCTACGGTGTCGCTGAGTTCGACGAGAACGGCAACTGCCTCTCCATCGAGGAGAAACCACAGAAGCCCAAGTCGAACTATGCCGTGGTGGGCTTGTATTTCTATCCTAACAGCGTGGTGGAGATAGCCAAGAACATCAAGCCGTCGGCACGTGGAGAACTGGAAATCACGACCGTCAACCAGGAATACCTGAGCCGAAAGAACCTGCTGGTGCAGACGCTGCAGCGTGGTTTTGCCTGGCTGGACACGGGTACACACGACTCGCTCTCCGAGGCCTCGACATTCATTGAGGTCATCGAGAAGCGCCAAGGTCTGAAGGTGGCCTGTCTGGAGGAGATTGCCTACAAGCGCGGCTGGATAGACAAGGAGCAGCTCATCCGCATTGCCCAGCCGATGGCGAAGAACGATTACGGAAAGTATCTGCTGCGCCGCGCCGAAGAAGCGTACAAGAAGTAATAGAAATTAAAACACAGAGACACAGAGACACAGAGACACAGAGATTTATTTATATATTATTCGTTCATAAATCTTAGGTTTTCATCTTTACCTAAAGAAAAGAACTCTGTATCTCTGTGTTCAAAATAAATACTTATTTCGAAAAGGTCTCTAAGCAGCGCTGGAGGGCGGTGGGATTTCCCATGTCGAACGACTTGCCGTTCAGCCGCACGCCAATCATGCCGCTGCGCTGTCGTACGGCATCTAACGCCGATGTGAGCTCTATCTCACGGGAGCCTCCCTCCAAGTCCGACTGTTGGATGTCTGCCGCCAGTTGTTCGAAGACTTCCGGCGTAAGGATGTACTGTCCGAAGACGTTATAATACTCTCGTTTTCCTTCCTCATTGCGTACCGCCAGGAACTCCTCGGCATACGACGCCTTGGGTTTCTCCTGCATCACGGAAACGTTCAGCGCCGTGCGCTCCTTGTTTTCCCAGACACCTGCCAGAATGCCGTAATGGCTGACATCTGCCAACGGAACGGTGCCGATGCTGACCATCAGCTGGTTATAGTGTTCATACTTTTCAATCAGCTGCAACGCACACGGCTTGTTGGTAGTCGAGCGATAGAGCGTATCGCCCAACAGCAGCAGGACGGGTTCGTTGGCAGCAAACTGCGCTGCCTGATAGACCGCATGTCCAAAGCCTCGCTTCTCGCGTTGATAGACATAGCGAAGCCGTTTGCCGATGCTGAGAATCTTCTTCTCATATTCCTGCGCCTCGGCGGGCAACTTACTCAGATGCTCCTCCGACAGCGGACGCTCGAAGAATTCGGTATAGGCAATGCGCTCTTCCTCAGAACCTAGCACGAGACAGATTTCCTCAATACCACTATTCACCAGCTCTTCCAGCAAGATGAGGATGACCGGGCGCACAATGCCATCGGCACAGGGTATGGGGAAGAAGTCCTTCTTCAGCACACGCGTGGCGGGATAGAGTCGCGTACCATAGCCTGCCACAGGAATGACAGCCTTGCGAACGGTATGCACGGGCTGTATGGTTAGTGCATAAGCCTTCATGCCCTGAGCATTCAGATAGTCGATGAGTTGCTGCTGGCTGTCAGCATCCTTGGCGAGGAACTGCACGGAACCGTCGCCATGCGAACCGACGCCCTTTCCACCAAAGACCAGCGGCTGTATCTTCGGATCGCTCAGCACCTGATGCAGTTTGGGAGCATGGAGCGCTTCCGACATGGGCGAAACATAGCGTTCGAACATCTCCTCCGTCTCGTTCATCAGCCGTCCCAGAGCCTCACGGTCGCCAGTAGCCATGTAGTTGATGGCTTTCTTGATGGTTTCCTGGTTCCATTCGCCCAGCGTGTGGTGCAGGTTCCTCTCCGCCTCGGTAGAGGCAAAGGGGTACGACTTGTTCAGGTCGGCAAGGATGCGGATGGTATCCTTCTCCGAGCAGAGGTCGGCAAACACCCAATACAAACGCTTCTTGACGTTCAGCGCCTTCACCTCTATCTCGTCGCCGTCGAACGTCATCAAGTTAGGTTTCACACCGAAGGCACAAGCCTGGTCGAGACGCCCGCAACGGCTGGAGGTTCGCAACTCACCCAGATAGGCAATGTTCATCTCGCCCATCGTGTTGAGGTTCAGCTTATATAATAAATTGAACGCGCGCGCGACCAATACACAGATGGCTGCCGACGAGCTGAGACCGCTCTTCATGGGCAGCGTCATCTTGGTGATGTGGATGCGCACACCGCCCACCTTATACCATTCTAACATGTAGGATGCAACGCCTGCACAATAGCAGAAGAAAGAACCCGAACGGGCCACGTTCTTCAGCTCTACCTCGCTCATCAGACACGAAAAGTCGTTCCACACATCGGCTATCTCCGGTGCATCACTGTACATTTCAAAGATGGACGATTTCTCCACCTCTGCATAAATACCCTGTTCTATTCCTGTTACAATCGCAGCACCTGGGGCAATGTCAGCATTCATGGTGCGATAGTGACCTGCCCAGTCTGTGTGTTCTCCAAATAGGCACAAGCGGCCTGGTACGAAAAGCTTCGTCATATTGATAGCGTTTTTACTGAATTTCATTACAAAATTACACATTTTCCGGCAAAAAACGCATTTTTTCTCCAAATTATTTGGCGAGAATAATATTTTTATATACTTTTGCAGCTGATAAATACAAATATTAAGTTAATAACCCGTAAAAACTATCTGCCTATCGAGGAACTCTACTTCATATAATAAGAATAAAAGAATATGAAGAATTATGCAAGTCTTACCGACGAAGCGTTGGCATTACTTTACATAGATGGAGACGACAAGGCATTCGACGAGGTATTAGCTCGAAACCAGCAGAAGCTCTTCACGTACATTTTGTTCATGGTCCACGACCCTGACATTGCTAATGATGTCTTCCAAGAGACATTCATTAAGGTCATCACCAATCTGCAGGAAGGTAAATACACCGACTCCGGCAAGTTCTCCTTCTGGCTGACGCGCATTGCCCATAACATCATCATGGACACTTACCGCCACCAGCAGGCTCATCACATCGTCAAGCCTACCGAGGACAACGACCTCAACAAGTTGCGCAGCGACGAGCTGATGGACATCAACCGCGAGAACGAGTTTGTCAACACGCAGATCATGGACGACGTTCGTCATCTGATGGATGCCCTACCCGCCCCTCAGCGCGAGGTGGTCTATATGCGTTACTTCCAGGACTTGTCGTTCAAGGAGATTGCCGAGACGACCGGTGTCAGCATCAACACGTCGCTGGGACGCATGCGCTACGCCCTTATCAACATGCGGCGCATGGCCAAGCAGCACAACATTCAGTTGAGCCTGGAGCTATAACATCGACATATCGACATTTCGACATTTCGACATCTCGACATATCGACATTTCGACAAAAAACACGAGCTGATGCCTAACGCGTCAGCTCGTATAGTTCGTGAATGGTCTGTTCGGGATGAGGACTGTTGAAGACATAGCTGCCGGCAACCAGCACGTCGGCTCCTGCAGCCACCAGTCGCGGAGCAGTCTCTTGCTGCACACCGCCGTCAATCTGAATCAGCGCCTTCGAATGGCTTTCGTCAATCAGCGTGCGCAACTGTCGCACCTTCTTGATGGTGTTCTCGATGAAGGTCTGTCCGCCAAAGCCCGGATTGACACTCATCAGCAATACTAAATCGACCTCGGTGATGATATCTTCCAATACCGACACGGGCGTTGCAGGATTAAGCGTCACACCAGCCTTCATGCCGGCAGCGTGAATCTCCTGAACGGTGCGGTGCAGATGAGGACAAACCTCGTAGTGGACATTCATCATCATAGCTCCCAAGCGAGCCGTGCGCTCGATGAACTTCTCGGGTTGCACAATCATATAGTGAACGTCGAGCAACTTCTTGCACTTGCTCGCCACGGCCTCCAAGACTGGGAAGCCAAACGAGATGTTGGGCACGAAGACGCCGTCCATCACGTCTAAGTGAAGCCATTGGGCCTCGCTGCGATTGATCATCTCCATCTCCTGTTCGAGATGCAGGAAGTCAGCAGCAAGCAACGACGGAGAAACTATGGTAGCCATTGACCGTAGGAGTTTTCTTGGTATTACACATGCGCGCAAATTGCTTTACGAAAAGAAGGGTTGCAGCGCTGGGATTTAATTCGTCTTGAGTAAAATGATGCATAGGCATTACGTTTTAATAATAAGAATAATATGATGAACTTCTACTTATGAAACGTAAGCCTATAGCAATTTATTATATCAACAGGAAAAATTATTTTGCACGATACGCTTCTATCTGTTTCATGCCGTTCAGAAAGTCGCTGGCCGACATGCGTTTTTTGCCCGCCAGCTGCAGTTCTAAGAGCTCCACCAACTCGTTGGCTGCCGATATGTAAAGCGACTTGCCGTCCCTGCTGACCGTGCCGCTACCCAGTCCCTGCCGACCGGTCTTGCGTGCCTGGTAGATTTTCAGCACCGTCTCCTTGCCGTCGGGAGCTATCAGCGTAGTCCATGCGCCTGGATAAGGACTCAGTCCGCGCACAAAGTCATAGACCTCCTTGGCGCTCTTCATCCACCCTATCTCACACGTCTCCTTGAAGATTTTCGGAGCGGGCTTGATGGCTGAACCATCAAGCACAGCATCTTGTGCTACGGTTTCAGGATGACCGTCGGCAGCGACGATGGTTTCCAGCGTCTCCAAGCACAACTGCGCACCGAGGTGCATCAGCCCGTCATAGACATATTCGACATTGGCATCGTCGGGAATGGCAAACGTCTTTTTCATGATGATACGCCCTGTATCAATATCGTGATCCAGGAAGAACGTCGTCACGCCGGTCTCTGTCTCGCCGTTGATGACGGCCCAGTTGATGGGAGCAGCACCACGGTATTGCGGCAACAGGGCGGCATGAACGTTGAACGTGCCGTACTGGGGCATAGCCCACACCACCTCAGGCAACATGCGGAAGGCTACCACCACCTGCAGGTTCGCTTCGTAGGAGCGCAGCGTTTCCACAAAGGCAGGGTCTTTCATCTTCTCCGGTTGCAGCACGGGCAGTCCCTGAGCAAAAGCATACTGCTTCACCGCCGAGGGCTGCATCTCTGTCTGATGGCGGCCTACCGGTTTGTCGGGTTGCGTCACTACTGCTACGACGTTATAGTTGTTCTCCACCAGTGCCTGCAGCGTCTCAACGGCAAACTCCGGCGTTCCCATAAACACGATTCTCAAATCTTCTTTCTTCATAGTCTTCTTTTGCGCCATCAACATCAATGGCCTCTTACAAGCCACAAAATTACAAATAAGTAAGAAGAAAACCAAAAGAATTTGAAGATTTTCCAATTGTAATACATTTTGTTTCCAAAATATTTAGTAACTTTGCCCCTTGAAAACTTAATATTATCAACCGATGAAGAGAATTACTGAAGAACAATCGCGCAATTCATTAACCACACAGGTTGTCTTGTGGGTAGTAGGATTCGTATCGGTACTCTTCGTCACCGCCCTGTTTATCATGTTCCAGCATGCCCGAGAGTCGATCTACTTGGAGGCGATGGAGAAAGCCCGCCAGACGCTACGCACCACGGAGCTACGCATAGATAACACGCTGAAGGAGGTGGAGACGGCGACACGAAGTCTGCACTGGACGATAGAGAAACGACTGAACAGGCCGGAAATCATGGACAGCCTCTGCCGGCAGTTGCTGAGGGAGAACCCACACATACAAAGCTGTGCCATCGCCTTCGAACCTGGCGTCTATCCGCAATACGGAACATTCCGCGAGGTGAGTGCCCACCGCAGTCACACCGACTCGACACAGATTATCGTCGAAGAGAACGCTGGGCAACAGCTTTACACACGCCAGAAATGGTACTTCATACCACTACACAACGAGAAGCCCATCTGGATTGATCCCTACGTAGAGGAAGAGGACGGCGAGAAGACCATTGTCACAGCCTACGGCATGCCGCTGCACAACAAGGAAGGCGAGCTGGTGGGCGTGCTGTCGGCACACATCTCGATGAAGTGGTTTGCCGACTTGGTACTGTCGCTGCGACCATTCCCCAACTCGCACGCCTTGGTGATGGGTACTGACGGTCACTTGATTATTCACCCCGACAGCACGCAGGAAGAGCATGAGGCGTTTTTCACCGAGGCATTCAACGACCCTACAAGCGAAGGGCACCTGGCAGCTATCTCCATGAAGACGGGACATATAGGACATAGCGAAATACACATCGACGGCAAGCAGAACTTCATCTTCTACCATCCCTTCGAGAATGCAGGATGGAGCGTAGCCATCGTTTGCCCGGAGAGCGACATCTTCAGCTCCTACTACTCGCTATGGCGCTATACGCTCGTCATCAGTCTCATCGGACTGCTACTGCTGGCACTGTTCTGCCTCTTCATCAGTCATCAGCAGCTCAAGCCCTTGCAACAGCTGGTGGATGCTGCACGGCGAATGGCCAACGGAGAACTGGACGAGCCGGTAAAGAAGAGCTACCGTACGGACGAGGTAGGATATGTCCAAAATACTTTCCGTCAGATGCAGCAAAGCATCGGACAGCATATCACTAATATCACACACCTGACCGATGTGCTGCGACAACGCAACGAGGACTTGAAACTAGCGTATGAGCAGGCACGGGAGGCTGACAGCATGAAGGATGCCGTCATCCTGAACATGAGCGACCGCATGGAACAGTCAGTAAAGACCATACACGCCACCGTTGACGAATTCCGACAGCACGTAGATGCCATGGAGGAGGAGGAATGCCGACACATGGCCGACAAAATACAAAAACACACACAGATAACGACAGAGCTGTTGGGCAACCTGCTCGACATTGCCGATAAGAAGAAGGAGGTGCGTCTATGATAGAAATGAGGAAAAACATCCGCCAGTCGCTCTCCACAAAGCTGAGCATCGACATCTTGGTAGTCGTCATATTGGTGTTCTCGCTGTCGCTGGGATTCCTCTACTGGCAGTCACGAAACATCATCCGACAGGAAGCCATCGACGAGGCGTCACATGTGCTGGACAATACAGCGTTGCGCGTGAAAGGATACATGGTGGAGATAGAAACTGCCACGCGAAACATCCTCTGGCTCGTCAACCTGCACAACGAGAAAGACTCGCTGCTGAAATACACACACCGCATCGTTGCCAACCACCCGAACACCAACGGTTGCTCCATCACTATGGAACCCGACTTCTACCCCGACGAGAAATACGGATTCTCTGCCTACTCGGTACGCCTGGACGAACACTCTACCGAAGAGAAAGACTCCGTAGTCACCGTGCGTGAAGCCGACTACGACTACTATGACAAGGTATGGTACAAGACACCGCGACAGAAGAGAACCGCCTGCTGGGTAGATCCCTTCGACGACTACAATGACGGCACGCTGTCGAGTCCGGAGATGATAGCATCCTACTGCATACCGCTCTTCAACAAACAGGAGAAATTCATCGGCGTCATCTCTACAGACCTGTCGCTGAAAAGACTCACGGAAACCATTACCGCTGAGCATCCCTACGAACACTCGTACTTCGTCATGTTAGGAGCCGACGGACACTACTTCGTACATCCCGACACAACGAAACTGCTCAAGCAGACCATCTTCACCAATACTGATCCACGCGAACATACTGACATCGTGGCATTGGGATACGAGATGATTAACGGAAGAACGGGACACATGGACGTGAAGCTGGACGGCAAGTCGAACATCGTACTCTACCGACCGCTGGAAGGAACGCAATGGAGCGTAGCCTTGGTATGTCCTTCAAACGAACTGTTAAGAGGATATAACAGTCTGAACTATATTCTGATACCCATCATCGTCATCGGACTGCTGCTACTTGCTTTTGGGTGTTACCGCATCGTTAAACACTTCATCCAACCGTTAGGCCTGCTCGCTGCCGAACTGCGACAAATAGGCCATGGCGACTACGAAAAGCCGTTGCCTCTCAGTCACCGAACCGACCTGATAGGACAACTACAGAACAGCTTCTGTCAGATGCGGCGAAGCATCAGTCAGCACATCAGGGACGCTGAACACGCCAAACAGGAAACGGAACAGCGAACGATGGAATTGGAGCAAGCGACACAGCTGGCAAGGCAGGCCAGCGAGCAAAAGACACAGTTCATGCAAGACATGTCGCACCAGATACGCACGCCACTCAACATCGTTCATGGTTTCGCACAAGTGCTGCGCCACGACATCGATACCATGACGGATGACGACAAGCACCAGATAGCCGAGACTATGTATGTGCAGACAAACGCTTTGGACTACATGGTGAGCAAGTTGCTGACCGCCTCGCTTATCGAGAGTAAGAAAGCGATCACCATGAGTGATACAGTGAATTGCAACGAACTGGCTCGCGAAGCTTTCGAAAACGCAAGCAGCCTGATAACGCACACCGCAGAAATGAAACTCGACAGCCACGTGAGCGACGAGCTGACCATCAACACGAACCGTCATCACCTGCTCATCGTACTCACGGAACTGCTGGTCAACGCACTCCACTTTACCAAAGAGGGCACTATCACTATGCGTATAGAGGCGACAGATAAAGACGTAAAATTCATCATCGAAGACACGGGAACAGGTATTCCTGCCGACAAGGCTGATTTCATCTTTGAGAAATTCACCAAACTGGACATGTTTACCGAAGGGCTCGGACTCGGGCTGTTCCTTTGTCGCCGCGTCGTCATGCTGATGAATGGCACGCTGACGCTCGACCCGCAATACACCGACGGAAGTCGCTTTGTGGTGGATATAAAGTTTGCAAATGAATAACAAAGAAAGGATAAGGGAACGAATGAAGGGAAGTCCACTAATGAAACGATGGCTGGACTACCTCATCATGAACCAGCGCGACGCACGACCGCGATGGTTTGTACGGCTGCTGGCACCATTGTACCAACACAGGGGATGGCGATCGAAAATCTACAGTAGTGTGCGCATGGACACACCACCCTATCGACGCTTCTGGTTAGGAAGACGCAGCGTGGTGGAGTCGTACTGCTGCATCAACAATGCCGTGGGCGATGTCATCATTGGCGACTACACCCGCATAGGACTGCACAGCACCATCATAGGACCTGTCTGCATCGGTAATCACGTAAACCTGGCTCAAGGCATTACCATCACAGCGCTGAACCACAACTTTTCTGACGCGACAAAGCGTATCGACGAGCAAGGCATCACGACGAAGCCCGTGGTCATCAAAGACGACGTGTGGATTGGTGCCAATGCTGTCGTACTGCCTTAGAGCCACAGATATGAAAACAAGGCCAAATGTATCGGCTTCGAATTATATTGACAATATGCCTATTTTTATTTAAACTATGCAAACGGTTACCTGGCAACACAAAAGAAAATTAGCGGAGAGAGAATAGAAGATAGCAGAATAATGCCTACCTTTGCAAATGAATTCTAACTACATACAACTATCTGATATGAAAAAGGCTTCTTTATTACTCATTCTCTTAGTGATGAACCTATGGTCGGCACAGGCTCAGAGCTTCCGTGGCAGTCGCACGGACTTCCGCGACGAGACCATCTACTTCCTCATACCTACCCGCTTCTACGACGGCGACCCGTCGAACAACACCCAGTGCTGGGACAATCGCGACAAGAACAGCGGCGACCCTGCCTGGCGCGGCGACTTCAAGGGCATTATCGAGAAGTTGGACTATATCAAGGCGCTGGGCTTTACCGCCATCTGGATAACCCCCGTGGTGCAGAACGCCTCCGGCTACGACTATCACGGCTATCACGCCATGGACTTCAGCAGGGTGGACCACCGCTTCGAGAGTGACGACGTGACGCTGCAGACGCTCATCGACGCCGTTCACCAGCGAGGCATGAAGATCATCATCGACATCGTCATCAACCATACTGGCAACTTCGGCGAAGAGAACCTGTGCAAGCAGTTTGAGCGCGACTGGACGAAGCCGCAGAGTCAGATGAACGAGTGCATGGTACCAGTGACGCAGAAGGACGGCGGACGACTGCCCGACAACTACCTGGACCTGGGCGGCGGTAAGCAGTATGACGCCCGACTGGCACAGATGAAGACCCCACAGTACGACACTCATAACCTGTGGCACCACTTCGGCCACTTCAACTGGGACAACGAGACGCGCTGGTGGGCACAGATAGCTGGCGACTGCGTGGACCTGAACACGGAGAACCCGCAGGTGAGCCAGTATCTGGTGGACTGTTACTCAAAGTTCATCAACATGGGTGCCGACGGTTTCCGCATTGACACGGGAGGCCACGTGGCGCGACTGACGTTCAACAACAACTTCCTGCCTCAGCTGCACGCCGCTGCCGAGGCTGCCAAGGACAAGCGCGGCGGAACGCCGTTCTTCATGTATGCCGAGGTGTGCTCACGCTTCACCAGCTGGTGGTATCGCAACCAGCCAGCCCTGTCGTGCCCGTTCTATACGTGGAAGGAGCAGAAGCAATACGACTGGGACTACGACGCTGCGTCTTGGTACACGCTGACTATTCCCAACAACGAGAGCACCGACTTTGAGCACGTGAACATGAAGAGTTGCGAGGAGCACTACAACGACAACAAAGAGGGTACTGAGAGCAAGCAGCCCACGTCCACCAATGCCTTCCTGCAGGGTAACGACTACCACACGCCCGACTATACGCAATATTCCGGCCTGAGCGTCATCGATTTCCCCATGCACCACAGCTTCAAGGACATCTCTTCGGCATGGGGCATCCGTCAGGGCGACAAATACTATAACGATGCCACGATGAACGTGGTGTACGTCGACTCGCACGACTATGCACCCAACGGAGCACCCGAGAGTCAGCGCTTCGCCCAGCCACAGTCCACATGGGCTGAGAACCTGGACTTGATGTTCACCTTCAGAGGCATTCCGTGTCTGTACTATGGCAGTGAGATAGAGTTCCGCAAGGGCAAGGAAATAGACAAGGGTACCAGTGAGGCACTGCGCAATACGGGTCGTGCCTACTATGGCGGCTACATCAAAGGCAACGTCACCGCTACCGACTTCGGCCAGTATGCCAATGCCTCGGGCAATATGGCGCAGACGCTCTCCCACCCGCTGGCACAGCATATCCGTCGCCTGAACCTGATCCGTGCTGCAGTACCTGCCCTGCGCAAAGGCCAGTACTCCACAGACGGATGCTCAGGCTCTTACGCCTTCAAGCGCCGCTATACCGACGACCAGACAGACAGCTACGCCTTGGTAACCATTAACGGCAACGCCACCTTCACCAATGTGCTGAACGGCACCTATACCGACTGCGTGACAGGCGACGTGAAGACTGTGACCAACGGTACGCTGACAGCCAGCTGCTCAGGAAAAGGAAATATGCGTGTCTATGTGCTAAGCACTGAGAAAACCCCAGCCCCAGGCAAGATAGGCGAAGACGGCGTATATCTCTATGCCACCACTCCTGCAACAGCCACACAGCCGCAATGGGACGGCACGGAGGAGGAGGACTCGGAGAACAACGGCGACCCAGGAGCGTCGCCCGACCCGTCGACAGACGATCTGTCCATATACACCCCGACAGTTACAGAGAGTGAGCTTTCCGTCTTCCTGGAGACGCAGTATAAGGGTGCCACTATCTGGGTATGGAACGGAAGCGAGAACTTCACGGGTGGTGACTGGAACAGCAAACCCTCCATGCAGGTGATGGGCAAGACCGCCGACGGGCAGCGACGTATTCTGAAATGGACGTACGACAAAAGCACTTATAAGAACCTACCTACTGGTGTCATCTTCGTACCCACGGGTCAGAACCAAACCTCTGACCTACAGTACGTCAATCACGGCTACTACATAGAAGGGCAATACGACCACACCGTTACTAATACCTCTGGCATTGTTGATGTAAGAAGTAAGAGGTCTGATGTGAGAAGTGATATCTACGACCTGCAAGGACGCAAGTTGAACACTTGTCCCACGAAGCCAGGAGTGTATATCTGGAACGGGAAACTATATAGGAAATGAGCGACTTTCTCCCTTGGAGCAGTCACTTTAGTTCGAAAAAGCAAAGAAAAGCAAAATTTTCTTTGCTTTTTACTTACTTATTCGTAACTTTGCCAGCGAAATGGAAAAAGAGACACTGAGAGAAGGGCTGAAAGGAAGTCCGCAACTGAAGCGATGGCTGGACTACTGCATCATGAACCAGCGCGATGCACGACCGCGATGGTTTGTACGACTGCTGGCACCATTGTACCAACACAGGGGATGGCGATCGAAAATCTACAGTAGTGTGCGCATGGACACACCGCCCTACCGCCGTTTCTGGTTGGGAAGACGCAGCGTGGTGGAGTCGTACTGCTGCGTCAACAATGCCGTGGGCGATGTTATCATTGGCGACTACACCCGCATAGGACTGCACAGTACCATCATAGGACCTGTCTGCATCGGTAATCACGTAAACCTGGCTCAAGGCATTACCATCACAGCGCTGAACCACAACTTCTCTGACGCGACAAAGCGTATCGACGAGCAAGGCATCACGACGAAGCCCGTAGTCATCAAAGACGACGTGTGGATTGGTGCCAATGCCGTTGTACTGCCTGGAGTAACAATTGGCAGTCATGCGGTAGTGGCTGCAGGAGCTGTTGTCACACATGACGTACCGGACAACACGGTAGTGGGAGGCGTACCGGCAAAGGTGATTTCCACTACTCCCGAACTCTTGAAAGTATAAGCTTAATAAATATCAATCGAATAAACTGAGCGAGAAGTCTTGACGGGGCTTCTCCTCTTCTTTAGGCTCATCGTCGGAGAACTGCAACATCAGCTGACGAGCATCCTGAGAACCTTGTGTATTCAGACGGTAATAGCCGCGCTGACCCGTACGCTCGATGAGCGACTGGGCCGACTTGGAATTACGAAGCAGAAACTGCTGAACGTAGCTGCGTATCTCCTCTAAGTCGGGAGACACGAAAAAGGTGCGAGTGCGGTTGAAGACGTGCTTGCTGATGGTCTGCACGCTTAACCCACGGTCACCGGCTTCGGTCAGGATTTGCAATATCTGTTGGTCGTAATTCAATGGATGGGAGAAGTGAGAAGTGAAAAGTGAGAAGTGAAAAATGAAAAGTGAAAAATGAGAGGTAAAAAAAAGGCCGGCAGCTTTGCAGCATGCCAGCCCTTTTTTATTCTTTCTGCGGCTGCACTATTAAGCGAGAGTAATCTTCTCGTCAGCAGTAGCCAGCTTACCCTCCTTGAAGAGCCAGCCCAAACCAAGCAGAGTCTCCTCTTCGCTAATCTTAGCAGCCTTAGCAATCTCCTTAACATTCAGAGCCTTGCCAGCAGCAGCCAGAGCCTGATAAACATCACCAGCCTTGAAACCAGCGTTCTCAGCATTTACAGTAAACACAGCCTTAGCAACAGTCTTCTTTGCAGCTGCCTTCTTGGGAGCCTCTGCCTTTGTAGCAGTAGCCTTCTTTGTAGTTTTCTTTTCTGCCATAATTTTATAACAAATTAAAAATCTTATGAAAATTCTTATCTTTTCTCTTAGCGAGTGCAAAATTAAGAACTTTTCAGACAATCTGTTGCCGCTAACAGTCTCTTTTTACGAAATTTAAGATAATTCTTGACGTAAGTCAACGGAGGCAGGCATTTATTCCTCAGAATGGAGGTCAATAGCTAACTGCAACTCCTCCAACTGCTTGGGGTCTAATTCGCCAGGTGCATCAAGCATCACATCGCGACCAGAATTGTTCTTCGGGAAGGCGATGCAGTCACGAATAGAATCGAGACCTGCCATGATGCTCACGAAGCGATCGAGACCGAACGCCAAACCTGCATGAGGGGGTGCGCCGTACTTGAAAGCGTTGATAAGGAAACCAAACTGGGCCATAGCGCGCTCAGGGGTGAAGCCCAGAATCTGGAACATCTTCTCCTGCAGTTTGCCATCATGGATACGCAGTGAGCCACCGCCCACCTCGATACCGTTGCAGACAAAGTCGTAAGCCACGGCACGCACCTTCTCAGGAGCGGTATCCAACAGAGGAATATCGTCAGGATTCGGCAAGGTGAATGGATGGTGTGTAGCCATCAGGCGCTGCTCCTCATCGCTCCATTCAAAGAGCGGGAAATCGACAATCCACAGACACTTGAAGACGTTCTTGTCACGCAGTCCCAAACGATCGCCCATCTCTAAACGCAACGTGCAGAGTTGGGTGCGTGTCTTGTTGGCCTTGTCGCCACAGAGAATCAGTACGAGATCGCCATCCTTGGCCCCCGTCTTTTCTTTCAGCTGCTGCCACACTTCGGGCTGGTAGAACTTATCAATACTGCTCTTCACAGTACCATCAGCATTGAACTTCACATACACCAAGCCCTTAGCTCCCACCTGAGGACGCTTCACAAAGTCTGTCAGCTGGTCGAGCTGCTTGCGGGTATAATCAGCACAGCCTGGAACAACGATACCACCAATGTATTCAGCCTCATTGAAAACGGGGAATTCACCCGTACCCTTCAGCACGTCCATCAACTCGACAAACTCCATGCCAAAGCGCAGGTCGGGCTTGTCGCTACCAAAACGGCGCATCGCCTCATGCCACGTCATGCGCTCCAACTTGGGCAACTCTACCCCACGCACCTCCTTAAAGAGATGGCGTGCCAAGTCCTCGAAAATGTCGAGTACGTCTTCTTGATCAGCAAACGACATCTCACAGTCTATCTGTGTGAACTCAGGCTGACGGTCGGCACGAAGGTCTTCATCGCGGAAACACTTGGCAATCTGGAAGTAACGGTCGAAACCGCTGACCATCAACAACTGCTTCAGCGTCTGCGGCGACTGGGGCAGTGCATAGAACTGACCGGGATTCATGCGAGAAGGTACCACGAAGTCGCGGGCACCCTCGGGAGTAGAGCCGATGAGAATGGGGGTCTCCACCTCAATAAACTGTTTGGAGTCGAGGAAGTTGCGAATGAGAATGGTCATGCGGTGACGTAACTCCAGATTCTTGCGAACACAAGAGCGGCGCAAGTCCAGATAGCGATATTTCATACGTATATCATCACCACCGTCCGTCTGGTCTTCAATGGTAAAAGGAGGAGTAGCACTCTCGCTCAGCACGTTCAGCTGAGAGGCGAGAATCTCTATATCGCCGGTCTCCATCTTAGCGTTTTTCGACTGGCGCTCGCTGACGACTCCCGTCACCTGAATGCACCATTCGCGACCCATCTTGTTGGCTGCTTCACAGAGAGCGGCATCCTTAGACTCATCGAAAACCAACTGCGTAATGCCATAACGGTCACGCAAGTCAACAAAAGTCATACCACCCATCTTACGAGTTCTCTGAACCCATCCTGCCAGCGTTACCTGCTGACCGACATCGGCGAGCCTCAGCTCACCACAAGTTCTTGTTCTATACATTTTATTATATTTAATGTTTGTTGTTTTCCATTTTGGACTGCAAAGGTATAAATTATTTTAGAACTATCCAAGCGATATAAAAAAAATCGTCACTCAGATTAAACTTTTAAACGGTTCGTACGTCCTATAGATGTATGGAAACAGAAATACAACAAACACGTCTAAAGCAGATGCTGACCGACCCCCAGCAACGCGAGGAGGGTTTCAGAGAGCTGATGAAGCGCTATGGCGAGCCGCTCTACTGGCACATCAGACGCATCGTGGTAGGTCATGACGACGCGGAAGACGTTCTGCAGGAGACCTGCATCAAGATTCTGGGCAGCATCGACACGCTGAAAGATGAGAGCAAGCTGACCGCCTGGATGTACAGCATCGCCACCAGGGAGGCGCTGACACAACTGAGACGACAGACACACCTCTTCCAAAGCATCGACGACCTGAGACCAGCGCTGACCAGCAAACTGAAAGCAGAAACTCCGATGGACCACGAAGCCACAGAGGTGCTATTTCAAAAGGCACTCCTCACGCTCCCCACTCAGCAGCGCATCGCCTTTAACTTGCGCTACTACGACGAAATGAGCTACGACGAAATAGCCCGCATTACGGGAAAGAATGTCAGCACACTGAAGTCGAACTATCACTTTGCAACAGAGAAAATAAAGAATTACATCCAACAGCATACAACATGAAAGACTTTGAGAACATAGGAAAGAAAATGCCATTTGCAGAGAGCGAAGACTACGTACGCCAATTGGTTGACAACGCCACAGAAAAGGCGCTGCAACAACCCAAGGCCAAGACGGTAAGCATGCACAAGATGCTGGCAGCAGCTGCAGTCATCATCGTGCTTCTGGCAGGCATAGGCATCACATACTTCGATAAAATTGCAACGAACGATTCGTTGACTGCCAAGCACTCTGAGGCTCCGATAGAACAATTCCTCAACGGGCTGACCGATGACGAGGTACAGTTGCTGGCATACTACGACATAGAAGAAATTCCGGAAGAACAATCATATTAAGTTATTTAAAAATTGAGAATTATGAAACAGACTGTAATAACTATGATGCTGATGCTGGTAGCACTTACCACCTCAGCACAAGAGAAAAATCGTGAAAGACTGGCAGAGAACTTCTTCAACGCCAAAGTTGCTGAACTGGCCTTACGCCTCAACATGACTGAGGAGCAGAAGGAAAAATTCATTCCTATCTACCGCCGTTACAACGATGAGATGAAGGCCACCTTCGGACCACGTAGGTTAGGGAAAGGCGATCGCGGACCTAAGGCCAAAAAGGATGGTCAAGAGACGCAAAGACGTCAGGAAGAGAGCGATGAAGAAGTGCTGGCAAGAACGAAGCGCCATATAGAGCGTCAGCAGCAGGCTCAAGCCATCCAACTGAAGTATGTCGATGAGTTTGCCACGGTACTCAGCGCCAAGCAGGTCAGCAAACTCTTCCAGGTGGAGAAGGACATCGCCAAGAAAATTGCCAAGCGCAAAGGTCACCGAGGTGAACACCACGGGCAAGGAGGCATGGGCAGACACCCGCATAGTCGTCCTGATAATCCACAAAATTAGGGGCACAAGAAAAATTAACTGAAAATATTGCCAGTTTCTCGAAATTTGTTTGTAACTTTGCAGAGTTAAACCCTTGTGAAGTTACAAACAATCTTTTTTACTATAAAACAACAAAATCAATATGAGCAACATTAAGCTTAACATCGCAAAGGCTGCCTGCTTCCTGGAGGCTGGTGCAGTAAAGGCTTTTGAGCCAAAGGTAAAAGAGGCACAGAAGGCTCTCGAAGAGGGTACATGTCCTGGTAATGACTTCTTAGGTTGGCTACATCTGCCCACTGAGATTTCTAACGCTTTCCTGGATGAGATTGAAGCAACAGCCAAAGTGTTGCGTGAAAACTGTGAGGCTATCGTCGTCGCTGGCATCGGTGGCTCGTACTTAGGAGCACGTGCCGTCATCGAGGCTTTGAGCAACTCCTTCGGTTGGCTGATTCAGGACAAGAAGAGTCCCGTCATCCTCTTTGCAGGTAACAACATCGGCGAAGACTATCTGTTTGAACTGACGGAATACCTGAAAGGCAAGAAGTTCGGTGTTATCAACATCTCAAAGTCTGGTACGACTACGGAGACAGCCCTGACCTTCCGCCTCCTGAAGAAGCAATGTGAGACACAGCGCGGCAAGGAAGAAGCCAAGAAGGTGATTGTAGCCGTAACGGATGCCAAGCGTGGTGCTGCACGCACCTGTGCCGACAAGGAAGGTTACAAGAGTTTCATCATTCCTGACAATGTCGGTGGTCGCTTCTCGGTACTCACACCAGTGGGTTTGCTGCCTATCGCATGCGCTGGCTTCGACGTCAAGCAGTTGGTAAAAGGTGCTCAGGACATGGAGAAGCTCTGCGGCAAGGATGTTCCCTTTGAAGAGAATCCCGCAGCTCAGTACGCTGCCGTCCGCAATGCTCTCTATGGTAAGGGCAAGAAGATAGAAATCATGGTCAACTACCAGCCGAAGCTGCATTTCTTCTCGGAATGGTGGAAGCAGCTGTACGGAGAGTCGGAGGGTAAGGACAAGAAGGGCCTCTTCCCCGCCAGCGTTGACTTCACCACAGACTTGCACTCTATGGGTCAGTGGATTCAGGACGGTGAGCGCACTATCTTTGAGACGGTCATCTCTATTGAGGAACCTGAGAAGAAACTGCTCTTCCCCAACGATGAAGAGAATCTGGACGGTCTGAACTTCCTCGCTGGCAAGCGTGTTGACGAAGTAAATAAGATGGCTGAGCTGGGTACACGTCTGGCTCACGTTGATGGTGGTGTTCCCAATATCCACGTCAGCGTTCCCAAACTGAACGAATACTACATCGGACAGCTCATTTACTTCTTTGAGATGGCTTGCGGTATCAGCGGCAACCTGCTGGGCGTGAATCCCTTCAACCAGCCTGGTGTAGAGGCTTACAAGAAGAATATGTTTGCTCTGCTTGACAAGCCTGGCTACGAGGCAGAGAGCAAGGCTATCAAGGAGCGTCTGGCAAAAGAAAAGTAACAAAAAAGTAAAAGGTAAATTGAAAGAAGCAATTAACCGATACTTAGCGAAACACGGCTTCGGGCAGTTTAGCCCGAAAGCCGTGCTTTTCGATATGGATGGTGTCATTTACGACTCTATGGGTAATCATGCCGTTTCATGGCACGACTCGATGGAAGACTACGGACTGGTGATGCCCTATGAGGCCGCTTACCAATATGAAGGGATGCGGGGAGTGGAAACTATCAAGACGTTGGCACGTCAGCAATGGAACGAGGAACTCTCTGACGAAAAGGCTCAGGAGATGTATGCCCATAAGTCTGCAGCCTTTGCCGAAAGGGTGAAGACACACCCTGCACCCGTAATGCCAGGCATCAAGGAACTGATGCAACAAATCAAGGCTGACGGGCTGAAAATATGTGTCGTGACAGGAAGTGGTCAGCACACGCTACTAGACAAACTGCTGAGCGATTTCAAGGGGTTGTTACAGGAAAACCTCATCGTGACCGCTTTCGACGTTACGCATGGAAAGCCTCATCCAGAGCCATACCAAACAGGTATGCGGAAGTGTGGCGTGCAACCGTGGGAAACGATAGTCGTGGAGAATGCACCGTTAGGGGTGCGGGCTGCCGTAGCAGCACAATGCTTTACCATTGCCGTCAACACTGGTCCCCTACCCGACGAATCATTGGTACAAGAAGGAGCCGACCTCATCTTTCCGAAAATGACGGCATTGAGTAACGAATGGTCGTCGTTCAGACTCCTTCATCCTCGTCTTTAGCTGGCTCCTTTTCTTCGGGAGGTGTATCCATTTGTGTATCGCGGCGAATTTCCAAATGGCCCATTCGTGACAAGCGAATCACTAACGGAATATATTCATCGGTTTGGGGAAGTCCTACACTTCCGGCAAACACTAAATCATCACCATCGACACGGTCAAACACCAAACCTTCAAAAATGCCTGACTTACGGAAATTCTCGTCGATGTATTTCGTAAAATCTTTCTTGGTAAAGGTGTGTTGTGTAACGAAAGAACCGTCAGGACGCTGAACAGACAGACGAAAAACATTATCCACAAACTTCTGGCCGGTTTCATCCTGCACCATCGGCAGCGAGTCGCTGGCATGGCGATGAATGGCAATGTGATAGTTCTTTCCTATCCACTCCACATTCCAAGAGTCAGTATTCTCCTGCATTTCTACAGGTGCCTTGGGAGTCACTTCAACGATGCGCGGAGTGATGATATCATTACTTTTCTTTTTTTCGCTACAAGCAGCCAGCATCACAGTCATAACCATCAACGCCAGCATAAAATGTATCTTCTTCATTGTTTGAAATACTTATCAGCTGACAAAAGTACGAAAAAAAGAGGGAACAGCAAAGAAAATCAGCGTTTTTCTTCGCAAAATGCTATTTCAAAGGCAGGAAAAGCAAGATGCGAGTACCATTCATATAGTTTGGATCAATCTCTAAGCCACCGCCTAATTTGACCGCAAGACGCTGACAAATACTGAGATCTTGCTCTGCTTCATCCATCATGTCGTCGGGAGAATCAAACCATGAGAACAGATTATCTTTACGCTGTTCAGGAATACCAACTCCGGTATCACTGACGAAAATGGTCAGATAACCGTTGCGCTCAGTGATATTACAACCCATGGTAATCTCACCTTTCTCTGTAAACTTACAGGCATTGAGCAAAAGTTTGTTCAGTATCAAATCCACCACGTGGCGGTCGCTCTTGACAAAAAACTCATCGTCCATGTCACGCTGAAAGTTCAGACGAACCTGATCGCGTAGATAGGTGTTATGCATATTGGCTTCCAAGCAGCGACGACATAACGCATTGGGGCTGAACATCTCATCCTTCAACTGATGGGACTTCGCATCAGCATCGGTGAAAACCATCACTTCGTCGAGAAGAAGTGAGATGACATTGACATTATAGTGTAACTGGTCGCCCATATCGTGCTTCTCGTTCTTCGACAAATACAGGTCTTTTTCCAACATGATATCGGCTATGCGTTCTATCATTTTCAAAGGCGAGTGGACTTCATGACTGTAATTACGCAGAAAAGCACGCATCATAAAATCACTCCTCTTCACCGTCTGCAGTTCCTCGCGTACCTTATTATATAAATAGGTCATACCCAATACCGCAAATGCCAAAACGATTATCAATACGATTTCCATAAACTATTCTCCTTCATCATTAAGTTTTATGTTTGATGCGCAAAGATAGCAACATTTTTGGAAAACACAAAATATTGGGACACTTTTTGTTCTATTTTTCGCTTTTCTTGAATAAATCCACGACTTTAAGCACATTTTGCTCCACCCTGAAGCGAACATTCCATTGCTGAAAGGACATACCATACTCACGTTCATCATCGTGGTGATAGTGAGGACGAGGATCAAGAGCCAGCACTTTTCGCAATACCGCAGTATTCTGGTCTCCCAAACATTTAACTATACCTTCTGGAATCTCCACGGACACCTCATTCCATTGATGACTTTCGGTAATGCCACCCTTTGCCTCGGGATGGCTGTCAACATAGGGCAGATAGGGTTTAATGTCGTAAATAGGTGTTCTGTCCATGAGATCGGCACCTTGCACATCAATGGTACAACTGTCAGCATGTACCTTCATAATACGCACGCTGGACAATCCGAGATTATTGGGTCGGAAAGGAGAACGCGTCGCCCAAACTCCACGGCGTTCGTTACCACCCAATATCGGAGGGCGAACGGTAGCGTGCTTCTCAGCATCGACATGTTCCGAAAAACCCCAAATCATCCAAAGATAGTCGTAATCCTCCAAACCACGTAACGACTCCGCCTGTCTGTACTTGCCAGTCAGTACAATGCGACCTGGCACTTCACAGGCAATGCCACTCTGACGGGGTATGCCAAACTTGCCAGTAAACGGCGACTCAAAGAAAGCTATAGGTTCTATGTTCATCAGATAGTGCTATTTTTTCTGGTCAAAGGTACGTATTTCCTATAACACCACAAAAGAAAAAAGGATTTTTCTTTGGTTTTTCCATCGGTTTGCACTACCTTTGTGGGCAGAAAGAGAAAAAAGGCCCATGGAACAAAAGAAAATTACCTTTGACAGCTTTGTGCGAGGCATTATTACCATCATTGCCGTTGTCGGTATTGTGATGTTGCTACAACGGTTAAGTGCTGTACTATTGCCGTTCTTCTTAGCATGGCTACTTGCATACCTACTCTTTCCATTGGTTAAGTTCTTCCAGTATCGCTGTCACTTTCGCTACCGCATTTTGGGAATCTTCAGCGCTTTCCTCATAGTGGCAGGCGCCCTTACGGGACTGTTTTTTCTGATGATTCCTCCCATGATAGAGGAAAGTATGCGCGTAAAAGACTTGCTGTTGGCATACGTTGCCAACGACAGTTTTATGAGCAACATCCCCAACATGATAGAGGAATTCATTCACGAACACGTCAGCACGGAAGATATCAAAGCACTCATTACACAGGAAGGCTTCATAGACACACTCAAGCAAACGGTTCCCAAACTCTGGAAAGTTATTTCTCAATCGTTCGACATCCTATCCAGCGTCTTCTCACTGACCATGATGCTACTCTACACACTGTTCATCCTATTGGACTATGAGCAGTTTTCTTCCGGTTGGGTACTCATGTTGCCTCAACGCTACCGCCGCATAGCTATCAACATTGTCAGCGATGTGGGTGACGGCATGAACAAATACTTCCGCGGCCAAGGCCTGGTAGCATTCTGCGTAGGTATTTTGTTCAGTATCGGTTTCCTGATTATCGACTTCCCTATGGCAATAGGTTTAGGAATGTTTATCGGATTGCTCAATATGGTGCCTTACCTGCAACTCATCGGTTTTATACCCGCTATCTTACTGGCGGTCATCAAGGCCTCTGAAACAGGACAAAGCTTCTGGCTTATCATGTTAGGTGTCATTATCGTATTTGCCGTTGTACAGGTAATACAAGACACCATCCTCACGCCAAAAATCATGGGAAAGGTAATGGGACTCAACTCTGCCATCATCCTGCTGTCGCTCTCCATCTGGGGCTCACTGTTAGGTATTCTCGGTATGATTATTGCACTACCATCGACAACATTGTTAATCACCTATTATCAAAAATATATTGTAAAGGAAAAGACAGATACTTCTGCCAAGCCTTCACATCAATAAATCACAGACATGCACATAGCTGTAGCAGGAAACATAGGAAGCGGAAAATCGACACTCACACAGTTGCTGGCCCGACACTACGGATGGGAAGCACGATACGAGGCAGTTGATCACAATCCGTATCTGGAAGACTACTATCACGACATTTACCGCTGGTCGTTCAACCTGGAGGTATATTTCCTCAAAGAACGATTCCGCGACTTGCTGGACATTGCAAATGCCGACCACACCATCATTCAAGACCGAACCATCTACGAGGGTGTCTATGTTTTCATGGAAAACAACAAAGCCATGGGTCACCTCTCCGACCGCGACTACGAAACGTACATCGAGCTGTTTGAACAGATGATGAGTGTTGTCAAACTGCCTGACCTGATGATATACCTGCGAGCCTCAGTACCCCATCTGGTGGGAAATATCCAGAAACGAGGAAGAGAATACGAGCAGTCCATCCAGTTGGAGTACCTGCAAAACCTGAACAAGCGGTACGATGATTTCATCTTTCACAAGTACCCTGGCAAGGTAATGACCATAGAAAAAGATACGTTAGACTACCAGAATAACCCTAAAGATTTGGCAAGCATCATTGACCGCATAGACAACAACCTCTTCGGTCTCTTCCCTGAATAAGTGCGAAATATAGAAATGTCGAAATAAAAAAACAAATATCATGCATATCGCAGTAGCTGGAAACATTGGAAGTGGTAAGACCACCCTGACAAAACTCCTGGCGCACCGCTACGGCTGGACGCCTCGTTTCGAACCCGTTGACAACAATCCCTATCTGGAAGACTTCTATGCCGACATGCCCAGATGGTCGTTTAACCTGCAAGTATATTTCCTGAACAAGCGTTTCAAGGAGGTAGTGGAAATCTCCAAGTCGAAGGACACTATCATCCAGGACCGAACTATTTTTGAGGACGCCCGCATCTTTGCTCCTAACCTGCACGGGCAAGGCATGATGTCAGACCGCGACTTCCAAAACTACAGCGATTTGTTTGATTTGATGATGTCGCTCGTCAAACTGCCTGACCTGATGATATACATTCGGTCGAGCATTCCCACCCTTGTGGCACAAATCCAGAAGCGTGGTAGAGAATATGAGCAAACCATGCGTCTGGACTATTTGGAAGGACTCAGCAAACGTTATGATGATTGGATTAGCGGTTACAAGGGACAACTCATTGTCATTGACGGCGACAACTGTAAGTTTGGCGACAATCCCGAGGATTTCCAGAAAGTGACAGATATGATTGACGCCAAGTTGTTCGGTCTGTTCCCGATGGAGTAAAGACACACTAAAAGCGGAATCCTACTGAAGAATTCACAAACCAGTCGTTAATATGTCCTCTTCCCCCCGTGTCATGATTGTATCGGAAATGATTCCACTGTCCATAGACATTGAATGAAAGCCGATTCCAATTATACGTCAGTGACATACGAGCATTGAATGTAACGGTCATATTACTGGTTTTATATATCGTGCCAGCAGCGGTGATTTTGTCGTTATACGCATGGTCGTCATCAGTGATAGTTTCTTCATAGATGTGTAGTTTCTGACGATTATAGAAAGTCAGCATGGGCATGGCTTGGACACTCACTAAGAAACCGCGTCCTGGAACCCAGTTATAAGCATAGCCAGCCCCTACACTACCCTGGCGTATTTTCAAGACACCCACTTCGTGCATGAGAAATATGAAGGAAGCATTCACGTTGTCGTCGTAGCGAATCGTGGAAGAATGATACATGGCACCTACCATGATTGAACCTGCCGAATGAATCTGGATAGCAGACTGGTCGTAAGCTGCCATATAGGAAAACCTTTTTCGGTTAAAGAAATAATATCCGTCAACAATTAAGGTCCGGACACGTATGGGAGCGTCCATCTCCACATCTTCCCAATTGTCGAAAGAAGGATTACCATCTTCAGAAAAGCCAGCCACATCATGGCCATAAATATGTGCCTGGACATCAGTGGCCTTAAAAGTGCGCAATCTCATATTCAGGGCATACGAGTTACCGGTAAATCCTGCCGTAAAATAGGTTCCGCCCTTAGGTCCAAAACCGACAGAATAACCTACACCATAGCCTCGATAACCTATCCATAGACCTACGTTGTTAGCAACATTCGACTTCAAATGGGTATCCAAAAACAATTCACCGCCATCTGGCAGGTCAGAAAAGTAAGAGTGCATCTTCAAACTCATCTGGTTGATATTGTGACGCACCATCAATTGCCAAGGATACTTAGGAATAGCGATATACCTTGTATCGACTCCCTTTATCGCAGAAGAATCCATGTAGCTTTCCACTGCCTTCAAGGCACGTAGCGGCCATGGTTTTTCCTGAGCATTGACAATAACAGGAAAACAAGCACAGATGAGCGATAAACAAAGCAGTCGTTTCAACATAGCGTGCAAAGTTATAAAATAAACATGAGAAAATGGAAAGAATTATTATTTTTCTTTGGTAATTCATCCATTTTGCTGTACCTTTGCAAGCGAAATGGAAAAAATGACAATGACAGGAAGGCCCAAGATTGCCATCATCGACAGTAACACGCTCTCCCTGCTGGGACTGAAGCAGTTGCTGCTGAACGTCTTACCTATTATGACTATAGACACCTATGGCTCGTTTGCCGAGCTGGAGAGCAACGACCCTGAACAGTATTTCCATTATTTCGTGTCCATGAACATTGTCATTTCCAATCGCACCTTTTTTTCTGAACGCCGTCGCAAGACCATTGTCCTGACGTTGTCGCTGAACGACACCTCGCAGTTAAGCGAGTTCCACAGTTTGTGCATCAACCAACCCGAACAGCAGTTGGTACGTTCTCTGCTGATGCTCGAACAGCACGCTCATGCCGGAGGACGTAACCTACCACCCATGCCCCGTGTTCTGCAACAAAAGATTCTAAGCGACCGTGAGATTGAGGTAATGGCACTGATTGTTCAAGGGTATATCAACAAAGAGATAGCAGACCAACTGAACATTAGTCTTTCAACGGTGATTACCCATCGAAAGAATATTATGGATAAGTTAGGTATGAAGAGTGTTTCAGCGCTAACCATCTATGCCGTTATGCACGGATACGTGGATATCAACAAAATATAGGAGAGCACAGCGTCTCAGAGCTTCACGCTGCCAATGTCAACCAAACCATTGACGATAGCATAGATAGTAAGCCCTGCCGGCGAATGGATTTGCAGTTTTTTGGCAATGTTCCTGCGGTGGGTAATGACAGTATTCACGGAGATAAACAGTTTATCGGCAATTTCCTTATTCTGCAAGCCCTGCACAACACCTATTACCACATCACGCTCACGGTCTGAGAGCACGTCGCTGTCGTGTCCTCCCTTGAAAACCATCGTAGATATATTCTTCGAGACGTTGTCCTGTCGCATCTGTCGCTCTAAGCGGCGGATAGCAGGCGTGAAGATATGATCCTCTACCTCAGCGTGCAGACGCAGCCACTCCTCGTTGTTGTAGATATCATAGAGTGTAGCCGCCAACATGTTATTATGATGAGCATCAACAGGCAGATATTTGATAATCATCAGCTTCAGCTCACGCAGTTTCTTATCCGTCTGCTCATGGTGCTTGGAGAACATCTCCACATTATAATCCAGAATAGGGCTACCGTCAATCAACGACTGTACATAAGGAAAAAGCGTCTTCTCCTCGTACTTCATGTGACGGCGAATCTCCTGAGAATATTCATCATAAAACTTCATGATAAGCGTTCCTAACTGGTCGTCAGGGCTGGTGCTCTCCTGCAATTCCCTGCGAATAAAAGGCAGTTGGAAATCAAGATAGTAGCTATGGCTGGCCTTCAAATAGTGCAAAAGTGTGGGAACATCCAGTCGCTCGTCGTCCTCGTAGTTCGCCTGACCATTGATGGTAAAGTTCACCACTGCCAGAAAAGTATAAGTATCGACACTGTTCATTTGACAAATCTCCGCCACGGTCTTGTCACCAAAACCCAGATTGATACCAAACGAACCCAGTGCTTGCAAGACGCTGTAGTTATCCTTGATAAGGGTAATCATCTTGTCCTGCGACTCATACATCTTCAAATTTTTCATCACGCGTACCTTTTATATATAATAGCGGCTGCAAAGTTAATCATTTTTGACGAGAAATGCAATATCTGAAAGTTAAATCATCATTTCTGGGTATTACAAGTCCGCTGAACGGTATGATGACAAAAAGCAGTAAAAAGAGTCTTTAATATATAAAGTAAAGCAATACCATTATGAAGAGAAAGATTATTGTCACCGTAGCCCCCGTTTGCCACGTGGGCAAGGAAATTCCCGCAGAATGTAAGAATCCGCTAACCCCTGAGGAAATTGCGGAAGACACGATAAACTGCTATAAGGCAGGAGCTTGCGAGGTTCATCTGCACACCCGCGACCTGCAGGGTAATCCTACTTTTGAGTTAGACGTTTTCCGTCAGACCATTGGTCTCATTCGCAAGGAGACAGATATGATTGTACAGGGTTCTACCGGTGGTCTGTCAACGTTGACACTCGCCGAGCGTTGTGTTTCGCTTGATGTTCCTGAGGTGGAAGTAGCATCACTCAATATGGGTAGTGTCAATTTTGGTGAAACGGTTTATATCAATACTATGCCCGACCTGCGCTACTGGGCTAAGCGCTTGGACGAGACGAATACCGTTCCCGAAATGGAACTGTTCGACTTGAGTCACGTAGAGTGTGCTACTCGCTTGGCTGACGAGGGAGTGCTGCACCGTCCATTACACTACAACTTCTGCGTAGGTCCCGGAAACTCCAGCAACCTTTCGGCTACCGGACGCAACTTGGCTATGCTCTGCTCACTGATGGAGCCTGGCTGCTCTTGGGGTATCACCCACGACTCTATGAAGGACTTCTCTATGCTGGCTTGTGCTATCGGCATGGGAGCTTCAGCCGTCCGTGTAGGATTCGAAGACAGCTTTTACTACGCTCCTGGCCATCGTGCTCACACCAATGCCGAACTCGTAGAGCGGCTGGTAGCTCTCATCCGTTTGATGGGTTGTGAGCCTGCAACACCAGAGGAAGCCCGAAAGATGCAACACATTCAACCATTTATAAAATAGAACAAATGAACAAACCATTTGTAAATAGTAAATTGTCAAATTGTAAATTAGTCGTTCTTGACGACGACCCCACGGGAATACAAACCGTCAGGGGCTGTCTGCTCGTGACAGGATGGAGCGAAGAACAAATACGCTTGGGCTTTAACGACGAGCAGCCTTTCTTCTATGTCCTAACGAACACTCGCGCAATGACTCGTGAGGACGCCGCACGAGTGACTCGTGAAGCAATGGAGATGGTGGTGAAGGTCAACCGCGACTACGGCTACCGCCTCATCATTGTCAGCCGCAGCGACAGTTGTCTGCGTGGACACTTTCCCCTGGAAACCGACGTAATGCGCACCGTCCTTGAGGAAAACGGATTGCCCGTATTCTCCAAGACGCCTTTTTGTCCTGCCCTCATTGAAGCTGGCCGCCTGACGATTGACGGTACACACTATATGCGAGACGGCGAGCGACTCATTCCCGTCAGCGAGACAGAGTTTGCCCGCGACAACGTCTTTGCCTACCACACCTCAGTGCTCAGCGACTATATCACTGAGAAGGGAGCCAACCCCGACGACTATATCATCGTCAATGCCCAGACGTACCAAGAACTGCACCAGTGGTGGAATGCATTCTCCAGCAGTTCCGAATACGCCCAGCAGCCGGAAGAGACAGTGCTCATCATCCGTTCCTCCTCGTCGCTGCCGAAAGTGATAGCGGGGCTTCCTGATGAGTCACCCCTATTGAATAAAACCATGCTTGCCACTGGAGATTCTTATTCTGATAATCCACCACTATTCGTAGTAGGCTCACATGTAAAAAAGACGACACTGCAACTCGAACAACTACTACAAGCAGAAGGAACCTGCGCCGTTGAAGTGGACGTACAACGCATTTTGGACGACAGCGAGCCATTGATGCAGGAGACGTTACTCACCATCCAGCAGATTGCCGATGAACACCTGACGCCCGTAGTCTATACCTCCCGTCAGGAGATTCGCTTGGAGGACGCAGACTTGCGTCAACATTTAGGACAAAAGGTCAGCGACTTCCTGGTAGCCATTGTGCGCCGCTTGCCCTATACCCCCTCCTATCTCGTTGGCAAGGGAGGTATTACCAGTCACGACATTCTGACCAAAGGATTAGGCATTCGCTCTGCCCGTGTCTTAGGCCAGATTATCAAAAGCGTTCCTTGCGTGATGGGGCCCCAGTTCCCGTACATCATTTTCCCAGGCAACGTTGGCAACGACCAGTCACTACGCGAAGTTTTCGAGAAACTTAGGTAATTTTTCTTTAGGTTTCTCCCTTATAAGCCGTCAATATCAATCATCATACTATTCCACTTTTTTGGTTGGAATAGTATGATTATTGTTTATAATTTCCGTATTTTTTATTCTCTCAGCAAGGATTTTGATACCTCAAAAAGATAAAAATAATAGGTTTTTATTGGATTTTTCTGCTCAAAAGTGCAAATTTATGCCAAAAAATGCGTCAAATTATAAAAAAAATATTACCTTTGCAACACCATTATATACAAAATAAATTAATTAAGCTATACCGACATGAAAAAAACATTACTCATTATTTCTGCCTTGTTTGTAAATTTAGGAGGGGCTATTCTAAATGCCCAGGAAGATGTCACCTCACAGTACATCACCAATCCAAGCTTCGAAAATAGCGAAGCGGTAGAGATTACAGAATGTAAAGGATATGGTTCCGTTGTTCATGGTAACGGACACTGTCTGATGATAGAGTCATCTGTTGCACACGGATATGATTATGAGTCAACAGGCTGGAAGCTGGAGTCTCAGAACACCAATGCCAACGGCGGTGTCGTCGTATATGGTAACAAAGTTCAGTATTCCAAGTCCGGATTCGAGAGTGTCCCTGATAGTCCCGACGCCACTTCAGGCACCAAGGCACTGTGTTTCTGCGGAAACAACAATCTGATTTACAAGCAGCCTACCGAGGTCACCCTTCCGGCAGGTTCCTATAAGATGAAGATTCGTCTCTTCCCTTATAACGGTGCCTATTCCACACAACAGCCCACGACAAAAGTGAAGGACTTCACAGGTTTTGTTGCCAACAACGGCACCGAGTATTTCAATGAGAACAGATCGGACAACAAGGAAATTACGCTCAACAGCAACGTCTGGAATGAGGAAACGATTTTCTTTGAGCTGACGGAGCCGACTACCGGTCACTTTCAGGTCAGTTATGGTATCCAGTATTTCGTTGTCGTTGACGACATTCGCTTAGAAGGTGAAACAGGCATTATCACTTCTGGTTTACAGAAGGTTGTAAATAAAGCAACGGCTTTAAATGCAGAACTGAGCAGCAGTGACTTATCAACAGCTATCAGCAATGCAGAAACCGTCATTGCCAATCCCACCGACCAAGATGCTGTCACCGCACAGATTTCAACGCTCTATTCAGCAATGGCAACAGCTCTGAGTGCAGCAACAGGCGTAGTAAACATCACTTCGGCATATTTGGAGAACCCGTCCTTCGAGGCAGAAAGAATGAAGCCGTGGGAATGGGGTGCCTCATCAGGAAACATTGCTGAAGCTGGTGAAATGTATGCGCCCTATATTGATGGAGTGAAAATGGTAGATTGCGCCTCAGGAGGCACCATTCTTCAGACCATCAGCCATCTGCCGGCTGGTTTCTATGCCGTAGATGCGAAACTGAACGGTTCTTCATGGCTTATCTTAGGCAAGAGCACCGACGATAAGGCCATCTGTACTGGTGGAAAAGACCCCGTCTTCCTTCGTTACCATCCCAATATCTACCAATTGACAGAACCAGCCGACATCATTGTTGGAGTAAATGGTTCCGGCAAATATCACGCTGACGATTTCCGCCTGTTCTACGGCAAAGACGCAGCGTCGTTGGAGGCTCGCCTACTGACTGATGTAAAGACTGACGCACAGGCTATCCTTAATAATGAGAGTTTTAACGCTGTGACGGGTTCTGAGCGTACCGACATTCAGACAGCTCTTGAAGGCAACGACTATAAGACCATCAACACCAAGATCAACACGTTCATCACCTCTTTAGACAAATATAACGCCTTGACCAAGAAAAAGGGCGAAGCTGTGAATTACACTCAGGCGATTTATCCCTACGCCACTGCTTCTCTCTTTGATGACATTCAGACAATTGTCAACACAACCGCCACCTCTGCAACCAATGCTACTGAGCTTACCACTCAGCTGGACGGTCTCTATTTCCAGGTTTATGTCTCCAACGCCTATTGCGAGGGTGTCGATTGCACAGACTACACCGCCAACATCAAGGATGCCAATGCGACAACAGAAGCAACAGGATGGGCTGCGCAGAATATGTCAATTCTTACGCTAGGCAGTAGCAAGGCTTGGAAGAATCCTAAGACCAGCGAGAACGACAACATTGTTTTCGGCACCAGTACTTCCTATAATTATAGCACTGCCGAGAAGAAGGCTTTGATTCTGAAGCAAACGCTACAAGGACTGCCCGCAGGAACATACGTGCTCTCCATGACCATGATGGCAAGCACCAACCTGAATGTCAATGTGTTCTTCAATAATAATCCTACACCTATCGGCACGATAGTTGGAAAGGGTACTGCCAGCGGTGGTAAGTATGGTGCTGCTTGGAACGACTACACCTTCGAGTTCACCAAGACTGGCGACGACGCTCAGCCTCTTCAGATTCAGTGTACTCCCCCGAACAACTACACAAAGGAATTCTACATTGATAACTTCCGTCTGTACCTGCTCAACACTGCCACTGGTATTCAGAACGTACAGCGCACAGCCACGGATAGTCAGGCTATCTTCGACCTGCAGGGTCGCCGCATTGCTCAGCCCGGCAAGGGTCTGTACATTGTCAACGGCAAAAAGGTCATCATCAAGTAACAACCTTAACTGATGCGTACGATAAGACTCCATATATGGCTAACAGTATGTCTGTTCTTCCCCCTTGCGGTGGAAGGACAGACACACTCGGCTGTTGACACTACTGCTATGATGCGTAGTGACTACATCACAGCCAGCCTGTTGGTAGTCGAACCGTCCTCAGAGGTTTATTCCATGTTCGGCCATTGTGCCCTACGCCTCAACTGTCCGTCACAGCAGATGGACTACTGCTTTACCTTCGAGACTTCTACAGACTCCAAAGGCATCCTGAACTTCTTTATCGGTCAGTCGATGGGCGGCTTTGCTCCTGCTCCTACAAAGGATTATCTTGACTATTATCGGCAAGAGCAACGAGGTGTCACGCAGTATGAGCTCAACCTCACCCCTGCCGAGAAGCTGCAGCTTTGGCGAACTGCTGACGAGGAAGTTGCACGCGGCCATTACTGGCACTACGATTATCGCCGCATACAGTGCGCGTCCATGCTCATCTATCTTGTAGAGAAAGCATTGGAGCAGCCCATTGCTTATGGCGAACTGCCTGAGCAGCTTCAAGGAACCCAACGCCACCAAGGGTTGATAGAAGGCAAGCCATTCCCTTGGAGCGTGTTCTGCTTCCAGACCATCAAGGGTTCGGAGTTTGACACCTCTGTTCCCATAGAAGAGAAGATGACGCCACGCACCCTGCCATTCGCCTGGCAGCACGCAACCATTGACGACAGCAGGCCATTGATTACGGACAACGGCAAGAAGCTCGTCAGCGGTCAGCCTATCGAAGCAGCATTCTTTACACCTACGCACGCGTGTACCTTATTATTTATAATAGCACTGGTAGCATCCTATGGACAATGGCATTATGGCTGGCAACTGTTCCCTCAAGTGTCAGACCTCTTGCTGCTTGCCATCTTCATCGTAATGGCATTGGTTGTGACAACTGTCGTGTTGTTCTCCAAATACACAGGAGTAGAATGGAACTGGTATCTTCCCGTTTTCAATCCCCTGCCCTTGGTGCTGTGGCTGATACCCCGTTGCCGCAAGGTTCTCCTCTGGTGTATGGGAGCCGTCTTGCTGGTTTGCATCCTGCTGACTCCCTTTATTCCGCAGTATGACCTCCCCCACGCCCTACTCATGGGAAGTTTGCTGGTCGGCGTACTTCACCACCTCCCTACATTGAAATTAGCAACTCACAAATAGAGAAACATTAATAACTTAAATTAATACAATTATGAAACAGACATTTACTTTTAAACGCATTTTCGCTGCCGCATTATTCTTGCTGGCAGGCGTTAGTCAGACCTTCGCTAATGAAGACGAGATAATCTGGCTGAAGGCAACGGTCTATCCCACCGGTGCAGGCAAAGTATATACGAACTGGTCTAACAAAGACAATACGGGTGAAAATCCCATTGTGAAAGAGTTTGCTGAGACCTCAGAATTTAAACACTATACTAATGGTGCCATTTCCACGGCCTACATCTGGTCACAATTGGACGACACCAATTACCAGTTAGCAGGCTATGCCCGCGACACCAACAAGAATGGTGCATTCGACAACAACACCCTTACCGACTTTCAGGTAAAAGTTGATTTTGACGGTTATTTCAAAGGAGTGGGCTATCCTGAAGTCATCAAAGGAAACAGCAGTACAGAAGCAGATGAATTAGCCAAAGAAGCTCTGGATGCAAAGACCGAGCCCTCTGACTTAGTCTTCGCCGTGTTCACCAAAGGTGCCGTGGCCAAGATGAAGGAAGGTCAGGAGAATTTTGGTCATATCTGGAATTCCAACTTAATCTCCGAAGCAGGAGACAAGATTCAGTTCTTGGCTTATAGCGACTCTTACCAGGGAAAGTACTATAAGTTTGACCACTGGGAGAACGCTGCCGGCCAGACCGTTGGAACCGATCGCCTGCTGACCGTCACTGTCACGGGCAAGGACGTCTATTATGCTGTTGTCACAGAGACGACCAAGGAAGACTACCAGACCAACGAGAAAGACCCTCATGTGTCTGACAGTCAGAGCGGTACATTCCCCTGGGATACTGCTATCCAGAGCGTTAATGCCAACAACGCTGCTGCCAGCAGTGCCATCTACGACCTGCAGGGTCGCCGCGTGGCTCAGCCCGGCAAGGGTCTGTTCATCCAGAACGGTAAAATATTCGTGAATAAGTAAGCGAAGATAAAACACAATCCATCACTATGCAGAGAATCAAATGCCTCCTGCTACTCCTGACCTTCGCACTGCTGGCTGTTGCCCAGCCGGCAGACCAGAAGGGTTCCATCAGCGGTACCGTTGTCGATGAGAACGGTGAGCCGATGATTGGTGCCTCGTTGCGACTGCAGAAGAGTAAGCAGGGCACCATCACTGACGCGGAGGGTCGCTTTGCCCTCCCCTCCTCTTCCCGTGGCGATATGGTCACTATTTCATATCTCGGCTACGAGTCTTTCACTGTTGCTGCCAGCAAGTTGGCGCAGATGAAGACTGTCCAGATGAAGCCCGACAAGAGCCAGCAGATTGAAGAGGTTGTGGTAACGGGAATGCAGAAGGTGGATAAACGACTGTTCACAGGTGCTACGACGAAGCTCAGTGCCGAAAACACCAAGATTGACGGTCTGGCAGACATCAGCCGCTCCTTAGAGGGACGTGCTGCCGGTGTCTCCGTGCAGAACGTCAGTGGCACTTTCGGTACGGCTCCAAAGATTCGTGTTCGTGGTGCCACCTCTATCTACGGTAACTCCAAGCCCCTGTGGGTGGTTGACGGTGTTATCATTGAAGACGTCACCGACGTCACTGCCGACGACCTGTCGAGCGGTGACGCCGAGACGCTTATATCCTCGGCTGTTGCCGGTCTGAACGCTGACGACATTGAGTCGTTCGACATTCTGAAGGACGGCTCAGCCACCTCTATCTACGGTGCCCGAGCTATGTCGGGTGTCATTGTTATCACCACCAAGAAGGGCAAGGCCGGCAAGACCCGTGTAGGCTATACCGGCGAATACACCCTTCGCCTGCGTCCTCGCTACAGTCAGTACAACATCATGAACTCCCAGGAGCAGATGGACGTCTATCAGGAAATGCGCGACAAGGGCTGGTTCAACTTCTCCGACACCTACCGCGCTTCCAACAGCGGCATCTTCGGCAAGATGTATCAGTTGGCGAACGTCTATAACGACGCCACAGGCACCTTTGCCTTGGCCAACAACGAAACGGCTCAGAATGCGTACCTCCGTCAGGCGGAATACCGCAATACCGACTGGTTCAGCGAGCTGTTCACCAGCAGCATCCAGCACAACCACTCCGTCAGCGTGTCGGGTGGTACGGAGAACGTCAGTTTCTACGGTTCTCTCAGTGCTATGTACGACCCTGGGCGCTACCGTCAGAACAAGATACAGCGCTACACTGCCAACATGAACACCTCGGTGAAGCTGTCCAAGCAGGTGACGCTGAACCTCATCAGCAGCGGCAGCTACCGCAAGCAGCGCGAGCCCGGCACACTGAGCCAGTCTATCGACCCTGTAGCCGGTGAGGTGAAGCGCGACTTCGACATCAACCCGTTCAGCTTTGCCCTGAACTCGTCGCGCACCATGGACGCCAACGAGTACTACACCCGCAACTACACGCCGTTCAACATCAAGAACGAGTTGGACAACAACTACATAGACCTGAACGCTGTCAATCTGAAGTTCCAGGGCGAGCTGAAGTGGAAGCCGATTCGCGAAGTAGAACTCAGCGCCTTGGCAGCCCTCAGCTACCAGACCTATACCCGTGAGCACCAGATCAAGGACAACTCCAACCAGGCTCAGGCCTACCGCTCCATGGGCGACGCCGTCGTGCGCCAGAACAACCCGTGGCTCTACCATAACCCCGACGACCCCTACGCACTGCCTATCACGGTGCTGCCCGTCGGTGGTATCTACCAGAAGACCGACAACAATATGCTGGGCACCGACTTCCGCTTCACCGCCAGCTGGAACCACGTCTTTGACGACACCCATATCGTCAACCTCTTCGGCGGTTCCGAGATTGGAGCCGTTGACCGTCAGGCGAACTACTTCAACGGCTGGGGTATGCAGTACGACAAGGGCGAAATGCCGTTCTACGTCTATGAGTTCTTCAAGAAGGGCGTCGAGGACAATGTCGATTACTACTCGCTGACACGTACCAAGAGCCGCTCGGCAGCGTTCTTTGCCAACGGCACCTATTCCTATATGGGACGCTACACCATTAACGGCACCTACCGCTACGAGGGTACCAACCGCTTAGGTCGCAGCCGTTCTGCCCGTTGGCTGCCCACCTGGAACATCTCCGGAGCGTGGAATGCCCACGAGGAGAAGTTCTTCGAGAGTCTGCGTCCCACCCTGTCGCACCTGTCGCTGAAGGCCAGCTACTCGCTGACTGCCGACCCGGGACCGCTGTGGGTGAGCAATGCTACCATCGTGATGAAGAACTTCAAGCCCTATCGTCCCTTTACCAATATCAAGGAGACGGGTCTGAAGATTGAAGATATTGCCAACGAAGAGCTGACCTACGAGAAGAAGCACGAGCTGAACCTCGGTCTGAGCGTCGGTTTCCTCGCTAACCGCATCAATGTGGAGTTCGACTGGTTCCGTCGTAAGAACTACGACCTTATCGGTCCTATCTACGTGACGGGTGTCGGCGGTGCTATCAGCAAGATGGCTAACGTGGCCGATATGAAGTCCAACGGTGCCGAGTTGAGCATTACCACCAAGAACATTGTCAAGAAAGACTTCTCGTGGGAGACCAACTTCATCTTTACCCACGTGACCACGAAGGTTACCGACCTGGAGGCACGTCCCAACATCATTCAGATGGTGGTGGGCAACGGCTTCACACAGGTGGGCTATCCTCACCGTGCCCTGTTCTCCTACCGCTTCAACGGTCTGGACGACCACGGTCTTCCCCGTATCACTGACCAGGACGGCAACGTCGTTACCTCTGGCAGCACCATCAACTTCCAGTCGCAGAATCTCGGCCACCTCGTCTATGAGGGTCCCACAGAGCCTACGACCTTCGGTAGCTTGGGCAATGTCTTTAAATACAAGAACTTCCGCCTCAACGTGTTCATCACCTACTCCTACGGCAATGTGGTCCGTCTGTACCCCTCGTTCAAGGCGAACTACTCCGACCTCTACGCAATGCCGAAGGAGTTCCAGAACCGCTGGGTCGTACCTGGCGACGAGCTGCGCACCGACGTTCCCGTCATTCTCACCAAGCGTCAGGTGACGGAGGATACCAATATGGCCACGCTGTACAATGCCTACAACTACTCTACGGCACGTGTGGCCAAGGGCGACTTCATCCGTATGAAGGAGATTTCGCTCACCTACGACTTCCCGAAGCTGTGGCTCAAGCCGCTCCACCTGACGGACCTGTCGCTGAAGCTGCAGGCCACCAACCTCTTCCTGTTCTATTCAGACTCCAAGCTGAACGGTCAGGACCCAGAGTTCGTCAACTCCGGTGGTGTGGCAACGCCCATTCCCAAGCAGTTTACAATGACGGTGAGGCTGGGTATTTAGTTGAAAGTTGAGAGTTTAGAGTTGAGAGTTTAGAATTATGAGAAGGCTATATCAATATTTAACCGTATTAACAGCGGCCGTGGCGCTTTCAGCGTGCGACGACTATCTGGACGTGCTGCCCGACAACCGCACGTCGCTGGACTCTGACGGCAACATCACCGAGTTGCTGACCAGCGCCTACCCGCAGGGAAGCTACTTCATGGTGTCCGAACTGTACAGCGACAATACCGACCACTGCATAGGCAGCCAGAGCTATACCGCCTTCAACAACAGCGGTACCACGCTCCATCAGGAGGCTTCCACGTGGAAGGACATTACCGACAAGAACCAGGACAGCCCCTACCAAATCTGGGAGAGCTGCTACAAGAGCATTGCTGCCGCCAACAATGTGCTCAACGCCATTGCCGAGCGTGGCAACCCCGCCAGTCTGAATCCGCAGCGTGGCGAAGCACTGCTCTGTCGTGCCTACTGCCACTTCGTGCTGGGCAACATCTTCTGCCTGCCCTACAGCAGCAAGACCTGCAACCAGGCGATGGGTGTCACCTATATGAAGAGTACCGAGAGCACCGTGTCGCCCGTCTATAGCCGTGGCACGATGGCTGAGCTCTATGCTAACATTGCCGCCGACATTGAGGCTGGTCTGCCGCTCATCGACGACAACCTCTACAGCGTTCCCAAGTACCACTTCAACAAAAAAGCAGCGCAGGCCTTTGCCGCTCGCTTCTACCTTTATTATATGCAGGACGACAAGTCGAACCTCGACAAGTGTATCGACTATGCCTCGCGTGCCCTCACCACCGTGCCCACCGATATGATGCGCGACTGGGAGGCTCTGGGTAAGCTGTCGGCAGGCAGTGCGCAGTACAATGCGTTTATCGATGCCAGCAACAAGGCCAACCTGCTCATCATTTCCGCCAGTTCCTACTGGACGTGGGTCTATGGTCCTACCGCCGTTGGCAAGGGCTATTGCCACAACACCAAGATTTCCGATACCGAGACCATCAACAGTACCGGTTTCTGGGGCTCCAAGGACAACGTCTATATGAAGCCCACCCAGATTAGCGGTTCTCCGCGTATCACCCACTACAAGATGGGGCAGTACGTGGAATATACCGATATCGTCAACGGCAAGGGCTATCCCCGAATGATTGTCCCTGCCTTCACCACCGACGCCCTTATCCTGGACCGTGCCGAGGCTTACGCTCTCAAGGGTGACTACGCCAACGCCTACGCCGACCTGACGACGTGGATGAATGCCTTCACCAAGAACAAGGGCACCGTCACCGCCGCCAGCCTGTCGAGTGTCTATGGCAGTTCCAAGGCTTACTACACGCCTACCTCTCCCACGGTGAAGAAGCGTCTCGACCCCGACTTCACCGTCACTGCCGGCGAACAGGAGAACCTGATCCACGCTGTGCTGCACGCCCGCCGTGTGGTCACGCTGCACGAGGGTCTGCGCTGGCAGGACGTCAAGCGCTACGGTATTGAGATTTACCGCCGCGACGTTGACGGAATCTTGGGCGACGGCAACATCAGCGTCTATGACACCATGAAGAAGGACGACCCGCGCCGAGCCATCCAGCTGCCGCAGTACGTCATCAGTGCTGGCATTACGGCGAATCCGAGGTAGGAGACCCACCCCTGCCCTCCCTGTGAGGGAGGGAGGGAGGAGAGTTGAGAGTTGAGAGTTGAGAGTTGAGAGACAGTATAAAGTTGAGAGTTAAATTATGAAAAGGCTATATACATATTTTACCGTACTGGCAGCAGGACTGCTGGCGTTGGCTTCGTGCAGCAAAGAAGACCTGAACGACGTCAGCGTCATCAAGGACCACCCGCAGAACACTACGGCGTTCGACAAGTGGCTGGACGTCAACTATATGCAGCCCTACAACATTCGGCTGAAGTATCGGTTGGAGGACGGTGAGACCAACTTCACCTATACCCTCGTACCTGCCGAGACGGGCAACTCCATCAAGCTGTCGCGCATCATTCTCCACACGTGGCTGCAGGCTTACGACGAGGTGGCAGGCAAGAGCTTCACCTGTCGGCTGGCTCCGAAGGTCATCCAGTTTGTGGGCTCCGTGGCTTGGCAGACGGACAACAGCGCCATCATGGGACAGGCAGAGGACGGTATGAAGATTACCCTCTTCGGCGTCAACCAGCTGAAGATGACGCGCTCGTTCCTCAACGCCAACTACTTCCAGTCTATGCACCACGAGTTTACACACATTATGACGCAGAGCAAGAACTACGACCCCGACTTCCAGAAGATTTCCGAGGGTAAGTACGAGCCTGCCGAGTGGTACACCTCCGGTCACAATACGGAAACCTACGCTCTGCAGAAGGGCTTCATCTCGTGCTACGCCATGAGCGAGTACAACGAAGACTTTGCCGAGATGCTGGCGTTTTACCTCATCTACACGCAGGCTGAGTGGGACGCCAAGATGAAGACTGCCGACGCCGCCTACGTGGAAGGCTCTGGCAAGAAGCCCTCAGAGATTATTGGTCAGAAGCTGTCCATGGTTCGCAGCTATATGCTGTCGGCGTGGGACATTGACATTCAGAAGCTGCGCACCGTTGTCCAGCGCCGTATGGACGAGGTGGTTGACGGCACGGTGAAGGTGGACGAATTGTGAGAAGTTTACAGTTTACGGTTTACAGTTTACGGTTTACAGTTTACAGTTTACAGTTTAGAGTTGAAAGTTATGAGAAGACTATATACATATTTTGTCGTACTGGTAGCGGGAGTGCTGGCGCTGGCTTCGTGCAGCGACGACGTGGAGAACGTCTTTGGCGCTACGGCTTCCGAGCGTACTGATGCTGGGCAGCGTGCCTACTACTCCATCCTGGAGGGTAGCGAGCAGGGCTGGGCACTCGACTTCTATCCTGGCAACCGCATAGAGGGTGGCGTGGTCTATACGGCACGCTTCAAGGGCGGTCAGGCGACGTTGGCATGCGAACAGGCCATCAGCAATCCCATCGACTACAAGAGCTATCCTGCCGGCACGGAGATGACCTCCGACTATCGGATAACCAACGAGACGGGCGTAATGCTCACCTTCGACACCTACAACGCGCTGTTCCACTACTGGTCGCAGCCTTTCAAGGGTCACGCCAAGGGCTACGAGAGCGACTACGAGTTCACCTTCATTTCGGCAACGCCCGACGAGGTGGTGCTGCGCGGCAAGAAGTACGGCAACCTGCTGCGGATGTATCCGCTGAAGAATGCTGCCACAGACTATGTGAAGGACGTAGCCACCATGCACACCACGCTGAGCGCCATCAACCGCAAGCGTGCCGTAGTAGATGGCAAGACCTACCCCATCACCATGGCTTACAACCTGATGAGCTACGAGGCTTCCGACGGACAGCGCACGGTAGCCTTTGTCCACACCCCCACGGGCATTCGCTTCTACGAGCCCATCCAGATGGGAGGTTACAGCTACAGTGCAATGACCTACGACAAGGACACGCAGGAGTTGCGCACTGCCGACGGCCGTGCCGTGCTGCCCCGCCCCACCACGCTGGAGCAGCAGTTTGTCTGCGCCCAGAGCCAGTGGCTCTTCGGCTATAAGTACAGCGTCGCAACCAAGAGTTACACCCTCGACGGTATGTGCGACGAGCTGAAGGACATCATCAGCCACTGTGCCGACGTGGTCAATGGCGGCACGTGGGGCGAGACCGTCCGCGAGCTGTACCTCGGTGCCAATCAGGAGCCTTTCGCCAACGACAAGCACCGCTGGGTGTTAGGTTGGCAGACGCGTATGAGTTCCATTCGCTATAACATCGGCTACGCCGTCGATATAGAGGTTGCTGACGCTGCGCGCCAGCTGGTGAACATCAATATGGTGGAGGCCGCCAACCTCTTCTCCAACTACGGCTACTGGCAGCCCTTTGTCGATTTCGTGGGTCAGCACAGTCCCTATCTGCTGACGTTCGACAACGACGAGAATCCCAAGGAGGCGACGCTCGTCAGCGAGCGCGACGCCACCAAGTGGTTTAAGGTAACGGTGAGATAAGAGACCCACCCCTGCCCTCCCTGTGAGGGAGGGAGTTGGATGAAATAAACGTTGAATCAAACAAATAAATAATAATCAAACATAAAAACAAAACATTATGAAAAGACAAAATCAACTAAACATTAAGCGAGGCTTACTCAGTAAGCTGGTACTACTTGTGGCACTGTTCTTAGGGAGCAGTAATGCGTGGGGAGAGACTGTGACTGTTTGTTCAGGTAGTGATACAAATTCATCGATTCCTTTCAATAAATCTACGGGATCAACGTCAACCACGTATAATATTCATAGTCAATTTATCATTCCATCTACAGAATTAGGGGGACTAACAAATATTATTATAACTGGTTTAGTATTTGAGACTTCGCAAGAGGCAATTGATTTGAAAAGTGTTGAATATGACATCTTTCTCGGAGAGGTGAATTATACTACTTTTACATCTGAAACAGCTTATGTAGATTGGGGAAGTTTAGATAATGTTTATTCAGGAACTTTATCTAATATTACAAGTAATAAACTTTCAATTACATTAGCAACTTCTTATAAATACAACGGAAGAAATTTGTTAATCGGTTTCAAAAAAAAGACAGCAGGTACATCTTCTCCATCGCTTATTACGTGGATAGGTAAGAATCAGACAGGTAATAGCGCAATTTGTATGGAATATAGTAACAACGTTCAGAAATTTCTTCCAAAAATGACCATTACCTATGAGGTTGCAGCTCTTCCTACCCTTTCCATTTCACCTGAAGAAGATGCTACATTTGGAAATGTGACGGCTGATGCAACAAAGTCTTATACGATTACAAACAATAGTGGTGAAACAGTAAATGTCGTACCAACTATTTCTGGAACAGGGGCAAGTTCTTTCTCTGTTACTGATGGTGATGGTGCCGTAATTGATAATAGCGGAAAAGACATAGCCAGTGGAGCTACTGAAACATTTAAAGTGAAGTTCACCTATAATCCTGAAGACTTGAATAATGAAAAGACTGCAACGATTACTTTCACTCCCGATGAGGACGCAGAAGAGGCAATTACCATTAACGCTTCTGCTAAAGCCATTTTAGATGCTCCTCTCTTTGAGCTCAGTTATGAAGGCGGACAGGATGCTGCTTTGGGAGAAGTAACTACCAATGCCAGCAAGACTTATACAGTAAGAAATGCAGGAACGCAGCCCATGACTGTGAACATCAGCCTGTCTGGTGCTAGCAGCTATTATTCACTCTCGTCAGCAGACTTTACGGAAGGCACAACGAACATAGAAAATATTGCAGCTGACGAATCTAAGGAATTCACCGTTACATTTAATTATCCTTCTCCATTAACTATAGATGAATTAACGGAACGTACAGCAACAATAACTGTAACTCCAACCTACAATCCAGGGTTAGCAGAAACCATAAATGCTTCTGCTACGGTAGTAACTGATGTTGTTTTTGATGAGAAAAACGCAACTACTTGGGATACAAAAGGATCCAAAAGTATTTTAGTAAAAATACAACCACAAACAGGATGGAATACTTTTTGTTTTCCCCTATTTACGTCAACTTATAAAGAGAACATATTTGGTCCCTGCACAATTTATGAATTAAACAGCTATTCTGATGACGGTGTTATTTCATTTTCAAAAGTTACCGGTTTTTTTGGTGCGAATAGACCTTGCTTAGTTTATGTTGAATCTGCTCCAGACAACTCTAAAGGTGTATTACTTACTGGGATTACCATTTCTACTCCTAGCACAGCTACACCTGGTACTGTAGGACCAAAAGAAAACAACGTTGGTGGTTCAGCAACATTTAAGGGCACCTTCGCACCCATTGCCGCTCCTGGTATGAACGGGAAATATGGTATTACCAATGCAGGAAAGTTAGGTAAGGGTAATGAATCTGCAAGCATCAAGGGATTCAGAGCTTATCTGGAAGTAACTGGTGATACTCCTGCACGCATTATGACCATCGATTCTGAAGGTGAGACTACCGACCTTGGCTTTGTCCGTATGGTTGACCAAGAAGCCAAAGACGTCTATAACCTGCAGGGACAGAAGGTTGAGAAAGGCCGCAAGGGTATCTACATCGTGAACGGAAAGAAAGTTGTAATCAAATAATTGAAAGGAGGAACGAATATGAAAAAGATATATAATTCGCCAACAGTTGGCGTAATTGCTATTCATACCACAGCGCTGCTGAATGGTTCTATCTTAAGAGACGGCGACAATGCCAGTGTACAGACAAATCCTTATGACGAATACGGTGGAGAATTCTGCGGCCGCGAATACGACTTCGACGAGGACGAGTACTAAGTATGAGCGGAGCGAGGACTATCCTCGCTCATCGTCCGCATAGTCCGCACGAAGTGTTTCTATAGGGGAAACAAAGTGTTTCTATAGGAGAAACAGAGTGTTTCTATAGGGGAAACAGAGCGTCCGGATAGGGTTTACTTCTGACGAGAATAGGGTTTGCAGGTTGCAAGCTATGGGCTGAAAGCCTGCAAGCCCTACTATCAGAAAGCTGGAAACAGCAGGATGTAGAGAAAGAATGTGAAACAACTATTTGTTACAAACTAAAAATAAAGAAACACACATGATGAAAAAAGTAATGATGATGGCCGCGCTGCTGGCACTGACAACGTCTTCTTGGGCTCAAAACGAGGAGACGGTGGTGACGCCACCGGCGGGCTTAGAGACAGAAACCTATGTGGCTATTCTGACCACAACGGGTGGAGACACGTACTACCAGAACGTTCAGGTGGGAATCTATAATGGAACTGAAGCTTACTTTCAGGGACTTGCATACAATGGTGTTCCTGAGAGTTGGGCGAAGGGAACTATTGCGACCATGGGGCCGCTCAATATCATTAGTTTCCCCAAGACGTTCTTAGGTTCTTTCTCGTATCTGGGAGCGGAGTATAAATACTACCTGAACGAAACTACTTTCCTCTACAACGAGGGAGTGTATTCGGCTCCTGCAGGCTATAGCATTTCGGGCGGCATAGGTGCTGAGACGTACAACACGGCAACGCTGAAGAAGCTAGTGGAGAAGGAGGCTACGCCTGCCAAGCCGTCGCTGCGCTTCGGTCCGAGCTACAACGGCAGCACGTATATGTCGTTTATGACAATCCCCCTTATCGACACCAACGGCGACCCGCTGTTGAGCGATAAGCTGAGCTACATCTTCTACTACGTGAAGGACAACGTGCAGCAGGAGCTGACGTTTACGAAGGACAAGTACAAGAAGCTGACGGAGGATATGACGGAGATTCCGTATAACTTCACCGACAAGTACGATATTGACAACTACGAGATCTGGATGAACCAGGGCGAGGGTGTGCTGAAGACATGGACGAAGCTGGGTCTGCAGAGCATCTATCGTGGCTTAGGCGTGGAGCACCGCTCGGAGATTGACTGGTTCGATATGGACGCCTACTGGAAGGGTAGCTCGGGCATTGAGGACGTGAAGAGCGACAACGGTGCCAAGGCGAACGTGTTCTACGACCTGCGCGGCCAGCGTGTGGACAAACCGACGAAGGGATTGTACATTGTGAATGGACGCAAGGTGATTGTGAAATAATAATTCAAACACAAAAAACCGCGACTGTTTCGGCAGCCGCGGTTAATTTTATTTTTTTGTCTTTGGAAAAGCCTCTTCTGATAACTCCTTAAAGAAGTCGTACTCCAAAATAACGCTAATTCTCATTAACAAGCGAACGTCTAAGCTCTTACGCTTGAAGATGTTGTAAACGTTCGTACGCTCACAGGGAATCTGTGTTGCCAGCCATGCTGCTGACTTGCCCTGCTTTCTGAGGATTTCCTCAATGTGCTTTCCTATATTCATACTCCAGCCTTGATTAGTTTTTCTACTACGGTCTTACTATCTCGGCTGCAAAGGTAAGAAATAAATCTCGATATATCAGCACTTTATTGTAGAATTCTTTTTCTCAATATGCATTTAGTTGCAAACTTTTCCCTATACAGGCGTTCGGTTGTTGAATATGTAACAACGAACAGACTGTTGGAGCAATGTCGGTGATGTGTACTTCACGCGGAGTTGCACCGTGAGGGATGTGCCAACCGTAGAACAGCAGGGGTATGTGTGCGTCGTAGGGATTCCACTCGCCGTGGGTGGTGCCTACGGGCGACGAATAGCGGCCGAAATCGTAGTAGTTTGGGTCGAGACAGACGATGATGTCGCCCGAGCGGTGGAAGTTGTAGCCGCAGATGATGCGCTCGCGGAGCATCTGGGGGACTGCCGACTGCTGTGCCTTCTCGAAATCGACGACAAACGAGATGTGCGGACACTGGCGCAGGAACTCTACGGCAACGTCTTTGACGCGCTGCAGGTCGAGACCCTCCTTGGCTATCGTGGCGTGGTCCAGATAGAAGCGGTAGTCGTAGATGGCCTGTACGAGCGGCATCTGGTTGTGCAGCTTGTTCATGAAGTAGGTCTCCAGCTCGCGCTTGATGTCAGAGGACACCCACTTGCCGCCGCTCAGCTTGTGGTCTTGCATGAACTTGAAGTTGTGTGCTCCACCGTGGTCGGCGGTCAGGAAGACGAGGTAGTTGCCCTGCCCCACCTCGCTGTCGAGTGCCTGGAAGAGTCGTGCCAGGTCTTTGTCGAGTTCGAGGTAGGCCTCGTCGGTGTGTTCGCCACGGGTAGCCCACTTGTGTCCGATGATGTCGGTCTGCGAGTAGCTGACGCAGAGCATATCGGGTACGGTGCCCTTGCCCAACTGCTCGCCCTTGAGGGCAGCAATGGCCATATCGGTGATGAGTTGTCCGGTGACGGGCGACTTTCCAATCTCCTTACCCATCTCCTTGAACGTCTCGTTCTTGGCCACCAGCTTGTTGCAGTCCTTCGCCCACTGTGGCAGCTCGGTCATATAGTACGTGCTGCTGATGAACTGTCGGTTCTGTGTGTCGAGCCAGTAGGCGGCATTGCCGGAGCGTCCGGCAGGCAGTATGGCGGCGCGGTCTTTGTAGCTGACGCCGATGACCTTTGAGCGGAAGTCGGTGTGCAGGCGCAGCTGGTCGCCAATGGTCGTTGCCAGCAGGTTGCGGGGTGACATACAGCCCGCCTTCTCGTTGTCGCTGCCTACGGGTTTCACGGTGTCGTCGTCGCAGCAGTAGGTCTTCTTGCCGTCAATGCAGAACGTGTTGCCGCAGATGCCGTGAAAGGCAGGTGTGGTGCCAGTATATGCCGAGGTATGGCCTATGGCGGTGATGGTCGGCAGATAGTTGATGAGGCAGTTGTCGAACGAGTAGCCCTTATCGATGAGTCTGCGGAAGCCGTCGCTGCCGAAGCGGTCGTAGTAGCGCGACAGGTAGTCCCAGCGCATCTGATCTACGACGATTCCCACGACGAGCTTGGGTTGCTCACCGAACTGAGGTCGTTGCGACTGAGCGAATGCGGCCGTCAGCGCGAAAACGAATAGTAATGATAATAATAGTCTTCTCATATGGGTATTGATAAATGAAAAAGTGAGAAGTAAGAGGCTTGGGGTTTTCTCTCACCTCTTACCTCTTACCTCTCACCTCTAAACGTTGATTAGTCTTCGTCCTTCATCTCAGCCTCATGCTGCTTGATGAGCTCCTGCTGGATGTCGTTCGGTACGAGTTCGTAGCTTGAGAATGCGGTGGTGAACGAAGCGCGGCCGCCGGTCAGCGAGCTCAGTGCGATAGAGTAGCTGGCGAGTTCCTTGAGAGGAATCTTGGCGGTGAGCTTCTGGTAGCCGTTCTCTGAGTCCATACCCATGATGATGGCACGGCGTCCCTGCAGGTCACTCATCACGTCGCCCATGTAGTCGGCGGGCACGAGCACCTCGAGGTCGTAGATGGGCTCGAGCACCTTAGGACCTGCCTCCTTGAAGGCGGCGCTGAAGGCGTTGCGGGCTGCGAGCATGAACGAGAGTTCGTTGGAATCGACGGGGTGCATCTTTCCGTCATAGACAATGACGCGCACGTCGCGGGCATAAGAACCGGTCAGCGGACCTTGCTCCATACGCTCCATCACACCCTTCAGGATGGCGGGCATGAAGCGCATATCAATAGCACCGCCGACGACGCTGTTGATGAAGACGAGCTTGCCACCCCACTCCAGGTCTTTCTCTTCCTTCGACTTGATGTTCATCTTGAACTCCTGTCCGTTGATGGTGAACGACGTCGGGTCGGGCATTCCTTCGGTGTAAGGCTCCACGATGAGGTGTACCTCACCGAACTGTCCGGCACCACCCGACTGCTTCTTGTGACGGTAGTCGGCACGAGCCATCTTGGTGATGGTCTCACGATACGGAATCTTCGGCTCCTCGTAGTTGATCTGAATCTTCTCGTTGTTCTCCATACGCCACTTCAGGGTGCGCAGGTGGAACTCGCCCTGTCCGTGGACGATAATCTGGCGCAGCTCCTTCGACTGCTCGACGACCCATGTGGGGTCTTCCTGGCGCATCTTCTGCAGGGCAGCCATCATCTTCTCGGTCTCTGCCTCGTTGACGGCCTTGATGGCGCGCGAGAACTTGGAGTTAGGATATTTGATGAAGTCGAACTTGTTCTCTACATCCTTGGCGTTCAGCGTGTTGCCAGTCTTCACGTCCTTCAGCTTCACGGTACAGCCGATGTCGCCGGCACGCAGCTCATCGACCTGAATGCGGTTGGCACCGGCACAGGCGTACAGCGTACCGATGCGCTCCTTCGAGCCACGGTCGGCATTGGTCAGGTCGTCACCACTCTTCACGACGCCGCTCATCACCTTGAAGTACTGTACCTCACCGATATGGGGCTCCACACCAGTCTTGAAGAAGTAGAGCGAAGTGGGAGCGCTGGCGTCGGCAGGAACCTCCTTGCCGGCAGCGTTCTTCACCACGGGCATCTCGCTGACGAAGGGCACTACGTTGCCCAAGAACTCCATCAGACGGCGCACACCCATGTCCTTGCCTGCACAGACGCAGAAGACGGGGAAGATAGAACGTGTCACCAGACCCTTGCGGATACCCTCGCGCATCTCGTCCTCGCTGAGGTCTTCGCTCTCGAAGAACTTCTCCATCAGCGTGTCGTCACCGGCAGCGGCAGCCTCGACGAGCTTGGCTTTCCACTCCTTGGCCTTCTCCAGCTGGTCGGCGGGAATGTCCTCGATGATGGGAGCGCCACCCTCGGGCTTCCACGAATATTTCTTCATCAGCAGCACGTCAATGACGCTGTTGAAGCCAGGACCCGTGGCAATGGGGTACTGCACGGGAACGCAGTTCGGACCATAGACCTCCTTCAGCTGTGCCAGAATCTGGTCGAAGTCGCAGTTGTCACGATCCAGCTGGTTGACGAGGAAGATAACGGGCTTCTTCAGCTTCTCAGTGGTGCGGAAGGCATTCATCGTTCCCACCTCGGGGCCGTACTGGCCGTTGATGAGCAGCACAGCCTGGTCGGTGACGTTCAGCGCCGTAATGGCACCGCCCACGAAGTCGTCAGAACCCGGACAGTCGATGATGTTCAGCTTCTTGTTGTTCCACTCAACATGGAAAACCGTTGAGAACACCGAGTAGCCGTACTCCTGCTCTACAGGGAAGTAGTCGCTCATGGTGTTCTTACCCTCTACTGTTCCGCGGCGCTTGATGATGCCTGCCTCGTAAACCATTGCTTCGGCAAGAGTGGTCTTGCCGCTACCCGCACTGCCAATGAGTGCAATGTTCTTGATCTCGTTAGTCTGATAAACTTTCATAGTTGTTATTGTTTTTAGGTTATATATTTTCAGAAAGCGACGCTAAAGGTAGGCATTTTCGTGCGAAAAACCAACGATTGCTTTTAAATATTAAACTTTATTAGTAATTTTGCACGCAATTATGGCAGGATTGTACATACATATTCCCTTTTGTAAGAGCCGCTGCATCTACTGCGCCTTCTACTCCACCACCGACAGCGCACTGCGCCAGCGGTACGTCGAGGCGGTCATCAAGGAGATGGCGACCCACCCCTGCCCCTCCTCCCTGGAGGGAGGGAGTATTGAGACGATATATTTGGGAGGAGGGACGCCGTCGCAACTCACCATTCCGCAATTGCAGCAGCTCTTCTATAATATATATAAGGTATATAAACTCCCATCCCTTCGGGAGGGGAAGGGGGTGGGCTTATATGCGCCCTCCCTTTTGGGAGGGTCGGGCTTAGAAGTCACCATCGAGTGCAACCCCGACGACGTCACGCCCGAATGGGCTGCCGCCCTGGCGCCCTTAGGCATCAACCGCGTCTCCATGGGTGCCCAGACCTTCGACGACAGCCGGCTGCGCTTCCTGCACCGCCGCCACACCGCCGCACAGGTGGAGCAGGCCGTCAGGACACTGCGTGCCGCAGGCATCCGCAACATCAGCATTGACCTCATGTACGGCTTCCCCGGCGAAACCTTGGAAGACTGGCAACGAGACATTGACGCTGCCCTCGCCCTCGGCGTGGAGCACCTCTCGGCATACTGCCTGATGGTCGAGGAAGGAACGGTGCTGTATGAGAAAATGAGAGATGGAGAAAATGAGAAAATGAGAAATGGAGAAAATGAGGAAATGATAAATGACAAGGCGGAGGAGACGGAGCGGGCGATGTACGAGCTGCTCATCGACCGACTGACGTCAGCAGGCTACGAGCACTACGAGATATCTAACTTCGCCCTGCGCCCTGCCGCTGTTCCTGCCGACCAGCCGTCGCCTTACCGCTCGCGCCACAACAGCAACTACTGGAACGATACCCCCTACATCGGGCTGGGTGCCGCCGCCCATAGCTATACGCCCGCCGCTCCTTCGCTCAGCGGTTCACCCGCTGAGTCTGTCGCCATCCGCTCATGGAACGTCAGCGACCTGCGCCAGTATATCGAGGCCATAGAGCACGGCGAGCGTCCCTGCGAAGAGGAGGTGCTCGACGAAGACACCCGCTACAACGACCGTATCACCGTAGCCCTACGCACCAGCGACGGACTGGACCTCACCACCCTCTCCGAGCGCCACCTCCACTACTGCATGAAAGAAGCCCACCGGTTTCTCTCCGATGGGCTCCTGACGCTTCGTGGTCAGCACCTGGTGCTCACGCGCCGTGGCCTCTTCGTCAGCGACATGGTGATGAGGGCGCTGATGATGGTCTGAAGAGCCCCCGTAGTGAGGACAAAACGCAAGGTTATCAGTCATTGTATATATAACAATACACGTATGAAGACTTGGAAAACGAATCTTGAAGAGACAAAGAAGCACTATATCGACTGGTGGAACCACAAGGGTATCGTGCTGAACATGTGGGAACACTTCCAGCAGGGCGTAGAACCGCACGCTGACATTCCGGCACCCCCACCCTATAAGGACTTGAACCAACGGTGGTTCGACCCGCAATGGCGCGCTCAGTACCTGGACTGGTATGTGGCGCACTCTTGTCTGAAAGCTGATATGCTACCCGTCGCCAACACACAGCTGGGACCCGGTTCGTTAGCGGCTATCTTGGGCGGCGTCTTCGAGGGTGGCGAGGACACCATCTGGATTCACCCACGCCCCACCGTGGTCAACGGTTCACCCGTTGACATGGACGAAATTAAGTTCAACCGCAACCACCCGAACTACTTGCTGCACAAAGAATTACTAAAAGCCGTTAAAGAAAAAGCACAAGGCCACTACTATGTGGGAATGCCCGACTTGATGGAGGGCTTGGACGTTATGGCAGCCATCAAGGGAACGGACAAGGTGCTGCTCGATACGGTGATGCAACCTGAGGTATTGGAACATCAGATGCAGCAGATCAACGACATCTACTTCCAAGTGTTCGACGAGCTGTACGACATCATCCGCGAGGGCGACGAAATGGCGTTCTGCTACTTCTCCAGCTGGGCTCCCGGCAAGATGTCGAAGTTGCAGTGTGACATCTCGACGATGATCAGTACCGACGACTACCGCCGCTTCGTGCAGCCGTTCATCCGCGAACAGTGCCAGAAGATTGACTATACGCTGTACCACCTGGACGGCGTAGGAGCCATGCACCACCTGGACGCACTGCTGGAAATCGACGAGCTGAACGCCATTCAGTGGACGCCCGGCGTCGGCGAGCCACAGGGCGGCAGCAAGAAGTGGTACGACCTGTACCGTAAAATCCTCAACGGCGGCAAGAGCATCATGGCGTGCTGGGTGACGCTGCCCGAGTTGCGCCCCCTGTTGGACAACATCGGTGGCGACGGCGTCCACATAGAGATGGACTTCCACAACGAGCAGGAGGTGGACGAAGCCCTGCGCATTGTTGACGAATTCCGCCACAGCCGCAATCTGCACCCCGCCAACACTGTGGTCAACGGTTCTGCCGTTGACGACACCGATGCCCAAGTAGAAGCCATCATCGAAAAGATAGAAGGCGCCAGCCACACGTGTCCCTGCGGTATCAACCACGACCACATACAGCGCTCAGCGGTTCCCCCGCTGAGCAGCATCTTCCGCAAGCCCTCCTTGGAAGAGGTAGCACAAGAGCGTATCCTCATCTTCGACGGTGCCATGGGCACCAGCATTCAGGCACTGCACTTAGAGAACACCCGTGGCAGCAACGAATACCTCTGCATAGAGCGCCCGGAGGTCATCAGCGACATTTACCGCCGCTTCTTAGCAGCCGGCTCGGACATCATCACCACGAACACGTTCAACGCACAGAGCATCTCGCTAAAGCCCCTCGGACTGGAACAGGAGTGCCGCCACATCAATATCGCTGCCGCACAGCTGGCACGCCAGATGGCTGACGCCTTCACGCTGGCCAACCCCGAGAAGCCCCGCTACGTCGTGGGAGGCATGGGACCCACCCGCGAGACCATCTCGATGGAAGGCGCACACCTCAGCTACGAACAGTTGCGTGATGTCTATCAGGAACAGGCTGCTGCCCTGCTGGAAGGCGGGGTCGATGGTCTGCTGCTGGAAACCATCTTCGACGTAGAGAACGCCCGTGCAGGTATCGAAGCCTGTCAGCAAGCCATGAAGGACGCACAGCGTCAGGTTCCCCTGCTGCTCAGCTTCACGGTACGTACGCCCGAAGGCTACAACATGATTGGCCAGAACGTCATTGACCACATCAAGACACTACCCAAGGACAATATCTTTGCCGTGGGTCTGAACTGCAGTCCCGACATTCCAATGGTGCTGTCGCTCACCCGTCGTCTGGCGGAAGAGACCGATTTCCGCATCATTGTCTTCCCCAATGCGGGCATCCCCGACGAGCACAACCACTACCCCACGACACCGGCCATGTTCCAGCGTGAGATGTGGCCGTTCTTCAACGAACACTTGGTGAACATCATCGGCGGCTGCTGCGGTACGACCGACGAGCACATGGCTGCACTGGTACCCCTGGCTCAACCTGCCCCCGGCTGTTTTATAACACCCCACCAGCCTGGAACCCGCACTTCTCGCACCCCCTCTTCTCGCACCTCCGTACCCCCGACGTCCGTACCCCCGTCATCCTCCGTACCCCCGACGTCTGCCTCCGAGCGCCTCTTCCAAGCCATTCTGAACGGCAAGGCCAACGACGCTGCCGCAGCCACAAAAGACGCCATAGACGAGCAGATAGCTCCGCAAGACCTTATCAACGGACAGATGATACGTGCCATGGGTGAGGTGGGACAGCGCTTCCAGGACGGCAAGGCCTTCGTACCACAGCTGCTGATGGCCGGACGCGCCATGAAGGCGGCTCTGGAACTGCTGAAGCCTATGATGGCTGGCGACTCCAGCACGTCGATAGGCAAGGTGGTCATCGGAACCGTCAAGGGCGACCTGCACGACATTGGCAAGAACCTCGTGGCGTCGATGCTCGAGGGATGTGGCTTCGAGGTGGTAAACATCGGTATTGACGTCTCTGCCGACACGTTCATCGAAGCCGTCAAGGAGAACGAGCCGGATATTCTGTGTATGAGTGCCCTGCTCACCACGACAATGGGCTATATGAAAGAGGTCATTGACGCCTTGGAGGCTGCAGGCATTCGCGACCGCGTCAAGGTGATGGTGGGTGGAGCCCCCGTCACACAAGGCTTTGCCGACGAGATTGGTGCCGACGGCTACAGCGACAACGCCAACAGCGCCGTAACGGTAGCAAAACAACTCCTTGGAAAATTGTAAAGGGAAAGAAAGTCAAGCCTTTTTCTTTCGCTTATAGCATTGCTTGAAATCGCAGAGTCCGCAGGTGTAATCCATCTTGCGGACTTTTTCGCCTACTCCGATAATGCCGCTGACACTCTTGATGGGCACCATCAGCGAAGAGTCGGTGAGACGGACGCCACAGGTATTGCCCTCGAACAGCGGAAAGAGCTGCTGCTGACCGGAGACGTGCCAACCGCAATAGCCGGGCGAGAAGCGGTTGGTATGATGCCACCCTAACTTGTCGATACTCGCCTGCAGCGATTCTTCCATCCGATCGGCACACTTCTCAGCCATCACACTGCCCAAGGCGTCGGCAATGAAGACACGCACCATATCGCCGTCGCTCTTCAGCTGCTGCTGATACTGCTCGAACTCCACACCTGCCGTACAGACGAACAGGGCGTAGGCCTCAGAACCGCGCAACTGGCGCTCGATGATGCGTCCCATTTCGAACGGTGGCAGCGTGCGGGTGACGATGAAACAGAACTGGGGCTTGACCAACGGACGTACTTCTTCGACAATGCGTCGCACCTCCTGTTGCGTCACCTCATCGGGTAGTGCATCACGATAGCCCATCTGCTCATAAACATCAGAAGTGTCTATCAATAATTCGTTATAGGTCAGCGTTTTATTCGTCACTTATTATTCCAATGCTTTAAGGTGTCAAAGAAGGCATCAATGTTGGTAAAAGGAGTGTGCGGCGGGGTGTCGCAACCGCTCGACAGCACGAAGTTGGGATAGGCTTTCATCTGCTCCAAGAGGTCGGTTGTCACTTGTCGCATCTGTTCAGGTGTACCATCCTTGAACACGCTGACGGGGTCGATATTACCCATCGCCAGAGCCGTCGGAGGTACGTCACGAATCACCTCCTCCATGCGGCATTTGTTGCCGAAGTGGTAGGCAGCAGCACCCGTGGCAACCATCGCCTCGGTACAGTGGCCGGTATTGCCGCAATTATGCAGAATGACCATGAAATGCTCGTCCTGTACCCTATCGACAATGCGCTTCACATACTGCGACGAAAAGACCTTGCAGTCGTCGTTGGACATCAGACCAGCGGCAGGCTCAGCCATCACGACACCGTGAGTCCCTGTCTCCTTCAGCGCCAGACAGTACTTCTCGATGAAGTCGGTACATTTGGTGAGCAGTTCGTGGGCAGCATCAGGATGCTCGTAGATGAGTACCATGATCTCGGACATATCGTACAAGCGCCCTGCCAACGAGAAAGGACCGATACAGCCGGAGAACACGGGACGGTCGGTGACCATCTTCACAGCCAGCAGATTGGCCTTCAGATACTGCGGAATACGACCGGCACGCAGCGACGGAACCTGCAGGCGGTGAATGTCGTCAACACCGTTCAGCAGATGTCCCACAACGGCAGGAACGGCAATGTCGCTGAAAGCTATCTCGGCACCAAAGGCCTCAGCCTCCGTGGTGAGGTCCATGATGGTGCAGGCGGCAGCACTCGGATACTTCTGGGCAAGCAGTGCCACGGCGTCGGCATGGACACGTCCGTCACTGACCGCCTCGCGGACACTGTGGCCATTCAACTCAATACCCGGATGGGTCATTACCGGCACGGCGGCGACTTCCTGTTGTCGGATGACGTCTGCCACCCATTGTCTCATATTCATCTTCATAACGCTTGTACTGTTTTTCTTAAAGACGTTGGAACGTCCGATTTGTCACTAATGATGACAAAACAAAGACTGCTGCGTCTTATATATAACATACATATCAGGCACATGAAACGCTTACTAACCATACTTCTGCTATCCGCCACCCTGCAAGCAACGGCAGGGGAAATCGTTGTCCGCGAAGGAGAGAGCATTCACGAAGCACTGCGACAAGCCCGTGAATGGAGACGCACCAAGGACGCTCGCTGTCAGGGTGGTATCACTATCACGATAGAAGCAGGCCGCTACTATATGCAAGAGCCCTTGCTGCTGCGCCCTGAGGACAGCGGTACAGAGGAGTCACCACTCACCATTCGCGGCAGTCAGCAGCACGAGACTATTCTCTGCGGCGACCAGCAGCAACAGCACACGCAGGTGTGGCCCACAGAGGGTATGGAGCGTATGATTGACTTTAACACCGCTGACCGTACCATCACCATTCCCGTCCCCCCAGCCGCTGTGCTTCGCGATTTCGCCGCGAAGAAGACGGCGGCGAGTACCAGCCGTCCACCCCTCGAAATGGTGGTTCACCAGCGCTGGGCCATCGCCATCCTGCGCGTCAAGGACATCATTGTTCTTGGCGATTCCGTTGCCAAGGTCTCCTTCCTGGAACCGGAAAGCCGCCTGGAGTTTGAACACCCCTGGCCACAGCCCGTCATTAGCGGCGAACGCGGAAGCAGCAGTTTCCTGCTACGCACCACCGAGCAGCGCGACGGCATAGAACAGCTGCTCATCGTTGACGGCGCCAACCACACCGTGTTCGAAGATTTGGTCTTCGAAAACACCTGCTGGAATCGTCCCCTGCACAAAGGACACGTCACGCTGCAAGGCGGGTTCCCGTTGTTGGACGCCTATAAGTTGGCTGTCCCCGGTTTGCCTTGGGATAAAGACCTCGAAAACCAAGCATGGATAGAGCGTCCCGTCAGCGCCGTTTCCGTGCGCAATGCCCACCACGTCGATTTCCACACCTGCCATTTCTACCAGCTGGCCAGCACCGCCCTCGACTACATTGACAATGTCAGCGACTGCACGGTGACGGGGTGCCAGTTTGAACACATTGGAGGCACTGCCATCATGGCGGGGTCGTTTGCTGAAAGTCCTATGGAGGTACACCGTCCCTACACCCATCTCGCCGAGCGTTGCAAGAACATCAAGATTGAGCGCAACGACATCTGCCGGACCAGCGAAGAGGACTGGGGAGCAGTGGCTATCGGTATGGGGTATGTACGCGACTGCACCATCAGCGAGAACAGCGTCTCACACACCAACTATAGCGGCATCTGCATCGGTTGGGGATGGACACCCCTCTATACGGGTATGGAGAACAACCACATCGTCGGCAACAAGGTGAGCAACTATGCCCGTCAGCTGTACGACGCAGGAGGCATCTACACGCTGTCGAGTCAGCCGAACTCCAGCATTCGCGACAACGAGATAACACAACCCTATCCTGCTCCCTACGCCACCAACGACCGCGGCTTCTGCATCTACTTAGACGCCCGCACCGACGGCTTTACTATAGAAAACAACAAGACCACGGTGGTCAGCGGTTCACCTGCTGGCACTACCCTCCGCCTCATCCGTCGTGACGAGATAGGCGACAACCACCCTGGTCCTCACCTCATATTCAAACAATGAAACAAACAAACTATCACCTTTTCGACTTCATGGACTTCTCTGATTTCCAGTCAGAGAGGGACGTTGCGAACGCGCCTGCCCCTCAGCAGGAAGAGGCCCTGTGGAAAGCTTATGCACCCACGAAAATAGAGGAGCGCAATGGCGATATCATCGTCACCATTCCCTATCAGAAACAGAAACGCCAAGAGGACATGGAGCCCGACACCACTGCTCCGCAGCAGTCGTTCGACCTCATTATCCGGGCCTATGAGCCCAACATCGTCCGCCTGTTCACCACGATGAACAACGACGAAATGGTGGAAAGCGACGAGATGCTGCAGTTCTCTTCGGACGTCAAGCGCCTGCCGCTCTCTATCGTCAAGAGTCCCATAGGCTGCGACATTGTCGCTGCAACCGGCAAGAAAGTCGCCACCATCGACCTCAGCGCCCCTGTATTAGACCACTGGAGCGACCTGCTGCCGGCACCCCAGCCAGCCCCTTTCATCACGTTCTACCCGGACGGCGACGAGAGCAAGGGTGTTGCCTTGAGCGACGACCACTTCTCACCGCCCCGCTACGATGCCCTCCCCTTGGGCTTCGTAACCCGAGGTTCTGCCTCGGCAACAGAGCGTGCCACCATCAGCTTCCGCTGTGAGCCTGACGAGTGCTTTGTCGGTACAGGCGAGCGCTTCCGCAAGATGGATTTGAGCGGACAGACCTTCCAACTGAAAAACCAGGACGGACAGGGCGTCAACAACCGCCGCTGCTACAAGAACATTCCGTTCTATATGAGCAGCAGGATGTATGGCTGTTTCTACCATACCAGCGACTACTGCAAACTATCGCTCGCCGACCACAGCACACGCAGCGTACAGTTCCTGAACGACTATGCCACACTGGACGTCTTCCTTATCGGCGGTGCAACACCGGAGGAGATACTGCGTGGCTATCGCATGCTGACGGGATTTCCACCTATGCTACCCACATGGAGCTTCGGCATCTGGATGAGTCGAATGACCTACTTCTCTGCCGACGAGGTGAACGACATCTGCGACCGGCTGCGCAAGGAGCACTACCCCTGTGACGTCATTCATCTGGACACTGGCTGGTTCCGCACCGACTGGCTCTGCGAGTGGAAGTTCAACCCCGAGCGATTCCCCGACCCCAAGGCTTTCATCCAGCGGCTGAAGCAGAACGGCTACAAGGTCAGCCTATGGCAACTGCCTTACATTGCACAAGGTGCCGAACAGCTGGAAGAAGCCAAGCGCAACAGGTATATATCAAGACCCTCCCCCCTGCCCCTCCCTTGCAGGGAAGGGAGTGAATACTCTCAAGACGAAATTTCTGCTCAAAATGAGACAGATGGGGATGATACTAACTACGCCCCTCTCTCACAGGGAGGGGACGGGGGAGGGTCCGAAGGCTCTGGCTCCTCCAACTTCTCTGCCCTCGACTATGCAGGCACCATAGACTTTACCTACGACAAGGCGACAGACTGGTACCAGCGCCGGCTGCTGAAACCCCTGCTCGACATGGGGGTGAAGTGCATCAAGACGGACTTTGGCGAGAACATCCACATGAACCACCAATACCACGCTGCCACGCCAGAGCGGCTGAACAACATCTATGCCCTGCTCTACCAACGGGCAGCCTATGAGGTGACGAAGGAGGTGACGGGTGACGGTATCGTCTGGGCTCGCGCTGCCTGGGCAGGCTGTCAGCGCTATCCGCTACACTGGGGCGGCGACAGTGAGTCGTCGTGGGCAGGACTGGCAGGAAGTCTGAAGGGCGGCCTGCACTTCGGACTGTCGGGCTTTGCCTTCTGGAGTCACGACGTACCGGGATTCCACGCTACGCCAGACTTCATGAATTCTCCCATCGACGAGAACGTATATGTGCGCTGGACACAGTTCGGCGTATTTACCAGTCACATGCGTTACCACGGCACCAGCAAACGAGAACCTTGGCACTATCCCCATATCGCTCCCATCGTGAAGAGGTGGTGGAAGCTGCGCTACAAGCTGCTGCCCTACATCTTGGAACAGAGCGAGCAGTGCTGTCAGACGGGTTACCCGATGGTGCGCGCCCTGTTGTTCCATCATCCTAACGACCGTCAGGTATGGCACATTGACGACGAATACTTCTTCGGCTCGGAATTCCTCGTCTGCCCTGTGATGAACAGCAAGAACCGCCGCGACCTCTACCTGCCCGAAGGACTATGGATCAACTTCTTCACAGGCGAGCAACTGGAAGGTGGACGCTGGTACTACGGCGTGGAGGTGCCACTCGACCAGATGCCGGTGTTCGTACGTCCCGGAGCACGCATCAAGCTCTATCCAGACGAGGTGGACAGCACCGACGATATGGACATGAGCAAAGTCGTCACCCTGGAGATAACGAAAGACTACCAAGGAACTGAAATCTAATGTTTAATCTTTAATTCAAACAACGTGGAAAGTCACTATATGCAAAGCCTTGACTGGCTGATTTTAGCCATCTATTTCGTTGTGCTCATAGCCATCGGACTATGGGCAAGTACCAAACGCAAGAAAGGTGGTTCGCTGTTCCTTGCCGAACACTCGCTGCGCTGGCACCACATCGGGTTCTCTATGTGGGGAACGAACGTGGGACCGTCTATGCTCATTGCCTCAGCGTCGGCAGGATTTACCACAGGTATCGTATCGGGCAACTACGCCTGGTACGCCTTCGTGTTCATCGCCCTGCTGGCATTTGTCTTTGCGCCACGCTATCTGGGTGCCAACATCCAGACGCTTCCTGAGTTCATGGGACTGCGCTTCGGACAATCGACCCGTAACATTCTGGCGTGGTACACGATTGTGACGGTCATCATCTCGTGGCTGGCACTGACGCTCTTTGCCGGCGGCGTACTCATCCGTCAGGTGTTCGACATTCCGATGTGGTCGTCGGCATTGGTGCTGGTGCTCATTTCGGCGTTCTTCACCATGTTGGGAGGACTGAAGGCCGTAGCCTACACCAACGTCTATCAGATGGTACTGCTCATCGTGGTATCACTCGTCCTCGTCATTGTCGGACTGGACAAGGTGGGAGGTGTGTCGGCATTGGTGGACAAAGTGCCCAGCGACTACTGGGTGATGTTCAAGCCCAACAGCGACGAGGCGTTCCCCTGGCTGCCCATCCTGTTAGGCTATCCTGTTATGGGCGTATGGTTCTGGTGTACGGATCAGAGTATGGTACAACCGGTGCTTGCTGCCAAGGATTTGCGCGAGGGACAGTTAGGTACCAACTTCACCGGTTGGCTGAAGATCCTCGACGTAGCATTATACATCCTGCCGGGTATTCTCTGCTTTGCCCTGTATGGCGACACGCTGAAGAACCCCGACGAGGCTTATCTGACGATGGTGGAAAACCTCTTCCCTGTAGGAATGGTAGGACTGGTATTTGCCGTACTGACCGCCTGTCTGGTATCGACCATCGGTTCAGCGCTGAACGCACTATCGACGGTGTTCACCATGGACGTTTATGTAAAGAACTTCAAGCCTGGAGCTCCACAGTGGGAAATCAATCTCGTAGGACGCGTGGTAGTGGTCACTGGTGCCTCGCTGGCCATCATTATGACGGTCGCCATTGACGCCATCCAGGGCCTCAACCTGTTCAACGTGTTCCAATCGGTCTTGGGATTCATCGCACCACCCATGGCAGCAGTATTCCTCACAGGCATTTTCTGGCGACGTACCACCACCCGTGCCGCCAATTTCTGCCTGACGGTAGGCACTGTTTTCTGCCTCGGCATCGGAATCCTGTATCTCTGGCCACCCGAATGGCTTACCACGTGGCTGGCAAGCACGGGCACTACCCTGCCCCACTTCATGCTGCTGTCGTTCTACCTGTTCGTGATATTGGTAGTGTGTATGACTATCATCTCGCTCACTGACAGCGACAAGACAGAATACACTATACCGGCTCCTGTTCACGAGAAATGGTCCAAACTGGCCATTGGTCTTTGGATAGCCTTGGCGGTAGTGATGGTGGGACTCTATATCTTCTTCAACTAATGACAAAACAGTTTATCATACGTCTCTAAAGAAAGAACAAGAAAATATGAAAAACGTCCTCTTAATATGTTCAGCGTGTTGTTGTATGGCAACAACCGCTACGGCTCAGGGACTGACCGACATGAGCCATAGCCAACAGGCCAAGATGCAGAACTTGCCGATGGGAGCCACTCACTGGACGGGTGGCTTCTGGGCCGACCGTTTCAACGTCTTATCGACAACAGGCATCTGGTCCATGTGGGACACCTGGAACACACCCTACGAGACGCTGGACGCAAACGGTAAGCACGGCAGCCATGGGTTCCGCAACTTCCAGGTGGCAGCAGGCACCGTCAAAGGCAAGCACCACGGTCCTCCCTTCCACGACGGAGATATGTATAAATGGTTAGAGGCGTGTGCTGCTGTCTATGCCGTAACGAAAGACCCGAAGCTGGACGCCCTGATGGATCAGTTCATCGAGCAGGTGGCACTGGCACAGCGCGCCGACGGCTACATCCATACGCCCGTAGTCATTTCGGAACGCAACCAAGGCATTGACTCGCACGCTGTGAAGGAGAATGCTGCCGGTATCGAAATAGGAAAAGACCAGAAGCACGCCTTTGCCTCACGTCTGAACTTCGAGACTTACAACCTCGGACACCTCATCACTGCCGGTATCATCCATAAGCGGGCAACAGGCAAGAGCACACTCTTCAACTGCGGAAAGAAGGCTGCCGACTTCCTCTATAACTTCCTGACCAACGACGCAGCAGAGCTCTCCCGCAATGCCATCTGTCCTTCTCATTACATGGGTGCAGCAGAGATGTATCGAGAGACGGGAGACGAGAAATATCTCACTCTGGCTAAGGGACTTATCGCCATTCGCGACAGTGTTACTAATGGCGAGGACCACAATCAGGACCGCCATAAGTTCCGCGACCAATACGAGGCCATGGGTCACGCCGTTCGTGCCAACTACCTCTATGCCGGAGTGGCAGACCTCTATGCCGAGACGGGTGAGGAGCAGTTGATGAAGAACCTCTCCGCCATTTGGAACGACATTGTAAACCACAAGATATACATCATGGGAGGCTGTGGTGCGCTGTACGACGGCGTCAGCCCTGACGGCACTACCTACAACCAACCCAGCATTCAGCAGATTCATCAGGCGTACGGCCGACAGTTCCAGCTGCCGCAGGAGTATGCTCACAACGAAATCTGTGCCCAGATTGGTATGATGCTGTTCTCGTGGCGTATGTTCCAGACCACCTGTGACCCGCAGTATATCGACAACATTGAGAACGAGCTTTACAACGGCATCCTCTCTGGCGTCTCGCTCGACGGCAAGGACTACTTCTACACCGAAGCCCTGCGCCGTACCAAGGAGTATCCTTACGTGCTCCGCTGGCCCAAGCACCGCCAACGCTACATCACGTGTTTCTGCTGTCCGCCGAACACCCTGCGCACGCTCTGTGAAGCCCAGGAGTACGCCTACAGCATCAAGGGCGACACGTTGTGGGTGAACCTTTACGGCCAGAACAGCCTGAAGACCAAGGACCTTGAGATAGAACAGGTCACGAACTACCCTTGGGACGGCAAGATCACGCTGAACATCAAGAAAGCGAAGAACCTAAAGAGCATTCGTATGCACATTCCCGGTTGGTCAACAGACGCGCAACTGAAGTTAAACGGACAGCCCATCTTGGCAGAGGCGTTGCGGGAACCCCGTAAGTGGAAGAAGGGCGACGTCATTGAACTGAACCTCCCCATGCGTCCCCGCCTGATGGAAGCCAACCCGCTGGTGGAAGAGGCCAAGAACGAGATTGCCGTTATGCGCGGTCCTATCGTCTATTGTCTGGAAGGACAGGACATCAGCGGCAACCACCGCATCAACGATATTGCCATTCCCGCCGACGTTCAGTTTACGGAAACCAAGGTGACTATTGAAGGTCATGAGATGATTGCCCTCGAAGCTGATGTTCCGCTGGTTAACAAAGACTCCTGGCGCAACGACGAACTGTATCGTGAACTGCGCCCCGTGAAGAACGAAAAGGTACACATCCGACTGATTCCCTACTACGCCTGGGACAACCGAGGCATTCAGGATATGTCACTGTGGTTGCCATTAGCAAGGTAAGGAGTAAGAGGTAAGAGGTGAGAAGCAAGAAGTGATATGAAGCGTATATTATTTTTTATCAGCATCTTCTGCAGTGTGACAATTCATGCTGCTGACATTTTCATTACTCCCGACTCGTCGCTGGTGGATGCCGTGCGCAAAGCACGCGAAATGCGGCGGCTGGGAAAAGCCACAGAGGTCACAATCCACCTGGCGGAAGGTACCTACTTTTTATACGAGCCACTACGTCTGCGTCCTGAGGACAGTGGACTTACCATCGAGGGCAACAATGCCGTCATCAGCGGTGGACTGCCCATCAGCGGTTGGAAGAAACAGGGCAAGTTGCTCGTGGCTGACGTGCCCGACTTCAACGGTTGCCCCATCGACTTCCGCCAGTTGTGGATAAATGGACGGAAAGCCGTCCGTGCCCGTGACGTCTCTGACTTTGAACAGATGCACCGCATCCTGACGTACAACAAAAAGAATCAGGTGCTGTGGATTCCACTCAAGGCGGTAGAGAAGCTGAAAGCTTATCTATCACCTCTCACCTCTCACCTATCACCACTGGAAATGGTGCTTCACGAGATGTGGTGTACGTCGAACCTGCGCATCAAGTCACTGACCCCTCAGGGAGATTCCGTGGCTGTCCGTTTCCACAATCCTGAAGGACCTATCCAGTTCCAGCACCCGTGGCCGTCACCTATGACGCCAGACACCAAGCACCCGTCACCGTTCTATCTGACGAACGCCAAGGAGCTGTTGGACGAACCCGGTGAATGGTATCACGACATCCGTGACCATAAGCTCTACTATATGCCACAGGCTTCAGACCTCAGACATCAGACCTCATCCCTTCATGCCGTCGTACCCGTGCTGGAGACGCTGGTGGAATTCATCGGTACTGCCGAGCGTCCTGTGCGCCACATCAACATCAAGGGTGTCACCTTCAGCCACACCACATGGATGCGTCCTTCGGAGAAAGGTCACGTTCCTTTGCAGGCAGGCATGTACCTGACCGAGGCTTACAAGCTGCGCCCACAGATTGACCGTCCCAACAACCACAAGCTCGACAACCAGGGCTGGCTCGGTCGTGCCGATGCTGCCGTAGAGTTGCGCTATACGGAAGACGTCAACTTCGACGGTTGCCGTTTCGAGCATTTGGGTGGCAGCGGTCTCGACTACGTCACGAACTGCAAGGGAGGAACGGTCAGCCACTGCACGTTCACCGACATTGCCATGAACGGCTACGTCTGCGGCTCGTTCTCTCCCGAAGGTCTGGAGACGCACCTGCCCTACCAGCCCACCGACTTCCGTGAGGTATGCACCGGACAGGTCGTTGAGCAGTCTGTATTCTACGACGTTACCAACGAAGACTGGGGCTGTGTGGCTATCTGTGCCGGATATGTCAATGGCATCACCATTGACCACAACACCATCCACGACATCAGCTACACCGGCATTTCCCTGGGTTGGGGCTGGAACCGCGACTTGGTGTGCATGAAGGACAATCGTGTTCACGCCAACCTCATCTACAACTATGCCCAGCACATGTACGACTGTGCCGGCATCTATTCCCTCGGCAACCAGCCGGGCACGCTGATTACCGAGAATGTAGTCCGCGACATCGCCAAGCCCTCCTACGTCCACGACCCCAACCATTGGTTCTATCTCTATACCGACGAAGGCAGCAGCAACATCACGTTGCGCGACAATTGGACGCCCGAGGAAAAGTTCCTGAAGAACGCCAATGGTCCCGGCAATATCTGGGAGAACAACGGCCCACAGGTCAGCCAGGCGATTCAAGACGCCGCCGGAGCGAAAATGACAGGCTACTAAACAGTACGACTCATCAACAAATGATTGTTTTTACAAAAGAGAATAATATAATAATATAATACCATAACGTTATCACATGCCAGCAATATTCAGTCGCATCAAAAAGGAAGATTCCGAGAACACCCGCCAGTGGGACTTGCTCATCAACCAACTCATGAAGGGCAATGTCATACCCGTGATAGGACCTGAGTTTCTTGTTGATGACGAAAAAGGATCGAATCCGCATCAGATACTCATTGACGACCTGGCAGAGGCTTACGATATCCATTCGCATCCACAGTCTTTCTCCGAATTACTTTACGACAAAGACTTTGATGCCAACGACCGCAAAAATATCTATGCCATGTTGGGCGACGCTTTCAGTCAACCTCTCTTCAAGCCCTCTCAACTGCTCATGCGTCTGCTGGGCAGCAAGCGGTTTCCCTTTGTCATTACTACCTCTTTCACTCCCGTCGTGGAAGATGCTATGAGAGACATCTGGGGTAATGACCGGTTGCGTGTCATGAAATTCACCAACGACCCTTCCCACAATAGCGACATCAGCACACGTTCCGACATCAGCAAACCGACGGTTTACTATATGTTCGGAAAGGTGTGCAGTTCAGAGAAAAAGTATGTTGTTACCGATTATGACATGCTTTCGTTCTGTCGTTCCTGGCTCAGTTCTGCGGAACGCCCACAAAATTTAGCTGCCGAATTACAATCCAAATACCTGCTGATACTGGGCAACAACTACTCCGATTGGCTGAGCCGTTTCGTCTGTTTCTCTTTGAAAGCACATCTGGATTCCCAGCCTATGGGTATGGTCATCGACCCCATGGCAGAGGATAGCTTTCTACAATTCATGAAACGCATTGACACTTTCACACAAAAAGACGCTGAGGAAGTCATCAACAAGATTGAAGCCATGGTCGCTCAGCGGGAAAGCGAGCAGCCTCATTCTCTGAACGATACCCCTTGGCAAGACACTGATGTGTTTATCAGCTACTCCAGAGCCGACGCCGTAGTAACGGAACAACTCTATAAAACGCTCCAAGCCAGAGGAATCAACGTATGGTACGACCGTAATAGTCTCAGCTATGGCGGCAACTTCATGAACGAAATCATTGCAGGAATCAAATCGACAAAACTGTTTGTTCCCATCATTACTCATAACATTCAAGAGCAGCACAATGAGTACCACCCCTATCGTACGGAGTGGAAAACTGCCATTGAGTTGGCTTCTGGATACGGACGGACGTTTATTGTGCCCGTTAGTGAGAATGATTTCGACTTCTATGCCAGCGATATCCCATCCGAACTGAAGTCCAGCAATGCCTACCTCTATGACAAAACATCTCCGGACTTTGAAGCCCTGGCTGATGAGATACAGAAGCTGCTTGCCCATCTATAACCCATCTTAAAAGCTGCTATGAACAACCCAACAAATACACACGAAGCGCCTACTCAGAGCCACAGGTTGAGCAATCCCTGGAAAGGTCTGGACTCCTATCAGGAAACTGACCGCTTATATGGTCGCGACGAAGAGATAGAACTCTTGTTCAGCCGCATTGAGTATAACATCCAAACTGTGGTGTATAGTCGCTCTGGCATTGGCAAATCCTCCATCATCAATGCCGGCATCTTTCCCAAAGCCCGCCAAGCAGGAATGTTGCCTGTAGGCATTCGTCTGCAACATACCACTGACAAGCGCTATCCTAATACTCCATACATAGAACAAGTACGCCACGCGGTGGAAAGTGCGCTGCAAGCCAGCGGTGGAAGAATTGAGGAAGTTGTTCCTCACACCAGCAACCATGAGGAGACGCTATGGGAATATCTTCATCGCTATCGTTTCTGGCTTTCCGAGGATGACACACGTCCTGTCGTGCCACTTCTTGTCTTTGACCAGTTCGAGGAAATCTTCACGTTAGAGAAAGACCATCACCACGTCACTGATTTCTTTGAACAGGTAGCCGATCTCTTAAACGGCATCATGCCAGAATATCTCTCTGCCGAGCGGAGCAACATCATTTCTGACCCTACAGGAACCACAGTCAATAGGTCGGCTTTGTTCCGTGGCATGCGAGAGCGCCAGCGTAACCATCAGCAGCAATATATTCAGGAAGACAATTTCCGCATCGTGTTCACACTCCGCGAAGATTATTTGTCTTACTTGGAACGAAACACGACCCTCATTCCTTCGCTCAAGTTAAACAGATACTGTCTGTTGCCTATTAACGAAGAACAGGCGGCAACCATCATCATGGAGCCACGACCAGGATTAGTGGACAAAGACGTTGCCATACTGATTATTCAGAAGATTACTGGCGAAACCGATTTCCAGCTGGACGGTCGTCCGGCAATCTTTGTCGATTCAGCTATTTTGTCATTATACCTGAGTCGCCTGTATGCAATGATTCCGGAAGGGGAAAATAAAATAACCGCCGAGTTGGTCAATACTTTTGGCGACAACATCATACAAGATTTCTATCTCGAGGCCTGTTCCGGCATCAGCGAAAAATCAGTAGAGTATCTTGAAGACAACCTGCTGAACAATGAAGGACGTCGCGAGAACATCTCTGTCTATAACGCCAAGCATATTGGCGGTCTTACCGATGAAGAACTGACCTATCTGTGTGAAGAGAAAAAGTTGCTTCGCCGCTTTGCTTACAGCGGCGACATGCGACTTGAATACATCCACGACATATTGTGTCCCATCATCAAAGACCGTCGTGACTTACGCCAAATGATGAGAGCCCAGGAAGAAGAGCGCAGGAAAATCATAGAGAAAGAACGCCACAAAAGAGAACTGCTTGAGCTGAAAGCGAAAGCCGACCGCCGCCATTACCGCCAGCGTCTTTGGGGTGTTGTCGTTCTATTATTAGTCGTTGTGGGGGCATGGATCTATCATCAATGGATGAACGAATGGGAATCACATGCTTATTACGAGAACTTCATACAAGTCAACGGATGGCCCGTTGGCGTAGGTCCCGAACTCAGTGAGAGTAAGGCCTTGAATCGTTCAGTTTGCTATAAGCTAAAAAAACAGGGGCATCGTAGCGAGACCCCATTTACCGAGGTCGAAGTCACTACACCCGATGGTCTGCTTCACAACACCCGAGGCAACCAGTTGGTTGATGGCGGTGAGGGGCATGATGAAAAAGCAGCAATCTTTAAACGTCTGCTGAAGAGAACGATGTACTACGTATTCAGAACTACTCAAACAGGCGATTCCGCGAAGGTTACAAAGATGGAGATGCTTGACAAGGACAAATCGACACTGTTTGTTGTCACCTATTTCGACAGCACTGAAGACCACGAAACCACGCATTCCTCACGGAAAGCCGCAAACAAGCCCTTTGTCTGGGCAGTTTTCACCGATGCGATGGGAGCACCATTACAAGTATGTGACAACGGCGCCGACCGTATGCAGATATTCCTCGACGCTGATGGCAAAGAGGAAAAGTACATGTTCTTCGACAGTAGTGGAGCTCCTTGTCAAAACGACATGGACTATTACGGCTACCGTGCCCATTATGATGCCCAGAACCATATAGACTCCATCTGGATACTCAACCCCTTTAGCGAAGCTCAGTTCATGGAACTGCATCAATATACTGACAGCAGTATGACAACTATCTATAAAGACCTCAGCGGTAAGCCTATCAATCATCAGTCATTAGGTTATCACCGCCGAGTGGCCATCAGTGACCCACGAGGCAACGTCGTCCACAAGGAGTATTTTGATGCCTCTGGCGGTTATGTCAATCCGCTCGTTCGCTCGGCCATTGTCGATTTTGAATTCGATGAGATGAACCGTCGAGTGCTCACCTTGGACTACGATGGTGAGGGGAAACCCTATACTCAGAATCCTAAGTTCTATCCTCGCCGCGAATACAGCTACGTGGGTAACACCCTTGAGCTACTGAGTGAACGCGATTATCGTTGGGATCCACTCCGTAAGCAGATGTACGAGGTGAAACGCTTTGTGCAACGTCCGTTTGGAAGTGTGGCCGAATACACGACTATCAATTTTGAGAAAGGCACTTACCGCATGAAGCGTGTCGAACGCAACGAGAACTACGAACCCATCTCTATATCTTACTATGGCAAAGACGATAATCCTGTCATTGACAGCATTGAGCAATTCCATAAACACATCATAGAAGAGCGGATAAATGCCGACGGTCTTAAAATTGTTGTCCATCGCTATTACAATGCCAAGGGAGAGCTGTTCTCGGCGCCAGGTTATCGCGACTATGCCATAGACTCTTGTACCTATAGTGCTGCCGGCGAACTACTTGGTCGCGTCTGTTACGACAGTGACAACACCATTGTCAAGTCTCAAGGCTATGAATACCGCGATGGTGTCGAGGTGGCCCGTTATGCCCAAGGCATTCATGGTCAACCTATCCGTTGTCCGCAATGGGAGCGCGACGGCTTGTGCTATTATCGGCTCCAGAATGTTAAGTCCATGGACAATATCCTGACGTTTGTCAAACCGATGAATGAATACGGCACTCTGTCGTGGGCTTACGATGGCAACGACCCCTGGGGTATCTCGGAAACACGCGACCAGAATCTTATCACCACAAATATGGGTGGCGGGTGGAAGCGCGAGACTATCACTATGGTATATGCCGACCACATCCCTATCAAAGCACCCGCTGTAGCCTATGTCCACCTGACACGTAAGGACTGTACGGCCGACAGGATAGGGCTCCGTGATGGAGACTTGTTGCTCAGCATTGGTAATTGGCAATACACACCATCAGACGACGCCGTCAGCAAAGCTCAGAAACAATGGAGTCTGATTGGCACACAACCTATGGAAATACGTGTCGCACGCTTTCATCAGCGACAATACCGTTGGCAGATACTCACTTTCAGCGTGCCTCGCTCCCACAGAGCCTTTGGCTGCGAAATATATCCCATCTATTACACAGACGAAGAATTCAGAATCTTCAATAAAATCTTTGAACAATGACAGACAACAATAGCAACATTCCCTCCCCTAACCTGAGCACTCCCCAATCGCCAACGCCACAGGAGGAAGGTGATGAGATAGTACGCCACATGGCAGTAGAAAGTCAGCTACGCGGACAGGAATCCAATCTTCAAGAACTTGTCAGCCGGACTCTGGCATCTATGCAAGACGATGAAGATGACAGCGAGCTACAATCCCTTGACAAGAGAAAGAGGAACTACGCGCGATACCTATTATATGTATTGGCAGCTGTCGCTATTGGTCTGGCGGTATTCTTCCTGAAGGGTCTCTTCAACACTGACGAAATATGGAAAGATCACGATGTAGTGACAGTAGCTGAAAAGTACGAGACCATCAGCGTCCGCGGTTGCAGTTTCAACATGGTCAGCGTGAAAGGAGGTACATTCACCATGGGGGTCAACACACATGATGGCGATGAAGACAATGACGAAGCACCCACACAGACCGTAACACTCAGCGACTTCAACATTGGAGAGACAGAAGTGACACAGGGACTATGGCGAGCAGTTATGGGAGAACTGCCTATCAAACCCGATGGCGACAACCACCCCATGAAGAATGTTAGCTGGGATGACTGCATCAAGTTCATCAAGCGCCTCAACCAACTCACCGGCCACCATTTCCACCTCCCCAGCGAGGCCCAATGGGAGTATGCCGCAAAGGGTGGATGCAAGTCTCACGACTATAAGTACTCAGGCAGCAATAACATTGACGAGGTGGCATGGTATTCATCAAACAGTTGGGACAAGGGCAAGGATTCGCCCGACTTCGGAAATCATGCCGTCGGACAGTTAAAACCCAACGAACTGGGTCTTTATGATATGTCGGGCAATGTCTGGGAATGGTGCCAGGATATGTACACCCACTATGACGGAAAACCGAAGACAGACCCTATCGCAACATCCGATGCCGGAACATTCCGCGTGAATCGTGGCGGTTCCTGGGACTACATCTCCGACAGCGCACGCAGTGCCAATCGCCGCAACCGCACTCCAGACTTCCGCAATTTCAACATTGGTTTCAGACTGGCAGAATAGGCTCTCGCAGCACACGACCATCAAAACGTTTACCCCCTTTTCACTCATCAGAAATATGAAGACAACAGCAACATGGATATGGTATCCTGGCGACTTTGAAGTCTGGCTGGGCAACATTTTCAATAACCGACGGACTGAACGCGGAGCGATGTTTCCTCCTTTCTGGAAGCAAGACTCGCACTACGTGACGGTGGAGTTCTCACAGTCATTCGTACTTGACCACGAGGAGACCATCACCATCACGGCTGAAGGACAGTACAACTTTGCACTCGACGGCAAGCTACAGTTTCCCGCCACCTCTTACCGCATTCCTGCCGGTGAGCACAAACTGAACCTAAAGGTCTGGAATCAGGCAACGCCACCGGCACTTTTCATTAAGGGCGACAGCATTCATACCGACTCCTCATGGCTTGCCACTTACGAGGACAAGTTGTGGATTGACGAGAATGGCGTGGCTCACGGTTCGGGCATCTACGTTCCCGCTGCCTCCTGGCATTTCGACAGTCCCGACACTCCCCCCTCCTCCTACCACCTGGAGTGTCAGGAGCAACGCCCCCTCAACAGCAGCGACATCACTCCCAACGGCGTGCTCTACGACTTTGGTCGCGAGACTTTCGGCTACCTGATCGTCAAGAATTTGAAAGGCACCGTCCACGTCTATTATGGCGAGAGCCGCGAGGAAGCGCTAGATAAGGAGCACTGCGAAACCCTCGACATCCTCACCTCAGACATCAAACATCATCCATCAGACATCGCCAGCAAAGCTTTCCGCTACGTCTATATTGAGAAGGAAGACAATGCCAGCTACGACGAGGTGCTGATGGACTACGAGTACTCGCCCCACGACCTCAGCCACAGCGGTTCCTTCCGCTGTTCTGACGAGGAGCTGAACCGCATCTGGGATGTGGCAGCCTACACGATGGACCTTACCACCCGTGAGTTCTTCTTGGACGGCATCAAGCGCGACCGCTGGACGTGGTCGGGCGACGCTATTCAGTCGTACCTCATGAACTACTATCTGCGTTTCGACAGCGAGTGTGTCAAGCGCACCATCCGTCAGCTGCGCGGCAAAGACCCCGTCACTGCTCACGTCAATACCATCATGGACTACACCTTCTACTGGTTCAAGTCCGTGCTCGACTACTACCAATATACCGGCGACGTCGATTTCATCCGCGAGATGTGGCCTCGCATGGAGACGCTCATGGACTATGTCCTCAGTCGCACCAATAGCGACGGTATGGCTGAAGGGCAGCCCGACGACTGGATTTTCGTCGATTGGGTCGATTTCCCCATGCACAAGCGCGGCATTCTCTGTTTCGAGCAGATACTGCTCTGCAAGGCACTTGAGACGATGGCACTCTGTGCCAAGCTCTTAGGCATCAACAAGAGCGAGTACCGCATCCAATCGGAAGAGTTGCGCAACAAAGTCAGACAGACCTTCTGGAGCTACGAAGAAAAGACTTATTACCACGCTATCGAAGATGGTGTGCTGAACCGTCAGATTACCAAGTTCCCCAACATGTTTGCCATCATCTACGGCTATGCCTACGAGGAACAGAAGCGTGAAATCATGCAGAGCGTCATGCTCAACCCCGACATTGCGCCCATCACCACTCCCTATATGCGTTTCTACGAACTGGAGGCGCTCTGTATGGCAGGACTTCAGACGCAAGTCTTGAAGGAGATTCGCGACTACTGGGGAGGAATGCTGCGCGAAGGTGCCACCTCGTTCTGGGAGAAATATGTACCCTCCGAAACAGGCACACAGCATCTTGCCATGTACGGTCGTCCCTATGGCAAGTCGCTCTGCCACGCCTGGGGAGCCTCGCCCATCTATCTCTTAGGAAAATACTTCTTGGGCGTGAAGCCCACCCAGCCAGGCTATAAGGAGTTTGAAGTGCGCCCCGCCCTGGGCGGATTGGAATGGATGGAAGGCAGCGTACCCACGCCTCATGGTATGATACACGTCTCCATGAACGCGTCGCAAGTCAAGGTTCTTGCCACCGAAGGCGAGGGATGGCTGTACGTCGGCGAACAGAAGGTAGCCATTCACCCGAATGAAGAAGTCGTTGTCAATCTGTAAGCATTACCCCATGAAACATCGCATCCTTTTCGTCTGTCACGGCAATATCTGCCGCTCACCGATGGCAGAGTTCGTCATGAAGGACCTCGTAGAGAAAGCCGGTCTTGCTAACCGTTTTGAGATAGCGTCGGCAGCCACCTCTACCGAAGAAATCGGCAACGGCGTCTATCCTCCTGCCTGTCGCAAACTTGCCGAGCACGGCATCTCCTGCAAGGGGAAGACCGCCCGCCAGATGACGCGTGCCGACTACCACCGTTTCGACCTCATCATAGGAATGGACCATCGGAACATTGTTAATATGATGCACATCTTGGGCAGCGATCCTGACAACAAAGTGCATCTGCTGTTAGAGTACACCGACGATTTCCATGAAGTCGCAGACCCCTGGTACACAGGCGATTTCGAAGCCACCTGGTGCGACGTCCTTGCCGGTTGTCAGGCGTTGTTAGACTTGCTCCGATAGATAAAAATGCCGATGATGACCAGCACCACGACGGCAGCGATTTCCAACCAATCCATACTGTTCTTTATTCTTTTGTTGACTACTTCTTTTTCAACGGGCGCAAGTCGCCGCTATAGTTGATGTCCGACCGTCCCTGGAAGAACACGTCGAGCGTGGTCGAACCATTCTTGAATATCAGCAACTCATAGCGCAGGGGTTCCTCTTCGTTGTCGGTCATCAGCAGGATGCGCATCCTGTCCTGCTTTTCTTTCGTCACCACATAGCGCTTGATAGGTGCCGTAAAGTTCAGGCCCTTGCCGCCATTGTACGGCACAATCCATCCTTTACCCCTGTACGGCAAGTACGACATCAGCGTGTCGCCCCTGACTTCTATCGAGTAGTCGGACTCCACGTTGATGCCCATCTCCCCCTGCGGATACATCATTGCAATATCCACGGCGTAGCGTCTGTCCTTCAGCGCCTGCTCCACCTCCATTGCGCGTCGGGCCTCTCTTTCTGCACGTTCCAGTTTTGTGCCACATGCCGCCAGCAATATGACGGCAACCAGCAACATCACTGTTCTTTCCATTATATTCTTCATGACTTTCCTGTATTACAATACGAGTGGCGAGTACTCCAGACCCCACACCTTCGCAACCGCTTCGTAGGTGCAACGGCCATCGACCATGTTGACGCCGCGAGCCAGCGAGCGGTCGTCACGGCAGGCCTGCTGCCACCCCTTGTCCGCCAGCGCCAGCACATAGCGCAGCGTGGCATTCGTCAGAGCGATAGTCGAGGTATTCGGAACGGCTCCCGGAATGTTAGCTACCGCATAGTGGACAATGCCGTCGATGGTATAGACGGGATCGCTATGAGTCGTGGGATGCGACGTCTCGAAGCAACCGCCTTGATCGATGGCTACATCGACGAGCACAGTCCCTTTCTCCATCAGCGACAGCATATCCTTCGTAATCAGCTTCGGAGCAGCATCACCCGGAATGAGCACAGAGCCGATGATGACGTCAACGGTGGGCAGTTCGTGGCGGATGTTATGCTCGGACGAATAGAGGGTATGGACATTGGCAGGCATCTCCGCAGCCAGCTGCTTCAGTCGGGGCAGCGACACGTCGGTAATGGTGACGTCAGCTCCCATGCCTGCGGCGATGCGGGCAGCAGCCTCTCCAACCGTACCACCGCCCAAGACGAGGACTTTAGCAGGTTTCACGCCGGGCACGCCAGCCATCAGCTTTCCCTTGCCGCCCTTGGTCTTCTGCAGATAGTAGGCACCGTTCTGCGTAGCCATGCGTCCTGCCACCTCGCTCATGGGGATGAGCAGCGGCAGCGAGCGGTCATCGCGCTCCACCGTCTCGTAAGCGATACAGGTAGCTCCGCTCTTCAGCATGGCATGGGTCAGTTCCTCCTCGCAGGCAAAATGGAAATAGGTGAAGACCACCTGTCCCTTGCGTACCAAGGGATATTCGGGTTCGATGGGCTCTTTGACCTTGACAATCATGTCGGCCTCGCGATAGACATCCTCGATGGCGGGCAGCATCTGCGCACCCACCGCCTGGTAGTCCTCGTCGCTGAATCCGCTGCCCTCCCCTGCAGTATGCTGCACATAGACGGTGTGTCCACGTCTTACTAACTCGGCAACGCCAGACGGCGTCATGCCCACTCGGTTCTCGTTGTTCTTAATCTCCTTGGGAATTCCTACTTTCATCGTTGTAAAGATTAAACGTTAAACTTGAGCCTATAAAAATATGTCGCAAATATACGAAATATTCGCGACATATTGATGCTTTAAGAGCAACTTTTTTCAACCGAGTTGAAAAAAATTCTTGCGGAACAACCCCGCAGATACTTGTCGAGGGTCGGTTTCCTACTTGTTGAGGTATTTACGTCCCTTGTAGATGACGAAGCCCCGATGTGCCTTGTCAACCTGCTGGCCCATCATGTTATAGACGGGGGCATCGACGCTGTACATCGTAGCGGGAGTAGCCTGTCGATGACCGTCCATGGCGACAGCATCGATGGCCGTAACGCCCAGAATCTTCTTCAGACCAGCCAGCGCGTCAATCTTGCCATAGCCAGCTTGTATCTTGTTGCCGGAAGGAATGTTGGCCACGTCAGTCGTCCAAGTGTCGTTGATGCAGGTTTCCTTCAGGACGCTCTTGATTTCGTTGGTGGTTAGCGTGGGCTTGGCCTGCAGCCACAGGGCAATGATGCCGGCAGCATGCGGACAGGACATCGAGGTACCTTGCTCCAGCACATACCAGTTACGACGACCAAACAAGTCGATGTTCTCAATGAGGTAGTTCTTTGCTTCACTACTTTGCGGGTCAGGCACAGCCCCGTCAGGATTAGTCAGATCCACCGTAAAAATCGTGAGGTCGTAGTTGTTGGCGGCAGAGATGATACCCTGTCCCGGGGCGATGATGGTAGGATAGGTCTTATTGTTGTCGTCGATGCCCCAACTGGAGAAGTCGGAGATTTCGCCTATTTGCTGAGTCTTGCCGGTAAGTGTTGACGGCTGGTACTTTTTTACATTGTTTTCCCAGGTTGTCCACTCCGGGCGAGTCATGTACGACCCGACACTGATGACGGCATCGCTGCAGATACTGGAGTTAAAGGCGACGTCGCCGTAGCCCTTCGTCCAACCGTTGGCAGCAAAATCGTAACCGCCCGTGTCTGTGGGAGCGTTGAAGCAAGGCTCTGCGTAGTCATCGCCATTGCATACCATCTTGAGGGTCTGTCCTTCTTTGGCTGTGGCGACAATAGCCAGTCGGTATTTGGGGTCATCCAGTTTCACGACCATATCCTGAAAGTTCAAGATATATAATACGGCTTTCTTGTCAGGATTGGCGGTAGGAAATTCGTCGAACTTTGACATCTGCAAGTTCATCACCGCACCACTCTTCTGATGCAGCACGTGATTACCCATATCGCTCACCTGCCCCGTAGTGGTATCTACCACCTTCAGGTCAATGGAGAAGTCCTCATAGTCGGAAGCGTAGAAAGTGTAGAGACCGCTATAGACTGCGGGGTCTGTAGCTGTTACTTTCGTGGCAGAGCCCAGCACGGTCTTCGTGGTACCCGACTGTGATATCGACTGACTGTTGGCGCCGGCGTTTCCCGAGCTCACCAGCACAACCCGCCCCTGCTTGGTACCGTTTTCTGTCATTTCTTTCACCGCATAGACAATATCGTTACTGCCGTCGTGCAGACCTACGATACTACCCATACTGATACTCACCACGGCAGGTTTATTGACATGGTCTGCATAAGCAAAGATTCTCTTGATACACCCGCCAACGAATGTGGTGGAGGTATATTCATCCAGTCCGCACAGGAAGAGCTCCGCCTCGGGCGCAACGCCCTGCTGTCCGTTTCCCAATGCGCTGCCTGCGGCTGTAGCTGCCGTATGTGTTCCGTGCGACGTCATCATATTGTCAGTCTTTATACCCTCGACGGCACTACTGGGATAAGACATGTAGTTACCCTCACTATCGAGCATCATCATACCCTGTACGATACGTGTCGAACCGTCAGCATGGCGGAAGGCGGCATGGTTAAAGTCGATGCCCTGATCGATAATGCCCACTATGACTCCCTTGCCGGTATAGGCTTGGGGCAGTCCGGCGGCAGCGGCCTTTGTCGCTTCTACAATCTGCTCCGCCTTCGTCTCCTTACGTGCCAGGTTGTTCATGGGCTGCATCATTTCGTCAGCCTTCACGTAGCTGATTTCCTCTACCTCCTCCAAGGCCTGCAGTCGGTTGGCGGGAACAATCAGTGCCACCATCCTGCCTATCTGGTAGCGCACCTTGACACCCATCTGCTCCAGACGGGCAGTGGGACACTCGGCACCCTCCTTCAGCATGGCAATGGCTGAGAACGCTGCTATCGTACTGTCTGCATTGAAGATGACGGCAATCGTCTTGTTCACCGCCTTGGGGTCAAGGGGTTCTACACCTTGAGCACGACGCTGTGCACTTTTTTCTACCAACCGTGTCAGTCGCTGGTCAACCTTCTGGGCGTTCATGCCAACTGTCAGCAGCAACGCCAACAAAGTCATCATTATTTTCATCGACTTTTCCATGATTTGTCGTTTATTATTTTGTTTACTCTTTACTTTTTCAACTGATCCAGCGCCTGCTTGATGGCATTAGAGGCCTCCGTCGTAAAGGTAATCTGTGTCTCTAAGAAGTTGTCGGAATGAAGGCCACCCATCGACCAAATCTTGCTGACGTTGCTATTGGCGGGGTTGACAGAGACCGTTCCCGTTCCCCACAGGTTATCGCTATCAATGGCGCCACCCGTCCAGGCATCGTTCGTGCCATAGACGAAGACGATGCGCTTCGTAGTGGTATTGACCCACGAGCGGACACTCTTCATCAGCTGGCCGCCGTCCCACTGGTCTGTATAGACGTCGCCATAATAGCCGAGGGTACCGAAATTGTTACGTGCTATCTCGTCGCAGTATTCAGGCGTCACGAAGCTGCCGGCAGGCAGCAGCGAGTAGTCCTGTGCCAAGGTGCCGAGTTCGCGGAGGGCCTGTATCTCGTAGGCTAAGCCGTAGTCTGAGTTACGTATCGTTTTGATTTCATCCACCGAGTAGCCACGGCGACGGGCAGCAGCAGAGTTTTGCGATGTTCCTGCTGCGGACAGCTTTTCTTCCAGCTGTTTCTGAGTCATAAAGACAAATTCCACTATCTTGTTCAAGCGGTCGTCCTTTTCGGGATGAACCGCGTCAAAGTCGTTGGGGTCAGGCACCATGGCACACCAGCTGTAGAAGGGAATATAAGCGAACTTTTCCAACAGGTATGCGTAGAAATCGTACAGGACGCCTACCGTTGCTGCCTTCTCGATGTCGCCGGGATATTTACGTATCAGCCGCAAATAGGCATCAGGAGCCGCCTGGTAATAGAAACGCAGACAAGCATCACGCAACGTCTTGTTGTTGACGATGGCTGCAGGATAGGCTCGCAGCAGCTTGTAGGCCTTGTCCTCGTTAGTGCCGGCAGGATAGCCCGATCCGCACACATCCTTGAGATACGTTCCCACCGACTTGTCAGCTGACGACTCTGCAGTACCTGCCAGGAAGGGAGCACAGAAAGGCATGTAGAGGTCTATGTCGTTCCATCCGTATTTATCGCTGTAGTAGGCATAGAGCGTAGTGTTGATGCCGCATTTGCTGGTGCCTGTGCTGACCCACTTGTTGCCCTTTGTGAAAAGGTGCTTCTTCATGAGCGTCACAATTTGGTGCAAGTCAGCAGCAGACTGCTCGGCATTCAGAAACGTGAAATTGATATTCGTTTTGGGTTCGGGCTGCGACTCTCCAAAGTAGCGGTGCTCGATATACAACGAGTTACAATTCAGATACTTGGCAATATGGTGCTTCTCTATGCCGCTGATATACCTGCTGAGCTCATAGCCGTTGGTATAGAGCATCACGGGAGCATTCAAGTCGGTAATCTCCAAGAAGCACATCTGCTTGAAGGTTCCTTTGGAGACGTCGCTGTTATCTATCAGCTGGTCAACGTAGAAGTAGTAACCTTCACGGTCTCCGAAAAGCTCATGATCCTTACGGACGTCACTGACACCGGGGATGGCACTGATTGTCTTCCCCATCTCGTCCAGCTCCTCGCTATCGTCCTCTTGCTGCTGCTGTTGTTGCTTCGGCTCATAGGGATTTCTGCGTGCCTCCACCTCGTTGCTGCGTTCGCAGCCAGTCGTCACGGTGCCCATCAGCGCAACAGCCGCCAGCACCCACACCTTATATATACTCTTCATTATATTTACAATTTGACAATTGACAATTTACAATTTATTTTTCAATTTATTTATTTCGAACACAGAGACACAGAGATTCTTCGACGAGCGAAGTGTGGCGCTGCAATCAGAGAATAAATTAGGAATTATGAAAAGTTTTCGTTATCGTTATCGTTTTCGTTAATCAACTCTAAACTTTAAACTTTCAACTTTAAACTCTAAAAATCACCTCCCCGTCTGAATAAACTGAATAGCCCTCTGCAGCTGAGTGTCGCCACCGGCACTATAGAACAGCTGCTTATCCAAGTCCACCTCAATCTCGGGGTCTATGCCGATGCCTTCGAGTTGCTTACCATCCATCGAGAAGGTAGCGATCTGGGGTGTATAGACATAGACCGGTGTCACTCCGCTTACTCCTATATGACCAGAGTAGTTCTCAGAGAAGGTAGGGTTGTCGTCCAGGCCACACAGTCCGCCCCATGTACGCTTTCCGATCAGGTGAGCATTGGGAATGAGGCTGCAGCTACGTGCCGTCACCTCAGCCATGCTGACAGAGTTGCAGTCGGCCAGCACGACGATAGGCTCGGTGACCACGACATGGTCTTCCTTATACGTAGGCATCACCTGAGGCATCAGCGGCGAATAGTCCAGTCGGCCAGTGCCACGCTTGTAACGCATCAGATTGGTCGTAAATCCGCCCGAGGGCAGCAGGGCTCCCAGCACGTACTGATAGTCCGTCAACATGCCACCGCTATTACAGCGAATGTCGATGATGACACCGCCCAGCGTGCCAGCCTGGTGCAGTTCCTGAATCTTCGCGAACCACTTCCCCCAGGTGTTCTGTACAGCCACAGCCATATCGAGGCTATAGCCTGACAGCTTCATCTGAGTCATATACTCAGGAATAAGATAATTAGACAGATAGAAACCGCTCAGATACATATAGACGATATTGCCCTTGAGCAGTGCGTAGGTCACATAGACACCTCCATTGACGAAACTGGGACTGATTGCCGTCAGTCCGGGAATCGACAGATAGCCATACTTCAGCACCAGCTCATTATAGGCCTGAACCAGCTGCTGACCAGGGTAAGTAAGTATCTTATTTATTTCCTCCAAAAAACTCCTGAGTCCAAACAGTCTGTTCACCTCCATCTCCGTAGGAGTGGTAAGAGCCGACAGCCTTGCTATCTCGGCATTGACCCATTTGGTAGTAGCGCCATTAGGCAAGATGTGCGCGAACATCGACTGAATGTGGGTAGAAGCAGAATAATACTCCAGCACGTCCTCCTTCTTGACATTAGCCATATATGCCAAAGCCATCGACTTCTCTACCCTGTCATTGACTTTCACGTAGTCTGCACGTGTTGAATTGCGCAGATTGGAGGGCGATGAACGGAGGTACGTTTTCGTACGGTAATTCCAGAAGGAGACATTCAGGTGACCGTCGTGCAACGGCGCCACCATCTCATCTATCAGCTCCTGCAGCTCTTTATTGCTTACATCCTCCTGCTTGTCAAGGGCTTCAAACCGAGGCAGGAACTTGTCGTACTCGGCATCCCAGTCCAAGCCGTTCTCCATCTCGTAGTCCCACAAGGCATAGTTCTGGTTCATACCGTTCCAAAACACCTTGTACTGAGCGGCAAAACTATTCTGTGCAGCGTTGAAGGCCATCACATCATTATGGTCATACGGTATCAGCGTGTCGCTGTCCTGTCGGCACGAGCCGAGGGTCAGCATCAGGAGCATCGCTCCCAGTAATAATATCTTGTTCTTCATCTATCTAATTTACAATTGGACAATTTACAGTTTACAGTTTACGGTTTACTGTTTACGGTTTACTGTTTACAGGTAATCATAATTTCTAATTCCTAATTACTAATTCCTAATTTCTAATTACTCATTCTCTCATTTTCTCATTCTCTCATTTTCTCATTCTCTCATTTTCTCATTCTCTCATTCTCAAAAGAAATAGCACGCTCCCGCCTGCAGCGCCAGAGTAGAGTTATAGCGATAGTCCTTCACACGCATATACTGCTTCTGCACACTGGTGGTGCTATAGTAGTAGCGAGCCTCCACCTGCGCCCCCCAATGACGGGCAAAGCGGTATTCCACACCCAGGCCGCCCACGAAGCCGCAGTCCCAGCGCTGGTCGCGGTCGGAGTTGAAATCGACGTGACCCTTGACGTCGTAGGGAGCACCCACGAAACTATTGTAGTCAACGCCGCTATAGTTGCTCGACAGCCAGTAGCCGCCATAGACACCCAAGTTGCAGAAGCCGCGCAGCTTCTGACCACCGAAGCTGAACGACGCCATGACAGGCAGCTGCAGGTAGTTGTTGACATATTTGTAATCCATCGGGATGCGGTCACGCAGAACACGATGGTTCTTCTGTGTCCAGTTGAAATCGGCACGGACACCCAGCCACTCCGTGAAGTCATACTGACCGGTGACACCCATAGTGAGACCCCAGCGGTCATTGATGTGGTAGTCCGACATGTATTGACGGTCCATGCGGTAGTGATTGGCCGTGGTACCGATGGTAGCCCCTACCCTCCATTGAGCATGAGCCACAGCCGTCAGCATCAGGAGCATCGCTCCCAGTAATAATCCCTTGTTCTTCATCTATCTAATTTACAATTTATTTTTCAATTTTATTAA